>Ga0209013_10001406_pt1 | contig 22173 bp, 27 predicted proteins | sample Cruoilmetagenom2_FD_187291 | JGI IMG/M metagenome (GOLD analysis project Ga0209013, IMG submission 187291) | Oil polluted marine microbial communities from Coal Oil Point, Santa Barbara, California, USA - Sample 2 (SPAdes) (version 2) | ecosystem: Environmental > Aquatic > Marine > Oil seeps ... | reverse complement strand
AAATGGTTAAAACCAGCATCAAAAAATCTTGTAAATGAGAATTCAAACTAATTTTGAAGAGCAATTAAATACATTTTCTCATGCAATTGGCGCATTACTAGGCATTTCAGGATTGGTACTGCTTATTGTATTAAACACTAATAAAACACCTTGGAGCTTGTTCAGTGTTATTGTTTATGGTATTTCTATTATTGTTTTATTTACGGCATCTACATTATATCATGCAGCGAGAACCGAACGAAAAAAGCATTATTTTAGAGTTTTAGATCATATTAGTATTTACTTACTTATTGCTGGTACTTACACTCCTGTGTTACTCATTACTTTAGAACAGACTCTAGGATGGATATTATTTTGGGTGGTCTGGGGAATAGCAGGCTTTGGCGTTATCTTAAAACTATTTTTTACAGGACGTTTCGAAATTTTCTCTACTCTTTTATATTTAGCAATGGGTTGGTTAATTGTATTTGATTTTTCAAGCCTCTATGCTACAATTGGTAGCAGTGGTGTATTGTGGCTTTATGCTGGCGGATTGTTTTATACGGTTGGTATCCTGTTTTATGCCATTCAACGCATTCCTTATAACCATGTTATATGGCATGTATTTGTTCTTGCAGGAGCTATTTGTCATTTTTTTATGGTTTTATTTTTTGTGGTTTAGAAGTTAAAATACAAAATTTCACTATTGGTTTTTAAGATTTAAAAATCTAACTTCGCTTGTTTGTACTGAAACCATTTCAGAAACATTCAGTTTTATTATGTATAAGTCAGGATACTTTATCTATTCTGACAATAAAAAAAACATACTATGTCAAACAATAGGATAGCACCAATAGAGATTAGTAAAGAAGAATTTAAAAAAATTGGTTATCAACTTATAGATACAATTGCTGATTTTAATGATACATTTAGCGAAAGGAATGTTACTTCTGGAGAATCTCCAGAAGAGTTGCAAAAACTATTAGAAAATTCTCCCCTGCCAGAAAATGGAACATCTTCCGAAGAAATTCTGTCAAGAGCCACCCAATTATTATTTAATCATTCTTTATTTAATGGTCATCCAAAATTTTTGGGCTATATAACTTCATCAGCTGCACCAATTGGTGCTTTGGCCGATTTGTTGGCAGCTACAATTAATCCTAACGTTGGTGCACATATATTGAGTCCTATAGCTACAGAAATCGAAAAGCAAACTGTAAAATGGCTTGCTGAGTTTATTGGAGTTTCTCCTAACTACGGAGGTGTTTTAGTAAGCGGAGGAAATGTAGCGAACTTTACAGCTTTTTTAGCTGCCAGAACTGCTAAAGCGCCAAAAAAAATTAAAGAAGATGGTCTTGCAGACATTGACAAAAAGCTGATTGTTTATTGTTCTAAAACGACGCATACTTGGGTAGAAAAGGCAACTGTATTATTTGGTCATGGATCAAATTCTACAAGATGGATTCCAACCAACTCTTCAAATAAAATGGATAATGATGTTTTAGAGCGTTGTATAAAAGAGGATATAAAAAAAGGTTACCAACCATTTATGGTAGTTGGCACAGCAGGAGATGTAAGTACTGGTATTGTAGATAATCTTAAGGCGATTGCAGTCATTTGTAAGACGTATGATTTATGGTTTCATATCGATGGTGCTTATGGTATTCCAGCAGCAATCATCCCCAAACTTAAAACTATGTTCGAAGGTGTTAAAGAAGCCGATTCTATAGCACTCGACCCACATAAATGGCTATACAGTCCACTTGAAGCCGGTTGTACTCTAGTTAAGAACCCAAAGCATCTTATTAACACATATAGTTCTCATCCTGAATATTACAATTTTTCTAATACTGATGAAAATCCAGCTCAGAATTTTTACGAGTATGGACTTCAAAACTCACGTGGATTTAGAGCATTAAAAGTTTGGCTTGCCTTACAGCAAGTGGGAAGAAATGGCTATGTAAAAATGATTAGTCAAGATATAGAGTTGTCAGAATTATTTTTTGAATTGGCTAAAAATCATCCAGAATTAGAAGCTGTTACACAAAATTTAAGCATAACGACTTTAAGATATATTCCCTTGAGTTATAATGAAGAAGATGACGAAAAAAAGGATGTCTATTTAAATACTTTAAATGAGGCGTTAGTGAATGAATTACAGCAAGATGGGGAAGTGTTTTTATCGAATGCAATTGTAAACAATAAATATTGTTTAAGAGGCTGTATAGTGAATTTTAGGACTTCAAAAAAAGATATAGATGAGATTATTGAGATTATAGTTAGAGAAGGCAAAAAAATGCACCAAAAACTTAATTCTTAGTTTATACTGTATGATAGAAATTAACATTGCAAATACAGTATCTAATTATAAACTTATTGAACAATTAGCTAATGTAATTTGGCGAGAACATTATATTCCTATTACTGGAGAAGGACAAGTAGAACACATGCTTGAAAAGTATCAATCTGAAACAGCAATTAGCAGTCAAATAAAGGATGGTTTTCAATATTTCATTATATACTACGATGAAACTCCTACAGGTTATCTTTCAATTAAAAAAGAAAATGAAAGCCTGTTTTTAAGTAAGATTTATGTTTTAAAAGAATACAGAGGTAAGAAAATTGGTAAAACGGCTATGTTATTTGTTGAAGATAAAGCTAAAGATATGAATTGTACAAAAGTGGTGCTTACGGTAAATAAAAACAATACAAATTCTATTTTAGCTTACGAAAAATTTGGATTTAGAAATTTAGGCTCTGTTGTTAAAGATATTGGCAAAGGCTTTGTAATGGATGATTATAAAATGGAAAAACCCCTTCAGTATTAATTTTTAACCACATCTTTATATTCCTCAAAAAATGCTTCAAATAAAGTCATTGCTTTATTAAAAAACCCCATTGTTACTTGCCAGGAATTTTTATTGTGAATAGAAACATTTTCTTCTAAGCTTACATATATTCTTGAGATGGTTTTTCCGTTTTCTAAAATATAATCTTCTTCAAAAATAGCATCAGATAAATAGTCGTTAATTAGTATAGATTTAAGTGCTAATAATTTCCCCCAATAATTAACTCTATTTTCGAGTTGATCTTCCAAATCTAAAGCAACCAATGCTTTTTTAGTATCAAAATGAAATTTAAATGACAACCCTTTTATTTTAGTATTGTACATTATCCATTTTCTAGGAAAAGATTTTCCGAATGCAATCCAGAACTCATGTCGTAATTGTCTAGATGCTTCTTTACTAAACATTACAAAAAGTATGCAATTACTATTGCAGAAACAATAGCTATAAGTTTAGCAAGGTTAAACTTGTGTCCTTCGCTACTTTCAAATAAGATTATAGTAGAAATATGTAAAAATATTCCAATAACTAAAGCAGAAATTTCTGAATAATAGATTTTAAAAAGATCGGTTTCTTGAGATAGTAAAATGCCTAAAGGTGTCATCAGCGCAAAAAGTGTCAAGAAAAATATAATTTTTATACGGCTTAATTGTGAAGCAAAAAAGAAAGTTGATAAAATGATAGCAACTGGGAGTTTATGAATAATAATACCATAAATTAAATTGTGGTGAGCTTCAACAGGCAATCCTTCTAAAACAGAATGGATGCTTAAACTTATAAAAAGCAACCAAGGAAAAGCAGTTGCATTTTTATTTAAATGCACATGACCATGTTCGGCACCTTTAGAGAAGAACTCCAAAATTATTTGAAGCAAAATCCCAATCATAATAAACAACCCAATAGTTTGACTATTGTTACTATTATAAACTTCGGGTAAAAAATTAAAAACAGTTATGGATAATAAAAACGCACCACTAAAAGCTAATAAAAGTTTTAGATTTTTTTGTTTGTTTGGTTTAAAAAATAAAACAAAAATATAGCCAATAATGACTGCTAATATTGGAAGGATAATATTCGACATTTTAAGTAAAAATCATTATTAAGCGTTCGGATGTTTGTTTCTTAAATCGATGTAACTTATAATCTCCAAAAATATCTAATAATTGAATATTTGCTTTTTGGAACATGTCTTTAAATTCATCAAGGGTAATTGCTTTTACGATTTCTTTAAAATTATAAGATTTGTTATTAGCTTTAAAAGAAATATCTTTAATAATATAACCATTTTCAACATAACGCTTAAGGTTAAAATCTATACCTTCTATGGTTTTTGAATCATTAGAAACAAGATTATTAATAACAAAATCTACATTCATAAAATCGATTACACCAATACCATTTTCTTTTAAATTGGCTTTAATGGCATTAATAGTATTTAGATTGTCTTCTTCTTTTTTAAAATAACCAAAGCTTGTAAACAAATTAAAAACAGCATCAAATTGTTGTGAATATGGTTTACTCATATCATGCACATCAAAATGTAATGTTTCGTTTTCAAATTGTTTAGCATAAGCAATGCTGTGAGGTGATAAATCTATACCTGTAACATTGTAACCAATTGTATTTAAATACACTGAATGTCGTCCTTTGCCACAGGCTAAATCTAAGATATTAGCATCTTGAGGGATATTAAGATAGCTTGTGAGATTCTCCATAAAATTCTGTGCTTCATCGTTTCCTCTGTCTTTATATAGTATGTGATAGTATGGAGTGTCGAACCAAGTAGAAAACCAATCTTTTGTGTCTTTTATCATGTATTAATATGTGTCACAGCAAAAATAAAGTATTTTTGCATTCTATTTGGCGTTTGTAATGGAGAATAATTTTAAAATGGTTGCCAAAACCTTATTTGGTTTTGAAGAGCTTTTAGCGAATGAACTACGTAATCTTGGTGCTCAAGAGGTGAAAATTGGTGTACGAAATGTAAGTTTTTCTGGAGATAAAGGATTTATGTATAAAGCTAGTTTAGGCTTGCGTACTGCTATTAAAATTTTAAAACCAATAAAGACCTTTAGAGTTAAAAATGAGCAGGATTTATACGATCAAGTTTATAAAATGGCTTGGGAAGATTATATGAAACCTACAGGAACATTGGCTATTGGAGCAACTGTGCATTCACACATTTTTACACATTCTCATTATATAGCTTTAAAAACAAAAGATGCCATCGTAGATAAGTTTAGAGATAATGGTGGAGAACGACCAAATGTAGATTTACGTTTTCCAGATTTAAAAATTAATGTGCATATAGATAATCAATTGTGTACTATTTCTTTAGATAGTTCTGGCGAATCTTTACATAAAAGAGGTTACAAAACAGCAACTAATATTGCACCAATAAACGAAGTTTTGGCTGCTGGTTTAATTATGCTCTCTGGTTGGGATGGACAAACTGATTTTATGGACCCAATGTGTGGTAGTGGAACTATACTTATTGAAGCTGCAATGATTGCATGTAACATTCCGCCGAATTTAATGCGTAAAGAATTTGCTTTCGAACGTTGGCAAGATTGGGATGTGGAATTGTTTGAAAAAATTGAAGAATCTTTACTCTCTAAAACAAGAGATTTTCATCATAAAATGATTGGTTACGACAAATCACCATCTGCAGTTTCTAAAGCAAAAGATAATGTTAAAAATGCACATCTTGACGAGTTTATTACCATTAAACACGAAGATTTCTTTAAAACTCAAAAAGCAGGTCAAGAAAAATTGCATATGGTTTTTAATCCACCTTATGGTGAGCGACTTGAAAATTTAAATGTTGCAGAATTTTATGGCGATATTGGTACAACACTTAAACACGGTTATCCTGGCACTAACGCTTGGTTTATCACTTCTAACTTAGAGGCTTTAAAGCATGTAGGCTTAAGACCTTCTAGGAAAATAAAACTCTTTAATGCTAAGCTCGAAGCACGTTTTGCTAAATACGAAATGTACGAAGGCAGTAAGAAAGCTAAGAAGCAAAATAACTAATATTAGCTAATAATTTAATTTTGGATATTCGTTAAATAGCGATTCAACCAATTCTTCAATATAAGGTTTTAAGGCCTTTTTTGAGCGATTTAAATCGCAGGTTTTAGAAGCCTGCCAAATAACTTGATTTTTTTCAATGTCAGATACATATACTACTAAAGTTTCTTCAGTATAGTTTACAGTATTTATTGAGCATTTTCTCCAATAGTTATAATCGTCTTGTATTTCGCAATTTGTAAATGTGTTTGCCTTTTGCTCTATTACGATTTGAAATCCAGCTTGTAATTGTGGATTTAGCACATTGGTTTTATGCTCAGTATTTATCATATGAAGCTCAATTTGATCACTAATTAGTTGTCTAATATTGTTATTATCAGATTTTGGATATTTTGTGTTTTCAACAAATAAATCATCTATGCAAAGTACAAAGGTGTTATAACCATCAAAATCTATGGTTTCATCAAAATCGGATAATACTGCATTTGTAGATGCGCAACCAAACAATAAGCTAATAATAAAGAGTGTAAATAGTTTATAAATTTTACTTACTGAATACTTATCTGTTTTAATGTGATCGTGAATGCTATTTGAAAATTTCATGATTTAAGAATTTTAAAGATTGATGTTTTTACTCAATTTTAAAGTTCTATAAAATACTAGTAGTTTACAATGATAATTATCAGTTAGGAGAGTTGATTGTTGGAGTTACGCTTATCTTGTTTGTGCATGCTTATTCAATAATTATAGGAGTCATCAACTCAAAAAGGCTCCTTCACCTATGTAAAGAAGCCTATTATAATTAAATTAATCGTTTGTTTAACAACCCATTAATCCGAAGGAGACTACGAGTTCTTGATTTACTTTTTCACCTTTAGAATTTTCGGCTGGTTTCCACACTCCTGGGGCTTTGGTGATTAGTTCAATCATGGTTTGATCTAATGCTGGGTAGCCCGAAGTTCTATCTAGTTTTTCATTTTCAATAGTTCCATCTTTGGTCACCGTAAAAGATAGCTTAGCAGGTTGTAATTTTTCAGGATCTACGTTCTCTCTAGCTGCTTCGCTATTGTCTTTGAGGAAGGTCATGAGTGCATCCTTACCATTAACATAAGTAGCTTGCTTTTCAGGAACAATGGTTAGGTGAGGAGTAGAATAACTATCTTCCAATTTACCAGTTTCCTTATTTTTTTGTTGGTATTCAGCACTGATTAAAAAATTAGTTGAGTAATCAAACGATTGTAGGAGTTTCAATTGAGCAGCAGTTAACTCATCACTGTATCCAGTTTCCCTTATATCTGATCTCTTATCATCTATTATAATAATGATACTTACAGATTTGAGGGATACTATTGTTTGCATCTGTTCTTCATCAAAAAAAGCATTAATAGATCTTGCCTTATCGATATCTCCTTTTTTAATTGCACTAAATCTAGGACCTACATCGTAGATGAAATCAGAAAAGATTCTCTTTTTAATTTTATCTTTGAACTGCATATTTGTAGTAATATCCTCATTAACCAATGTTTCTAATCCATCTGTTTCTAAATCGTTCCAGTTTAAAACCCCAAAAGCTGTTAGACTCAAAGTGGTAAGTACTGCGCAAAAAATAATAATATTCTTTTTCATATCTGTTAATTTAATGATTAATTTCTTCCAAATCTAAAAGGAACAGTGGCATCAATCACCGAATTAAATGTAAAATAATGTAAATTTTGTGTAAAACATTATTATTTGTCTCAGATTCGAATAGTTTTGTAGTATGCGTCTAAGACAGGATAAAATAACCTCATTGATTTTTGTATGCCTATTGTTATTGATTTCAAGAGGTCATGCTCAAGATAAACATAATGACAATCATATTGAGGTATCATTGCGAATGATAGGGCATCAAGTTTTATTGAGTTCAAATGATAGTACCTCTCGTGTATTACCAGTTGTAAAAGAAAAGAATCGATATCGAATTCAATTCGAATCTGAATTTGAATTCAGACCAGAGAATCTGGTAGCAACGATTGATGGTGTAGTTAAAGAAACTGGTTTTGCAAGTAGTTATATTGTTGAAGTAGAACAATGTGATACTGGAGAGCTGGTATATAGTTTTAAAATGGATGCTATAGAGCAATCAGACATTATCCCATGCAGAGCAAGACTCCAACCAAAAGCGTGTTACAGTCTTTTATTTACCTTAATAGAAACCGACAAGTTAAATACAAAATTACTGTATGATAATAATGATTTTAACTACCTATCAAGTATAGAAAAAAGACGACTGTATTATATTATTGGTGGGTTATTCATGCTTTTAGTAGTAGTTTTATACGTTCTTTGGAAGAGACGAAGGAAATCCATGATAGATCCCAATTGGATTCCTTTAGGAGAATATTATTTTGACAAACGAAATATGGAACTTGTCATTGAGCAACAACGTATTGAGCTCACTAGCAAGGAAGCCGATCTTCTTTTGTTGCTCTATAACGCAGCCAATACCACTGTTGAACGAGATGTGATATTAAATATGGTATGGGGAGATGAAGGCGATTATGTTGGTAGAACCCTAGATGTTTTTATTTCGAAATTAAGGAAGAAACTGGAATTTGATTCAAAAGTGAAAATCGTAAATATTCGTGGCGTTGGCTACAAACTTGTTATGGATGTTTAGATTTTATAAGGTAAAATTGGAGTAATGCTTATTGATTTGATATGTTCAGTATAAATTATTAATAATTGTCTACTCTTATTTTTGAAAGGCTACTATATAGATATTGCTGGTACTTTAGCTATACTTTTTATTATTTGGCTTTGAGTAATGTTAAAATCGTTACCCACAACAGCTGATTGCCATTCGCCTTCTATTACATAATCCTGCTTTTTAAAAATTCAAAATTACATTCTATATAAATTTTTCGTATAAGTTATATTTTTAGATTAATCACAAAAAACCTATGTCATCTACGTCTATTATAGATAAACTTTTACCATTTATAGAATATAATTTATTTCCAAAGATAAAAATAAAATTAGGAACATTAATTTCTGCAATTATACGATTGTCTTTATAGGAAATTAATGTTTGGCTTCGGTCACCTTTTAAAAAGAATTTATAATCTACTGTGTCTTTATAATAAAAGTATAAATCACTATTATTGTATTGATTGCTTACTTCAAATTCGTTGTCCAATACTAAAGTTATGCCCTTATTGGTTTGTACAAAATATTTGGTTGAATCAGATGTCACTAAATTTGATAAAATTGAGCCTTCTCGTTTAAAAATGGTCCGACTTCCAGCAAAATATTTCAATTCTCCATAATCAGTTGTATTGAGTGTTTTTTCTTCAAATTTATCGTTACTTAAAAAAGATAATCTTAAGATTCTATCTTTTAAAACAAACAATAATTTATCGTTTACTGTTTTATAATCCAGAATAAAATCATCCCTTGTTCCAACTGTTCTTAAATATTCTAGTTTACCTGTTCCAGCATTTAAGGCTAAAATAAAAGGATCTCCGAAATCAATTTTTTTATTACCAAAATTGGCATATCCTTGGTTTATCATAAAAACCAAGCTGTTTTTTGTAAATATTAAAGACTTACTGGTAGTTTTTTTATCTAATGGATATGTCCAACTTATTTTGCCTGTAATAATATTTATTTTCGACAATTTTTCTTTGGAAGCAAAATAAATAAAGTTATCATCTAATAGCACATTGGATGCCAAATCTCTAACTAGGTTAGGCCCTGAAGATATAACAGCCGTTCCTGTTAAAACTCCTAATGCAACACCAACAACATTTTTGCCAATAGTTTCTGTATAATCCTTTTTCCCAGTAACTGTATTGTAATCCCAACCTATTCCATTTTTAATATTAAGAGAATGCAGTCCTGCTGCAGCTATTATAATGGTAGAATCATTCATTCTATTTAATTTATTCCAACCGTACTCTCTACTTATATCTCGTTGCCATAAACTATTCCCATTAATTAAGTCAACTCCTTGTATTTTACTTTTGTCGTTTTTTATGTACTGAACACCAATGTTATTATCTACATCCACATAATAAATATCATTTTTATCGCTCCATAACTTCATACCTGTATCGTTGTTCAAATATTCTATTTTATTTTCTCGAGAAAGCGTAATAAGATTGCCATATTGTTTAATGCTACCAATGGAATAGTTAATTTTTTTTGACCAGTTAATTGTATTCGAATGCAAATTAAAAACAACGACTTGTCCTTGTGGAGCGTATACTTTTAAAGCTTTTCTTAATTTTCTTAATTGTAAAGTTAAATTGCCAGTTGTTGAATCTAGGTACTTCTTATAGATATGTTTAGGAAATTGATATTGCTTTGCCAATATTTCTTGTTGAGTCACTAAATTTCGACCAACAATTTTTTGATTTTGGGTTACTTTTATAGTTGATGATTGACCAAAAAACTCTAAACTAGCCAAAAGAAATAGACCAAAAATATATCTTGTTTTCATTTTAAAACTATTTATAATATAATTAAAGCATATTTTGTATTGAAGCATTAAATTAAATACATAAAAAACATTAAGCAATGATATTGATCATAAAAAAGAATTTAAAACAAATACAATGTTTTAGTCATTTTCTATTCCTATAAATTAAACTGAATATTTATATCTTTTATATTAAAAATCACACAAATAATAATATGACTTATTACTAATAAGTGAACACAAAACTGAAGAGGTTTATGAACATAATTTTAAAAATTAGTACTTATAAAAGTTTTAATAATTTTCCTTTAATGTTTGTGTATGATGCTCTACATGGTAAGAAGTCCACATAAGGAGTTCTCGAATTGGCATTCTTCCCATAAGTGGATGTGGTAAAATATAAGTATCTAAATCTTTATCAGACCATTTTTTGGCTTTATGTTGCAGTTTTTTATTTTCTACTCTTAATCGATTTATAAAGTAATTTTTGTCTTTTGCTTCCGGAATTTTATTGCTTTTGGAGTATGGTGAAACAATGCCTTTTACATCTTTAAGACGTTCTAAATAACGATTAACTATGGCATCGTAATCGCGAACAGGCCTGTTAGCTTTTCCAAACTTAAATTTTAAAATAAACTTGGGTAAACTTAATGCCATATTTAATGGTTTAATACTTTCTAATAAGTGTTTGGTGTGTTGCCCTGTGGTCCATTTTCCTTCTGGACCAATTTCCCAGCTTTGGATATCGTGTTGTTCTAACCAATTAAACAGATTTTGATGCTTTTCTTCTAATAAGGTTACAATATGTTCTTTGTCCATTATTTCCCTTTTTTATACAAGGGAATAAGATATGAAACATTATATCCAAAACCAATTCCGAAGCGTCCACTATCATAAGTGCGGCCAAAACCTGGAATATAAATATTCTCGAAGTTATCAGGCTCAGTTTCGGTTATTCGCCCTTTAAGTTGAGCGTTAAGACCAATATAGAGATTGTTTAATACTTTAGCTTTAATACCAATAATTAATTCAGCCCAGATAGCAGTTAACCCACTATGATTAATACTCTCGTTAATTGTCGTTTGAGGAAAATCTTGATTAGTATTAAAGATAGTATAGCTATTTATGGTTTGACTAAAAGAACTTGCGCCAACTCTAAAACCACTATAAATCATATTATCCATATCTAACCAATTCTTATACATATTATAATCGATACCTGCTTTAAAGTAACTTCCTTTTGCAGTAGAATTTAAGAATTCGGTCGAAGTTGTTTTTTCTTCGGTTCCTAATTCGCCAGCAATATATAAATTTTTAGAATATCTATAATCTGCATTTATTTCGAAACCAGTATAGTCATCATCAATAACAGTACGAATAATTTTACTTAAATCTCCACCAAGTCGCAATCCATATTTTTGTTTGTATTTGATAGAGTCTTGTGCAATACTATCATTTTGTGCACCTGCTGAAAAAATCATCAGCATAACAAAATTTATACTAATGAAATATTTTAACATGAGCTGAAGTGTTTTTTTCGATTGTTGAATTTATTATTTCAGAATTTATTATCCATTTGTTGCCATCATCTTCTACACTCATTGTGAGGTCTTTAAAGATAGTTTTAAAACCACAAGCACGTGATACAAAAACATCTTCTCTGGTGTAGTTTATAGTTACTATATCCGGATTACCTAATACGATATCGTCACTAATATCTTCTGGAGTTCCATTATTATCTATAGCATAATCTTTATGAAATGTAAACTTAGTACTATTGGAATCTGTACGTAAAGGCAGATTTATAGAATCTGTAGTCGTTACATTTAAATTAGATATTTCTACATCATCATTATTTGTATCAAAACCTGTAACTCTTAATCCAGTAACACTTTTAGTTTCATCTTGACTTGTAATATCGTAGAATCTTAAAATTAATTTTGGAGTAGTTGCTGTGGTTTCTGCACAAATATCATCTTTTTCACAACTTGCCGTTGCTAATAGGAGTAATAGAATTAAGACACTTATTTTTTTCATTGAATTTATTAATTCATTTCCGCAATTGTGGTAATCTCTTTTAGTTTCGTTTTTCCAAAAGTACAATATTTTCTACATGATGTGTCTGCGGAAACATATCTACTGCTTGTACCTTGGTAACTTTATATACGGCATCCATTAATGCCAAATCTCTAGCCTGCGTTGCACTATTGCAACTTACATATACAATTTTATGAGGTTCAATATTTAATATTTGCTTAACAACATCTTTATGCATACCATCTCGAGGAGGATCAGTAATGATTATATCTGGTTTTCCATGTGCTTTTATAAATTCAGCGTTGAATACCTTTTTCATATCACCAACATAAAAGTCAACGTTTTCAATATTATTTAATTGTGCGTTTTCTTTTGCAGCAGTAATAGCATCTGGAACAGCCTCTACACCAATTACGCGTTTTGCTTGTTTAGCAATAAATTGCGCAATAGTCCCAGTTCCTGTATATAAATCGTAAACCAATTCATTTCCTGTTAATCCAGCAAACTCTCGTGTTAATTTGTAAAGTTCGTATGCTTGATCTGAATTTGTTTGATAAAAAGACTTAGCATTAATTTTAAATTTTAAGCCTTCCATTTCCTCAAAAATATGATTTCTACCTTTATAGCAAATCACGTCTTGATCGTAAATAGTGTCATTAGCTTTTTCGTTTATAACATACTGTAAAGAGGTTATTTGTGGAAATGTTTCAGAAAGAAAATCTAACAATAATTCGCGTTTAATTTTGTCGTCTTTAAAAAACTGAATCAATACCATTATTTCTCCTATACTAGAAGTACGAATCATTAGAGTACGTAATAGTCCTGATTGTTGTCGAGTATTAAAAAATGCTAAATCATGCTTTACTGCAAATTTTTTAACAGCATTTCTAATGTCATTTGAAGGATCTTCCTGCAAGTGACATTGGTTTATATCTAGAATTTTGTCCCACATTCCAGGAATATGAAAACCCAATGCATTTTTATCTCCTAAATCTTTATCTGAATTTATTTCTTCAATTGTCAGCCAACGACTATCACTAAAAGAAAATTCCATTTTATTTCGGTAGAAATATTGTTTTTCTGAACCTAAAATTGGTGTAGCCTCTGGCAAATCAATATGTCCTATACGTGTTAAATTATTTGTAACTTCTTTTTGTTTATAAAACAATTGATGTTCATAAGCCATGTGTTGCCATTTGCAACCACCACAAGTCCCAAAATATTCACAAACAGGCTCTGTGCGTTTGTCGGATAGTTTATGAAACGTAGTAGCTTTGCCTTCATAAAACGCTTTACGTTTTTTAAAAGTCTGAACATCTATAACATCACCAGGAACAGCATTTGGCAAAAAAATAACCTTACCATCAGGCGCTTTAGCAATTGTTTTTCCTTTTGCTCCTGCATCTATAACTTCAACGTTTGTAAAAACTTGTTTCTTATTTCGTCTTGACATGGCGCAAAAATAAGAATAGCAATAAATAATTGTGTCAGTTATTTAAATTATCTTTAATAAACTTCAATTAAAAATGAACCTTTTTAATTTTTCTATGTCTTTAATATGAAATGCGAGTAATAAATAAACATAAACGTATAATTAACCAACCAAAAAGGAGGGTGTCTGAATTATTAGAAACATTATCGACTAAGGATGACAAAATTTGGCCAAATAATAATTGGCCAGCAATTCGATTTAAAAACGGATTAAAAGTTGGTTCTATTGGAGGACATGGTCCAATAAGATACAAAATAACCAATTATAAAATAGGTGAAAATATTTATTTTGAATTTATAAAACCTTCTAGCTTTAAAGGCTTTCATTATTTTGAAATAAAAGAAAATGAAGCTAACAAGACAGAAGTCATTCACATCATAAACATGAGAGTTATAGGATTAAGTATGTTTTATTGGCTGTTTGTAATTCGTTGGTTACATGATGCTCTTATTGAAGATGCTTTAGATAATATTGAAAATGAATTTTCAACTAAAAAGAAAATAACTAATTGGAATATTTGGGTTAAATTTTTGCGGCAAGTATTAAATTGAAATAAGTGAATTCAAAAGAAACAATTGATGGTTGGTTGGTGTTACAATATCAATCAGGAAACAATAAAGCCTTGGCCTTGTTGGTAAAGCGCTGGCATAAAAAACTATGCAGTAAAGCATATTGGATTATTAAAGATAAAGATCTATCTAAAGATATTGCACAAGAGAGTTGGAAAATTATTATAAATAAGATTCATAGATTGAAAAATCCAAATAGTTTTGGATCATGGGCTTTAACTATCGTGTATCGAAAGTCTATCGATTTTATAAAAGATAGCAAAAAAGAGAATGATAAACTGCATCTATATCATTATGAAAAAAGTGTGATAACGTATAACAAACAACTAGACAATGAAAGCCTGAAGATAGTACTTTTAGAAGCTATTAAATCACTACCAGAACATCATCAAATGGTTATCAATCTATTTTATGTTGAAGACTATTCTTTAAAAGTAATAGGAGATATATTAAACATATCAGTTGGGACAGCAAAATCAAGATTGTTTCATGCAAGAGAAAAATTAAAATTAATATTAAAACATAAAAATTATGAAAAATAATATGGAAGACATCGATCAATTAATTAAAGACACCTTAACACAAGAAGAAGCAAAATTCTATGATGAATTAGATGAACAAAATGTTTTGGGAATGCTAGGAGGTTTATTTCAAGGAAAAAACGCTTGGCTAATAGTAATTATGAATATTATGACAGTAATCTTCTTTGCATTATTTGTGTACTGTACAGTCCAGTTTTTTGATACAGACATTACAAACGAGATGATTAAATGGGGGATTGGAGGTTTAGTATTTTTGATAGGAGTAAGCATGCTAAAGATTTTTGCCTGGATGCAAATGGACAAAAATGCATTGTTGCGTGAGATTAAACGATTAGAATTGCAAGTATCCTCATTGTCTCGATAACTATAGGGAGAAAAAATGTTATAAATAGATTTTAACAAACAACATATATTTAGTAATTTGCAAGTTCTAGGGATGATTTCTTTCCCACGCTGAATTTTCGATACTTCGAAAGGATAAAGGTAGATAAGGAATGGTTATTTTATTAATTTATAAACAAATTAAAATGGCTGTTTTAGACCAATTAACATCGCAAGAAGCGATGGATTTAGAAAACAAGTATGGTGCCCATAATTATCATCCGCTTCCTGTAGTTTTATGCAGAGGGGAAGGTGTTTATGTTTGGGATGTAGAATGTAAGCAATACTACGATTTTTTATCTGCGTATTCTGCAGTAAACCAAGGACATTGTCATCCAAAAATTGTTGGAGCATTGACACAACAAGCACAAAATTTAACGCTTACATCTAGAGCGTTTTATAATGACATGCTTGGTAAATACGAAAAATTTGCAACGGAGTATTTTGGCTTCGATAAATTGTTACCAATGAATACAGGAGCCGAAGCTGTTGAAACAGCTTTAAAGTTATGTAGAAAATGGGCTTATGAAGTAAAAGGAATAGATGAAAATGAAGCAGAAATAATTGTATGTAAAAACAATTTTCATGGTCGTACCACAACTATTATTTCGTTTTCTAACGATCCTGTAGCTCGTAAAAATTTCGGACCATTTACCAAAGGCTTCATAAAAATTGAGTATGATAATTTGCAAGCATTAGAAGAAGCTTTGGTAAATAATACCAATGTCGCTGGATTTTTGGTTGAACCTATTCAAGGAGAAGCAGGTGTTTATGTACCAAGTGAAGGTTATTTAACTAAAGCAAAAGCATTGTGCGAAAAACATAATGTTTTATTTATTGCTGACGAAGTACAAACTGGTATTGCAAGAACAGGAAAATTGTTAGCAGTAGATCATGAAAATGTAAAACCAGATGTTTTAATTCTTGGTAAAGCATTAAGTGGAGGGGCTTATCCTGTAAGTGCTGTTTTAGCTAATAACGAGATTATGAATGTGATTAAACCTGGAAATCATGGAAGCACTTTTGGAGGCAATCCTATAGCTGCAGTAGTAGCTATTGCTGCATTAGAGGTTGTGCAAGATGAAAGCTTGGCAGAAAATGCAGAAGTAATGGGGCAACTATTCAGAAGTGAATTAAACAACTATATAAAGACAAGCAATCTTGTAAGTTTAGTTAGAGGTAAAGGATTGCTTAATGCGATTGTAATAAATGAAGATGAAGAAAGTGAAACCGCTTGGAATATATGTTTAGCACTACGAGATAATGGTTTATTGGCAAAACCTACGCATGGTAATATCATTCGTTTTGCACCACCTTTAGTTATGAATGAAGAACAAATATTAGATTGTGTACAAATTATTACTAAAACGCTTAAGCAGTTTGAAAAATAGTATGTAAAGTATATTAAATAAAAAGGCGACCAATTGGTCGCCTTTTTATTTAATTTAAAGCTAATTGCTTAACCATTTTGTTGCATTTGCTCCATCATCTCTCTTGACTGATCCATTAATTCATCCCAACCTATAGTTGAAATCCTATAAATAGTCATTGCAAAATATACAAGATTAATAATAAGAATTACTAAAGCTACTATCTTTGCAGTATTCATTGCTTTTATGTCACCTTCATAATCATCTGGGTTTAAATGTGCATCTTTAATTTTGCTATGCGCAAGATAATATGCAATTCCTGCTAGGATAAATCCTAAACCACCAAAGCAACAACATAATAGACCTAATATTGCTAAAACATAGACTATCGTTGGATTGAGTTGTTTTTTCATAAGTATTATTTTAATTGGTTAATTTAACTAAGTAGCTTAAAACAATTGTTGTTATTGTTATTATAGCTAATATATTTATTATTTTATTATAATGTTTGATTTTAGAAAACATATTTACTCCTATAAAAAGAGTGAGCGCAATTAAAGGATAAACTGCAGGATACATTTTAAAGGCAGCACTAAATTCACCTTGAAATAATAAAACAACAGACCGTTGTAAACCACAGCCAAAACACTCAAAGTCGAATAACTGTTTACTTAAACAGGGCAGCATGTAATTTTCAGGTGTATTTATCAATAAATTAATTAGCATATCACAAATTAAATAAAACCGCTTCATATCTGTAACATAAATATTGATTATTTTTGGTTTTCAGTATTTTCACAATAAATCAAAAAAATAAAAACCATGCTTAACTCTAGGACATTTAACTTTATATTAATTCTCGTTGGTGGAATTATTGCGCTTTATGCAAATTCAGAAGAAAAACAAGAATTATACATACTTCTAATTGGTGTTATGATTTTAATGTTTGGGCTTTATAGACTATCTAGAGGGATTTCTAGCAAACCTGAAAATATCGAAAAATTCACTAACCTTGATGAGGAAGAATGATGCTAAATAAAGGTGATGCGGTTTCTGTTTTAGATGAAGATTTAAAAGGGATAGTTGTTAATATTATTGGAGACATAGTTACAATTGAAACAACTGAAGGGTTTGAGCTTCAGTTTACTATAAACGAGCTTATTAAAATTGAGACCGATACCGTTTTGCGAGCCAATGTATTTACTAGTTCAACACTTGAAGAAGCTGTTTCGCAAAAAGAATCTTCTAAAAAGAAATCAATTAAAATAAAACCAAAAGAGCGTTTTCAACCTACTTTAGAAGTCGATTTGCATATTCATCAGTTAACAAATTCTGTAAAAGGAATGACAAATCATGATATGTTGACCTTGCAGTTGGATACAGCTAAGCGACAATTAGAATTTGCTATACGTAAACGCATACAAAAAGTAGTATTCATTCATGGAAAAGGAGATGGAATTCTTAAATTAGAACTTGAATATCTTTTTGGGCGTTATAACGTAAAGTTTTATGAAGCCAATTACCAAAAGTATGGCTTAGGTGCTACCGAAGTTTATATTTATCAAAACATTAAACCTAACTAGTTTTAGAAGTCTATAGTTCCTGTGTAAGTACCTAAAATAATTTCATCTGTATTTAAAATTCCAAGATCTGTATTTGTAATTATAAATTCTATAGTTACTGTTCTTGTAAATGTGTTTGTTATAAATTCATCATTTACAAAAACATCTGTTGCTGTGGCATCCAAATAGCGTGCTTCTGTTGCTCCAGGAGCAAGATCGTTTAAAGGATTCTCATCTAAATTTTCATCTTCATAACGTGTTATCACTCCGTCATCATCATCGTCGTCGTCTAAGTAGTCAGGTATTGTATCACCATCAGTATCTTGTGCATCGTCTATATTGCCATCGTCATTAACATCAGGATTTTCACTTTTAGTAGGCACATTATCGCCATCGTCATCTTCGTCAATATAATCAGGTATCGAATCACCATCAGTATCTTGCGCATCATCAAAACTACCATCACCATTTGGGTCAGGGTTTTCGTTTGCAGTTGGTACACCATCATTATCATCATCAATAAACGTAGATGTGTAATTAACCGCTCCACTTGTAGCTTTAAAATCTTCAATAATATTTACTGTGGAAGATGGAATTTCGGCACAAATTAATTCAGAAGGGTCACCATCATAAGTCCTGTAATTAAAGAGTGTTGTGCTTCCATTAATGGTAAAGGAGCCTTCATGAGGCGAAGTTGTAGGATTAAAAATTAAATCGTTAGTACTACTACCAGAGAATAAAAGTGTTAAAGATTCGTAAGGATCATCTTTAGTGTCGTAGATAACATAATTCTCGCTGTTCTCGTCTCCACAACGTTCTAGTATTTGGTCAAAATCAAGTTCTACAGTAATGATATCTCCATCGTTACAGGAATGTAATAGTAAACAAATACTTAATAGTGTTAATATAGATTGACGCATACGACTCATGGTTTTTGACAAAAATAATGGAATTGTAATTTATAACGACCTTTATTGAAAATAATTTTATTTGAATTACTTTTGCAATCTAAATACGATAAATGAAACAGATTTATTTTGATAATGCTGCAACCACTAGAATTCGTGAGGAAGTCATCGAAAGTATGACTAATGCTATGAAAAATAATTTTGGAAACGCCTCGTCTTCACATAGTTTTGGACGTTCATCTAAATCGTTAGTTGAAAATTCTAGAAAACAAATAGCGTCTTATTTAAACGTGTCTGCTTCCGAAATTGTATTTACATCAGGAGGTACTGAAGCCGATAATTTAGTTTTAAGGAGTGCTGTTAGAGATTTAGGAGTAACACATATTATTACGTCTAGGATTGAGCATCATGGTGTTTTGCATACTATAGAGCAATTGCAAAATGAATACGATGTTTCAGTTAGTTATGTAAATTTAGATGTCGATGGTCAAATAAAAATTCAACATTTAGAAGAGTTACTACAAACCTCTAAAAAGACACTTGTTAGTTTAATGCATGTTAATAATGAGATTGGTAATTTATTAGATTTAAAACAAGTTGCCGATTTGTGTAAAGCAAATAATGCTTTGTTTCATAGTGATTCGGTACAATCGGTTGGCCATTATAATATAGACTTACAAGTTATTCCAATAGATTTTTTAGCTGCAAGTGCACATAAATTTCATGGACCCAAAGGAGTTGGGTTTGCATTTATTAGAAAAGGTTCTGGGTTAAAACCTTTAATTTTTGGAGGTGAGCAGGAGAGAGGCTATCGTGCAGGAACAGAGAGTGTGCATAATATAGTTGGTTTGTCGACATCGTTGTCTATGGCTTACGATAATCTTGAAAGCGAAAGTACTTATGTAAAAGGTATAAAAAGCTATTTTATTGAACAGCTTAAAACTACTATTCCTAATGTGTCTTTTAATGGTTGTTCAGGAGATTTAACTAAAAGCACTTATACGTCTTTTAATGTGTGTTTACCAGTTGCTGCAGAAAAATCTGCAATGCTCTTATTTCAACTTGATTTAAAAGGTATTGCTTGTTCCAAAGGTAGTGCATGCCAAAGTGGAAGCTCAAAAGGTTCGCATGTGTTAGCTCAAATATTAAGTGATGCAGATATGCAAAAACCTTCCATACGTTTTTCGTTTAGTATTTATAATACCAAAGAAGAAGTGGATTATGTGGTTGCTGTGTTGAATGAATTGGTTAATAATTAAACGTCGCTGAGAGGAAGAATGACGTGGCAGTCTGCTTAATTAATAATACCAAGTTACATTATGAGATTGCTTCGCTGCTCTCGCAATGACGAGAGAGTTTAAATTCTACTATTAAAACAGTAATTATCCCAAGTGAATATGCTATTAAATCGTTTATATGGAAGGTGTTACCTAGCACTATTCTAGCAATTTTATTTTCAGTTAAGTTTAATTTTTCTAAAAGATTAAATAGTTGAAGAAATTCTATACTAAAAGAAATGAATAAAACGATTAGTGCCAAATAAACAGGTTTGATGTTTATAAAGGATTTTAATAAACAATAAAGCATAATAACAACTATAAAATCACCAAAAGAATGTCTTATAAAACCAGTTTTTAAAAAATAGGCAATACAAGCTTCAATTATTAAAAGAATTAGAAACAAAAAGAAATAGATTTTATTGAATATAATCATCAATGTTCAAGCATTTAGACTTCAGTTGATTTATTAAAATATAAATTTCATCTATAATAAAATTGTATAGCTCGATTTGGCGGGAGTTAGATGAAATTATCATAAGGCAGTCATTTAGTAATTGTTGTTTAACTTCTTCTGAAATCTCTTCATTATAATCTAAATTAATAGCATCATAAACATCCTTATCCATACCTTCTTTAAATCGATTGCTTTTCATAGAGGCATGTACCCAACCGATAGAAAATCTATCTTTATGCGCATAGAAAACATCTAAAGCTATTTGAGCATTTACGATTACGATGCTTGAATATTCTTCTACCTTATTAAAATAGTTGTTTAATATTTTAACAATGTCTTTGTCTTTGATAATTTTTAAGTTAGCACCAGATTTTAGATCTTCAAAAGCAGCATTATTTGGTGTAAAATCAGAATAAATAGCACGAATTGACAAGTTTAGTTGTAGACCGAATGAAAATTTAGGAGTATTTACTTTTGAGAGCAATCTTATAGCTTCGTTTGATGCAGCTAAACGATTTTTTGAAGAGGTTAATAGATTAGACACTTGTTCTAAGTCTTGTTGAGCATCTTCCAACAATCTGCAATAGTATTCTTGTTCTAATGCTTTTTCTTTTTTTTGCTCGTTCCAATTATTGATTTGTAATGCAATTAAAATGCCAATAACCACAAGCACAATTTCACCAATAGCATAAAGCATGTATTTACTCACCTTATTTTCTTTAATCATGTTTTGCCTTATTTTTCTAAAGAATTTGATCATTTCATTGGGATTAATTGCAATTCTTTTTCAAGTAATGTTTTTGCTTCAATAATTTTTGGAGATATTAATTGTGCAGACCAATAATAATCCATTCTAGCATCAATTATTTCTACTAAAGCATTTCTAAAAGGTATAATCGAATAAAATTCATTGATATCATAGGTTACTGTTAGATTGCTATTTTCATTGTAAGAGAATAATACATGTTCATTAATAATTTTACTTGCTCGACCAACTTCATCACGAAAATAAGAGATCGAATTATTGCTTAAATCTATTTCATCAAATACGTCAGTTATCTTCAGTTTAAGTTCTTCATTGCTTACCCTAGCTAATATACCATTTGCAAGCATTTCATCATATGTCGATCTATATTGAATGAACGATCTTAATCTTTGATGTGTTAATAAAGTACTCTCGAAAGCTGTTTTTAAACCTTCCATTTTCCCATTACTTTCAACATACTTTAATGCTTGTTCTGCTTCTTTAGTTTCAGCT
>Ga0209013_10001405_pt1 | contig 22174 bp, 18 predicted proteins | sample Cruoilmetagenom2_FD_187291 | JGI IMG/M metagenome (GOLD analysis project Ga0209013, IMG submission 187291) | Oil polluted marine microbial communities from Coal Oil Point, Santa Barbara, California, USA - Sample 2 (SPAdes) (version 2) | ecosystem: Environmental > Aquatic > Marine > Oil seeps ... | reverse complement strand
TCTCCTATAAGCAAACCTTCCGGATTGCTATCATCTACAATTTCACGCAATTCCTTTGCCAGCACGATCGCCTCCGGCCTGTTCAGGTTGTAATCCCATTTCTGAAACCAGCCTGACGACAGATCGTCCGTCGGAAGATATCTGAATGTCGAAGGATTATTACGAAACTGGTTATCTTTGAATATTGAATGGAAAATATCGAGCCGGAAACCATCGACGCCTTTATTTAGCCAGTATCTTGCTACATCGAACATAGCGGATTTGACTTCAGAGTTGTAGTAGTTCAGATCAGGTTGGAATGGCAGGAAGCTGGCATAGTACCACTGGTCCGTCCTTTTATCGTAGTGCCATCCCGAACCGCCCGGGATGGCCATCCAATTGTTTGGTGGGCGATTCCCTCGACCGCTTCTCCAAATATACCAATCCCTTTTGGGATTATCTCTGCTGTTTCGAGATTCCTGAAACCAGGGATGTTCAATGGATGTATGGTTCATAACCAGATCAAAGAGGATTCGCATTCCTCTTTGATGAACTGCCCTTATCAACTCTTCAACATCAGTTCGGTCACCGTATTCAGGGGTAATACCATAATAATCGCTTACATCGTACCCCCAATCAGCCTGGGGACTGCTAAAGAATGGCGATATCCAGATTGTCTCAAATCCAAGGTCTTTGATATAGTCCAGTTTTGATATAATGCCACGGATATCGCCAATCCCATCGTTATTGGAATCCTTAAAAGAACGAGGGTACACTTGATAGATAGTCGTTGTTTGCCACCAGGGTTTGTTTACCATAATATTTCCACTTTGGTTAGTATAATCCAACACATAATGTAACTGCCAAAAAGATAACTTGATAGATTGCCCTTTACTCCGATTTGTCACCATTCTTAAATCTTTTCACATTCATCACAAATCATCACCAAATTAGAGTATAATATTGTTAAATTCTGATTAAATACACCCAGTGTCAGTCTAGATATGAGGGAGCCAAAAATGAAGACGAAAATGAAAAATTCTGGTTTAGTTTTTGCTTTAACCTTTTTGGTCATTGCTATCATCGTTCCAATCACAATTGTACTGGCAGTAGACACCAGCGACTACGGTAGCATCACTATCGAAAAGGTCGCCGAGCCGCAATCCGATATCCCCTTCGAGTTTCGACTCGACAGCCCCAGCAAACCCAACCTGCTCCAGAATTGGGGCAGCCAAGGCACAGCAGAAGGCCAGTTCGAGTGGTCAACCACTGGTTTGGTCTTCGATGCAAACGGCAACCTCTACGTTGCTGACGAGCTCAACAACCGCATCCAGAAGTTCGACTCGGATGGCAATTTCCTGATGACCTGGGGTAGAAGCGTCAACGGGGGTGCTGGTTTCGAATCATGCACATCATCTTGTCTTCCGGGTCTCTCCGGCACCGACCTGGGCGAGTTCGATGCACCGGTCGATGTCGGCTTCGACCTCAATGGCGACATTTATGTGGTCGATTCCAACAACCAGCGCATCCAGAAATTCGACGATGATTTCGAATTCGTGATCATGTGGGGGTACGGCGTTGACGATGGCTCCAACACACTGCAAACCTGCACCAGCGACTGCCAGGCAGGCATCTTAGGGAGCAGCAACGGCCAATTCTCCGGTCCCCAGGCCATCGGCGCATGGCAAACTGGGGATTTTATACCCGCCCCTATGATTTACGTGGTCGATAGAGGCAACAACCGCTTCCAGGTCTTCGACGGCGACGGCGGTTACCAGGGCAAATTGGGAACATTGGGTACCGCTGACAGCCAGTTCAACGACCCGGTCGGGCTGACGGTTGGCCCAACAGGTAACCTCATCATTGCTGACAGGCTCAACTACCGTATCCAGGAGTTCGCCAGTTCCGGCGAGTTCATAAAGGCTCTGGGCTGGGGCGTCAACACGGGCAGAAACCAGTTCGAAGTCTGCTCTGCCGGATGTCAATCCGGTATCTCAGGCACCGGCGATGGACAATTCTCCGGGCCTTACGATGTCAGCACCGATGTCAACGGCTACGTCTACGTTGTGGACAACTCCCAAAACACTGTTCAGAAGTTCGACAGCAGCGGCAACTTCATCGACAAATGGGGCACCAGCGGCTCCGCTGATGGCGAGTTAAATGGTCCAGCTGCCATTGCGCTCGACCCCGTCGACCAGCTTTATATTGCCGATGTACTCAACTATCGCATCCAGAAGTTCGCTCCCACCTCCTTTTCACTCATCGATCCCGAAGGATCCTCTCTCGCAGACAGGTCCGTCACCTACGACCTGCCTCCCGACACCTACACCATCACCGAGATCATCCCCAATCTATGGGAAGAACCAGTCATCACCTGCGAGACCGACGACACCGGGGACGATCCTACCATCGACGGTCAGAGCGCCACCATTTCGCTCGATGCCAATGAGGTCGTGACATGTACCTTCAACAATCTCTACATCGAAGGCACCATCATCATGCAGAAAGAGGCCGACCCAGCCAACGGTCAGGATTTCAAATTCTGGTTCGGTGATCCCGACCACCCCACCAGCCTGGACGACTTCGGCACGCGCGGCAGCAGGGAAGCCCAGTTCAACACGCCCACCGGTTTAGCTCTGGACAGCAGCCAGTTTATCTATGTCGTCGACAGGGACAACAACCGCGTCCAAAAGATCGATTCAACCGGCACTTTCTCATCCACGTGGGGCTGGGGCGTCAGGGACGGCAGCGATGCCCTCCAGGTCTGCAATGCAAGCTGCCAGGCGGGCAGCTTCGGCTCCGGCACAGGCCAGTTCGACCAACCGGTTGGTGTTGCCGTTGACAGCAGCGACAATGTGTACATCGTCGACCGCAACAACCACCGCATCCAGAAGTTCGATGTTGACCACAACTACCTGCTCACCTGGGGAAGCTCAGGCACAACAGAAGGCGCTTTCAACCTCCCCAACTGGGTCGCAGTTGACGCCTCCAACAACGTGTACGTGGTCGACCAGGGCAACAACCGCGTCCAGAAGTTCGATTCAACCGGCACTTTCAATACCACTTGGGGCTGGGGGGTTGACGACGGCAGCGGCGCTTTCCAGATCTGCACCTCCGGCTGCCAGGCTGGTATTGCGGGCAGCGGCGATGGGCAGTTCAACTCCCCTGAGGGAATCGCCATCGACAGCGTTGGGAACGTTTTCGTCGTAGATGGTGGGAACGACCGCGTCCAGGTGTTCGATCTCAATGGCAACTACCTGGATAAGTGGGGCAGTTCAGGTTCCGGCGATGGCCAGTTCACCAATCCCGCCGGGGCCGCCACCGGTCCGAATGACCATGTTTACATCGCAGACCCCGACACCAGCCGTTTCCAGAAATTCGAAGCGGACGGCACTTTTGTGATATCGGTTGGCTATCCACCCGGCAGCAGCGATGATGTGCTCAATCTGCCTTACGGGCTGACCGTGGACAGCGATGGCGGCATCTATGTCAGCGAGATGGGCAACCACCGCGTCAACCTGTTCAAACCCTACATTTTCTACCTCGACGACGGGTTCGATACGGATATGATTGGCAATGATCTCAGGTACACCGGCCCCATCGGTCCCATCACGATCACTGAAGAAATCATCGCAGAAGACTGGGTGCTGACGTCCATCGACTGCACCACCACCAACCCGGACATCGAGCCTGTGGTCACAGGAATGTCGGTGTTCGTAGATCTGGAGCGCGACGACGAAGTGCACTGCATTTTCAACAACCTGCTGCCCGATCCTGTGGCGGCAGACTTCGAAGGCACGCCAATTTCAGGCCCCAACCCACTTTTGGTCGGATACACTAATCTGTCTACCGGCGATTTCGACACCTGCAATTGGGACTTCGGCGATGGCGGCACGAGCGACGTCTGCGAGGACCCCAGCTACACCTTCAACACACCGGGGGTGTACACCACCTCACTCACTTCCAGCGGCTGGGGCGGTGAAGACACCGAGATCAAATTCGAGTACATCACGGTCTATACAGCTACCGTGGCTGATTTTTCAGCCACTCCCACCTCAGGCATCGCCCCACTGGCCGTTGACTTCACAAACCTGTCGACCGGCGAATACGACACCTGCAGTTGGGACTTCGGCGATGGCGGCACCAGTGACGACTGTGAGGACCCCAGCTATACATTCACCACTCCAGGGGTGTTTACTGCAACATTGACGACCAGCGGTTTAGGCGGTGAAAGCACCGAAACCAAGGTCGAGTACATCACGGTCTACGACCCTGTCAACGCTGACTTCTCCGGGACACCCATCAATGGTGGCGCGCCGCTCACCGTTGATTTCACCAACCTGTCGACTGGTGATTTCGATACGTGCGGTTGGGACTTCGACGACGGCAGTACCAGCGACACCTGTGGAGATCCAAGCCACGAATTCACCGATCTCGGCACTTACACGGTGACATTGGAGATCAGCGGCTTAGGTGGTACGGATACGATAACGAAGACTGAATACATCAGCGTATATGTCGCAGTTAATGCTGATTTCTCGGCCACACCGACATCTGGTATCGCACCGTTGGGTGTAGACTTCACCGACCTGTCGACCGGCGATTACGACACATGCAGTTGGGATTTCGACGATGGGGGCACAAGCGACACTTGTGATAACCCAAGCTATACGTTCACCGCATCAGGCATCTATACTGTCACACTTACTGCCAGCGGTTTAGGTGGGGAAGACACCGAGACTAAGACCGAATACATCACCGTCTATGAGCCAGTAAATGCTGAGTTCTCTGGGACACCTACTTCTGGTATCGCGCCGGTCTCTGTTGACTTTACGAACCTATCAACTGGGGATTACGACACCTGCAGTTGGGACTTTGGTGACGGAGGTACAAGCGACAGCTGCGGAGACCCGGGTTATTCATTCGACACGCCTGGGGTATATGTAATCTCACTGAATGTGAATGGTCCAGGTGGTGATGACACAGAAACAAAAACAAACTATATAACGATCTATGACCCAGTTGATGCCGATTTTTCCGGTACTCCAACTACAGGGATAGACACGCTGGCAGTCGACTTCACCAATCTGTCATCGGGAGATTATGATACCTGCAGCTGGACCTTCGGCGATGGCGGCACAAACGATAGCTGCGCGAACCCGAGTCATACTTACAACAATCCAGGCGCATACACAGTAGAATTGACTGTAAGCGGCTTAGGTGGTGAAGACACCGAGACAAAGACCAATTACATCGTGGTGTACACAGCCTCAGGAGCCGACTTCTCCGGAACACCTACTTCTGGTGGTGCACCCGTTTCTGTAGAATTCATCAACCTGTCGTCAGGTGATTATGACACCTGTAGTTGGGTCTTTGGTGATGAAACTACCAGTGACACTTGTGGGGATCCAAGTCACACATACACAGAACTCGGATTTTACACGGTCTCGCTGACCGTAATCGGACCCGGTGGAGAAGAAACTGAAACGAAGACGGATTACATCGCTGTTTACACAGCCGTCGATGCGAATTTCTCTGCCACTCCAACCACCGGATATGATCCATTAACGGTTGATTTCACTAACCATTCATCTGGTGATTACAGCACATGCCTGTGGATGTTCGGCGATGGTGAAACAAGCGACAGCTGCAATGATCCCACGCATGTTTACGTAATTCCAGGTGTTTATACTGTGTCCCTCACAGTAAGCGGTTTAGGCGGTGAAGACACGAAATCTATGACGGATTACATAATCGTTGAAAAACTTTACAGAATATATCAACCACTCATACACAACAATTACAACAATTGATGATGTATTGAGACATTCTTGTAATTTCGCTTAACCATCCAAAATAATCAAGAACATCCATTCAAAACGTTTGTGCTGACAAGAACGCACAAACGTTTTGTTATCATCTATGCTATAAACTCATCTGGATGGTTGGTATGGAGAACTACAATGAATTGCCTGAACGATATTACAGAACTGATCGGCAATACACCCTTACTAAAAGTCGATCGAATGGCTCCGGATTTAAAAATATTTGCAAAGTGCGAGTTCACTAATCCACTCAGCATAAAGGACCGGCCGGTGCTCCAGATTATTCGCGATGCTGAAGAATCTGGGGAGCTCAAACCCGGAAGTACGCTGATTGAAGTCACCAGCGGAAATACCGGCATGGCAATCGCTTGTATAGCGGCAGTGCGAGGCTACAAGGCAATGCTCTTTATGTCTGAGATTCAAAGCCTGGAACGCAGGAAAATCTTAGCGGCTTTGGGCGCAGAATTGATCCTGACGCCTGCTGCTGAAGGGACAAAAGGCGCGAGGCAAAGAATGAAGGAAGTATTAGCCCAACACCCCGAATATTTTTACGTGGGACAGCATGTAAATCCATCCAATCCGCGAGCCCATTATCGGACTACCGGACCGGAAATCTGGAAAGATACGATGGGTAAAGTTGACGTGCTGATTGCAGGGCTGGGCACCGGAGGCACTCTCTCTGGAGCGGGTCGATATCTCAAAGAGAGAAAGCAATCCGTAAAGGTTGTTGGAGTAGAGCCAAAGGAGTCCCCTTATATATCCGAGGGGATATTCAGACCGCACCGCATGATGGGGACCGCGCCAGGATTTTACCCTGACACGCTAGAACGGGAGTTGATTGATGAAATCATATTAGTCAGTGAGGATGAGGCTTTCGAAGGCTGTCGACAGATCGCCCGTACTGAAGGTTTTCTGGTCGGAATCTCATCCGGTGCGGTCATGTCTGCCGCCTTAAAATTAGCCCGAAGACCCGGCAATTCCGAAAAAATAATCGTCTGTATTTTTGCCGATACCGGACAAAGGTATTTGAGCGTGGAAGGATTGTTTTAATATCCATAATCCCTGGGGAGTTGAGGTTGAATTTTAAGTACCGCCATGTTTGGGGAATATTGTGGCTGCAGAAAATGACTTAGATTAATGATTGATTTGAATTTTCCAAATTAACCAAAAAATACAAATGTTTGTGATAATATTCAAGTCGATTATTTGGAAATTTTGGTAAAACCAGGAATTTTGGGATGAAAATTACCCGTAGACAAGAAGAATTTATCAAGAACCTGCTTGAACTGCACCGTGAAGTGAAAGGACCGATCCACTACTCTCTACTGGCCGAACGGCTGGGTGTCAGCCCTTTTACTGCCTACGATATGTTGTGCCTGCTAGAAGAAAAAGGCATGGTCAGGTCTGAGTACCAACTAGCAAACGAGAAGTCGGGCCCCGGTAGAGCAGAGCGCGTATTTTACCCGGTTGAGACAACGGAAGAACGAGAACGAAGGATGGCGGAAGCCGGCGGTGTAAAACTTGAGGGTGAAGCCCTCAATCAGTTCATCCTGGATAGATTGAGAAGAGGGGAGATGTGGGATAAAGATCTGGCTGAAGAAATGCTGGCGCGCATCCCGGATGAGGGACAGGGTCGTCTACGCTATTGCGTAGAAGTAATGACGATTGTTTCCATTCGTTTGAGACAAACAGAGGGACGTCAGGTTTTATTGGATTATTTACCACAAATTATTCCTGCGAAAACAAAAACCTGCCGGGCAAACCTTTGCTTGCTGGGTGGATTTACATTCGGAATTCTGGCTCAGGAGTGTGTGTCGGACCAGGAGTGGGTGCAAAAGTTATTAGAACATGTACAGAACTACCTGAATATCGTTATCCAGATGAGTCCGGACGACTGCCGTCAACTGGGCGAATATCTCGTCACAGTATTTAAAACACTATCTGAAGGAAAATCTTATTCCTAAATACAACGGTGTGGTTAATTATAGGTAGTTAGGAATATTTATTAAAATAAAATGGAGAAATAAAAACATGCTAGAAAAAGTTTTTGATGTAATCACGCGCGGATCTCTGCGCTTCAAATGGGTCACGATAATCATTGCCGTCCTGATCCTGGCAGCTGGAATTTTCGCTGTTACACAATAAAGACAAGAGCTCATCCCAAGCATCGAGTTCCCACAAACCATTGTCCTGGCTTTCAACAATGGTGCCGGACCGGATGAAATGCTGGATGAAGTCACTGTGCCTATGGAAGAAGCGGTCAGCCAGATCGAAGGCGTGGTCAATGTTGAATCTACAACATCCAATGGCGTTGCTTTTATGATCGCCCGCAATGAATTCGGACTCGACCAGGACGCCATCCGGGAAGAGATCCAGGCAGCCGTAGAGAGCATTGACTACCCTGAAGGCATGGAAACTCCGGAACTGCTAACTTTCAGCTTCGCCGATTTACCCATTGCTTCGCTCAGTGTCTCCTCAGATAACTTAACGCTGCCCGAATTGAAAGCGCTGGTCGAATCTGATATCAATCCTATACTGGAAGCGATTGAAGGTGTGGCCGCCGTTGAAGTCAGCGGTGGGCAGGAACTTCCAACAATGGCGCCGCCCACTGAAGAACCCACACCGGAGCCAACACCAGAACCGACCGCTACCTTTACTGCGACCCCCACCGAAGAGCCGACAGCAACGCTTGAACCCACCTCGACCCCGACTGAAACGCCAACAGGGGCAGTCATTGTCGTTGCTTTGCCCGATAGCTGGATTCAAGCCGGTGCGGCACAGGGGATGATACTAGAAACATCCGAAGACCTGACGCCCGAAGTTATCAGCGGTGTCATTGCCATCGCGCCGCAAATGCTGGACGATCTGACACCCGAAATTCTAGTGGTCATGCCGCTGGATGCTCTGGCAGCTCTACCCGATGAATACCTGGCCGGGCTGGATGAAGATGTCCAGGTGCTACTGGTTAAACGTTTAGAAACTGAAAGCGCGGCGGGTGAACCCGAACCGGTTCCCCTTCCGGACAGCTGGGTCCAGGCTGGTACTGCCCAGGGAATCACACTGGAGACAACAAACGACCTGACACCAGAAATAATCGAAGGTATTGTCTCGTTTGCCCCGCAATTGCTCGATGAATTAAGTCCAGATATGCTGTTGGCCATGCCAATTGAAGCGCTGGTAGCTCTGCCTCATGATTACCTGGCCGGGCTTGATCCGGAGAAACAGATACAGGTTGCCGAGAGAATCGCCGTTGAGTACGATCTGGATGAGCTTGAACCGGTCACTCTACCAGAAAGTTGGGTGCAGGCTGGTACTGCCCAGGGTATTACCCTTGAGACAACAGATGATCTTACTCCTGAGGTAATCAACGGGATCGTAACTCTCGCCCCGCAAATGCTGGAAGACCTGACACCAGAAATGCTGTTCGTCATGCCGCTCGATGCCCTTGAAGCCCTACCTGAAGAATACCTGGCCGGGCTGGATGTGTATGTACAGGCGCTCATCGTTTTTAGATTAGAAGGCGAAATAGAAGTCGTTGAATCCGAACCTGTGCCCCTTCCGGAAAATTGGATCCAGGCTGGCGCCGCACAGGGATTGACCCTCGAGACTACAGCAGACCTGACTCCGGAAGTTATTGAAGGCATCGCTTCGTTTGCCCCGCAAATGCTGGAAGAACTGACGCCAGAAATGCTGCTCGTCATGCCCCTCGAAGCGCTTTCGGCCCTACCAGAAGCTTATTTCGCTGGGCTTGATCCAGAAGTGCAGGCGCAGCTTGTTGAGCGATTAGAGACTTTATCAACGGTTGAAGAACCAGAAGAAGATCCTCAGGAGCTGCCAGCCGCCTGGCAGGCGGCTGGGGATACGCAAGGCATCATTCTGGTTATGCCGAAGGATGTTACACCTGAGATCGTACAGGGTATCGCTGAGTTCGCACCACAAATGTTCGAAATGCTCACCCCTGTCCACCTCCTAGCGTTCTCACCCGAAGTTTTGGGCTGGCTGCCTGTTGGGTACATCGAAACTCTGGATCCCGAACTGAGTGCAGAGCTGGACGAAATTGCACAGCCTGTTGGCGGTCTAGGAGCATTAAGGAGTGCTGCCGAAGTTGAAAGTGAAGCATTGGCTGAAGGAGCACCAGAGCTCTCAGGCGCATGGCGTCAGCCTCCGCCTGATGACTCGCCTGTCGCTATGCCTGCTTTCGAGACTGCAGCCGACCTGATGACAACCGGGTTCGCAAACAGCGCCGCAGAATTACTCAACTTGCTGGTCGATAATTTTGGGGACCAGGCGCCTCAATTGATGGCAGATTTGAGCCCCGAAGTTTTCACCTGGCTGATCGAAAATGAGGATAACTTCCTACAAAATCTCAATCCCGTCACACTAAGATTGCTGTCCCCCGAAGTGCTGGCGGAACTGCCTGAAGAATTTCTAACTTCACTGGACGATGATCTGCGCGCAGAGCTAGAAGGGATTGCTGCCGGGACGATCGAGGTGTTTATCCCTGAAGAGACGATCAACCGTGTCGATGGTAATCCAAGTCTGAATATGTCCGTATTTAAGGACAAGGAAGGCAACACGGTTGCATTATCGGAGGTAGTATTCGATAAGATAGCCGAACTGGAAGAAGAACACCCTGGCTTGAATTTTAACATCGTATTCGAGCAGGCATCCTTCATCGAAGAATCCATCAGCGGTGTGACCCGTGAAGGTGGTCTGGGCGCTGTTTTCGCTGTCGTGATCATATTGATCTTCCTGAGTGGAGCAATTAACGGGCGGTACAAACTCTCATGGCGCAGCACCCTGGTGGCAGCGGTCAGTATCCCGCTTTCGATCTTTATGGCCTTTGGGTTGTTCCAATGGTTCCCAGGGTTAATAAACCCGCTCTTCGATCCGCTGGTGAATGCAACGCAAGGCATTCCAGTTTTGGGTGCCAGTGTGAAAGGTATGCAAAACTTGTTCCCGATGGGCTTGACCTTGAATATTATGACCCTATCAGGTTTGACGGTTGCGGTTGGACGCGTGGTGGACGACTCAATCGTTGTGCTCGAAAATATCTATCGCCACATCCAGCGAGGTGAAGACCGGAAGCAATCGGTCATTGTGGGTACCAGAGACGTGTCCATGGCTATATTTGCCTCGACAGTGACAACTGTTATCGTTTTTCTGCCCATCGGTCTGATCGGCGGATTGATCGGTGAATTTTTCCTGCCGTTCGGTATTGCCGTCACCTATGCGCTGGGCGCCAGTTTTCTGGTCGCAATCACCATCGTGCCGGTCTTTGCTTACCTATTCATCCGCAAGGAACACATCCCGCCCGAATCTGAGACACGCTTGCAGCGCGGATATACCCCAGTTTTGCAGTGGGCGCTGAAACATCGGTTCGCAACATTAGCAATTGCCACTATTCTATTTTTAGGCGGCGTATTCCTGTTCGCTACCCGTCCCCGCGCATTCTTACCAAATTTTGGTGATGTATCTGTGAGCGTGGCGATCGACCTCCCAGGCGATGTGACCATGGCTGAAACGGACACTCAGGTGGCGGAATTTGAAGATACGCTAGCAGGACTTGAAGGTATTGAGACCATATCAACCGAAATCGGTTCTTCCGGTGGAATTGCCTCAAACTTCATGGGGGGCGCCATTGACCAGAGTCTGGCAGGGTTGCAAATCGGAGTCGAAGATATCGAAGATGCCGATTCATTGATCACAGAAATCCGCTCTGAAGCAGAAACTGCATTTGGGAAAGACAACGTCACCGTTTCCAGCGGCTCGATGACATCTGGTGCATTTGGTGGCTTTGCGTTAGTGGCTTCTGGCGATATGGATAGTCTTATAGAATTCAATGATAAAGCCCTGGCTGCACTGAACGAGATCGATGGATTGGCCAACGCTACCAGCAATCTTGCCGACACGGACAGCATCTTGCGAGTGGATAGTGAACCCGCGGTGCGTTATTCCGGTGAGTTGGAAACGGAAGACACGATTGGTTTGACCACGGCTGCTAAAGAAGCGTTGTTGGAGATCGCGCCAGAAGGTATCACAATCAGCGAGGGTTTTGAATCCCAGCAGCAAACGGAGGGGTTCGCTCAGGCAATCCTGGCGATTGGTATTTCCATCGTGGCTGTGTACTTCGTCCTCGTGCTGACCTTCAAATCGTTCATACATCCTTTAACGATTTTGTTCAGCCTGCCGCTGGCGATCATCGGGGCTGCAGTTGCCCTTTTCCTGTCTGACAGCATCCTTGGATTGTCCTCCCTGGTAGGTTTAATGATGCTGGTCGGGATCGTGGTTACGAACGCCATTGTGCTCATCGACCGGGTTCAGGCAAACCGTAAGAAACGGAACATGGAGCTAAACGACGCGATCGCAGAAGCCAGTCGAACTCGATTACGCCCCATCCTGATGACCGCCATCGCGGCCATCCTTGCGCTGGTCCCCCTCGCAATTGGTCTCAGCCAGGGAGCGATTATCGCTTCCGAACTGGCCATCGTCGTCATCGGCGGACTCACGACTTCCACTCTGCTGACGCTTATCGTGGTCCCGGTGATGTACAGCCTGCTGTCACGGTTTGAACATAATGGGCGAAAGAAAGCAACAACCGATCCGTCAGAAGCAGTGGATGCTGATGATCAATCCGTGGAATCAGATTCCGAATCACAACCCACGGAGTAAGAGCCGGAATTCGCAGGGTTTTGACTACGCTGGATGTATCCTCCCGTAGAACAAGAAAATATATCTTAGCGACTAAAAATAAAAACCGCTCTTCAAAACATGAAGAGCGGTTTTTAATTGTGGGGGATTTGATACAGGCAGCGCGGAACAACTACTCAAAAGTCACCGTTTTACGAATCGTTCCGGCTCGGTCACTGATAATACTCAACTTAATCTCACTGCCGGCTTCGGCTTTGAACGTCCATTCCAGACGACCACGATTGTCAGTTGGGGATGCCGTGATAAATATCTGGCCGATCTTGTTGCTGCGACCTTCCAGGTTGCCAATATGGGTTTTGGGTCTGCCGTTCAAGATTTCTACACCCTCTGGAATCTCCAGCTCAACATGAACATCCCGCAGAGCAGCATTCTTTTTCCCCTGAGCGCTGGTGTAAGTCGGCAAGAACCCAGTGTTGTCTACAACCAGGTTGAGAGTATAGGTGTTGTCAGTTACCCGTTCAACCTCAAGGGTATGAATTTCTAATTTTGGCAGCATCTGGCCCAACGCCAACGCGAAGGGAACGTTCTTTCCAGCCTCTTCACCCATGAAGTGACGAGGCGGGTTGCGCCATGTGTACATGCGGTTCCAGCCCCCGAGTTCGATCGCACCAAGCTGAGGATGTTCGTACTTGTACCACTCAACATAAGCGCCTTCTGCGGCATTCTCGTCTGCCCATTGTAATATCTTCAAATCGTCTTCATGTGGGTGATCGCGCATCCATTCGATGAATTTGCGATCTTCAATCCCCGCACGACCGACAATGTCCCACAGTTCAACTGTAAAAGCGAAGATTCCCAGGTGAGAGTACATCCAATCATCAAACACACCGGAGATGACCTGCTTGGGATGGTAGCGGAATTCATGATAAACGCTGACAGTCGGATAACCGACGATGTCCGTGCCGCGTTTTCCGATCGTTTTATATACCCACAGGTCGTTGGCGTCCATTTCATCATCTGAGAATGTGCTGGGTGGACGCAGTATAGCACCGCTGAAAGTATGGTAGGTGATAGCTGTGTTGATATTGGGGTGGCTGGTGATAAAATCCACCATCGCTTTTATCTCTGGCTCGGAGGTTGGGTAGGGACCCGCTCCGCGCTGGTCCGCTTCCGGCCGCCAATCGATCGGGAAGTTGCGATTAAAATCCAATCCTTGATGGGTCCGAGCAACTTTTATCTGGTACCCATCGTAATCTTCCAGGATGCCCTCAGGTAAAATACGGTAATATTCACCACCTTGTTCATCCGGGTCGCGCCTTTCCATCAGCCGTGAATCAAGTGTACTAACCTTCCAATCACCGTTGGGATCTTTGATGCGCATCTGTAGAATACACCCATCTTTATCGATATCCTCACTGTGCAGCCCTTCCTGTTTATCTTCCCAAGGGTAGGGTCGAACACCAGAACGTACATACTGTGGGATCTCTTCCATGGCAAGTTTCGCACCATCCGGATTTACACGCGGTATGACATAATACACACTGCGGTCCAGGAGATCGGTTATTCTCTCGTCTTTACCATACTCACTCAACAAGAAGTAGACCAGGTTGAGAGCCGTTGTGGTCCCGGCAATTTCTGTGGCATGTAGATTAGCATCGATCCATACAGCAGGTTTTTCCGTGTCTGGCCCGGTATCCTGGTTGGTGATGGTCAGCAGCCTGATCGGTCTACCTTTATGACTCCTGCCAATCGTCTCCATCCTTATCAGTTTTGGATATGTCTCAATCCAAACATTGATCGTGGCTTTTAGTTCTTTATTGTTGAAGTAGCGGTTGAAATCCATTGATTCGTCTCCTTCGGGTTGAAATGTTGGTCAATGATAATTGTCGGGAAAACACGATCATCTCTGAGTCATCGCTCTTTAATCGCTCCCCCGCGTTTATAGTATTTATCAAACTATTATGATTTAAAAATAAGTCTATCAGTTCAATGTTGAAATGTTGAGTGAATCGACAATCCCAACGATGACCGAAATCACACAGCCGTCGGGTTGGTTGAGGGCTTGACGAGCGCCGTTTCCTTCTCTGTTCACCAGCACAGTATCACCGATTCCAGCGTGAGTATTGTCCAGAGCGACAAAATCTCCCTCCGGAAGATCACCGGGCAAAGTTAGCGGCTGGACAACCAGCAGGCGCCTGTTTTTATAATTCGGGTGGCTGATGGTCGTGACTACAGTACCAATTACCTTACCGAGTGTCATAACTAAGTATACCTTACCCAACCTTCCTTGAGCGTATAATCAAACTCCCCATCCGGTCGCACAACCAATTCATCGACAATACCGATGAGTGCCAGGTCGACTGGCACGAATGTGTGTTCGCGCAGGGCGAGGGCAGCTTCACGTGAGCGCACCATGACGCACAGATCACCCGGACCTGCCTGTACCACATCAACCGCCACCTGCAGTGGACCTGTAGGTTCCAGGTGCTTATTCAACGGCTCTATAACAAGCAGCTTCATGCCTTTCAAATCGGGATACTTGATGGTGCAGATTGCCGTCCCGCGCACACGTCCAAATAACATTAAATCAGCCTATTTTAAACTCACATTCTGGAGCACCCGCCGGATGATGGTCTCCAACAGGTTTTGATCGACCGAATCTCCCAGGCGTTCTACGACTGCCGCGCGAACAGTCTGAAATAATTCATCGTCCCCTTCAACACGACCAGTTAAGGGTGTTTTGCCTGTGTGTCTGGTCCGACTCTGGTCCGCCTGTCCGGAGACTATCGCGCTCGGAGATTTGAGTTCTGTAATGTATGGGCGTTCTGGAGCACTTGTCGGCTGGTCATATTCGTGGATCAGTTCAATGCCCAAACGCATCGCTTTGTCACGCGCCATATCTGTCAGTACAACATCATCGTCCTCAACCAGTGATTGGACCCCTTGCTTTGCCAGATCTTCAATATCACGTTGTGTATAAAATGTTTTTGGCATAGTTCACTCCAAATTAAAAATCCCAAATTAGAATTCACTCTTCACACCCTCCAGGCTGTCTAAAGCCCTGATCGATGCATCACGTGCGGTCTCGGCTTCTGCTTCCGTTCCAGACAACCACATGCGCCCAAAGCGACCGACTGAGCTTACGTGTACAATATTGATATTGGCTTTCTTCTCAGCCTCGTTGCAGGCAAAGTTTATGTAAGCCGCTGGGAAACATTCAACCACTAAGAGAGTCTGTTTTGGGACCAGCATGCTGCCCCGCCGCCAGCGGTTGAGGAGTTGAGCCTGGTATGGGTCAACGTTGGTGATTAGTTGGATCGAAGCAACCTGCGGCCGGATGCGGTCCTCGATCTTCAGACCGAGCCGCTCGAGCACGATGCGCCCCGATTCACGTACCGCTGCCTGGTTGTGGGAGTGAACTTCGAACATGCCAAATTCTCGCTCCACAACCTGGGCACCGGGTTTCGCCTCGGTTGCCTTGACGGCGATGTCTACGGTGCGAAACACCTCGTTGCCGGGAGCCATTTCAATATACAAAGACGCCATGCCCTCAACCGGCAGGTCACCCTGCGTGATGGTGCCTACAAAGGCAGCATATTGGGGCTGCATGCGATCCAAATAACAATAACAACGAAGAGAAAATTCTGATGCCATAGATTTTACCTCATATTTTGTCGTTCCCGTTTGATGCGCGACGGTCAAACTGTCGCTCGAACCAAGTTTCTCAGAAGGATTAACTTAATGATTATTCAGGTTCTTTATCGTTCATAGCAATTCCTAGTGGTGTAACGAAAACAGGTCGATCTGGCACGGATACTGGTAAACCGGTGTATTCCTCGACGACACCTGCGATGCCAGGGTACGAACTGGCGCCACCCACCAACGTCAGGCTGTCCACCCGAATCTGGCTTTTTGCGACATGGCGAGCGATAATACTGGCCACTTTTTCCATCACTGGACGCACAGCCGGGAAAAGGCGAGCCTGTTCATTCGGGTCCACCTTCATCTGCTCTGCTGCTTCGAACGAGATATCCTGCGCACCGGCGATGACCAGCGAAAAGTGGGTGCCGCCGGTTGGTTCATCAGCGGTATAGACCACCTCTCCATCTTTCAGGACAGCGATACCCGTCGTGCCACCGCCAACGTCAATAATCGCGCCATTTTCTAACCCAAGTAACGTATTGGCCGCCGATGGTTCACCAATCATCCTGGTGCAATGCAGCCCGGCAGCTTCAATCACGTTGCCGGTAGCTCTCACTTCCACCTGGGGCACTCCCGGCGGGTAACCCGTGGCAGCATGTGTAAGGGATTCGCCCAGTCGCCTTTCTACTCGTGCTTTCATCTCAGCCAACAGGTCCACCGCGCCCAGGAAATCAACGACCAGTCCATCCCTTACAACCTGTGCAAACTGGTACTCACCTGCCAGCGGTTTGCACTCGCTGTCAAGCACCACCAAAACGACATAGGCAGTCCCCAGGTCCACGCCAACCTGCAGGGATTCATGGGCAGGTTGGACCAGAGGCGAAGGTTCAGGGTCAGGCACCCAGCGGATGACCTGCTCAGCTCGGGCTAATGCTTGTACGAAATCAAAGCCGTCTATTTTATTCCGCGCGGGGTTCACTCAGACTCTTCCGTGCGACCGCCAAAGCCGCCTTTAGAGCTGTGCGGCAATATCATCTCAACATTTTCATGCGGGCGCGGGATGACGTGCACCGAGACCAAATCACCGACGCGTTTGGCCGCAGCAGCGCCGGCGTCTGTCGCGGCTTTGACCGCACCCACGTCGCCGCGCACCATAACAGTGACGTAGCCGCCGCCGACGTATTCCGAGCCGATCAGAATCACGTTGGCTGCCTTGACCATCGCGTCCGCGGCTTCGATGGAACCAATCAGGCCGCGCGTCTCAACCATTCCCAATGCGATTAATGCTGGATCTTGTGTCATAATTCTCTCCTAAATAATGATTTGTTTGCCAATATTGTTACCGTAATTTTAAAATGTCCTTCACAACTTCCTTAACAACTGCTTCTATTTCACCGGGTGACGGACCGTAAATTGGTCCTGCCGGGGTCGTTCCTGGCCGCATGGCCATCTCTGGCGGCCGGCTGGTTTCAAAAGCCATTCTTTTGATGTTGAACAGATGGTAAACGGTGACGTTATCTCCGGTGATCGATCCTCCAATCCCACCCGCGCCTAGTGTCATAGAGGGCATCACGTTGGTAGTCAAACCGATGCTTCCCAACGTACCCATCGTGTTGACCCCGATACGGAATACCGGTTTCTCCAGTCCAAAGGCCATGATGACTTTTTCATCCGTAGCATGAATAATAAGGCTGTGGCCGCGTCCGCCAAAATTGATCATCTCTACGCAGCGATCGCACCCAGCTTCCCACCCATCCGCCTCATACCAGCCCAAAACTGTGGTCATCTTCTCTCGCGAGAGAGGCTCTTCGGCGCCGACGCTGTTCAACTGGGCGACCAGGATGCGCGCCCTTCCGGGGACCTGAATACCCGCCATGGCGGCTATATATTGTGGGGACTTCCCCACACTCTCTACGTTGATGCTACCATCCGAGTGAAACAATGCCTTCCGCAGTGCTTTTGCGCTTGGTTCATCAACGAAGTAAGCTCCTTCGCTCTCCATCAACTGCTGCAAACGACCCGCAATGGGCCGGTCAGCCACCACCGCCTGTTCTGTGGCGCAGATGACCGAATAGTCGAACGCTTTGCTGGAGACTATGTATTTTGCGGCCTTTTCCAGATCGGCGCTGCGGTCAACATACACCGGAACGTTGCCGGGACCCACGCCGTAAGCCGGTTTCCCTTGAGAGTGAGCCACACGCACCATCTCGCTGCCGCCGGTGGCAAGGATGACCGCTGTATGTTTGTGCGCCATCATCTCCTGCGTACCCTTTAAACTAATCTGTGTAAGACAGCTGATCAATCCGGGTGGAGTTCCTGCATCTTTGGCGGCATCATCCATAAGTTTTACCGTCTCGAGGCAGCAGTTGCGTGCGGAGGGATGGGGGGCAATCACAATGGCGTCGCGCGCTTTGACCGAGATCAAAATCTTGTTTATCGTGGTCGAGGTCGGATTGGTGCTCGGTATCAGTGCCGCCACCACGCCCATCGGCCAGGCGATCTCATAGATCATGTTCTTCTTGTCCTGGCGCACAAAACCGACCGTTGTAATATCCTTTATACGATCCCAGACGTGTTTGGACGCGAACTCGTTCTTCAACTTCTTGTGCTCTGGCACACCGAACCCGGTCTCTTCGGCCGCCATCCGCCCCAGACGTTCCGAGCCAAGGAATGCGGCCTGAGACATGGCCTCACACACCTTGTCAACTTGCTGTTGGGTCGCGGTGGCCCAGATTTTCTGCGCGTCATACGCGCGCTCCACCTTCTGGCGAGCTTCCTGGATTGAATGCAGATCCTTATCGGGTAATGACATAATCGTTTCCGTTCTGAATATTTAACAAGAGATGGATCTCGTGTTCGCTTACTCCTTGCGAAAAACAACTTCGCCGCCGACCACTAAATGGTCAATAACGGCCATAATGACTGCGTCAACGGGGCTGTTTTTGGTCTGATTAGTCTGGCGTCCACCGGAACCATGCGCCGTCAGCACCAAGTCACCGACACCGGCATCCAGCGTATCCACGGCGACGTATGGTTTACCGATTGGTATCCCGGTCTCATCGGTCTGGCGAAGTATGAGCAGCTTGCGGCCGGTGAGTTTTTCGTCCTTGATTGTAGATATCGTCGTTCCGATAACCCGTGCGATCAGCATTTATTTCTCCGTAAATTCACAGACTGACAGAATCATCCTAGGTCTTCCGGAAAACAACTTCTCCGTCGACTTCCAGGTGGTCAATCACAGCTATCACCACCGCATCAACGGGGCATTCTTTTGTCTGGTAAGTCTGACGGGCGCTGGACCCTTCACCCGTTAACACCAGGTCATCAACACCAGCATCAACCAGATCAACCGCCACATAGGGGTCACCGATTATTTCACCGGCATGATCTGTTTGCCGAACGATGAGCAGTTTACTGCCGCGCACCTTTTCGTCTTTTATAGTTGATATGGCGGTCCCGATGACCCGTGATATTTTCATATTCTTAAGATAACTTTACCAATCCTTGAAAAGGTTATCACAAATAACAATCAGAGTTATTTAATATGCTGTTGATTTTACGGCTGCACTTGACCCATTTGACGTCTTCTCGACCTGAGCAATCTTCACTCCTGCACTGGCGCCGATGCGTGTAGCACCTGCCGCCACCATTTTCACTGCGTCATCGTATGAGCTCACACCACCAGCAGCCTTGATGCCCATCTCTGGGCCCACCGCTTGGCGCATTAATGCCACATCTTCGAGGGTTGCACCACCGCCTGAAAAACCGGTGGATGTCTTGACAAAATCAGCGCCCGCTTGCTTGGTCAATAAACTGGCGGTTTCTTTCTCTTCATCTGTAAGCAGCGCAGTTTCGATGATAACCTTAACCAGGGCACCAGATGCATGAGCCATACGCACGACTGCGTTGATATCCGTCGCCACCAGGTCGTAATCCCGGGCTTTAAGCGCGCCGATATTGATCACCATATCAATCTCGGTCGCCCCGTCGCGGATCGCGGTTTCTGTTTCAAATACTTTAACATCCGTTGATGACGCCCCTAGCGGGAATCCAATCACAGTGCACACTTTCACCGGGCTGCCGCGCAGCAATTCAGCGCACAGCTTCACGTGTGTGGGGTTGACACAAACCGAGGCGAATTCATACTTGCGCGCTTCGTAGCACAATTGGGCAATCTGGTCATCGGTCGCGTCCGGTTTGAGAAGCGTGTGATCGATCATCCTGGCCACCCTGGAATCGTCCGGGATACCGCCCAGTGAAGATGTAATTCTCGTAGCTCCCGCGTGGACAACTCTCCCTACACGATCAAAACAAGTCCTGACGCAAATATCGCCCGTGCACTCCTCAGTGCAGTGGTCCTCATCATGATGTGCGGATATTTGCTCTCGCTCTACGAGCGCGATCAACACCTCGCGAGCGATTACTTCTACAATATTTTCTACTTTCGTTTGATCAGATAACATAACTTTCAATCTACCTATTTTCTTTCAATCATCATAATTTTGTCTACCCGGTGAGCGTGGCGCCCACCGCCAAATAACGTGTTCAGCCAGGTAAGCACGATCTGTCGAGCCAGTGCGGTTTCGATCATGCCTGCGCCAAGTGTCAGCACATTGGCATCGTTGTGTTCACGACTGTTGACTGTTGTAGCAATGTCATAGCACATCGCTGCTCGCACACCCGGCACTTTATTGGCCGCCATGCAGCTCCCAATCCCGGCTCCGTCGATGAGAATCCCGCGCCATGCACTGCCCTGGCTCACCTTCACTGCGACTGCGTAGGCAAAATCGGGGTAATCCACCGACTCTTGGCTGTGGGTACCGCAATCGTCCACCTGGTAGCCCTGCTTTTGGAGGAAGGATTTAAGATCCTCTTTCAGCGAATAACCGCCGTGATCAGCACCCAAAGCCACGACATTGGTGGTGTTTTTTGCAGGCGTTTCTCCAACTGGGGATGAACTTAATGATTGTAGTAGTCTCTTCTGGTCAGCCGAAGTTGCATAATGACCCGCATCACCCATCGTTCGTTGAACGATGCGCTGCACGATCTCATGGAGCTCCGTTTCCGAAATATTAGTCATTGGTCAATGGTCATAGCTATACTTCAACCTTCAAGGGCAGTCGTTTGAAGGCAAACTCACCCTGGGAAGATTGCAGCCGCAGGTTGGCGTAGAAACGAAAGTGATCGCCACGAAGCTCAGAATCCACATACTCGATCACCTGACCTGATGCCATGCGAGTCTCACGGTGGAAAACGAAAACCACCGCCGGAGGTGTCAGGTTCAACAACTGCGCCACTTCGGGCGTCGCCAGGCTGGCTTCTATTACCTGCTCCGCATGATCAGGAATCTTACCGTAAACCGTGGAAAGTGTCTCGTATAAGGAATCTGTAGAAAAATCGTGTTTCAAAATTCCGGGGCACAGATCATGCGGCACATACGAGCGTTCAATAGCCGTCGGCTCCCCATCCAAATAGCGGATCCGGTACAGGAATATAACATCCGCCCCGAGCTGGATCTGCAGGCGCCTGGATAAAAATGCATCTGCGCTGATGATCTTAGCCTCCAGCACCTTGCTGGTGACCCGCTTTTTGTGCAGGTTCATCTCCTGTGTGAAGCCCAACAGGTATTCAGCGGTTTTCTCCAACCTGTTATCGACAACAAAAGTGCCAACTCCAGGGACGGTTCGTAAAACGTCTTCGTTTACCAATTCACTGATAGCACGGCGAACGGTGTTGCGCCCGACCGAATAATGCCGGCAAAGTTCGCTTTCCGAAGGCAGCCTCTCGTTCGCCTGAAGTTCACCACTCCGCACCTGGCCGAGGATCGAATCAGCCAAGACCTGATAAAGCGGTTCCGCCCGTTGTTCTCTCACGATAATACCCGTCTTGTTCCTCTTTCTATATACCAACCTGTTCCTACATATACCAACATGACCTACAAGGAGTATATCATAAATTATTGTGGTGAGTCAAGTAAACGTATTCATTCATCTAAAATGTTACTAAAGGATTATAGTTCACTCAAATGAAAATGTTACCGAGGGAACGATGTACAAAGATGAGAATATGACAATAGA
>Ga0209013_10001404_pt1 | contig 22176 bp, 17 predicted proteins | sample Cruoilmetagenom2_FD_187291 | JGI IMG/M metagenome (GOLD analysis project Ga0209013, IMG submission 187291) | Oil polluted marine microbial communities from Coal Oil Point, Santa Barbara, California, USA - Sample 2 (SPAdes) (version 2) | ecosystem: Environmental > Aquatic > Marine > Oil seeps ... | reverse complement strand
TAAACATCAAGCCAAACTTGAACTTGATAATATAAATTTGCTTTATGTTGCACTAACAAGACCAATCGAACAATTATATATTATAAGTTGTAAACAGCTGGAGAAAAAAGGGGATGAAAACTTAAAACTCTTTTCTGGACTTTTTATTAATTATTTAAAACATATAAATAAGTGGGAAGATAACACAAGTACATACTCTTTTGGCAATCCAAAGAAAGTGTCAATAACTAAAGAAAGTGATAAATCTTTAATCCTGCAAGAACATTTTATCTCTACACCAAAAAAAGAACATAATATAAAAATTATTACTAATTCTGGCTATTTATGGGATACATCACAGCAAAAAGCTATTGAAAGAGGAAATCTTATTCATTATATTATGTCGCTAATTAAAACTAAAAATGATGTCGATATCACATTCAATAAATGTTTATCTTCTGGAATAATAAATAAGGATCAAGGCGAAGATCTCAAAAAGGTTGTTTTTAGAATTGTTGAACACCCATTATTGTTAGATTATTTTAATTCAGATTACATTATCTATAACGAGAGAGATATTTTAACAAAAGAAGGTGTTATAATTCGACCAGATAGATTAGTTATAAATCAAAAAAAGGAAGTTGTTATTTTAGATTACAAAACTGGAGAGCCTAATAAAGAACATGCACAACAACTACGCATTTATCAAGACGCGTTAGAGGATATGAGTTTTTTGGTGATAAAAAAAATACTTATATACGTAAATAACGATATTGAAATAAAAGAAGTTTAATTTTGCAAAAAAAAGAACATGTACGGAAACATAAAAGAACATCTTCAAAAAGAAATTCAAAACATAAAAGATAACGGTCTTTATAAAGCAGAACGTATAATTACATCCGATCAAGGAGCAGAAATAACCTTAAACACAGGTGAAACTGTATTAAATTTTTGTGCTAATAATTATTTAGGATTATCATCGCATCCAGAAGTTATACAGGCCGCAAAAGATATTATGGATACTCATGGGTTTGGAATGTCCTCTGTTCGCTTTATTTGTGGCACACAAGACATCCATAAAGAATTAGAGAAAAAAATAGCAGATTTCTACCAAACAGAAGATACCATATTATATGCAGCGGCTTTTGATGCAAATGGAGGCGTTTTCGAACCTCTATTTACAAATGAAGACGCAATCATTTCTGATTCATTAAATCATGCATCCATTATTGATGGAGTACGGTTATGTAAAGCATCCCGGTATCGTTATCAAAATAGTGATATGACAGACTTAGAAAGACAGCTGAAGGATGCTAATGCAAACGGAGCACGATTTAAAATTATTGTCACAGATGGCGTATTTTCTATGGATGGAATAGTTGCTCCACTTGATGAAATTTGTGATTTAGCAGATAAATATGATGCATTAGTAATGATTGATGAGTGTCATGCGGCAGGATTTATAGGAAAAACAGGGAGAGGAACTCTTGAGGAGAAAAATGTTCTAAATCGAATCGATATAATTACAGGAACACTTGGTAAAGCTCTTGGTGGAGCAATGGGTGGATACACAACTGGTAAAAAAGAAATTATAGATATATTACGACAAAGATCTAGACCATATTTGTTTTCTAATTCGTTAGCTCCAGGAATTGTTGGCGCGTCTATTAAAGTTTTCGAAATGCTAGCAAATGATACTGAACTAAGAGATAAACTAGAATGGAATACTAATTACTTTAAAAAGGGAATGAAAAATGCAGGTTTCGATATAGTTGATGGAGATTCTGCTATCGTTCCAGTAATGCTCTATGATGCTAAGTTAGCACAAAACATGGCAAATCTCCTGTTAGAGGAAGGGATTTATGTTATTGGTTTCTTTTTTCCTGTCGTCCCCAAAGAAAAAGCAAGAATAAGAGTACAACTATCTGCTGCACATAAAAAACCTCATTTAGATAAGGCAATATCTGCATTTATAAAAGTAGGTGAAGCACTCAGAATTGTTTAAAATGCTTCTAAACATGCATGTTTTAATGGCAAATAACTAATATTTTTATATATTTGTCTTTGTTAATAACATTTAACAACTTACTTTTGCCTTTAATTAACACTTAAAAATTAAATTATTTAATATGAAAAATCTTAGCCGATTAATGTTCACTTTGTTGCTAGTTCTTGGATTAAGCAACGCAAACGCACAAGACGATAATAACCCTTTGCAGATTAGTATTGGTATAAATGCTGTCGATTTTTATCCAACTGGAGAAGATGCTCCTCTAGGAAACTATTTTGATGAGTTCTTTAATGTTAACGATCATTATAACATTTTACCTTCTTTATCAACTATTTCAGTATCTAAATACTTAGGAGATGGTTTCTCTTTTGGTGTTACTGGATCTATCAATAAAATTAATGATTTTGGAGATTCTTCTTTAAATGATTTATCTTATTATGGTGTGGATGGAACAATTAAATATAGTTTAGCAAGTCTTATTGGTTGTGAAAAATTTGAGCCATTCTTAGGAGTTGGTGGTGGTTATACTTGGTTAGACGACTTAGGAGCAGGAACTTTTAATGGTGCTTTAGGTCTTAATTACTGGTTTTCTGACCATATTGGCGTTACAGCACAATCAACCTACAAACACGCTTTTGATGATACAAACGTATCTAAACATTTTCAACACTCTTTAGGAGTATCAATTAAATTTGGTGGAAAAGATACAGATGGTGATGGTGTTTATGACAAAGATGACGCTTGTCCAGAAGTTCCTGGTTTAGAAGCATTCAATGGTTGCCCAGATAGTGATGGTGATGGTATTGAAGACAGTAAAGATGATTGCCCTAATGAAGCTGGTTTAGCCGAGTACAATGGTTGCCCAGATAGTGATGGTGATGGTGTTTCTGATAATAAAGATAACTGTCCAAATGTTGCAGGTTTAAAATCTTTAGATGGTTGTCCTGATGCTGATGGTGATGGTGTAGCTGATGGTGATGATAAATGTCCTAATGAAGCTGGTCCAGCTGCAAATAATGGTTGCCCATGGCCTGATAGTGATGGTGATGGTGTATTAGACAAAGATGATCAATGTCCAAATGAAGCTGGAACTGTTGCTAATAATGGTTGTCCTGAAATAGTTCTTCCTACTGAAGAAGTTCAAAATCAGTTAACTGAATATGCAAGAACAATTAACTTTAATACAGGGAAATCAACTTTTAAAGAAGCTACTTACCCAACTTTAAAAGCAATTGCTGCAATATTAAATGAGTATCCTAAAGCTAATTTTACTATTGAAGGTCATACGGATAGTACAGGTAGTGAGGCTACAAACCAATTGTTATCTGAAAAAAGAGCGAATGCTGTTATGGATTATTTAGTTAATAATGGTATTATGGGAGCTAGACTAAATGCTGTAGGTTATGGTGAAGGTTCACCGATAGCTGAAAACAACACTAGATCTGGTAGAGCTGCAAACAGACGTGTTGAAGTAACTTTGAAAAAAGATTAAGTATAAAACATTCTATATAAATTTTAAAAAACGCTTCGATATATCGAAGCGTTTTTTATTTTTATAGAATGACAAGTTTTATCCATGATGTGTTAATTAACCTAAATAAAAATAAGGTTGAAATTTCTCAACTCTCTTTTATTCTACCTAGTAAACGTGCTGGTATTTTTTTAAAACACGAACTGATAAAAATTAATTCTCAATCTCAGTTCTCTCCTCAAATTTTAAGTATCGAGGAGTTTATAGAAGACCTTTCCCAACTAAAACAACTCTCTAATATAGAATTACTTTTTGAATTTTATGAAGTATATTTAAAAAGTAATCATGCAAAGGAAAGTTTAGAAGACTTTGATGCTTTTTCAAAATGGGCTCAAATACTATTACAAGATTTTAATGAAATAGATCGTTATTTAGTTCCTCAAAATCAAATTTTTAATTACTTAAGTGCTATTCAAGATTTAAAACATTGGTCTCTTGAAGGCGATCAAACACAATTAATTAAAAGCTATCTTTCTTTTTGGAAGAAATTAAACACTACTTATGCTAATTTTACTAATCACCTTATCAATAAAGGATTTGGTTATCAAGGCTTAATATACAGAGAAGCTGTAGAGAATATTGAAAGCTATATTCAAGTAAATCATAATAAAAAACATATCTTCTTAGGATTTAATGCTCTTAATAATGCTGAATCTACTATTATACAGGAACTACTGCAAAACGAATTAGCAGAAATTTACTGGGATATTGATGATTCATTCATGAGTACCCCAAGTCATGACGCTAGCCTTTTTATAAAAAACCATAAAAAAAATTGGAAATATTACAATACACATCCATTTAATTGGATTTCTAAAAACTATATAAATAAAAAAGAAATCTCTGTTATTGGAATTCCTAAAAATGTTGGTCAAGCTAAATATATTGGAGAGTTACTATTAAAGCTTAAAAATGAAAAAAATGCCTTAAATAATACTTCTGTAGTTTTAGGGGACGAAAATTTACTTATTCCTGTTTTAAATTCAATTCCAAAAAATGTTGAGACCTTAAATATTACAATGGGACTACCTTTAAGAATAATCCCATTAACCTCTCTGTTCGAAAAATTATTTCTGCTTCATAAGGACGGAAAAACGTCATTTTATTATAAAGATGTGATATCTCTATTATCTCACCAATTTATTACGCCATTAATTAACTCTGGTAATAAAAATTTAGCTAAAAAAGTTATTGAGAATATTAAAGCCAATAATATCATTTTTTTAACTAAAGATATTCTTTTAAGTTTTGCTAATGGCAAGGAGGCTATATTAATGCTATTGTTTGATAGTTGGGGTGATAATACAGACATTGCTTTACAAAATTGCTTTAATCTTATCCTTCTCATAAAAAAGAATTTAAGCCAAAACAAAAAAGAAAATCTTTTGAGTTTAGAATATTTATACAAATTCAATGAGGTCTTTAATATGGTCAATACTCTCAATTCTAAATGCAATTATATTAACTCAATTAAAATATTACATAGTTTATATATAGAGGTTTTAAATAATGAAACATTAGATTTTCAAGGAGAGCCTTTACAAGGTCTTCAAATTATGGGAATGTTGGAATCTCGCGTGTTAGATTTTGAAACAGTTATAATTTCCTCAGTAAACGAAGGCGTCTTGCCTTCTGGAAAAAGTAATAACTCCTTTATTCCTTATGGAGTAAAAATTGAAAACGGCCTTCCTACTTATAAAGAAAAAGATGCCGTTTACACCTATCATTTTTATAGGTTGTTACAGCGTGCTAAAAACATCTATATATTGTATAACACAGAACCAGATGTATTAAATGGTGGTGAAAAGAGTAGATTTATTACCCAGTTAGAAGTTGAAAATATTCATAACTTAAAACAAATCATTGTAGCACCAAGAGTCTCTAAAATAAGTCCTCATTTAATTTCTGTAGCAAAGACCGAATTAATGATGACGCAAATAAGAGATGTAGCTTCAAACGGATTCTCACCATCTTCATTAACTAACTACATAAGAAATCCTATAGATTTTTATTATCAAAAAATTTTAGGAGTAAAAGAACAGGGAAGTGTTGAAGAAGTTGTTGCCTCAAACACTCTGGGAACTGTTATCCACAATACATTAGAAGATTTATATAAACCAGTAGTTGGTGAATTATTGTCGGTTGAAGTAGTTAAAACTATGAAGGTAAATGCCGATGATAAAATAAAGTTTCATTTTAGTACAATATACAAAGAAGGAGATATTACAAAGGGTAAAAACCTTATAATATTAGAAATCGCTAAGCGATACATTTCTAACTTTTTGAATTTAGAACTTGAATCCTTAAAACAAGGAAATGTAATAAAAATAATTGCGGTTGAAGCAAAAAATAAAATTACTTTAAACATGCCTGAACTCGATTTTCCTATTACAATTAAAGGAACCGTAGATCGTGTAGATGAATTTAATGGAACAACAAGAATAATCGACTACAAGACAGGAAAAGTAGAATTAAACAAAGTTGAAATCGTGAATTGGGAAGACATTACAACCGATTATACTAAATACAGTAAATCTTTTCAGTTATTAACCTATGCTTATATGATAAATAAAGAAAAAACTTTTATCAATCCTATTGAAGCTGGAATAATTTCATTTAAGAATTTGAAAGGTGGCTTTTTAAAATTTTCTAAAAAGAATAAAGCTGGAGCATATGCAAAAAAGGAATCTTTAATAACTAAAGATGCTCTGGATAATTTTTATAATGAACTAAAAATCTTAATTTTAGAAATCTGTAATCCTAATATTCCTTTTACAGAAAAAGAGATATAAATGAATATAAGGCGTAATATAATTATTGAAAGAAAGCACAACAAACCTATCCTTGTTGATGTTTATTGTGTGCTTAATAAATTAACAAAACCTATAATTATATTTTGCCATGGCTATAAAGGGTTTAAAGATTGGGGAGCCTGGAACGTTATGGCAATCGCTTTTGCTGAAGCCGGATTCTGTTTTATCAAATTCAATTTTTCACATAATGGAGGTACCGTTGAAGAACCTATAGATTTTTCTGATTTAGAGGCTTTTGCTAATAATAATTATTCTAAAGAATTATACGATTTAGACTCAGTTATTAGTTGGGTTTATGATAATTCCTCTTTAAAAAATGAAGCAGATATCAATAATATTTCTTTAATTGGTCACAGTAGAGGTGGTGGTATTGTATCTATTAAAGCAGAAGAAGATTCACGCATTAATAATTGTATTAGTTTGGCAGGAGTGAGTGATTTTAAAAGACGATTTCATATAAATTCTGATGCTTTTACAAAATGGAAGAAAACTGGAATTAAATATGTTGAAAACGGAAGAACCAAACAACAAATGCCTCATTACATACAGTTTTATGAAGACTTTATAAATAATGAAAATCGTTTAACTATAAAACGAGCAGTACAAAACTTAAAAATTCCTCATTTAATAATTCATGGCGATGAAGACACAAGTATTTTGATAGAAGAAGCTAAAGCACTTCATGAATGGAATCCTAAAAGTAAATTAGAAATTATTGAACGGGCAAATCATGTTTTCGGGGCTTCTCATCCATGGGCAGAAGAAAAGTTATCGATAGAATTACAAAAAGCTGTAGATGCTTCTATCTCATTTTTAAAAAGATGATTTATTATGAATTATAAAATTTTAAAGCTATTCTGCTTTACATTAATTTTTGGATTTTTAGTTTTACGATGCGATTCTTCTAAAGAAATGAAAAATATTAATCTATCCGAATTAACTATTTCAAAAATTCATTCAGCATATAAAGAAGGTCTCTATACTAGTGAAGATCTAGTATCTGCATATATAAACCAAATTGAAAAATTTGACAATAATATTAACTCTATTTCTATTATAAACCCAGAAGCTCTCTCGATAGCTAAAATTATGGATGAAGAGTATAAGAATACTTCTGTTTTAAGGCCATTACATGGCATCCCATTGATTGTAAAAGATAATATTAACACAAAACGTTTGCCTACTACTGGAGGGTCTTTAGCGCTTCAAGATTTTATTCCAGAAGAAAATGCATTTATAATTGATAAATTGGTTAATGCTGGAGCAATCATTATAGCTAAATCTAATATGGCAGAATGGGCATTTAGCGCTAAGCATACTGAAAGTTCAACAAGAGGAACAACTAGAAATCCGTATAATCCAGATTATGTCCCAGCAGGATCAAGTGGAGGTACAGCAGCTTCTATAGCTTCAAATTTTGGTGTTATTGGGTTAGGAACAGACACAGGGAACTCCATACGCGGACCTTCATCTCATAACGCATTAGTAGGTTTTAGAACCACCATTGGTTTGATAAGTAGAGAAGGTATCATTCCGCTTATGTTACGAAATGATGTTGTTGGTCCAATGTGTAGAACTGTAGAAGATGCAACTAGAGTCATGGAAGTTATGGTTGGGTACGATCCAAATGATGAAATAACTAAATATTCTAAAGATAAAATCCCTGATAATTATACACAGTTTCTTCAAAAAGGTGGGTTAAAAGGTGCTCGTATTGGTGTGTTAAGAGAACTAATTGATGATACCTCCAATAAAGAAATTATTGCATTGTTTGAAAATGCAATTATTGATCTTAAAATTCTCGGAGCTGAGGTGATTGATTCTATAGAAATACAAGATTTTTCAAACTTAAAGGAAAATCAATGGTGTGCTGAATTTAGAAAAGATCTTGAAGCTTATCTATCGAAATATGTTAAACAAGATAGTTTAAAAACTTTAGAAGATATTATTAAAATTGGATCTAAATCAAAATATGCACAAGGCAGATTGGAAATGTTTTCATCTATTAATGGTAGATTTGAACATCCTGAAATCGAATGTCTAGACGCCTATACTGATGTTAAGCGAATTGCATTTCGAGAAGCTATACAAGATCAAATGGATATTCTAAAACTAGATGCCATAATTTATCCAACTTGGAATAATAAGCCTTCAAAGATAGATTTGTTTAATGAAGATTATAAAGGAGATAATAGTCAGATAATAGCACCACATACGGGGCAACCAGCTTTTACAGTACCAATGGGTTTTAATACAGGAAACTTACCTGTTGGAATTCAATTTTTAGGTCGAATGTTCGATGAGGCTACATTAATAAAACTAGCCTACTCCTATGAACAAGGAACAAAACATAGAGTGCCTCCAAGCATAGAATAGTGGAGAAGACGTGGCTCGAACCCACGGTCTCTTGACTAATAGTCTCAGAAAAGAGCATAGCTATATGCATATTTCAACTAAAACCTAGAGTTACTACAAAAGAATATCTCGCTAACTTATCAACGAAAATTTGCAGTGGTAGATATAGGGGAATTGTGCCATAAGTAAATCTAGGCAAAAAAGAATACGTCGATTTAGAAACAAGGCAAACAATATATAGTTTTGAGAAATTAACTAATTATTATATCATGGTTGATTGAAAATCTTTTTGATGAATCATTTTTTGATAAGCTCTTGGAGACATTGAAGTTTCTTTCTTAAATGCATTATAAAAAGCTGAAGATGTGTTAAACCCTACGTCGTAAGCTAGATCTTCAACTTTATCATTGACATGTTCAGATAGAGATAGTTTCTTCTGGATTTCTTTAATTCTGAAACTATTTATTATCTCAGGAAAACTTTTTTTATAAATTGCTTTAGTTGCTTTTGAAACCAAATATGTAGGTGTTTCAATAGCTTCAGAAAATTGTGCCAGGGTTATAGATGGCTGTACATAAATCTTATCAACCTCTAAAGCAATTGATATTTTATTTAATAAATCTTGAGGTAGATCTGTTGTAGTAGTTTTTTTAATAACACTAGGCGATTTTAGTGCAATAAAAAATAAAGCATAAATTATTAAAGAAGCTAATGCCGTACCATAGGTATAACCTTCAAGAGTTGCAGTAAAGTACTGATAAGTAAGCACCCCTAATAAAGCAATCATTGCATAAAATAATACATTATGCCATGGGCCAGCTTTTACATCATTTTTAATGTAAATATAATAACGCCCAATGTATATCAGATATATGGCTAGTTGAAGCTTTGCTCCTAAGTAAAAATTATTGTGGAAAGTATCAAAAAAAGTAATTACAATAAACCCTGTTAAGGCAAAGATAAAGTGCATGCTATCTTTTAGCCTTAATTTATAATTGTTGTTTTGAGATAACTTAAAATAAAAATACAATAAAGGGCCTATAGAGGCAAAGCCTAAAAAACCCAAACCAACACCTTCGGTAGATATTTCTAAAAAAACATAATAAAAAATAGACTTTGAAATTCTAAGGGCAATAGCAAAAAACAATAACCCCAAACTTAAATCAATTAGTTTATGTTCCTTTTTAATAAAAAGAAAATAGGTAACCATAAACATGCAGGTTACCAAAGCAATGCTTGAGAATATGATTAATGCTATTGAGATAGTCATTTGAAAAAATGTTTTTACAAATATATTTAATATCCAGTGTAACGAGTTGTTAAAATGCTCTTAAATCTAATTCCATATTTCCATAATGAGGAGATAATAGTGGAAATCTACACTTAGTTTCGCTTCAGAAATCATTAAAAACATTAAAAACATGAGTAAGAACTTTTATTTAACAAGCATACTGTTTTTGTGTACAATTGCAATCTATGCACAATTTCATACTTTAAATATACCACAAAACAGCCCTAAAGTGATAGAGTCTCAAAAACTAGGCGTAACAGAAATCACAATTAACTATAGCAGTCCCGCCTTAAGAGGAAGAGATGTTTGGAATAATACAAACATTATACCTCAAGAAGGAAACCCTTATGCTTGGAGAGCTGGCGCTAATATGAACACTACAATAGAGTTTAGTACAGATGTGCTTATTGAAGGTCAATCTTTAAAGGCTGGTATTTATGGTTTTCACATTATACCAGAAAATGACTCTTATAAATTGTTGTTTGCCCATAACCATGATCAATGGGGTAGTTATTATTTAGATCAAGATGATGATGTTACACTAAAGGTGACGGTTAACCCGGAAATATGTTCAAGATCTGAACAATTGGATTATGAGTTTTTAAATAGAACAGAAAACACTGTAATTATAGCATTAGAATGGGGAGAAAAACGCATACCATTTAAAGTGGAAGTAGATTTGAATACAACAGTACTTGAAAGCTTTAGAAGTGAATTGAGAGGAATTAACACTTACCACTGGCAAGCATGGGATGATGCTGCTAGTTGGTGTTTAAGCCATAATACAAATCTTGAAGAAGCTCTAGAGTGGGCAAACCGATCTATCAATGGTGGTTATGGTGGTTTTGCAGCGAATAAGAATATGACCAATGTATCTACCAAAATTAGAATACTTAATAAATTAAATAAAACTGATGACGTAAAATCTGCTATAACAGAAGCAAAAACGATAAATGTAACAGCTTATGAAGCCAATGAATTTAGTATGTTTTTACTACAAAACGGATATTATGAGGATGCTCTTGAGTATTGTAAAACATCTTTAGGCCACCATCCAGAAACTTGGTTTTTACAGATTAACCAAGGTGTCAGCCACTATTTCTTAAAGAATAAGAAGGCTGCTTTAAAAAGTATTAAGACTGCTTTAAAAAATGTGCCAGAATATTTTAAAGCAAGATTAAATAAAATCATTAAAGAGGTAGAATCAGACACTTATAAACTGCCAAGCAGGTAAAACTCTAAGATTACAAATAATCGGGAACAACAGAGAGAAGGTTGATGGTTACTTTTTTTCGGTATTGATTGTGTTGTTCCTGATTTTTTTGTCTTAAAAACCAATCAAAATAACCATCATAATAATTAATTACATGAAGAAAACCATCAAAATTTTAAAGATTATACTCAAAAGTATAGCCATAGTAATAGCGCTCATTTTTCTTTTTCTAGCTATTTCGATACCATATGGGAAAAACACAGAAAATGATATGTCGATTGTTGGAATTAACTATGACAAAATTGTTCTAAAAGGCGTAAATATTTTATCAATGGAAACAGATTCTGTTTTCTACAATAAAAACCTTTATATAGCAAACAATAAGGTTGTAGATATAACTCCAAATTCTATTATTAACAGCGGATATGAAGTCATCAATGCTGATAATAAGTTTGTAATGCCTGGCCTTATTGATATGCATGCTCATGTTTTTGATAGAACCGATTTACCTCAGTATTTATCATATGGTGTTACTACGGTAAGAAACATGATGGGCTTTCCAATGCATTTAAGGTGGAAAAAACAATTGAATGAAAACAAACTAGTTGGTAGTAATCTAATTACAGCTTCTCCTACAATAAATAGCGGTGATAATGCAGGTCCTTTTCATAAAACTGTAAATAGTGAAAGTGACACTACAGAAGCAATTGAAAATTATTTAGCTGAAGGGTATGATTTTATTAAAGTGTATGATGGTGTAGATTCATTGCAAATGAAAACTATTGAGAAAATAGCAGCTTCAAGAAATGTGCAAATAGCAGGGCATCCCCCAAGTTTATCTTTAAGTGGTTTGTTAAACTCTAAAATGGTTTCTATTGAGCATACTGAAGAACTTTTAAAATTTTTGGATAAAGAACGTTCAGAAGTGAGTATTAGAGAACTAGCAAGAAAGATAAAACAATCAAATATAGCGGTAACACTCAATCTATTAGCATTCAACCGAATAAATCGAATCTCACAAGAAGGAGTTGCATATTATGAATCTTTACAAAAACAACATTTAAACCCTGTAATCAAATTTATCGGTACAAATCAACTAGGGGAATATACTAAAGCTGGCTCAAAATACAAATTGTATGCTCAAAATAAATATAGAGCAATGGAGAACTTGTCTCGCATTTTAGTTGAGGAAGATGTTTCTGTATTGTTGGGCACAGATTCTGGACCAAATTTTATAAAGGCTGGAGCTTCAGTAGTTGAAGAAATGTTGTTATTGAGAGAAGCTGGACTTAATGAATTTGATATTCTAAAATCTGCAACATATAACGCCTCTCAAAATTTGGATATAGAAGATCTGGGGCATATATCTATTGGAGCCAGGGCAGATTTATTATTGCTTGATGAGAATCCTCTTGATAATCTTAATGTTATAATTAATCCTTCGAGTGTTTTTTCAAATAGCAAGCTTTATAACTCAAATAATCTTTCTGAATTAAGAGAAATAGGAGAACAGAAACAAAATACTTACGCCACTATAGGCTCATTTTTAGAACACTTAATCAGCAAATAATTAAAATTTAATCAATCAAATGAAAAATCAAAGAATCTACTTTTTGTTAATATCATTTTTAACCTGCTCGGTCACTTTGTTTGCCCAAGAAATGTCAACTAGAGATAATTTCAGATATCAAATTAAAAAAATAATAACACCAATAAACATAGATGGTGTAGAGAGTGAAGGTGAGTGGAATAATGCACAATTAATAGATACACTTTACAATCATAATCCAACTGACACAGGGGTTTCTAAAAACTCATCAGAAATACGATTGGCTTATGATGACGAAAACTTGTACATATTTGCAAAACATTATGATGAAGGAACGCGTATTATTCAGTCTTTGCAAAGAGATTCAGATAACTCACAATGGGGAAGTGATGGGTTTACTATTGCCATAGATCCAATTAATAAAAAGCAAGGTGGAATCATTATCGGAATTAATGCTGGTGGTGCGGAGTTAGATGGCACTTTATTAGTTGAGCCGTCTCGTACAACATATTCTGATGCTTGGGATGAACGCTGGTTTTCATCAACCAAACAATACGATAATCATTGGCTAACTGAAATAGCGATTCCATTTACCAGTTTACGATACAATGAAGATAATTTAGAATGGGGAATTAATTTTATTAGAGGCGATAAGGTGGAGAATTATTATACCACATGGACCACACCATTCCCTATTAATTTTAATGGGATTGATGTAAACTATATGGGAACATTAGTATGGCCAGAGGTTCCTAAAGTAAAAAGCAAAATTGCATTTGTAAAACCATATGCAACATTATCTTCATTAAAAGATAATCAAGCTGAGAATACAGATGCAGAAACCAATATTGATGCTGGAGTTGATGTAAAAATGGTAATTACCAAATCGTTGAGCGCAGATATTACATACAATCCAGATTTTTCAAATGCAGATGTGGATCAAGAGGTAACAAACATTACACGTTTTGATATTTCATTACCAGAACAACGAGAGTTTTTTCTAGAAAATGCCGATATCTTTTCAAACTTCGGAAGTTATTCAATAAATCCTTTTTTCTCTAGACGTATAGGTCTATCTAATCCAATAGTTTATGGCGCAAGAGTAACAGGTAATATTACAGACGATTTGCGTATTGGTGTCATGAATGTGCAAACAAAAAAGGATGACGACATAGATGCACAAAATAATACAGTGGCTGCATTTAATTATAAAGTTTTAAATAGATCACAAGTAAGAGGGCTATTTGTTAATAGACAAGAAACAGGGAATGCAGCTATTAATGATTATGCTAGAAATTATGGAGGAGAGTTTACCTATATTTCTAAAAAGGGAAATTTTAATAGTAGTACAAAATATCATAGATCAATTACAAATGAAAATACTAAAGGTTCTTATTTTGGAATAGACGGACATTATGCGACAAGACGACTAAGAGCTGGTTTGACTTTAGATGTGTTAGATAAAGATTATCAAGCAGATTTAGGGTTTACGCCTAGGTTGTTTAACTATAATGCAGATAGTCAATCTGTGGTTAGAAAAGGCTATGCTTTTGTTAATCCCTATGTTACATACAAATTCTTTTCAAAAAAAGAAAGTAGTAAGCTTATCTTTCAAGGGTTTAGATTTAATCACAACTTTTTCTTAAATCCTGATGGAAGTCTAAATGAACGAGATAATACGTTGTCCTATGATTTGGTTTTTAAAAACACATCAAGTTTTACAATATCAGGAGTTAATAGAGAAGTTAATTTAAATTTTGCTACAAATTTCTTAGGTAACGAATACGATAATTTACCAGTAAATAACTATAACTTTTCTAGAGGAACGGTTAGTTTTAATTCCGATAGACGAAAGCGATTCACTTATGACACATCCGCTAGTTATGGTGATTTTTTTAATGGAAAAATAACCACATTAAGTGCTTCAGGTAATATGCGTTTTGGGTATTGGGGGAATTTTAGTTTATCCTATAATTATAATGATATAAGGTTGCCTGAAAATTATGGAGAAATAGATCTTCATTTATTTCGATTTAGAGGTTTAGTAAGTTTTACAAACAAACTGTTCTTTAACAACACCGTACAGTATAACTCACAAAGTGAAAACTTTAGCGTGTTTTCAAAGTTGCAATGGCGTTATTCACCGCTTTCAGATATTTTCTTAATCTATAATCAAAATAATAACACTAACGGATTTGATTTAAGTAATAGATCGATAATTTTAAAACTAACCTATCGCTTTGCGGTATAAATTAATACCATGAATAAACTAACAATAACTTTTTCACTCTTCTTATTAGGGGTTTTATTTAGTAATGCTCAGATAGATTCTGTTTTAATAAGTAATGCGAAATTCAAGAATACAAAGTTTAATAATGCTCATGCTGGAAGTGGATTTTTACTCCAGTATAAAAATAAAATGTACGGTATAACAGCAAAGCATGTGTTGTTTTTTGCAAAAACGGATAGCATGAAAACTGTCAGCTTTGGTAATGCTTTAAAATCTTGGGAGTTCATTTCCAAAACTTCGCCGAATAAAAGGATTTTAGCAGGGAAACTTATAAATGAAGCCCCGAATGAAATATTAGAAATGCCACCAAAAGGAGATTGGTTAATTTTTGAAATTGTAGGAAGTGCACCTAAAGGTATAGCTGTTTATTCTTTAAGAGATGAGCCATTAAAAAAAGGAGAAAATGTTTGCTTTTTAGGCTATCCATATAAAACTACAAAGTCAATAAATATTAAAGGGACATTTATAGGATTAAATAAAGATAATAATTTAAGACTTGATGTGCCAAAAGGTGTTTACCATGGTTGCAGTGGTGGTCCAGTTCTAGATTCAAAAGGCAAGCTAGTTGGCATTGTATCTATGGGTTATTATGACAAAAAGGAAGACAAACAGATTTTTGAACCTGCATCTTTGGATTATTTCAAAGAGGTAATTCATAAAAAGTAATAAACAATGAGAAAATCTTTAATCTTATTCTCTTCTATTCTTATGTTAAATATGTCTTGTTTTAAAAAGAAACAAGTAACTATTATCTTTGAAAAGAAGTTAGAGGTAATAACAACTCCAAAATTGTTTATGTCTGGGGTTGTAACAAAAAGAGGGCTAAGACATTTTGGTTCATCTTTTAGTAAAGATGGTTCCCGAATAGTGTATACAATTAGTGATAGAGTTACACCTTCTAGAGTAGTAACACAAACCTATACTAATGGTAGTTTTTCAAGTCAGGTAGCTATTGTAAATGACACTTTGCACTCTTTTGCAGATGCCAGTATTTCTCAAGATGGAAACACCATAACATTAACAAGTACACTACCTCAAAATGGATTAGTAGATGATAATTCTAGAAATGGGATTTGGCAGTTTCATAAGGAAGGAGAGAATTGGGTGAAACCAACGTTTATAGATTTAAAGATAGATTATGATGGAGGCTTTGGCTATCCAACTCTAACAAAGGATAAAACACTGTATTTCGCTTATATTGATACAACTAGGAATATGGATATTTTCTATTCAAAACGAAAAGGTGGAATTTATCAAAAGCCTGTAAAACTGCCATCACATATCAATACAGAGAAATTTGAAGGCGACCCTTATATAGACCCAGAAGAGCGCTTTTTAATTTTTGCTGGATTTGAAAGAGCAGAAAACTATGGACGAAGCGATTTATATATCTCATTTAAACTTGAAAATGGCTGGTCTAAGGCAATTAACTTGGGTAAGAAAATAAACTCCCATAGTTATGATGGAAGCCCCTATGTTACAGCAGATGACGAGTACTTAATATTTACTAGTGGGAGACATCCAGAAAAAGCAAATGAAGAGGAGCTTTTTAATGTGTTCTATGTGAAATTCGATATTGAAAAATATAAACGGATGCTTAAAAATTAAAAAACTATAAAAGATAAATATGAATAAAGTAATTGTTTTTAGTGTATTTGTTTTGATGGTTGGTTGCAATAATACTGCTAATGTATTTCAGCAGTATGCAACCTCAAATATACCAGTAAAGTTAGGAGAAGGAATTTTGTCTACAAATTCTATTCAATGGAATAATGTGTTTAATTCAAAAACAAATGAGCTGTATTTCACTAAAATGAAAAAATCAGGATCAGTAATAAATATTCTAACCTATAAAGATGATATTTTTCAAGACTTAAAAACTATAGATTTTCCAGAAGACACACCACATTCAGATATATATGTAAACCCAGAGGGCAATCTGATGCTTTTTTCATCTCTCATGCAAGAGGATGAAAATGACACTATTAGTGATTGGAATATATGGAAATCTATTAGAAAAAATGACGAGTGGCAAACTCCTGAATTATTTTTTGATACTAACATTGAAGGAAATCAATTCTATCCTTGGTTAACAAATAGTGGGAATTTATATTTCGCTATTACGCCACATAATTCGGGCAACAGTGATTTATATGTTTCGGAAAATGAAAATGAAAAGTATTTAGAGCCAAAAGCTTTACCTAAATATATTAACTCTGTAAAACTAGAAGGAGATGCGTTTGTAGCGCCAGACGAAAGCTATTTAATTTTTGCAGGATTTGAGAGAGGTCAAAATTTAGGAAAGTCAGATTTATATATATCATTTAATAATAAGGGGCTTTGGACTGCTCCAGTTTGGCTAGGAGATAATATAAACTCAGAAGGTTATGATGGAAGCCCATTTGTAACCGAGAGTGGTAACTACCTGATTTTCACTAGTAGTAGAGGAAGTACTGACGAAAACACTTTTTTTAATCACTACATTGTTAGGTTTAATCCCGAAAAATACAATGACACAACAGTGTCTTTTGAAAACTATTTATCTAATATTGGAAAAACACCAGTAAGATTTGAAGTAGATAATATTACTACTCCTAGTATTGAATATGGTGGTAGTATGTCTTTATCAACCAAAGAAATATACTTTACAAAAGCAGCTTCCGATTTTTCATCTAGAAGTATTATGCTTAGTGAATTTAAAAATGGATTATTTACAAAGCCAAAAGAAGTTATAATAGGAGGAAAACGATATTCAGGTGCTAGTGATGTACAGGTTTCTAAAAATGGCTATGATTTATATTTTAAAATGCGTGGGCATGTAGTAAATGATAGCTTAAGAAAAGATGGAAATATATGGACAAGTAAACGCGTTGATAATAAATGGGCTAAAGCTGAAATGTTACCAATAGAAGTTAATTCAGAATTGAACGAGTATTATCCAATGGTAACAAATAGTGGCAATTTGTATTTCAGTAGAGAATTCAATGATACAAGTTATGATATTTATGTGTCCAGATTTGTAAATGGAAAATACCAAAGAGCAGAACCTCTACCGGATTATATTAACACAAATCTATTAGAGTCTGACGCATACATCTCTCCAGACGAATCATATATGATTTTTGTACGTATGTATGTCGAAGGAGATTTAGGCGTCTCTGATTTATATATAAGCTTCAATGAAAATGGCATCTGGACATTGCCAAAGAATATGCGCTCCTTAAACAGTAAGGGTATAGATGGCAGTCCTTTTGTTACTTCTGATGGTAATTATTTGTTTTTTACTTCTACAAGAAATTCAGATAATCCAGAAAATTTTGATGGGCATTTAGATATCTATGTTGTCAAATTTAATATTAAAGATTGGAAATAATAATATAGTTTTCAAATCTTTACGAGAAATCGTTGTGGTTCTTTACAGAACACTTTATCAAAAATTAATTTTAGATGAAATAGAGATTATAAATTAAAACTGTTCGATTTGTGCTCTATATATAAAAACAAAAAAGACCTTCAATCTCTTGAAAGCCTTATTATTGTTGAGTGGAGAAGATGGGAGTCGAACCCACGACCTCTTGACTGCCAGTCAAGCGCTCTAGCCAACTGAGCTACATCCCCATTATTTATTTCAATCCACTTAATACTAATACTGGAATAGAGCTATGAAATTCTTCTTTTAAGATTATATTCTTCTCCCATTTTTTAGTAAAAAAACCTCTTTTCCGCCGTACTACACATAACATGTCTGGACTGTGAGAGCGAAAATGTTCTAAAATACCTTGAAATGTTCTAGCGTTTTCAGTATGAGTTGTGTTTGCAACTATTTCTGCTAAATCCTCAGTAACGTTAAAATCTCCTTCATTATAATAAGGTGTTTTAACCAATAATAAATTTATAGTCGCTTTAAAATTTTCTTTTATCGATTTAAGGGGCTTCAACGCATTCTCTTTTTTTATAATAGCCGACTTTACAGCCATTAATATATTAGAAATAGAGTTAAATACATATCCTTCAGGCACTATGAGTGCAGGTATTTCTGTTTGTTTAACAATCTTTCCAGATGTTTTCCCTAAATAGACTTCATCATTTATAGAATTAGTTCTAGGTTCAATCAAAAGCAAATCAACATCTGCCATTTTACTTGCTAATTCTAATGTATCTATTAAATCTCCTTTAAATGTTCTTATAATAACATCTACACCCTTAGTGTTAATTTTAGAAACAAGATTGTTTAAAAACTCTTTACTTTCTCTTTCTAGAATATGATCAATTTTAATCATCGTTCCTGCTTTGGTATATACATTATATACTTGAACAACATATACTTTTGCTCCAAAAGCTTTAGCAAAATCTATCGCATATTGCAAATGGCTCACAGCGTTTTTCGATGATCCTACAGGAACTAAAATATTCTTCATAATTATAGATTTAAAAACTAAATTTACACAAAATTTAATGCAAAAGTAAACATTAATAATGATTCTAAATATTTTAAATTATTACATTTGATTGCCTCGATTAGTCTAAAGCATATAAATAAATTAGCTATTCCTGCGCTCATCGCAGGAGTGTCAGAGCCTATTCTGTCTTTAACTGATGCAGCAATTGTTGGCAACATAAATGTAAATGCCACAGAATCTTTGGCGGCTGTTGGAATTGTGACAACTTTTTTATCTATGCTTATTTGGGTGCTTGGGCAAACTCGAAGTGCTATTTCGTCGATTGTTTCACAATATCTTGGAGCTGACAAATTAGAACAAGTTAAAAACCTTCCTGCTCAAGCCATTTTTATTATTACGTCGTTAAGTGTCATTATAATTATTAGCACATTCCCTTTTGCAGAAACTATTTTTAAACTCTATAATGCTTCCGATTTAATATTAAACTATAGTGTTGATTACTATAAAATTAGAGTGTTTGGTTTTCCATTTACTTTATTTACTATGGCAATATTTGGTGCTTTTAGAGGCCTTCAAAACACCTTCTATCCAATGATAATTGCTATAATAGGTGCGATTTCAAACATAATATTAGATGTTATTTTAGTTTACGGAATCGACGGTTTAATGCCTGCTCTAAATATAAAGGGTGCTGCTTATGCTAGTGTTGTCGCACAAATTTTAATGGCGTTTTTTGCAGCTTTCTTTTTACTTAAAAAAACAACCATTCCATTAAAACTAAGTTTTCCTTTTAATAAAGAAATAAAGCGGTTTATACTCATGATTTTAAATCTGTTTGTGAGAACTATTGCTTTAAACGTTACGCTTTACTACGCTAGTGCTTTTGCCACAAGCTATGGCAAACAATTTATAGCAGCTTATACCATTGCTATTAATCTATGGTTTCTTGGAGCTTTTATTATAGATGGCTACGCAAGTGCCGGAAATATTTTATCTGGAAAATTATTTGGCGCTAAAGCATACAAAACCCTTCTTCAATTAAGCAATAAACTTATTAAATACGGAATTATTATCGGAATCATCATCGCTATTCTTGGTGGTGTTTTATATTTCCCCTTAGGAAAACTCTTTACCAAAGATCCAGAAGTTTTGGCTGAATTTTATAACATCTTCTGGATTGTTTTAGCAATGCAGCCACTTTGTGCTTTAGCTTTTATTTTTGATGGCATGTTTAAAGGTCTTGGTAAAATGAAGCTTTTACGAAACGTTTTATTGTTCTCAACTTTTTTTGTGTTTATCCCTATCCTGTTTTGGTTAGACTCACTTAACTATAAGCTATATGCTATTTTTATCGCCATAACTTTCTGGATAATTGCTAGAGGAATTCCATTAATTATAAAATTTAGAAAAATCTTTATTCCACTTTCACAAAAGCCTTAACTTTGAGTATTAATCGACATTAAAAACACTTATGCTACTAACAAGCCTAATACAGGATATAAATATTGAAGAAAAGATTAAAAATGCTCCAGACGATAGTTATGGTATTGGAGTATTTATTGGTTCAATGTTGCCTTTTGTGGTTTTAGTTGTTATAGCATATTCCATTTACAGATATAACAAGAACAGAATAAACAAAGAATAGCATGGATATACTTAACTTTTTAGGAGGAAATGGCTTGTTTCTTTTACTAGGAATAGTTTTAGTTGTAGTCTATTTTATAAATAAACGTAAAAGACGATAACAATGAGCAACATACGTATTACTAAACAATTTTCTTTCGAAACAGGTCATGCGCTTTATGGCTACGATGGTAAATGCCGAAATGTACATGGACACAGCTATAAGCTTTCAGTCACAGTAATTGGCAACCCTATAACAGATACCACAAATGTTAAGTTCGGAATGGTCATCGATTTTTCCGATTTGAAGAAAATTGTAAAAGAAGACATTGTAAATGTGTTTGATCATGCAACCGTTTTTAATAAGAACACACCACATGTAGAATTAGCTAGAGAGCTTGAAAACAGAGGACATAATGTGCTGCTGGTAAATTATCAACCTACAAGCGAAATGATGGTTATAGATTTTGCTTCAAAAATAAAAAAGCGTTTGCCAAATAATATCAAACTACACTCCTTAAAGTTACAAGAAACTGAGTCCTCTTATGCAGAATGGTATGCCAATGATAACAATTAAAACATTCTCTATATTTACACATGCAAATTCCTGAAGGAAAAAACATATACTTTGCTTCCGACAACCATCTTGGAGCGCCAACACAAGAACAATCACTCCCTCGTGAAAAAAAATTTGTGGCTTGGTTAGATGAAGTTAAGCACGATGCGGCAGCAATATTTCTTTTAGGCGACCTGTTTGATTTTTGGTTCGAATATAAAACCGTTATCCCAAAAGGCTTTACCAGGACATTAGGTAAGCTTGCCGAAATTAGTGACTCTGGAATTCCGATATACTACTTTGTAGGTAATCATGACCTTTGGATGAATGGTTATTTTGAAGAAGAATTAAATATTTCTGTCTATCATAAACCACAAGAATATACCTTTAACAATAAGACCTTTTTTATTGGTCATGGTGATGGGTTAGGTCCAAAAGACAAAGGCTATAAGCGCATGAAAAAGGTATTTGCCAATCCTATCTCAAAGTGGTTTTTTAGATGGCTGCATCCAGATTTAGGTGTAAAATTAGCCAAGTATTTGTCTGTAAAAAACAAACTTATTTC
>Ga0209013_10001403_pt1 | contig 22183 bp, 16 predicted proteins | sample Cruoilmetagenom2_FD_187291 | JGI IMG/M metagenome (GOLD analysis project Ga0209013, IMG submission 187291) | Oil polluted marine microbial communities from Coal Oil Point, Santa Barbara, California, USA - Sample 2 (SPAdes) (version 2) | ecosystem: Environmental > Aquatic > Marine > Oil seeps ... | reverse complement strand
CAGCAGCATCGATGTTCTGCACAACGCCAACGCCATACTGCTCTAGCTCGGAGCTCGACACACCCGCGTCAAACAGGCCAGCAGTCATCTTGTCGTCGTTGTTGCCGTATTCGCCGTAAATCGCTGTATCACCGTGTGAGAGCCACCGTCGCTTAATGCCAGCCTTAACATACCAGTTTTCGCCGTCTGGGTTTAGGCGACCAAATCCGCGAGTCGAGGCGGTGACGCTATTATATTCACGCCCGTAGGCACCGTAGAGGAACAGTCCGCTTGGAACGTGCTCACCATAAGCACCGGCCTGCAAGTGGCTGGCGTCGAGACCGCCGTTGGCAGTGGCCGGACCGTTGCCAAAAGTAGCGCCGGGGCTGGTTTCATCGGTATTCTGCAGGTAGGCAACTGCCGAAGCGAACTTGAAGCCGTAGAATTCTCCGGCATAACGACCGGACACGGCCCAAACGTCATCTTCGCCCCACGAAGCTGAAGCCCCGAAACCGAAGAACGTTGGAGTGTCATAGCGAACGTTGTTGCTTGGGTAACCGTCGCAGTCCGCGGCAACAGCGACACCGACAGGATGACAGTTGGCAAGAGCGCCCCAGTTAAAGTTAGTGTAAGCGCCGCCCGTGCGCGTTATGAAGCCCTGCATGTCATAAAGTACGTAGTTGGCTTGGACGAGCGTCCCCGATCCATCAGGAAGGATGGCCTGGTTATCGGCGGCAGACGATTGCTGGCCAACGCTGAGGCGGCCTAGCGAATTGCTCTTTAGGTACCAATAGGCACTCTCAAGCGCGAGTGGACCATCAGAGCCTTGGACCAAGGCAAGGACGTTGCCGCCTTCGTCGGTATCTTGGCTGACACCTAGCGAGTCGTTGTTCATGGCTTCGATCTTGAGCAAGAAGCCGGCGCTGACATCGTGTGTAATCTGCGCTTTGCCTGAGAAAGCAAAGTGGGTGCCGATCGAAACCGAACCGGTGTCAGTGATGTAGACGTTGCTCTCGTTGCCGTCGTCCCACCACATGACCTGCTGGGCAATGAAGCCCGAGACCGTGAGACTGACCTTGCGGTTACCTTTCCGCGCCGTTGTGGCTTCGAGTTCTGCAACACGCTCTTCAAGGTCCGCGCAGCAATCGCCCCCGAGGTCCGCGGCCGATGCACCCGTAATGCTAAAGCAGCTAGCCAACAGGCCCGCTGAAGCAAGGGCGCATACAATATACTTTTTCATTTCCCTACTCCCGTCTAACGGTTCTAGGCCGGGAGTACACGATTTCAACGCCGCACAAACCCAACCAAACTCCGACCGGCTAGCTAGCGCCCGCTCATACTTGCCACCGTTCGACGGAGCTACCTATGCAGAAGTTTTCAGGCATGAAAACGTATTGAGCAGCCTGATTGGAGCAATTGACTTCCGTTGTGACTAAGGCGCCACTTGTTCTCGATTCGGAGCTATTGCCCGTCGTCCGACTGCTTTTTCCAGACCCGTTTCAGGATGTCTGGCCTGAGGTCTGGGAATGCTCTGTAGAAGATATGCCGGGAGCGCGGGGGCTTGGCCTCGATAAACGGCAATGGACGGCAGATTGACAGCGCTGCGACGCCGAGCCGGGCAGTCAGGGCGCCATTGAAGGCTCCTTCGCCGAGCTTTGACGAAACCCGCCGCAACATATCCTGGCCGAGAAACTGCCCCCACAGATCGTCCGTGAGTGCAATTGCTCCGGTCGCAGCGATGTGACCGATAATCCAAGAAAACAGGCGAAGCCCACCGAAAAAGCCGGGTTGCCCTCCATAAACCCCAGCAAGCCGGCGGATCATTCTGAGGTTCTCAAACAGTACAAACAATACCACGACGAAAGCGATCGGAACGACGGCTGTGACAACTCCGACGCGCCGTGCCGATTCATAAATCACCTGTTGTGCGCGCTTGTCTGGATCTTCCAACAGGACCTTGTCAGCAAGCCCGAGTAGGGATGCCGCACTGCGCATGTGCCGTTCCTGTTCGCGGAAACGGTCAAGCGTCCAGCGCATGTCCCGCTTACTACCGAGCGAGGATTTTAGCCGCTGCACGGTGCGTTGGGCGAGCTTGAAGTCCTCTGACGTCGTCGCCTTATTGGCGTCGCTGCGTATGTCCCCCAGCCGCGCAAGCCGCCGAAAACCGAGGAGTTCCCGGATCAGCATAACAGCAAGCGCCAGGATAATGATCGCCGCCAAGCCGCGGGCCACCCATCCGAGCCAATCATCGCGCAGAAGAGCAACCGAGACAAAGCGCGTGTACCACAGGGAAAAGGCCAGGCCAGCCAAGCCGATCGCAGCAGATAAGAACAGGCTCAGCCAACCAAATCGGCCTCTGCCGCCGGGCGGTTTTGCGGCTGCATTCCGCGATGCGTCTCCAAGGCTGGCTTCCGTCGATTCCGTCTCATCCTCACCAACGGAGGCTTCGTCTTCTTCCGGCTCCGGGGACTTTGGCTGTGAAACCTTGATAGCCGGATCATTGGCATCGAAGGCGCGGGGCTTACGACCCTCGCTATTGGAAGTCATGGCAGGTAGTCCTCGAAAAGGAATGCAAAGGCTTTGCCGAGCCCGATATGCGGCCAATCGCCAACGCTCAGCGCATCGCCAGTTTTCATCGTGGGCGGCCGGAATCTAACGAACCGGTAGTCCTCCGGCCCCGCCTTTCCCGTGTCGAAGGCATCCAGCGGATCAATGGGCAAGTCACCGGGAAAAACGACGGCCGCCTGTTTGCCGTCGAAGCGCCGTCCATTGACGGTCTCACCGGCTTCGGGGACGCCCCGAATGCAGTGGTAGGTTCCACTGCCCGTCGCCCGGTCGACATCCTCGGTGGCCCTTAGTGCCGCGAGCGCGACACATCGAAATCCTGCTCCCGCAGCACTCGCCCGCTTGGCCGCCCGTGATACGGCCTTCCCCAGCACGGCCTCGAGCCGGTCGTGCGATGTGTGGTGGATATGGTCAGCCTTGGTCGCGGCGAAGACAATCCGATCGATCCGTCGCGGCAGGAGGAATGACAGCCAACTGTTGGTGCCCGGGCGGAACGCTTTCATGACACCGTCGAGCCCTTGCTCCAGGTTTGCCAGTGCCTCGGCGCCTCCGTTTAAGGCGGAGAGTGCGTCGATCAGCACGATTTGGCGATCCAACTTACTGAAATGTTTTTCAAAGAAGGGCCGCACAATATTCTGTTTGTACTTGTCATATCGCCTTGTCAGCAGGCCGCTGAGCGATGGGGCTGCTCCTGAACCCGGCCCCGCAATTGCTGAGTTCAAGGGAAAGAACGTCAATTGCGGTGATCCCTCAAGATCGCCAGGCAGAAGGAACCGGCCAGGCCCCAGCGCCGCCCGGGACGGATCAGCTTTGCGCGCCTTTGCAATATAGCTTGTGTAGAGCTTTGCCCCTTCGATGGCGACTTGCTCATCGAGCGGTCCGGCACCGTCAACACCCTCCAGAAACGTCAAGAAATCACCTGCGTATGAACGCAGGCCGTCGCTTTTCGCACTGAACAACGCCTCCGCCGACCAGTCCGCGAAACTCTGGTCCAGCAGCCCGAGGTCGATCAGCCATTCGCCGGGATAGTCGACGATGTCGATATGCAACCTTTGGCGCAAGCCAAACGCCTCTCGGATCGGGTCTTGAGCCGACCATTCAAGCGTCAGCCGCAATTGGCTGATTTTTCGCGTGCTCTCCGGCCAAACCGGGGGGGCCGAAAAGAGCGCCTCAAGATGCTCCTCGTAGGCAAACCGGGGAATGTCGTCGTCCGGCTGTGGCTCCAAATAGGCACGGAATCCCTCGATGCCGGAAGTCCGCCGGAACGGCGGTTGCGCAGCCCCTTCAGTCAAGCACCTGACCAAGCCGGTGATAAAGACGGTCTTGCCCGACCGCGACAGACCGGTGACGCCGAGCCGGATAGTGGGCGTGAAATAGTCGCTCACCGCGATTCCAACGTCGGACAGCACGGCAGCGGGGTCGGAAGACAATGATGGCAGCTTCAAGAGAGACCTCGCATCAGGTGCTTCGTCTTGGCCGATGATCGTTTCAGCGGCAAGCCCCCGGAGTTCGTTTCAACGTTTGTGATCTGAGCCCTTTCGATATAGCAAACCAAGCCTCCCGTGCTGCTGCGGGCAAAGTGAGTTAGGGACTTTCAAGAGAGAGCGCCGACACTCGGAACGCTAACGCTGCTCGGATTTGCGTCGCGATAGGAACGCAAGCCGTTCGAACAGCTGCACGTCCTGCTCATTCTTCAGGAGTGCACCGTGCAGCGGCGGGATGAGCTTGCGTGGATCGGTTTCGCTCAGCATTTCAGGGGCGATATCCTCGCTCAGCAGAAGCTTAATCCAGTCGAGCAGCTCCGACGTCGATGGCCTCTTTTTCAGTCCTGGGACGTCGCGCAGTTCGAAAAAGACGCGCAATGATTCCGCCACAAGATGTTGTTTCAGGCCTGGGAAATGCACGTCGACAATGTCCCGCATCGTCTCGGCGTCGGGGAACTTGATGAAGTGGAAAAAGCAGCGTCTCAGAAAGGCATCCGGCAGTTCTTTTTCACTGTTCGATGTGATGATCACAATGGGTCGTTGCCGGGCACGGATGGTCTCCCCCGTCTCGTAGACAAAGAATTCCATGCGGTCGAGTTCCTGCAAGAGATCGTTGGGAAATTCGATATCCGCCTTATCGATCTCGTCGATCAGGAGAACCGGGCGCTGATCCATCTCGAAAGCATCCCAAAGCCGGCCCTTCTTGATGTAGTTGCCGATGTCCTCGACGCGATTGTCGCCGAGCTGGCTGTCGCGCAGGCGGGAGACGGCATCGTAGTCATAGAGCCCTTGTTGGGCCTTTGTTGTCGACTTGACGTGCCATTCGATGAGCGGCGCTCCGACCGCCTTGGCGACCTCGATCGCAAGCACGGTTTTGCCCGTTCCAGGCTCACCTTTGACGAGCAGCGGTCGCTCCAACGTGATCGCGGCGTTGACGGCAATGCGGAGGTCGTCGGTGGCAACGTAGCGCGAGCTACCTTCAAATCTCATGGGAATCCTAACCAGATTGAGTCGGTTGCTCCGGTGGTAGCATCTGAGCGACGACAATCAAGGCGTGAACGCACCTCGCCAGGGGCTTATGAGACCAGACATAAAGACGCCACTCCGGCGTAGGAGATGAATGGCGGTTGAAAAGAGCCGTCACGGTTCAAGACATCTAAATTGTGGCGCCATCAGAAAATCTCCAGTGCAGCGCCGCTCTATCAAGAAATCAGGCAGGAGAATCCACCTTGTTAATAGTTTCAACGTTAAGAACTTGTCCGCTGAACTCTGTGCAGCCCGGCAACTTTGAGGGGCTAGTCTCGGGTGTAATGTGCGGTCTCACGTTGAGTTCTTGGGAGAATTAGCGTTTTGGTTAAGAAATGCCTGAATTTTCATCGCATTGGCTCTCCGGTCCCGTTTTATCGCGTCTTGCCCCGGATTACTCACTCCCTCGTGTCCACCTGCTAGTTTCCCGTAACTGTTAGAGTTTCTTGACAGTGGCACGCCGCCGCATACATACGGTGCAGCACAAGTTGGGACCACGATCGTAGTTTAGCGCCGATCGTAGGGTGGACCCCTCGAAATTGAATTTGATCGCACTGCTGGGGCGCGAGTTACCGAAGCATTATTGAGTTGTCCGCCCGTTGGAGGCATTGATGAGCAAACGAAATTTTGTTCAAGACGTCGGTCCCAAGCCACTGCGCTCGGGGAACGACACCGATCCGACCAAATCGTCGATCGTCATTGACAAAAACTACCGTCCTAGTGAGGACGAACCGTTCATGAACGTCCGCCAGAGGGCCTATTTCCGCAGCAAGCTCTTGAAGTGGAAAGAGGACATCATCGTGGAGACACGCGTCACGCTGGTCGAGCTCACCGCGCAGTCTCAACAGCATGCTGATCTCGCTGATCGTGCGACCTCCGAGACCGACCGTGCGCTTGAGCTGCGTGCCCGTGACCGTCAGCGCAAGCTGGTGTCAAAAATCGATGCCGCTCTGGCACGCCTCGATGACGGCACCTATGGCTATTGTGAGGAAACGGGAGAGCCGATCGGACTAAAGAGGCTTGATGCTAGGCCGATCGCTACACTCTCGCTGGAAGCTCAAGAGCGCCACGAGCGGCGCGAGCGGGTCTACAGAGAAGATTAGCATATAGACCCCAAAAGACGCCGGCTGGCCAAATAGTCCGGCCCATTCCGGGGCAGAAATTAACCCCATTTTAACTGAATGCACGCCATCGTCATTACCCTGAGCAGCGAATCAATCGCGGGCAGTTTGGGGATGGCGAATGGAACCCGACGTCGCAGAAAGACTGGCAAACCCCAACCGGCACGCCCGGCTCTTGCAGATCGGCGCGGCCACTAGCGCCCTCTCCCTGGCGATATTGTTGACGGTTCTGGCGGGCCGAGAACAACGAACTCCAGCGCCGGTTTTTGCCCAGCAGATACCGCTACAATCAGTGGCGGTAGCGCTCAAACCCACTGAAAATCTTTCCAAAATGAGCGCCGCCACCAAGGCAAAACAGCTGGCAAGCGCTCGCAACATAACCCCGTATGGAAAATTAGCGCTTCGTGTAGTCCGCGAACGATAACAGCACCCGGCGCACCAGCTCCCGAACACCTTCCGCGATGCTTCGGTCGGTCGCCGCCGATGCGATGAGCCATCCGATCACCACGAACGTTAAAACCGGCACGACATAGATCTGACCCGCCCGAAGGGTCGTCAGTTTTGATCCCCGTTCGAGTTGGCTTTCATCTTTGCATTCACGTACTTCGAAGATCGACAACGCGATCATTAACGAGATGATAGCGTAAGAGCAGACGAAGATCTTGTCGGACAACGTGATCTCGTCGGAATTGGGTTGAGCCAGCGTGAAGTAAAGCGCGATTGCCGACAACAGTGCCGTCACCTGGATGGCAATCGTGGCGTTGAATTCGCGTCGGGGGATATAGGCCGCCAGATAGGCGACGATCAAAATGAAGACGAGCGGTACAACAACCCGGACCAGATAGTCGATTACTGAACGCCGCATCACCCAGGTGTAGTTGAAGTTGTAATAGGGCACGACATGCTCTTCCAGATGTCGACCACGCACCGAGGTGATGATGCGGTCGGTCGTGCCGACGTAATGACTGACGAGCTTCCAGTCTTCTACCCGGAACGATTTGTGGCGCAAGCCCTCACCTGGCGGCTGCAGGATAAAGACGGAACTAGAGTCTGCAGGCTGGAAGGAGATCGTGACGAGCTGTTCGTCGAAAGGGTATTTCGCGAGGTCCGGCTCGAATGCGAAGCGTCCCGTAACATGATAAATCCGCCGTGGTCCAAGCCCCATCGCCACGTCATCATGGTATTTCGCGACTTGCCGCCATTTGATCGGTTCCCTGGCGGTATTGCTGCGAAACGCGTTGGTGAAGTCGATCGCCTCGATCGACATGTCCTTGTGAGAACGCAGCGTCAGGTAGAACTCCGCATCGAACCGCCGTTCGTTGGTGTCCACCTCGAACAATCGGATCATATCGAGATGCAGGTAGAGTACGGGCACATCGTACATTTTGCCATCGACGCGAATGAACTGCGTGGGGTGTAGCACCGGTTCGGACTGTCCCGGCGTGCGCCACAGCAACATGGCCCGCTCCGAGGTGGCACGGTCCTCATCGAACGTCCAGTACTGAGCGCGACCCTTCCAATAGCGTCGGCCTTCACGGAGTTTTGCCAGCTCGTCGGCGACACGTTCGCGGACCGAGGCAATGTTGTCGTCGAGCTGACCGCCGCGCCCCCTCGCTGATCCGCGGCGCCGAAGTTTCCCGGCGGCCGCGTCCACGATCAGCTGAACGACATCAGCATAGCGCGCCCCGTAACCCAGATCTCGCGCCGAATACGTGGCATCGGCGTTACTGTTTTCAGCGATGCGGATGCCAAGCTCCCGCGCTAATCGCTCGATGCGTTCATTGTTCAGATTGGCCACTCCGCCGGTGGACAACTCGTACATGACACCGCCGTATTCAGAGGCTCCGCCATCGTGCTTCAAGACTTTAGCGATGCTTCCATACGAAATGAAAACCGGCAGACTGATCCGGCGTTCGTTCATGCGCGCAAGAAAACGCGCCCCGCTCTTCGACCCAAGTGCAAGCACGATCAGCTCCGGCCGCGTGGCCAAGAAGGAATCGATTGCACGGTCATAGTCGGCAACGGTCGTCTCTTCGGTTTCCCAGAAGCTGGAGACGATGCCCGGTCCCTCTTTCGCATCGATCAGATGACCCAGATAAGCTTCGGCAAAGTTGTCTTGGGCCATTCCGGCATAGGCTATCCGCTTGATCGCGTTCTGCTTGGCATAGGCCAAAAACACGGAGACTTCGCCGCGCACCGATCGCGCCAGCGTATAAACGTTCGGATGCTGCGCGAACAGCTGGTCTACGGACATTTCGGAAATAAAGGGGATCTGGGCACTACCGATGCTGTCGACAACATAGGAGCCGCGCAACGAACTCCAGATTCCCACAATGGCCAGCAGCCGCGGATCGGCTAGCGTTTCGAGTGTATTGACGACCGTCAGATCCTTGTCTTCGTCGTCATCGAAAAAGCGTACCTTTAGCCGACGTCCAAGAAGCCCGCCCTTGGCGTTGATTTCATTGACACGATGTTTGACGAATTCGACGATCGCCTTCGGCTCTCTTTGGCTTTTCACACCGCTGGTGTGCACCGCGATCGTGTAATGCGCACCATCATTGCTGACGGGCTCCGCCGCTAGCGGCGCTGCTACTGGGCGCAGCAAGAACACCATGGAAAGCGTCAACGCAAGCCTTTGGCCACCCGTGACAAGTACCGCCGCCATGTGGCCGGCACGAATATGAAGGGCGGCGGTCGTCAGGCCGAACATGAACACCCCTACCGGATCGCTTCGAACAAGACCGCCGGACAAGAAGCGCAAGCCAGACGGCAACACAGGCGGACAGTGCCAGCTTGCGTGGATGCTGACGAGCATTCGTTCGGAGGCTCCCCGGTCAAACGATCTACAGCGTGACGCTTTTGCCTCTTACGCCGCCGCACATGTGCGGGCCGCCTTACGGGGTTTCGTCACGATCAGGCTTGTTTCCGGAATCTGAGACATTCTGAGCTGCGGCCCGCCGCCGTTCTTCCAGAACCCGCCCCAAAGCGGACTTCAGCCCGTCCAGATCGCGTAGATGCAAATCCTGCTGCGGGAACGGAATCTCGATGCCCTGCTGGCGGAACTTATGCACGATCGCCTTGCGCACTTCGGTTTGGGTCGACAGTGACGAATTAACATCCGGTACATAGATGCGCACCGAGAAATCGAGTGCGCTGTCTCCAAATCCTTCAAACACAACGAACGGTGCCGGATGGCGGGCAACCAAGGTGCATTCGTTCGCGGCCTCAAGCAGCAGTTTCTGCACGAGATCCGGGTCGCTGTCATAGCTAACCCCAATGGGAATGGTGATCCGACCCAGCGCGTTGCGCAACGTCAAGTTGGTCACTGTTCCGGTGATCAAGGCGGAGTTTGGAATGATCACACTGGCCCGCTCGAAAGTTTCGATTTCGGTCGAGCGCACTGAAATTCTGCGCACATACCCCTGGGTATCGGCAACCTTGATCCAGTCTCCAACCTTGATTGGCCGTTCCACCAGCAGGATCAAACCGGACACGAAATTATTGACAATCGACTGCAGACCAAAACCGATGCCGACCGATAGAGCGCCGGCGACAATTGCAAGGTTCGTGATGTCTAGCCCGGCATGTGCAAGCGCCACAAGCGCCGCCACAGCGAAGCCGAGATACCCAATTCCGGTTCGTATCGAATTGCCAAGGCCCTGCTCTGTCCGGCTCGGATGCAGGACGGTCTCGCCAAGCCAACGCTGCAGCATTCGCGTCAGCAGTAGGATGATGGCAAACAAACCCACTGCTAAACCGATGTTCAGCAGTGAGATTTCAATTCCGCCAACCTCGAAGCCGTACAAAGCTCGGTTCGTGAGTGTCCAAATCTCATTGGACAATACCCCGAATGACAATAACAAAACCGGGAACGCGATTACGAACAATACGACATCAAGCAGGATCGAGAGGCCGCGCGCCACCCGGCGCCGAATCTCGATTGGCAATGTTTGCTCACTGCCCGAAGTCTCTTGCTTGATCAATTCCGGCTCCGCCGCGATGGCACGGTTCGCCAGATAGAAGATGACCAATAGGAAAATCGCCGTACCAACGGTAACAAGCCGCATCGCGACATAGTGGGCGAACGCGGTATACCCGGTAAAAACCGCAAGTACGATCGTAATCGCGGCAATAACGAGCAGGCCCTTGTGCAGTTGGCCAACGATGAAGGCCACGGGTCTCTCGGAAATCACCGGTATCGTCGGCTGGCAGCGAGCGCCTCGTATGAACAAGTACGCAAATGCCAAGCCGACGAACGAGACCCACAGGATGTTGACCGACAACGGGAGCGCCAGTTCACTGATGACGGTCCTCACAAACACGTCCAACGCGAACAGGTACACGCCGTATCGAATAAGCCTCCGCACCCTCCAGGCCGCTGGTTCGCCAAGGTCGATAACGCGCCAGTCGGGGCGAGCGGGCTGCAGATAGCTCGTTGTGTAGGCGGTGCCGGCGGAGACAATAACGATAGCCTTTAAGGCCGCTCCGGCGAGACCACCCACCTGTAAGTAGAGCAAGTTCAACCAATGCAGCCCGATGAAAACGATCGCCGCCGCGGCGATTTTAGGCAGCATTCTCAGCGGAGCATCCAGTCCAGCGATCAGCATGCGTTTGGGGAAGGATGGGTGTTCCGCAATCGCCAGTCGGCGCATTCCACGGCGAACACGCCGTGCCCCGATATGCAGCCCGACTCCGACGACCAAGGCGGCACCAAGGACGAAAAGAAACAGATTAAACCGGCCGCCGATCCTTGACACCCAGTCGTTGAAGATGGCTCCGATCTCGGCCTTGGCGAGCGTGAGTGCGGCCATGGCCTCCGTCCAAAGAGACGGCGATAGTAGCGTTGGCGAACGGGTCAGCAGGCCGCGGCGAAAGATTTCCAGCCGCAGTTCCTGAATGCGGGCAAGCAGTTGACGTCCCCGAACAAGGGTGAGCTCAGCCGACTTAATGGCGCCGTCGACTTCTGCATGGATTGCGTTGAGGCGCTTGCGTTCCTCAGTAATCGCCTCGGCCTCACTCTCCCCGTCCTTGGGAGCGGCACCAAGTCTGTCGATTTGAGATTTGTAGTTGCGACGATCCGGTTTCAGTTGATCGGCGGCAACGATCGCATCCGAGAGGATTTTATCGAGCGTCGGCAGCCGTTGATTCAGCTCCTCGTCGCGGTCGCGGACCCGGGTCACGGACTTTTCTACAGACTCCAACCTGTTGGTGAGCCATCGTGCCCTTTCAACTTCCTTGGCCAGAAGCACCGGCAGCTGAACCGTAACGGCGGGTGCCGGCGCTGTTGCTTCCGATTCACCATTGGGGGCGGGCTCAGCGGGTGCCTTTGCGGCGCCTTTAGTCTCGACCTTCGTCGCCTCGGCGGCAATGGCAGCCGGCTCCTGCGCCACAGCTGCTCCACCAGTTAGCGACAGCAGCATAATCAGTAGCGGAGCTGCAGCTCTGGTGTCGGCGACGCGGCGAAAGAACGACGGCATCGGATCTCCTTCTAAACAAAACTTGAGAGGTGATCAGTCAAACGTGGATTTCAAGGCCGTCTAAAAATCTTGCCAGTGCGCGGTGACCGAAGGCGACACGGACGTCTACCAGGAGAAGCATAAATCCAGACGGGCGCGGTATACCCGAACGCGCGGTCGTTGGTCCATTGGGTGAAACCGCACAGGTGAAGCTGTCCGGAGGACGAATCCTATTTATCGCCGGCGGCTTTGCCCACCGTGCGGGGCTGGCGCGGGAATATTGGCGTGGTGACGACTTCACCACCGCCACTCGTTTTCCTTTTACTATCAATTCCCGTCTCGATTAGTACGTCAACCGGACCGCCGGTCATGATGAGATGCTCCTTGTCATCGCGCCGGATCAGGACCAGCCGCCGCCGGCCGTCCAGGGTTGCCTGTTCGACCACATCAAGCCGCTTTTCGTTCTTTGCGCGGAACATGCCGGAGCCAGGCGCACCGCTATCGACGTAGCTGCGCCAAACAAGAGCGCCGGCAACGATCGCCGCCGCAACGAACACGATGAGTAACAGTAAGGATAGAATTTCCCACATCATCAGACTCCGCCGCCAAAGACTATGATCGTACCAGATGGGTTGTCGCCCATGGATCGCGCTCTGCCTACTGCGACCAATACAACCAACATCATCACCACCAACCCGCCCACTTCGGGACGATAATTAATCGAAACGCGTTTATTTTGCGTGACTTAATCTTGGTAATTCGTTGCTCAGCGATTCATTCTGATCGAATCGAAACGCCTAAGTTCATGGCATATTAACTCTGATGGCCGAGTAGTTGAGGTGGCTTGTACGTCCCGGTGGAAAACCCGGGTCGTAAGACCAGCCCAACACCGGCCCGCCGTGTGTTGGCATACGAACAAGCGCTGCCCTCGTAAGCAGCGTGCAACGGCGTAAGAGTATGAGTAAAAACTTTTTTTGCATCCTAGCCCACAACCCTTTTCGTTCAGAGAATCAGATAGCTTCTCACCTTATGAGCTGGATAAGGGTCAACCAGTTGCAGTCCTCGGCGGGTGAAACGATGTTCTCGCACTATGAAATGCGAGGGCTGACAGCGCTTGCCTGTGCTGTGATGGCCGCCAGCGCCGCGGTGCTTTTCCTGACCGCTGCCGGAGCTGCCGAGCCCCTTCTCATTACCATCATGGCTGTGCTGGCGATGCTTGGCGCCTTCTTCCTTTTCGGGCTGGCGGCGGGACATATCCGCATTGGCTCGAGGTTCCCCGAGCAGGATATCGCCCGTCTGGTAACCGAAGGCTCGCAAGAGGCGATGCAATTGATGCGTCCCGACGGCAGTCTCAGCTGGTGCAATAAGACCGGCTCCCACCTGCTTGGTGGTGCTCCGCTATTGGAAGTATCCGACATTGAGACGGCGCTGGGCAGCACGCCGGTTGTCTCCGAGGCGATGTTTCGCTTGATGCGTGCGGCGGAAGCCGGTCAACCCCATCAAGAAGTGGTTCCCGCGCGACTGGCAAGCGATGCGCTCGGTCCCCGCGATGAGGTCAAATGGACTCAGCTCTCCGTTGTCCCGTTCACGTTTCCCGATGAAATCGGTGTTGAAAAAGAACCTTTGGTCTTGTGGCGCATTCGTGATGTGACGGCGGACCACGCCTTACAGGAACAGGCACTGTCGGATCTACATGCGACGCTTGCCGGGTACAACAGCGTTCCGGTTGGCCTCGCCTCGGTCCGTGCCGACGGCACGCTGAGCCATTTGAACCATACGCTGTCGACCTGGCTCGGATTTAGCGAACCCGCCAACCTGCTGTCGCGCGGTTTGAAGCTTTCCGATCTAGTTACCTCGGATGGCGCCGAGCTTCTGATCGGAATGGCCCACCAGGAGGGCGAGGAAGCATCAAGCTGCGAATTCGACCTGGTCCGTGAAGACGGCTGTCTCCTGCCTGTCCGCATTATCGCGCATCCGACACCCGACGGCTCCAGTGGTGTAATCCTGGCCGCCGTGGAGCGAGATACTGACGAGGTCGAGGAGGCCGATTCTGAGATCGCGGGAGCCCGCTTTCAACGCTTCTTCCGCTCCGCGCCGCTCGGCATTGCCACCATCGGACGTGACGGCCGTATCGTCAGCGCCAACACATCCTTCTCGCGTATGATTGTTGACGGCTCCGCCAACGCGAAACCCGCTCTCGACATTCTAACCCGTTCCGTTGATGCCGATACCAGAGCGGCGATTGCCGCTGGCCTGGAGAAGGTCGCCGAGGGTAAAGGTAACGTCCAACCCGTCGAAATCACTGCCGGTCCCAAGGACGAATACACCCGCCGCCTATACATGAGCCCGCTGACGCACGCCCGTAACGCCCCCGAAGCAGCCATTATTTATCTGATCGACGTTACCGAACAAAAGGCACTCGAAGCCCGCTACGCACAAAGCCAGAAGATGGAAGCCGTCGGCAAACTGGCCGGATTTGTTGCGCACGACTTCAACAACATGCTGACGGCGATTATCGGCTTTTCCGATTTTCTATTGCAGTCGCATCGTCCCGGTGATCCAGCCCACTCCGACATCATCAACATCAAGTCTTCCGCCAATCGCGCTGCCGGATTGGTCGGCAAGCTATTGGCTCTGGCCCGCCAGCAGACGTTGCTCGTCGAGCCGCTCCAGCTTGGCGAAGTTATGACCGACCTGGCGCCATTGCTGAAGCGCTCCATCGGCGAACGTATCGAACTGAAGATCCGTTCGGGCCGCGACCTCTGGTTCGTCAAGACCGACAAGCTGCAGCTCGAACAGGCCATCATCAACTTGGCGGTCAATGCTCGCGACGCCATGTCCGAGGGTGGCAGGTTGTCGATCCGCACCCGCAACGTCACCGAGCGCGAAACGCAAAAGCTCGCACCGTCGGGAATGCAGCCTGGTGAATACGTGCAGATTGAGGTTGAGGATTCAGGCTCCGGCATGACGCCAGAGGTTCTGGAAAAGATCTTCGAGCCGTTCTTCACGACCAAGGCACCTGGCAAGGGAACAGGACTGGGCCTCGCCACCGTCTACGGCATCGTCAAACAGACCGGCGGTTTCATCTATCCCGAGTCGACGCTTGGCAAGGGAACCGCATTCCGCATTTACCTGCCGCGTCATCACCTCGATGAAAAAGACGAAGCCGCGATTGCCGAGCGCGTCGAAGCAACGGAGAAGGTCAAGAAGGTTGATCTCACCGGTCATGGCCGCGTGCTACTGGTCGAAGACGAAGACGTGGTGCGCTCGTTCGCCGTGCGGGCTCTGAAACGCCAGGGCTACGAAGTCCTCGAAGCCTGCGACGGGCTCGATGCGCTTGAGGTCATGAAGGAGTGCAACGGCGAAGTCGACATCGTCGTCTCCGACGTCGTCATGCCAGGCATGGACGGCCCGACCATGCTCAAGGAATTGCGCAAGGAAAACCCGGACCTGAAGATTATCTTCGTGTCGGGCTATCCCAACGAAGCCTTCCAGCAGGCGCTCGGCGAAGAAACCTTCGCCTTCCTGCCGAAGCCCTTTTCGCTGCCCCAACTCGCCGCCAAGGTGAAGGAACAGCTGGGGCTTTAGGTCCGCGCGAGGTGTGCTGCCGGCAGGGCGGAGCGGGTGACGGTCCCTGCCGAATCTCCAATCCAGCACCGCTTTAGAGAGATTGCCGACATGAGTGAGCCACTCAGTCAAAGCTCAACAATGTCTGCTTTGATCGAAAGCGGACATCAATGCTAGGCAGGACCCGAGCCGGCCGATGACAGCTTCTGTCTCCCAGCCGACGTAAGCAAATCGCATTCCACTGCCCTACACTGCCTCCACCTGCAACACAGCTCCATCACTCCCCACCACCCGCACCGGCGTTCCCTTGGGCAGGTCCGGGCCTTCGACGGTCCATAACGGATCGCCAAGCCGAACGCGGCCACGGCCGGTTTTGATCGCTGAGTCCAGCGCGACTTCGAAGCCAAAGCAACGAATCTCCAAAGACGCCGGCGGCACACCGGCTTGGTGGTCTTGCTCTGCTGATCTACCTGGACTTTACTGCTATTAGCAAAACACCGAGGAACCTCTGCCGTGGAAGTCCTGAGCCTGATCCTGCCGATTTTCGCGCTGCTCGTCACCGGCTTCATCTTTGCGCAGCTGAATATCCTTCCCGAACATACAGCCGAAGTCCTCATCCAGTTCGCGTTCCACGTTGCCGTGCCCGCGCTGCTCATCGGCGTGATTGCGCAGGAGGACGCGGAAAAACTATTGAACCTGCCGTACATCGCCGCGCTCGGCGGGGGAATTGCCGCGATGTATTTGGCGATCCTCCTGGGCGCACTCTATGTCTGGAAACAAAACTTGGGCCCGGCAACTATGCTGGCGCTTACGAGCGTCGCCTCGAACTCGGGCTTCGTGGCCCTTCCAATCCTGCATGCCACATTGGGTCACAAGGGCGTTCTGCCTGCAGCAATCGCGAACATCATCGTCGTTACGGTGTTCCTGTTTGCGGTGCCCTTGCTGGAACGGGCCCATGCGCAAGAGGCGGGTGAACGCGAGTCCATCATCGCTGCCCTCCAGCGCATTGCGCTCAATCCGGTCATACTGGGAACGCTGATCGGCATTGCCTGGGCCATGACGGGGCTGGGCCTGCCAAAGGTGGTGTCAGCCTATTTCAATCTGCTGGCCGGGGCACTGACGCCCTGTGCGTTGTTTGCCATCGGCATGTCGATACGCCTGGACGCGCTGCGTGAGCGCGGCGCCATGATCATCTTCTCGTCGCTCGTGAAGCTTATCGCCCTGCCAGTGCTCGTCTTGCTGCTCTGCCATCTATTCGAGCTCGATCCGCTTTATACAATCGCGGCGGTCGTATGTGCGGCGGTGCCGACAGCAAAGACAACCTTCATGTTGGCCAGCCAATACGGACAGCCCGAGGAGCCAGTTGCCGACACAATCTCCGTCACGACCTTGGCGAGCACGTTGACATTGATCTTGTGGCTATTGCTGCTCGCACACCTTTACCCGGCACCGTTTGCAATGTGAGGAACGCCAACTGGGAAGTTTCTACCCTCTTTAACTCTCTGGTTCGTACCCCTAGTTTTCCAATTTGGTCCGTGTGTGAGAGACGGTGTCGCCCATCAGGGCCGTGACCCATCCTGGCAATGTCATGTGTTCGCTGATGACTTCGTCGAGGGAAAGCCATCGTCCGCCACCGAGCACGAAGCTGAAGATCAGCGCCGACCACAGGACGGGGTATTCCCAACCACCCCCCGACGAGGCCCAGATAAAATCAATTTGAAAATGATGACCCATAATCGTCGCAACCATCAAATAGATGACGGTAAGGACCGCTGCCAGACGGGTCAAGAACCCTAAGCCGACGCCAATCGCAGCAGCCATTTCAATGATGCCGGCAACGAGGACGAAGGTGAGGGCATCCGCTATCCCGAGCTTTTGGTCCCGGGCCCGCAAAAAGCTTCTCGGTAAAATGTGGCACCAGATCAAGCCCCAGGTAGAGCCGTATGAAGCCCAGCTGTATGGCGCTAAGCGTAGTTTTGACTCGGATGGACTGATGATCAGCTGGCTCCGTTAGCCCAATGACCGCGATGATAACAAACAAGACGATGTAGCCGACAAACGCGGCCGCTGCGAAATGGGCGACCCAGTCAAGCTTGGAGAGGACCGCGATCCGCCAGCCGACCAGCAGCGAAAACAGTCCGAGTAGAAAAATAAGCGTCGGAATACGGCGTGGCAGGGAGACGGCAAACAAGAACGATAGCGCCAGAAAGCCCAACATGAAAGGCACTGCCGTCTCTAATGCGTCACCGGGATCGCCGCCGCTGGGCCAATAGCCGGTATAAGCTGCCGCGCCGATGCCGAATGCAACCAGCGTGAGGCAGCAGATGATATACCGCACCGGATCGATCAGAGTGTGGGTCTGCACTCAGCTCTCCTCACCCTACTCCACAAGTGTGTAGATTGATCTGCAAGCAGCGTCGAAGACAAGAGTGGAATTTTGGCGCGAGGAGGAGAGGAGGCGCTGACAGTGTGCCTCCGACGGTGGTCGCCTAGTATCCCTCAACGACGACCTTGCCTTTGGCGCGTCCTGTTTCAACGAGGCGATGCGCTTCGCGCATGTTGTCGGCGTTGATCGGTGACAGCACCTCGCTGACCGTGGTGCGGATGTTGCCGCTGTCGATTTCTCCTGCGACCCACGTCAAAAGCTTGTGCTGTTCGATCATGTCGGGCGTCTGGTGCATGGCCCGCGCGAACATGAACTCCCAATGCAGGCTTGCCGCCTTCGACTTCATCGTTTCCATCGGCATGGGGAGATTGGTGTCGTCGATGGTGACGATGCCGCCTTGCGGGCGGATCAACTCCACGGCCGTTGCCCAATGGCGCATGTCGTTGAAGATTGCGACATGGTCGACATGCTGCATGCCGAGTGCGCGAACCTGCGCGACCATGTCCTCGCGGTGATTGACGACATATTTGGCGCCCAGTTCCTTGACCCAGGCTTCTGTCTCAGGCCGCGACGCGGTTGCGATCACGCTTAAACCCGCATGCCTGGCAAGCTGGATACCGATCGAGCCGACCCCTCCGCCAGCCCCAATGATCAGGATGGTCTGCCCCGCGTCGGCTCCGTCGCGGTCGATGCCGAGGCGGTCGAAGAAGGCCTCGTAGGATGTGATCGTTGTGAGAGGTAATGCCGCGGCTTCGGCATGGCTTAGGGAATTCGGCTTGCGGCCAACAATGCGCTCATCAACGACCTGAAACTCCGAATTGCAGCCAGCGCGTGTGATATCGCCCGCGTACCAGACTTCATCGCCTGGCTTGAACAGCGTCACGTCTGGCCCCACCCCCTCGACGACCCCGCTCGCATCCCATCCGAGAACACGCGGCGGTTTCTCTATCACACCGGGTTCTTTGCCCCAGCCAGCACGAACCTTCGTATCAACCGGATTAACGGCGACCGCCTTCACAGCAACCAGGACGTCGCGGCCGGCGGGCGCCGGCTTTGGCAGTTCAACATCAAGAAATGATTCGGGCGTGTCGATCGGCAAATATTGGGTAAGAGCAACCGCTTTCATGGGAAATTCTCCTGATCATTTTGGCTGGTCGATATCCGTCGTTTGCGCCAAAACCGTTTCGATAACGCGCACAATCTCTTCGGTTTTCTCCGGATCGAGCGCATCGGGATGGGGGGAGGCAAATCGACCCAAATCGTTGTCGAAATACTGGCCGGAAGCAGTACCGAACTCATCGTCGAGTGCTGCGCGACAAAGTATGTCCGCGCCGATACGGACATCGCCGCCCGCCACACCAAAGGCCTCTTTCACCATCTTGCTGCCAAGCATAGATCCGGGGTTCACCGCGATGATCGCGGGGCCGTTCTGATCGAGCGAGAGCGCCAAACTGCGAGACCACATTGTCAGCGCTAGCTTGCTTTGCGCATACGCCGCGCCGTCGGGCAGGCTGGCTTGCCCGGCCAGCGCCTTCGCATCGACCGGAGACTGAGCCGCGGAGGACACGTTGACGATCCGTCCCGATGCCCCGAGCAGTGGCAGGAGTCGTTGCGTCAGCAGATAGGGAGCGATCGTATTGACCGCGAACCTTACGTCTAGTCCGTCCTCTGTGATGGAACCGGGTGCGTAAATTCCGGCATTGTTGATCAGCACATCAAGTTTCGTGTGCTTTTCAGCGACTCCCGTTGCCAGTGCCTCAACATCGGCCATGCGCGACAGATCAGCTTTGTGGCTTTCAAGGCGCCCAACACCCGGCAGCGCAGAAAGCATTTTCTCTGCATCCACCAATTTTTTCGGATTGCGTCCGTGCAGCAGAATGTTGTGACCCAGGGACGCCAGTGTCTTCGCCGCTTCCAGCCCGATGCCATCGGTTGAGCCGGTAATAAGAATGGTCTTTTGCAAGGTATTGTCTTCCTTAGCCGGAAAAGTCCGGTCTCTCAGGTGAGATCGTCTTTGCCTTCGATGAGAAAGTGTTGACTGTTCGAGCCGACAGTCCGGGCCTTGAGATGGGGCTCATAGGCGGGATCGCTAATGAAGGCCTGTGCGGCTTCCTTGGAGGGCCACTCGATGATGATTCTCAGCGCGGCGCCTTCGCCTTCACCTTCGAAGCGTTCGTGGTTGGAAGTCCGGGCAAGATAATTCCCCCCGTGCTTGGCAACGAGTGCGTTCGCGGGTCTGATATAGTCCGTGACCCATTCCTCGATGGTCGGCGTGACAGCAAGAACTGAATAGTCGGTCATTGTTGGTGTTTCTCCTGGGATCGGGTCTCGCCGATCGGTAGATATTGCTGAGGAGCAACTGCTTTCATCAGATATCTCCACCACTCAACGTGTCACGCGATTTTCGTCATTTTATTCATTGTGAACGCTTCAACAGCACCATCAGCTGCTGCCATGTAGGCTGCAAGATGTGCAGCGTTCATATGAGTTTGCCAGAGTTCCCTACTCTCCCAATTCTCATAGAACATGAAGTGAGCTGGGTTCTCGTTATCTTGGTGTAAATCATACTGGCTGCACCCATCCTCGGCTCGCGTAATCTCGACGAGCATTTGCAGCTCCGCTTTGAGCAACTCGATCTGGTCTGCCTTGGTGTGAATGTTCGCGACGATTGTTAGTTTCGCCATTGCCAACTCCTTGTCGTGGCTAAGCAGGCGAGATATGTACGAAGGAAATAACTCGCAAGTACGCACATTTCTGTGCGGTAGGTACAAATTGTGTCCTTTCGAGGCTTCATGAGGTTCGAACGCTATGATTGTTCGCGCGATTGCCCGGTCGAGGCAGCGCTCGAGCGGGTTGGTGGGAAGTGGAAGGGTATCGCGCTCTATCATTTGCTCGAAGGTCCCAGGAGGTATAACGAGCTAAAGAGAGATGTGGGGAATGCCCCCCGCAAATGCTGACCAAACAGCTCAGGGAGCTGGAAAACGATGGTCTGATCGTTCGCAATGTCTTTTCCGGTCGTGCCGCCCCATGTCGAATGCAGCCTGAGCGAAAAGGGTAAGACGTTAGAGCCGATCCTGTGGGCTCTGCGCGATTGGGGTGAGAGCTACTTTTAAAAACTCGAACGTCGCTTTAGTGTCGGATTTGGCGTTTGATCGCCTCTTTAGAATGACCGGATCTCATCTTAGAGCGGTCCTCCTCGACGGCGCGGCCTACGTGGGACTGACCGGCTCGCGACCGGCAACAAAACTAGCTGCCAGCAATCTGCGGTATGATGCGATGGCAAAAGCGGCCGCATATGGCCAACCGGCTCGATGCGTACTGTTGACCGAGCTCGGACGACGGAAAGCTGTGCTGCGTCAAGCCGGTTCTGCGCCGGTGGTTCTCGGCCCTATCGACCCGCGCCAAAACGTTTCATTCACGCAGGCTGCTTGGTTCTGCTGCTGGCCTTGCTTGACCTGACAATACGAGCCCGACTGGGAGATAGAAAAAACGAAGGGTAATTCGATGACGACGACGGCCAAGATAACACTAATGTTCGTCGTCTTCGTCGACCTGATCGGGCAAGGACTTGTCTTCCCCATCATCAATGCACTGATCATGGATCCGTCGGCCGGATTCCTGCCCAAGAGCACCACAATTGGAACCCGCCACTTTGATTATGGGCTTGTTGTTGGCACTTTTTTCCTGGCGTGGTTTCTTGGTGTGGTCTACGTCGCTAAGGTTTCCGATTCAATCGGCCGCAAGAACGCCTTGTTGATCTGCCTCGGCGGGGCCCTGGCGGGATATGCAATCACCCTCGTTTCCCTCTACGTGAATAGCCTATGGCTCCTGGTTCTCGGTCGGGCAGTCACCGGCTTCACCGCTGGCAACCAACCGATCGCCCAGGCGGCGATGGTCGACGGCAGCACCGACGATGCCGACCGCGACCGAAACATGGGTTTCATCGTCACCGGCATCAGCTTCGGCTTGGTCGGCGGTCCGATCATCGGCGGATTACTGTCCGACCCAGAAGTGCTCGGTGGTATGGCGAGCCTCAAGCTACCGTTCTACGGCGCGTTCGTACTTGTTCTGATCGCCATCGCGTTGGTCGTCGTCTTTTTCAATGACATACGCTCTGAGCGCACGCCCTTCGTCTTCCGGCCGCGCGACATCACCGACAGCTTATTGCGGGTCACCGAGCATCCAATCGTGATGAGGATCGTGCCGGTCTACGCCCTGTTCATGATATCGAACGTCACCTTCTACGTCTTCATCGACAACTACCTCACCAGCGCATTCGGATATGGCGTAATCGGTGGCAGTGTGGCGATGTTGGTAATCGGCGTGGCGCTGGCAACGAGCAGCACCTTCTTGGTCAAACCGGTGCAACAGCGCTTTGGCAAACGGGAGATTATCGGCACGAGCTTGCTTGTGATGGTGATCAGCGTGCTGGTTTTCGCGCTGCTTCCGGTGGCCTACCTCACCTATATACCGGTGTTCTTTTTTTACTTCCTGTTCGGAGTCTCGTACCCGACACTCCTCGGCATGTTTTCGGGCAGCGTGAGCGACGCCGATCAAGGTTGGGTCATGGGAGTTACGACAGCGGTCTTCTGCCTCGCG
>Ga0209013_10001402_pt1 | contig 22185 bp, 18 predicted proteins | sample Cruoilmetagenom2_FD_187291 | JGI IMG/M metagenome (GOLD analysis project Ga0209013, IMG submission 187291) | Oil polluted marine microbial communities from Coal Oil Point, Santa Barbara, California, USA - Sample 2 (SPAdes) (version 2) | ecosystem: Environmental > Aquatic > Marine > Oil seeps ... | reverse complement strand
CATCCTGTGAGAAAAGTGAGGAGAGTCCGTCAAAACCTACATCCTGGAATTTTCTGGTTTCGTCGCCTGCACTGAATCCCTGGACCAGGGACTGGGTGAGAGGTACCCGCCCCCAAACAGTGGTATCCACCTTCTCAATAACCTCGGATGTGGGTAGTCCGTTTTCAAAGGTTTTTCGGGAATCTTTCAGCACATCCTCAGAGATATTTCCCAGGTTAAAATAGAGTTGACCCCCACTGTGGTCAGGCATCTCTGCAAAAGGGTCCATGAGCCAGAACTCGATGAACTCCACATTGGACTGTTCAAAATCACTGGAGTAGATTTCCCGCATAATACCGCCCCAGCGATGGGTGGGTTCCCGTAAATTGCCATCTGTATCAATCCTTTCGTAATCATAATTATACGGACCTCGCTCTTGGGGATAGAAAGCCATGTTCAGGACAGAGATCCGCGTGGGGATCCCGTTGGGATTCTCTTTATTGGGAAAGATATCCTGTTCATATACTTCGTAGACATAGGCACTGGATTGAAGATCAGGATTGGCCTTGATATATTCAGGGGTACGCGAATCATTATTTACGAAAAGAGGATCGATGTGGAACCAGGCCAGTTTGGCCCTTCCATAACCATATTCCCTGTTGTTATTTAATTCTGCCTCCGGGAAGAAACCGCGGGGGGTACTGGAGAGCTTCCAGGAGGAGAACTGTTTAAGATCAATGGAGGTTTCACTTCCTTCAAAGTCGTCTATATAGGCATTCCCCTCCTTCTCTATGGCCTTGGAGTGGCCTGGTATGAGCTGGGCAAATTCTCCAACCACAGTGAGTGATGAAGGTGCTTTGGTCTCCAGGAAAGGTAATTTGTCCACAATGGTGGTAATCAGTTGCGATTCTGTGTTATAACTTCCATTCAGTCCCCAGATGGTGTTGGAGATAGGCTCATCACCTATGTTGACCTTCTGGGTCAGTGGCCTTTCGGTCAAATGCATAGCCGTGGCTCCCAGATTGAAGTTATCAGAAATCTTGTAATCCAGGTGGGTCCCCACCAGGGTCTTGGTCTGAAAATTGAACAGCGACTGGTTCTCCAGTGAGATCCGGATGGGTGTGCCTGACTCCAGGATCCCCTGGTTGATAATGGTCACCCGCCCCAACATATAATCAACTGTGTAATCCTGCCCCTCTACCAGTTCCCGGCCACCTGCGGTTATCTTCACCGATCCCTGTGGTACGTTCATGGCATTCAGCATAATCTCTGAACTGTTGGATGAGGAGTACTCCCCGGCGATCAGAAATTTATTCTTTTCAGCAATCTGTTGTGCCTTGGTTTTGGTGGAGTCGTACAGCTCCTGGTATACATACTTATCGATGGCCTTTTGCGCCTCATCCGCATCCAGACTATCATTCAGAATCTGTGCCAGATCTGATCCAAAGGGTTCCAACAGGGGGAAGAATACCCGTCCATTGGAAGGATTTATGGTTATTCCATTCATATAGTCAAAGATCCCGTCAGGGTACGGATCCCGCTGTGAATTCATGTTGTCCAGGTTGAGCAACCGGATCAGAATCGTCTTATTCAGGTCGCCGCCTGGAAGGTAATTCACGGCATTTCCGGTTTTGTCATCCCGGTAGAGTACGTCAAGGGTGAAATCGTCCTTACTCAACTGGTAAGCTCCCAGAGCGTAAACGTTTTTCATCATCAGGGGCCAGGTGTAGCTGTTAGGCGTAAAATTGCTGGGTTTAACAAGTTTCAGGATCAGGGACGAAGGGGCACTGATTCCGCTTGATTGTGCTAATTCACCCACCTGGAAGGTCTGTCCCCGATAGGTATATTCGTAAGCCACTGCCAGGATTTCATCCGTATTGAGGGCAGTATTCAGTGAAACGTACCCCAATTTATTATTGAAGGAATACTCCCTGGCAGAGAGCAACCTGGCGTTCTCAATCTTTTCAAAGTCGACTCCAAGCACAAGTCCGGCATCCTCCAGTTCACCCGTAGCATTTTTAATATCCCTGATGGCTGAATAGGTGGTGGTCAACTGACTATAGGCATTGTTCAGGGCGTTCCTGGGGTAATCACCAGTCTGGCCGGAGACGCGGTCAAAGACCTCCGATTTTGGATCTGCCTCGGCCAGGTCATTTACCGCCACGATGTTCCTGGAATTTTCAAAATTGGTGGTTTTGTTGGTCACCCACACCTCCATACGGGTAATGGAGACATCTGAAGTGATCACCGGCAGGCGCGAGAGGGCCTTGTTATAATTGTCACGGAAAAAGTCGGACAGAAAGAAGTGCTTGTTGGCATCATAGTCATCCACAGTCACCGAGTACTCGGTAAGCTGCGCCCCACCCTGTACATTGATCACGGAAGATTCGCCGCGCTGCTGTGAAAAAACACTGGTCACCCGAAGATTCCCGAATTGCAGCTCTGTCTTCAATCCAAAAAGGCTCTGGCTTCCATTGATCAGAGAGCCCGGCAGTGGTAGATTCACGTTACCCGCCTCAATTTTTTTGATAATTTCATCTTCCTTCCCCGAGTATTCCAGTTTGGTCTGGTTTTCAAAGTCGAAAGTAGCTTCGGTATTATAACTGATGTCCATGGCCATCTTATCCCCGATGGAACCTGCCACGTTCATGATGATCTTCTCATCAAAAGTAAAAGAAGGGACACTCCTCAGTCGTTCACTGATGTTGGGATTATCCTGTTTGGAAAGGTTAAATCCAAAGATTAGCTCAGCGCTACCAGAGGGTACGATATTGATGGTATTTGAACCAAACAGTTTATCAAAGGCTTCGCCTCCAACCTGAAGGGGCGGTATGAATGAGAGCTGTCCCTCAAGAGATCCACCGCTGGCCTTCATGCGCCAGTAATCCTGTACTGAATTCCTAAACTCATACAACTGGTATTCATCCATGGTCATCAGGGTAGGATTGCGGTAGTTCCAGCTCCCAATGGTCTCAGAAAACAGATACTGTTTGGTCAGAGGATCATAGATTACCTGGGAATTGATGTTTGATGGATTTTGCAGGTAGAGTGGTGAATTGAGACTGGAAGAGGAGAATGGATAGGAGCCCCTGTCGGTAAAAGGGTAATGCAGTGTGGTATCCTGGGCAGTTGCTCCAAAAGCCAGCAGAAATCCAATGAAAATCAGGAATATGTGGTTATACCGACTTTTCACTACATAAACTTCAAGGCAGCCTTCACTACCTCCTCCACAGAAAGTTCGGGCTGCTCTGATAAAATTCGGGCCAGGATCTTCTCAACGGTTTTCTTTGGAAAACCCAGTGCCACTAAAGCAGATAACGCTTCTTCGCGACTTGTATTGTCCTGTGAAAAGAATAATTCATCGATTCCTGCACCTTTCCCCACTCTATCTTTCAGGTCTACTATGATCCGCTGTGCCGATTTAGCCCCGATCCCTTTGATTCCTTGCAAAACAGCCACATTTCCAGCCAAAATGGCCTGGGTAACTTCTTCGGGGGAAAGGGAGGATAAAATCAGACGGGATGTATTGGCGCCCACCCCCGATACCGATATGAGTGATTTGAAGATCTGACGCTCTTCCCGACTACTGAAACCGTAAAGCATCTGGGCATCTTCCCTGACTACAAAGTGCAGGTATATTCGGCCGCTGGTCTGACTGCTTACCTGGCTATAGGTAAATACTGAAATGTTGATATAATAGGCAAGATGGGCTGCCTTGACAATCAGATGGGCTGGTGATTTTTCAACAAATTCTCCCTCGATAAACTCATACATACCAATTGGTTTTGGTATGCTAAGATAGTAAAATCAAAGGATAAGATCAGAGGGTTTTCTTCATCTCGGTCTCCTCGAATGCCTCGACCATATCACCCACCTTAATATCATTGAAATTCTCAATGTTTAATCCGCACTCAAGTCCGGAAACCACCTCTTTCGCTTCATCCTTGAAACGTTTCAGTGACCCCAGTTCTCCAGTATAAACCACGATCCCATCCCTGATAAGGCGAACCTTGGAACTGCGCCTGATTTTACCTTCCTGTACCATACATCCTGCTATGGTTCCCACTTTGGTGATCTTGAAGACCTCAAGGATCTCAAGTGTTCCTGTGATCTCTTCCCTGATCTCGGGTGTCAGCATTCCTTCCATGGCTGCTTTCAACTCCTCAATGGCGTCATAGATAATGGAATAGAGGCGGATGTCGATCTGCTCTTTTTCTGCAAGTTTGCGGGCACTCAGCGAAGGTCGCACCTGGAATCCAATCACAATGGCATTGGAAGCAGCAGCCAGAAGTATATCAGACTCCGAGATTTGTCCCACAGCCTTGTGTTTAATGTTTACCTGAATCTCTTCAGTACTCAACTTGAGCAGTGAATCTGAAAGCGCCTCGATGGATCCGTCCACATCTCCTTTAACGATTACGTTCAGCTCCTGGAAGTTTCCAATGGCAATACGACGACCTATCTCATCCAGGGTAATATGCTTGGTGGTACGCAGTTCCTGCTCCCGCTGCAACTGCTCCCGCTTGTTAGCTATCTCTTTTGCTTCCTTATCACTCCCCATCACATTGAAGCTTTCCCCGGCCTGGGGTGCTCCGTTAAAACCAAGAATCAGAACTGGAGTGGATGGCCCAGCTAAAGTAACCTTCTTACCCCTTTCATTGAACATGGCTTTTACGTGACCAAAATGTTGACCTGCCAGCACCACATCTCCAATTTTCAGGGATCCCGATTCAACAAGAATGGTAGCGATATTACCACGACCTTTATCCAGGGTTGATTCGACGATCGTCCCTCTTGCTGGTTTATCCGGATTTGCCTTAAGATCAAGTAATTCTGCCTCCAGCAATACTTTCTCTAAAAGCTCTTCAATATTTACATTTCCTTTGGCAGAGATCTCTTGTGACTGGTACTTTCCACCCCAGTCCTCCACCATATAATTCATATTGGCCAGCGCCTCTTTGATCTTTTCAGGGTTGGCTGCCGGCAGATCAATTTTATTAATGGCAAACACAATAGGAACGCCTGCTGCTGCCGCATGGTTGATGGCCTCAACGGTTTGTGGTTTTACTCCGTCATCGGCGGCTACCACGATGATGGCCACATCGGTGATTTGTGCACCCCTCGCCCGCATGGCGGTAAAGGCTTCATGACCAGGTGTATCCAGGAATGTGATCTTGCGATCGCCTTCCAGTCTCACTCCGTAGGCCCCGATATGCTGGGTAATCCCACCAGCTTCTCCGGCTACCACATTTGCATGCCGTATCACGTCCAACAACTTGGTTTTACCGTGGTCAACGTGACCCATCACTGTAACAATGGGAGGCCTTGTGATCAGATCCTCCGGATCGTCATCATCATCGGTGATGGCTTCCACCACATCCACACTCACAAATTCTACCTTGAAGTCGAACTCATCGGCCACAAGTGCCATGGTTTCTGCATCCAGCCGTTGGTTAATGGAAACAAACAGCCCCAGGTTCATGCAGGTCTGGATTATTTCAGTGGCTGGTAAATTCATCATTGAAGCCAGCTCGGCCACTGAAACAAACTCGGTGACCTGTAGTATATTTTTCTTTTGATCAAGCTCGTCGCTCTCTTCCTGTAACTTGGCCTGTACAGCATCGCGTTTTTCACGTCTGTATTTTGAGGTTCTCGACTTGGTTCCCTTGTTGGTCAGTTTTGCCAACGTATCCTTAATCTGCTTCTGTACATCCTCTTCATTCACTTCGGGCCGGATTGCACGCTTTCTCCCCTTCTTACCACCCTTATCTCTTCTAGCTCCTGCCTGCTTTCCAATATCCACCGGATCAGTATCTTTTTTGATCCGCTTCCTTTTCTTCTTTTGATCCATGTGCAGATCATTGTCCTTGCTCGAAGCAACCGGTTTCTTCTTGGGCTCCTTTTTCTCAGGCAGGACAATCTTGCCCACTACAGTCGGGCCACTCAGCTTCTCCACCCGTGTAGGTATCACGTTCTGGTCCTCCTCTCTCTTCTTCTCAGCTTTCTCTTGAACCTCCTTGGATGTTTCTGTTTCAACCTCCACCACTTTAGCTTCTGCTTCCGCACCTGTTGGTTCCACAGCTGCTACTTCAGTCTCCTCAACATCAGTTGCTTTACTTTCGACTTTCTGACTTTCGACTTTCTGACTTTCCTCTTTCTGACCTTCGTCTTTCTTACTTTTGACTTTCTTACTTTTGACTTTCTGACTTTCGACTTTTGACTTCTTCGTTGGGCGGATCTTCTGGTTCATTGAATCAAGATCGATCTTTCCAACCACCTTAGGCCCTGCATCCTCAGTTTCCGCTTCCTGAGTTTCTGCTTCTTCCTTTGTATCAACCTGCTTTTCAGCTGCTTTCTTTTTCGTGGTAGCCTTCTTTGGTTTCTCCTCGGCTATTACATCTGTCTCTTTGGTTTTGGTCTTGGTTTCAGCTTCGGCTTTTATCTCCTTGGCTGCTTTTGGTTTTTTCTCCTCTTCGACCACAGGTGCTTGTTCTACAACCTTCTGTAACATTGTCTCTGCAGTACCCGCAGTCTTATCGGTAATAAGTAACTCTTCAGTTTCCTCAAGATCAGCTGACTCAGGAACATCTTCCAACGTAAGAGACTCCTGTCTTTCCCTGAGGTTTTTCAAGGTAAGCTTTTCAGATTCCTTTTTCACACTCAGATCAGAACTGTACTCCTCCAGCAAGAGGTCATACAACTCCGGATTCACCTTGCTGTTGGGATTGGGATCGATTTCATGACCCTTCTTGTCCAAAAACTCAACGATAGTAGTAATCCCCACATTGAGCTCTCGTGCAGCCTTGCTAAGTCTTGTTGCCTTTCTTTCAGCCATATGGTTCTATTCAAATTCTGCTTTTAGCACATTGACCAGTTCAGTAATGGTCTCCTCTTCAAGGTCTGTTCGCTTAACCAGGTCCTCTACACTCAGGTTAAGCACAGCTTTTGCTGTATCACACCCGATGGACCTCAACTCATCCAGTACCCATCCTTCAATTTCGTCGGCAAACTCCTCCAGGTTTACATCCTCATCATCTCCATCTGATGACTCGCGGTAGACATCGATTTCGTAACCAGTAAGCTGACTCGCTAATTTGATATTCAAGCCTCCTTTACCGATTGCCAGAGAAACCTCTTTTGGCAGCAGGTAAACCTCAGCACGCATATCTTCATCATTCAGTTTAATGGAGGTGATTTTGGCAGGACTCAGAGACCTGGTAATGAACAACTGGATGTTGGTAGTATAGTTGATAACATCGATGTTTTCATTTTTCAACTCTCGGACGATACCATGGATCCTTGATCCTTTCATCCCCACACAGGCTCCTACAGGATCGATCCGTTCATCATAGGATTCTACTGCTACTTTGGCCCTTTCACCCGGTACCCTGACAATCTTTTTGATGGTGATCAATCCGTCGAAAATCTCCGGAACCTCCAGTTCGAAGAGCCTTTCAAGGAATATCGGGGAGGTCCTTGAAAGAATGATCAAGGGATTGGCATTGCGCATATCTACCTTCACGACCACCGCCCTGATGTTATCTCCTTTGCGGAAATAGTCAGAAGGGATTTGTTCTGTTTTGGGAAGAATTAGTTCATTTCCTTCGTCATCCAGGATGAGGATCTCTCGTTTCCATACCTGATAAACCTCTCCGGTTACTACATCGCCGATGCGGTCCTTGTATTTATTATAGAGATGGCTCTTCTCCAGCTCCATGATCCTGGCAGAAAGGTTCTGCCTCAGTGCCAGAATGGCACGCCTTCCAAAGTCCCCCAGTTTTACCTCATCGGTTACATCTTCACCCGCCTCATAATCTTCATCGATCTCTTTGGCCTTACTGAGTGTAATTTGAATAGCGGAATCCTCCAACTCATCATCCTCTACAACCTCCCGGTTTCTCCAAATCTCAAAATCCCCCTTGTCAATATTGATGATGATATCGAAATTCTCATCGGTGTCATATTTCTTCAGAAGCATGCCCCTGAATACATCCTCCAGGACACTCATCATGGTCACCCTGTCAATGTTCTTTAATTCCTTAAATTCGGAAAATGTCTCTATCAGATTTAGATTTTCCATTGTTACGCTGTTGAATCAATTAAATGATATTAATGCTTTCGAGGTTTTTATCTCCTCAAATTCTATCTCTCTGTCGTTTCCTTTCACCTGTAGTACGATCCCACTATCTGACACCGACTGCAGTTTACCCGTTATCCGTGTACCATCTGATAAAAGCACGTCTATTTTATGACCAGTATTCTTCTCATACTGTTGCTTCACCTTTAAAGATGAGCCCAACCCCGGCGATGACACTTCCAGGGAGAAATCTTCCACATCCCTGTCAAGCATCTCATTCACATGACGGCTGATCTTCACACACTCATCGATGGAGATCCCGTCGGGCCGATCCACATGAATCCGGATCACATTCCCGGGTTTTACGGCCACATCCACCAGGAAAATATCACTATCCCTGATTTGCTGCTCCACCAATTCTATAATAGCTTCGTTTGTAATCATTTTTTAAGGTAATAAAATAGGGGACCACAAGCCCCCTAGAATCACAACCTCCTAACGACAGCGCAAAATTACAAATATTCGAGGAAATAGCAAAAAAGAGGTTGTTTTTTAGCTGATACAAACCCGATTATGACAATAAAACCATAATTTTATGCCCACAAACACACCTTATGGGGAAAAATTCCTCCACTAACAAGTTGAAAATCATCAATGATCCGGTCTATGGTTTTATTAAAATCCCATATGATATCATCTTTGATCTGATTGAGCTACCACTGTTTCAGCGCCTGCGCAGGATCCGGCAATTGGGAATGACCCATTTTGTCTATCCCGGTGCCAACCATACCCGTTTTCAACATGCCATTGGAGCCATGCACCTCATGGGACAAGCCATTGATGTGATCCGTTCCAAAGGCCATGAAATTACTGACCCTGAAGCGAAGGCAGTTACCATCGCCATTCTGCTGCATGACATCGGTCATGGTCCATTTTCCCACTCCCTGGAACACAGTTTAATCAAAGACACTTCCCACGAAACCATCAGCCTGATGTTTATGGAACAGCTCAATGAGACCTTCAAGGGGAAACTTAAGCTGGCCATAGAGATCTTCAATAACAGGTACCATAAAAAATTCCTGCACCAGCTTGTGTCAAGTCAACTGGACATGGATCGCCTGGACTATCTCAAACGCGATAGCTTCTTTACCGGGGTAACCGAAGGGGTGATCGGATCGGATCGGATCATTAAAATGCTGAATGTGCTGGACGACCAGTTGGTGGTGGATGAGAAAGGGATCTATTCCATCGAAAAATTTCTCATTGCAAGACGTCTGATGTACTGGCAGGTTTATCTTCACCGTACGGTGGTAAGCTCTGAACAGCTCTTGCAGATGATACTGAAAAGGGCACAGGTGCTCACCTCGGAAGGGAAACAACTCTTTGCCACACCTGCACTGGCCTATTTTCTCGACGATGTTCCGGGAAAATTCGATCCGGCAAATAGAGAGAAATTCCTGGAGAAGTTTGCTTTCCTGGATGACAATGATATTTTAACATCGGCCAAGGTGTGGTGCAACCATTCCGACAGGGTGTTGTCTCTGCTTTCTAAGGGACTGGTAAACAGAATGCTCTTTTCCGTGGAGTTGGACGACAATCCCTTCCAAATTGAGTTGGTCGAATCTATGCGTAGGCAGGTGGCCAGCCGACTCTCTATTTCCACGAAGGAGGCTGAATATTTAGTGATATCAGATAGCATCAGTAACTATGCCTACAGTGACATGGACGACAGGATCGCCATCATGGACAAAAGAGGAAATACCCGGGATATTGCAGATGCCTCAGATATGTTAAATATTGCTGTTCTCTCAAAAACAGTCAGGAAATATTTTCTCTGTTACCCTAAGTTAATGAAAGAATTGTCATAATTTTAAATCCTTTTAAAACCCATATATATGAATTTCACAGCAGCAGTCATTGCTGAATTCCTGCAAGGTACCGTGGAAGGTGATCCTCAGGCCAATGTAAGCGATGTTTCAAAAATTGAGGAGGGAAAAGATGGAACACTCTCTTTCCTGGCCAATCCAAAATATGAGAAGTACATCTACGATACACGATCCACCATTGTTATTGTCAACGAAGATTTCAGCCCCGTTAAGGAGATTGGTGCTACCCTGATAAGGGTGAAAAATGCCTATGAGTCATTTGCTGCATTACTCCAGTTTTATGAGCAGAGCAAGCCAAAGAAGATCGGGGTAAGTAACTTGGCCAGTATCTCAGACACTGCTTCACTGGGTGAAGATCTTTATATTGGGGATTTCACCGTTGTATCAGATCACGTTACATTAGGGGCAGGTGTACAACTCTATCCACAGGTCTTTATTGGCGACAATGTAAAGATTGGGGAAGGGACCATCCTCCATCCTGGTGCAAAGGTGTATCAAGGTTGTGAAATCGGGGCTCATTGTGTAATTCACGCAGGCGCTATTATCGGGGGCGATGGATTCGGATTTGCACCAAATCAGGAAAATAATTACCAGAAAGTCCCGCAGGTAGGAAAAGTAATCATCGAAGACCATGTTGAGGTCGGGGCCAATACCACCATAGACAGGGCCACCATGGGTGCTACCATCCTTCGAAAGGGCGTGAAACTTGACAACCTGATCATGATTGCTCATAATGTGGAAGTGGGGGAAAATACGGTGATGGCTGCCCAGACGGGAGTATCGGGTTCTACCCGGATCGGGAAAAATTGTATGTTCGGTGGACAGGTGGGCATTGTCGGGCACATTACCATTGCAGACGATGTGAAGATTGGTGCGCAATCCGGCATTCCAAATAGCATCAGGCAAGAGGGAAAGGTGGTGCTGGGTGCTCCTGCCATTGAGATTGGCCTGTTCCAGCGCAGTTATGTGATATTTAAAAATCTTCCATCGTTGCGCAACCAGATCATTGACCTGGAGCGAAAGGTTTCAGACCTCTCACAATAAGTCAAAACCCGATTCGTCGTAAATTTTGTATCTTTGGGCGGCTTTTCAGAAACCTGATACATAATGCAGTAGAAGTATGGCGGAAAAACAGAGGACACTTAAAGCACCCATCTTATTTACTGGAAAAGGATTGCATACCGGGATTGAAGTAAACATGACTTTCAAGCCTGCTCCAGACCACCATGGTTATATCTTCAAGCGAATCGATCTGCCCGGTCAGCCCATCATCAATGCGCTGGCAGAACATGTAGTGGAAACATCCAGGGGAACAGTCCTCGAGGAGAACGGAGCCAGGATTTCTACCATAGAACATGTACTGGCCTCATTTGTAGGAATGGGCATCGATAATGTACTCATTGAAGTGGATGGTCCCGAAGCACCCATCCTGGATGGAAGCGCTAAAGCGTATGCCGATGCCATTGAAAAAACAGGTACTGTCGAACAGGCAACCGACAGGAAATACTTTATCCTGAAGGAGAAAGTGGAGTATTACGATGAAGAAAAGGGAATACACATCATTGCCTATCCCGACAGGAGCCAGAGCATTAACGTGCTCATCGACTATAACTCCAGGGTACTCGGCAATCAGTATGCTTCACTGGAAGGTCCGGCAAACTTCAAAGAGGAGATTGCGCCCTGCCGCACTTTTGTATTCCTTCATGAACTGGAATACCTGTTAAAAAATAACCTGATCAAGGGGGGGGATGTGGACAATGCCATCATCATTGTGGATCGGCATATGGAGCAGGAAGAACTGGACCGGCTGGCTGAATTATTCAATAAGCCCAAGGTGAAGGTGCAACCTGAAGGGATCCTGAACAACGTGGACCTTCGGTTTCCCAATGAACCGGCCCGGCATAAACTACTGGACCTGATGGGAGACCTGGCCCTGGTGGGCCGTTGGTTCAAAGCTAAGATCATAGCCACCAGACCCGGACACCAGAGCAACAATGAGTTCGCCCGGGCCCTGAGACAGGTGATGAAAAAAGCAGCCCTGCAGAAAAAGGTTCCTGTATACAATCCCAATGTGGAGCCCCTGCTTGATATCAATGAAGTGAAAAAGAAGTTGCCCCACCGTTATCCCTTCCTGCTGGTGGATAAGGTGATTCAAATGGATAAAAAATCTGTTGTCGGTATAAAGAACGTAACCCTGAATGAACCTTACTTTATCGGGCATTTCCCGGCAGAACCCATAATGCCGGGTGTATTACTAATCGAAGCAGCAGCACAGGCGGGGGGTATACTGGTACTTGGGGCCGTTCCCGATCCGGAAAATTACTCCACGTACTTCCTGAAGATCGATAAGGTAAAATTCAAACGAAAAGTAGTTCCGGGAGATACACTGATCCTCAAGGTGGACCTGCTGGAGCCTATTCGTAGGGGAATAGCACTGGTATTTGCAGAAATCTTCGTCGGCAACCAGGTCGTGATGGAAGGAGAACTGATGGCTCAGATCGTAAAAAACAAAAAACAATGATTGGTAAACTCGCAAATATAGAGCCTGGAGCAAAAATTGCAGACAATGTGGTGGTAGAATCCTTCGCTACCATCTATAAGGATGTGGAGATAGGTTCAGGTTGCTGGATCGGCCCCAATGTAGTGATCATGAACGGTGCCCGCATTGGAAAAAATGTAAAGATTTTCCCCGGCGCAGTAATTTCCGGTGACCCCCAAGATTTGAAGTTTAAGGGTGAATATACCACCACCGAGATTGGCGACAATACCATTATTCGTGAGTATGTGACCATTAACAAAGGAACCAAGGCCAACGAAAAGACTGTCATTGGAAAGGATTGCATGATCATGTCTTATGTGCACATTGCCCACGACTGTGTTTTGAAGGACCGGGTAATCATGGGTAGCTATGCCGGACTGGCAGGGGAAGTGGAAATAGACAACTGGGCCATTGTCAGCCCGGGCAGCCTGGTGCACCAGTTTGTTAAAATTGGGGCACATGTGATGATCCAGGGAGGAAGCAAAGTTGGTAAAGATGTACCTCCCTATATCCTGGCCGGACGAGAACCCGTTACGTTTACCGGGATCAATTCCATTGGCCTGCGAAGAAGGGGGTTTAATAATGAAACCATTTTTGCGATTCAGGAGGCATACCGGATCATCTACCAGCGCGGACTTAATATTTCGGATGCCATGGATTTTGTGGAAGCCAATCTGCCGGCCTCCAAAGAGCGGGATGAGATCATCCTATTCTCCCGGGGCTCCAAAAGGGGGATCATCCGTGGTTACTTCGACGGCAAGGAAACCTGATAACTCATTCTGAATCTGTATACGCATTCCACCCCTGAGCCTGAAGGGGAATGGCACTTCCGTCATTGCCCACCAAAAATGCCTCACCTTTTTTGTCGGTAATGTTCCCAATAATACTCACCCCGGATATGGCCGACACTTTTTCAAAATCGGACAGGGGAACCGTAAACAGCAATTCGTAATCTTCACCTCCATGGAGGGCCGCCACCAATGGTTCTAACTGGAACTCTCCGGCAGCTTTTGCAGTCTCATCTGCCACGGGGATTCGTTCTTCATACACCTGAACCCCACAATCAGAAGATTTACAGATGTGAAGTAACTCGGATGAGAGTCCATCTGAAATATCGATCATTGCGCTGGGCGTCACTCCCGCCTCCTTCAAAGCCAGCAGTACATCCACCCTGGGTTCGGGTTTCAGGAAGCGCTCCAGCACATAATCATACCCCTTCAGTTCGGGCTGAAACTCAGGATCCTCTGCATGAAGTTGTTTCTCTCTTTCCAGGATCTTAAGTCCCATATATGCCGCCCCCAGGTCACCCGTCACACATACCAGGTTGTGGTTTTGAGCACTGCTGCGCAGCGTCAGTTCCTCTTTCAATGCAGTTCCAATGGCGGTCACCGTGATAAGCAATCCAGTAACTGATGCCGAAGTATCTCCTCCGACCAGGTCCACTTTGAACCGGTCACAGGCCAGTTTAACGCCTTCATAGAATTCGTCCAGGGCTTCCACCGAAAACTTCCCCGAGATCCCCACCGAAACCGTGATCTGGCGTGGAGCTGCATTCATGGCGTAGACATCCGACAAGTTCACCACCACGGCTTTATATCCCAAATGCCTCAGGGGTGTATAAACCAGGTCAAAATGGATTCCCTCCAGCAGAAGGTCGGTGGTCACCACCTGATAATAGGACCCATGATCGATAACGGCAGCATCATCCCCCACACCCACCTTGGTGCTCTCCTGATGGATTGAAAACCCGGCAGTGAGACGGTCAATCAGACCAAACTCGCCAAGCTCTTCTATGGTTCGGATTCTCTTTGAGGTCATGGTCGGGGAATGTTAAAGGATGAACAATTCGAATAGGCAGTTGTAATACAAATGTAAGAACAAGTTTTTGTATATTTGCACTCTATTTTAAATTAATCTAATTTACAATTACTTAGGAACCATCGAAACCCTAAACCGTGAGCAGTTGTGACAGACCAGGAGAAAATATTAAATGAGGTAACGGGCAGTGATTACAAATATGGTTTCTACACCGATATAGATACTGAAACCATCCCCAAAGGATTAAACGAAGATGTAATCCGTATCATTTCTGCAAAGAAGGAGGAGCCGGAATGGCTCACCGAATCAAGGTTGAAAGCATTCAGGCACTGGCAGGGTTTGAAGATGCCCGAATGGGCCCACTTGCAGATCTCAGAGATTGACTACCAGGATATTATCTATTATGCAGCTCCCATTCAGGAGGCTAAGTATCAGAACATGGATGAGGTGGACCCGGAGTTGATCGACACCTTTAACCGGCTGGGAATCCCTTTGGAAGAACAGAAGCAACTGGCTGGAGTGGCAGTGGATGCAGTGATAGACAGTGTATCGGTGAAGACTACTTTTCAGGATACGCTGGCCGATATGGGAATTATTTTTTGCTCGTTCAGTGAAGCAGTGAAGAACCATCCCGACCTCATAAAGAAATTTATGGGCTCGGTGGTCCCTTATACCGATAATTATTTCGCCGCTCTAAACTCAGCGGTTTTCAGCGACGGATCGTTCTGCTACATTCCCAAGGGGATGCGTTGCCCCATGGAACTTTCCACCTATTTCAGGATCAATGCAGCCAATACAGGTCAGTTCGAAAGGACCCTGATCGTGGTAGAAGACGATGCCTATGTGAGTTACCTGGAGGGGTGCACCGCACCTCAGCGAGATGAAAATCAATTACATGCAGCCATTGTAGAGATAGTGGCCATGGAAAATTCAGAAGTGAAATATTCCACAGTCCAGAACTGGTATCCCGGGAATAAGGAAGGAAAGGGAGGGATCTACAATTTTGTAACCAAACGGGGGATTTGCAAAGGAGACAATTCTAAGATCTCATGGACCCAGGTGGAAACCGGTTCAGCCATTACCTGGAAATATCCAAGCTGTATTTTGCGCGGTAATAACTCGGTAGGTGAATTCTATTCTGTAGCTGTTACCAACAATTACCAGCAGGCAGATACAGGGACCAAGATGATACACATTGGGAAAAATACACGTTCTACCATTATATCCAAAGGTATCAGTGCAGGGAAGAGTCAGAACTCATACCGGGGACTGGTTAAAGTTTTGAAGGGAGCAGAAAATGCCCGGAATTTTTCGCAATGCGACAGCCTGTTATTGGGAGACAAATGCGGAGCGCATACTTTCCCTTACCTTGAAGTTGATAACAAAACGGCCATTGTAGAACATGAAGCTACCACTTCAAAGATCGGAGAGGACCAGATTTTTTATTGTAATCAGCGTGGAATCGATACTGAAAATGCCATCAGCTTGATTGTGAACGGATATGCCAAGGAAGTATTGAACAAGCTACCTATGGAATTTGCAGTAGAAGCACAAAAATTATTAGCGATTACGCTGGAAGGTAGCGTGGGGTAGTGGTTAGTGGTTAATAGTTATTAGTTAGTGGTTATTAGTTAGAATGAAGAATGCTAACCCCTAACAAATAACCAATAACATTAACGAAGTGAGTAAATGAACACGAACGAAGTGAGTTATATGTTAGAAATAAAAGATTTAAGAGTAAATATCGAGGATAAAGAGATCCTGAAGGGGATCAATCTACATGTAAATGCAGGTGAGGTGCACGCAATTATGGGTCCCAATGGATCGGGGAAAAGTACGCTGGCTTCAGCATTGGCCGGACGTGACTACTTTGATATTACCCATGGCAAAATTTTGTATGAAGGGAGAGATCTCACTGAATTGGCCCCTGAGGACAGGGCAAGGGAAGGAATCTTTCTCGGATTCCAATACCCGGTGGAGATCCCCGGAGTAAGCATGGTCAATTTCCTGCGTACTGCCATCAATTCTATGCGAAAATATCGAAATCAGGAGCCCCTGCCTGCTGGTGAATTCCTCAAGCTAATGCGTGAGAAAAAGAAGATCGTTGAGATTGATTCCGACCTTACCAATCGTTCTGTGAATGAGGGATTTTCAGGCGGAGAAAAGAAGAAAAATGAGATTTTCCAGATGGCCCTGCTGGACCCCAGACTGGCCATCCTGGATGAAACCGATTCGGGACTTGACATCGATGCACTTCGCATTGTAGCCAACGGGGTCAACAACCTCCGTTCGCCCGAAAAGGCTACCATCATCATTACCCATTACCAGCGATTATTGGATTACATAATTCCCGATTTTGTACATGTACTCTATAAAGGTCGTATTGTAAAATCGGGTGATAAGTCACTGGCCAAAGAGCTTGAGGAACATGGTTACGACTGGATCAAACAGGAAGTGGATATGGATGCATAAATGAGGGCAGGATGAAGGATACACTGGAAGCATTATCAACAGCAGATAAGTACATCGACCTGTTTCAGCAGAACAAGAAGCAGATCAGTAATGGAGATCCGCAATTCATGAAAGAGCTTCGTGAAGAAGCCATTCATTCTTTCGAGCGCACTGGTTTCCCTCTTCGCAAGCATGAGCTATATAAATTTACCCATCTTGAGCCGGTGTTTGACGGGGAGCTCTCTTTCCAATTTACTCCCCGCAATATCCAATTTGAGGACTCTGAGATTTTCAGTTGTGATGTCCCCATGCTTAACGCCAATGTACTCACAGTGCTCAACGGATTCTATTATTATCCTTCAGGCTCTCTCCTGAATGAGCTGGATAACGGTATCATTTACGGTAGTCTGAAGGAGGCAATCCATCGGTATCCAGACCTGGTTGCCAGATACCTGGGTAAAAATGCCTCCATGCAAAATGAAACCTTTGTATCGCTGAACACAGCATTTTCGCAGGATGGTATTTTCATCTATGTACCCGAGGGTCTGCAGATGGAAAAACCGATCCAGATCATTCATCTGCTGCTTTCTGACAAGAATCAGATGGTACATCACCGTAATCTGTTTATAGTAGAGAAGAATGCCAAAGCTGAAGTCATTATTTGCGACCATACCCTTTCACCACAAATGTTCCTTACCAACTCTGTCACTGAAGCATATACCGGTGAAAATTCAGACCTTGATATTTTAAGGCTTCAGAACGAACACAACAACTCCTGCCAGGTGACCAACACCTGGATCAGTCAGGATCGTGCATCCCGATGTCAGCATGGGACCATTACCCTTCACGGTGGAATGGTGCGAAATAACCTGCATGTAAGAATGGAAGGGGAAGGAGCTTCAACGAGTACTCTGGGTCTTATCCTTACCGACAAGATACAGCATGTGGATAGTTTTACTGTAATCGACCACGCCAGTCCAAACTGCACCAGCAATCAGTATTACAAAGGTGTCCTGGATGATATGTCCACCGGCGTATTCAATGGAAAAATACATGTACATCCCAATGCCCAGAAAACCGAAGCATTTCAAACCAACAATAATATTCTGCTCAGCAATACTGCAAAAATGCATACCAAACCCCAGTTGGAAATCTATGCCGATGATGTGAAATGCAGTCACGGAGCCACAATTGGACAGTTGGATGAAGATGCACTATTTTACCTGCAATCTAGAGGAATACCCAGGGATGAAAGCCGGCTCATGCTCATGGATGCATTTGCCAATGATGTAATCTCCAGGATCCAGCAACCTGCCCTTCAGGACCGTATCTCCGAACTGGTGGGTAAACGACTGCGTGGTGAACTTTCCAGATGTAACAACTGTGTCATGCACTGCCAGGACTAAACCCTCAGATCCATGGGCTTCAACATCGAACAAATCAGGAGTGATTTTCCCATATTACAACAGCAGGTTTATAAAAAGCCACTGGTCTATCTTGATAATGGAGCTACTACCCATAAACCAAGGGTGGTTATCGAAACCCTTCGTGAACTCCAGGAAATTCATAACAGCTCCATCCACCGGGGCATCCACTATTTGAGTGAACAGATGACTGGCCGTTATGAAGCAGCCAGGGAAACGATCCGTGAATTTATCAATGCATCATCCACCAGTGAGATCATTTTCACCAGCGGTGCTACTGGCTCCATCAACACGGTTGCATTTTCAATGGGGGAAAAGTATGTAAACAAGGGAGATGAGATCCTGATTTCGGAGATGGAGCACCACTCCAATATTGTCCCCTGGCAAATGCTCTGTGAGCGAAAGGGTGCCATCCTTAAGGTGATCCCGTTTGACAATACCGGGAAGCTGATGCTGGATAAGGTGGATTCACTGCTTTCCGATAAAACCAGGATTGTTGCACTGACTCATGCCTCTAACTCTCTGGGGACGATCAACCCCGTGAAGGAGGTGATTCGCATGGCGCACCAAAGAGATATTCCTGTGTTGGTGGATGGAGCGCAAATGGTCCAGCATGGGGAGGTGGATGTGATGGAGCTGGATTGTGATTTTTACGTTTTCTCCTCCCATAAGATATTTGGACCCACAGGATCGGGGGTACTTTACGGAAAGGAAGCGCTCCTTGAAGAATTACCGCCCTACCAGGGAGGTGGTGATATGGTGGACCAGGTCACTTTTAGCGGAACAACATACAATACCCTTCCTTTTAAATTTGAGGCAGGAACCACTAACTATATGGGAGCCATTGGTCTGGCCGCAGCCATTGATTATCTCAGATCGGTGGGGATTACAGAAATCGGGCAATATGAAAACGAACTCATCGCGTATACCCTCCAAAAGCTAAAGGGTATTGCCGGAATGAATCTATATGGCAATGCCGTTGAACGTATTTCTGTATTCTCCTTTCTACTGGAAAATATTCACCCTTATGATGTCGGAATGATCCTGGACAAAATGGGTATTGCTGTACGAACTGGTACACACTGCACACAACCTGTAATGGATCATTTCGGGATATCGGGAACTATCAGGGCTTCTTTGGTGTTTTACAATACCACAGAAGAGGTGGACCGGTTAACCGAAGGAATCGGGAAATCCATACAGATGCTTTCTTAATATGATGATATTATGACAAACCTCAAAGAGATACAACAGGATATTGTAGAAGAGTTCTCAGTCTTCGAAGACTGGCTTGACAGGTATAACTATCTTATCGAACTGGGCAACGACCTGCCGGAGATCGACCCGAAGTACCACACCAATGAATACCTGATCAATGGATGCCAGTCAAAGGTTTGGCTCCATGCCGAACTGGTGGATGGGAAGATTGAATTCAAAGCCGACAGCGATGCCATCATTGTTAAAGGGATAGTGGCGCTTCTGGTGAAAGTGCTTAATGGACGTACACCCGCTGAAATCCTGGAAAACGAGCTGTTTTTCATCGAAGATATCGGACTTCGCCAGAACCTTTCACCCACCCGTTCCAATGGCTTACTGGCCATGGTGAAAAAAATGCGGCTATATGCCATAGCCTATCAGGCAAAAGAAAACCGAAACTAAAGATCATGAGTGAACCGATGGATTTCTTAGAAATTGAAGGAAAGATTGTTGAGGCCCTGAAGCAGGTATATGACCCGGAAATTCCTGTGAATGTATACGACCTCGGGCTGATTTACGAGATAGATTATACCGATGAAAAGGAGGCCAATATCGAAATGACCCTCACCGCTCCCAATTGTCCGATGGTGGATATACTCATCATGGACGTTGAGAACGCAGTATCTGCCATTGAAGAGGTGGAGAAGGTGAACATCAACCTGGTTTTCGAGCCGCCCTGGGATAAATCTATGTTATCAGAAGAGGCAAAACTAGAGCTTGGATTCCTCTAAGCCTGAAAATTCCTTGTGGAACGCAGAAAGGAAATATCGAATGCGATCAGGCAGGAGGCGTTGCGGCTGGGATTTACCGATTGTGGATTTTCAAAGGCGGAACATCTGCCCGAAGATGCTGAACAATTAAAGGATTGGCTTGCTCATGGAAATAATGCCGGCATGGCTTATATGGCCAATCACTTTGATAAACGCACTGACCCTGCACTGCTGGTGGAGGGAGCCAGAAGTGTCATCTCCCTGCTCTACAACTACTATACAGATAAATCTCAGCACGATCCCACTGCTCCTGTGTTTTCCAAATATGCCTACGGAAAAGACTACCATTTCGTAATGAAGGAGAAGATGAACTTGCTTTTTGAATTCATTAAATCCATTCACCCGGCTTTGGAGGGAAGGATATTTGTTGATTCGGCTCCAGTCCTGGACCGGGCGTGGGCATATCGGGCCGGACTGGGATGGATCGGGAAAAATTCCAACCTGATCTCCCGGAAAGCCGGATCTTTCGTTTTTATCGGGGAGCTCATTCTTGACCTGGAATTGGAATACAACAGTGTCCCTGAAACCGATTTCTGCGGAAGTTGCACCCGCTGTATTGAAGCGTGTCCCACCGGTGCCATTCTGGAGAACCGGACCCTGGACGCAGAGAGGTGCATCTCTTACCAGACCATCGAGAATAAAACTGAGATCTCACCAGCTCTTGAAGGTAAATTCTCTAACCGCTTTTTTGGATGCGACATCTGTCAGGATGTTTGCCCCTGGAACCACAAAGCCCAAAATCACATGGAAGCTGAGTTTGAGCCAGCTCCCGGACTCATGGAAATGTCCAGAGAGGATTGGGTAAATCTGGACCGGGAACAGTACAAACGTCTGTTTCGGAAGTCGCCTGTGAAACGGGTAGGATTTGAAAAGCTAAAAAGCAATCTGGCTTTCCTTCAAAAAAAATCTGCATCCGGGATCTGATTCCTGTAACATCACCGGAGGTTGTTCGTCTTATATCCAGAAACCCAAAGACGACAATCATGAAGAAATTAATATTATCTGCACTCATCATCGCTGTTGGTGTATCACTATTTGCGCAGCCGGCCGGATTTGACAGGCTCTATTACAATTATAAAGGTGAAGAGGGAGTTGTAGCTTTAAAGATCCCCGGATTTGTTATGAAACTGGCCGGTTCAATAACTGACCTGGACCGGGAGGAGAAGCAACTGCTCAGGTCATTGCGTTCAGTAACTGTACTGACCATTGAAGAAACCGACCTCTATCCGGGAGTGAACTTCACCGAGGAAGTGAACCTTTCTCACATGAAAGGGGGATACCATATGCTCCTTGAGGTACATGATGGAGATGAAGATGTAATTATTGCTGCCAGGGAAAAGAAAGGTAAGATTACCGACCTGATCGTTGTAGTAGGTGGAGATGAGAATGTGCTGGTCCATGTCCGTGGCAGAATGAATAACAACCTGCTGGAAAACCTGGCGGAAGTAGCAGGAGTGGATGAACTAAACTTTACCGCACAGCTCTGATCCCGCCTCTTCGAGCATCTTTTCCAGCTCTACCCGGATGGTTCTGAATCCAACACGGTAACCATAATATTTCTCTGACTTCGAGGTCCGTCAAATTCACACAGGAAAATATTCTGCCAGGTTGAGAGCCCCATCTTTCCATCCACTATGGGGATGGTCTCCTGGGGCCCCACAATACCTGCTTTGAGGTGAGAATCCCCATTGTTGTCCTGGTGGTCGTGCTCCCATACCCCTGAAGGAATAAGCTTATTTAAAAGTGTCACCACATCATTCTGAACAGATTCATCCCAATTTTCCTGGATCATGATGGCGGCAGTGGCACCCTGCACATAGACATTTACCAGGCCGGACTGTATTCTGGATTCTGATACAATAGCCTCCACCTGCCGGGTGATGTCGTAGAGGCCGTTGTGGGCGGGGGTGGATATGTGGATGGTTTGTTGCATTATATACAATAATAGAACACATTGGGTTAATAGCCAATACCTAATTCACCG
>Ga0209013_10001401_pt1 | contig 22185 bp, 13 predicted proteins | sample Cruoilmetagenom2_FD_187291 | JGI IMG/M metagenome (GOLD analysis project Ga0209013, IMG submission 187291) | Oil polluted marine microbial communities from Coal Oil Point, Santa Barbara, California, USA - Sample 2 (SPAdes) (version 2) | ecosystem: Environmental > Aquatic > Marine > Oil seeps ... | reverse complement strand
AACTCGACCGTCTGGCCCGAGGCGGTGTCAACTTCACACGGGCCCGGACCTCGGTTCCACTGACGCTGCCGGCGCACGCCTCGATCATGACCGGCAACTACCCCCCGGTCCACGGCGTTCGCGACAACGGAAGCTACCGTCTTCCGGAGGAGCAATTGACGCTGGCCGAAGTCCTCGGTCGACACGGTTATGAGACCGCCGCGTTCATCGGGGCCTATGTCCTCGATCACGACTTTGGTATCGCGCAAGGGTTCGACGTCTACGACGATGGCCACTGGGGCAACGCCAACACGCTGGAAAACCTGGCCGCGGAACGCAGCGCCGACGCCGTGCGCGAAGCCTTTTCGAGTTGGTTCAAGGGCCGCGCCGGGGAAGGGCCGTTCTTTGCCTGGATCCACCTCTACGACCCCCACGCACCGTATGTTCCGCCGGAACCGTTCCGGAAGCGTTACGCCGACAACCCGTACGCGGGCGAGATCGCCTATACCGATGCGGTGGTTGGCGAGATTGTCGAGGATCTCGAGAGCCGGAAGCTCCTCGCCTCGACCCTGATCGCGGTGGTCGGTGACCACGGCGAAGCGCTGGGCGAGCACGGAGAGCAGACCCACTCCCTGCTGATCTACAACTCCACCATCCATGTTCCCATGCTGCTCCACCTCCCCGGGCTCGTTCCCTCCGGGAAGACGGTCGAGCACCTCACCCGAACCATCGATCTGGCGCCTACAATCTTGGATTACCTGGGTGTGTCACAGACCTTTGGGCAGGGAACGAGCCTTCGTCCCCTGGTCGAGGGCGGGAGCCCTGACGAAGAGATCCTGGCTTATAGCGAGTCGCTCTACCCGAGCCTGAATCTCGGTTGGAGTGAGCTCCGTGGCCTGGAAGCGGGCGACTACCGCTTCATCCTTGCCCCTCGGTCGGAGCTTTATGACCTCACCAAGGACCCGGGGGAACGAGAGAACCGAATCGATTCGAACCCGACGGTTGCCGATCAACTCGAGCGCAGTCTGGCATCGATGATGGAATCGATGCGCGTGTCAGGCGGTCACGCCAGGCAGACGGTTGATCCTCAAACCCAAGAGATGCTGCGAAGCCTGGGATATATCTCGACCAGCCACTCCCCACCAACAGGTGAGTCTTCCCTCGTGGATCCCAAGGACAGATTGGGACTTTGGAGAGACATTGAGTTCGGCCTCTCGTTATTCAGTCAAGGGGACTACGCGGGTGCGCTCGGCATCCTGAACAAAGCCCTGGCCCAGGACAAAAACATCCCCATCCTCTACGACCATATCGGTTGGTCACACATTCAACTCAACCAATATGACGAGGCGGAACGGGTATATCGGAAGGCGATTGAACGCGGGTTTGAATCGGCGGAGTTCCACGCCAACTTAGGCCTCATCTATTACCACCGAAGAGACTTCGCCACGGCCGAACTGGAGCTACGGATCGCGCTGAAGCTGGAGGAACGCAACATCCCCGCCCATTACCGCCTGGCCGACGTTTATCGCGCAACCAAGAACTACGCCGGGGCCATCGAGCACTATCGAAGGGTGCTCGAAATCAACCCCGGCTACGTCTGGGCCTTGAATGGCCTCGGCATGGCGCTCGCCGTGACCGGAAAAAACCAGGAAGCGCTCGCGGCCTTCCGCGATGCCGTGAGGATCGCACCGGAAATGGCGCCGGGTTACCTCAACCTGGCCGTTCACCTCGAGCGTCTCAAACGCTATCCCGAAGCTCTGGAGGCGTATCAGAAGTTCATGGATCTCTCGTCCGAAGATGAGTTCGCCCGCCAGCGTGTAATGGCCACCGCTGCCATCACGAGACTTCAAGCCAAATAACCAAAGGGCGGCATATTCCTGCCCGTTTGTGGTGCAGCCGTCTCGGCTGCACATCTTCGATGATCCCGGGAGATGTGCACGCGGGACGCGTGCACCACAAACTCCATTTCGCGGCTTTCACAACGGCGGGACATATCCCACCCGGATCCCTCGACTCACTCGCTCTGTTTCTTCGCTCGGGACGACGTCGAGACGGCGCCTGCCTTTCGCTCATGAGCGGCCTTCATGAACTCGCTCTCCTCCGTCGTCGTCTGCGGAAGATCATCGCTGATCTCGAACCATGGCACTTTGCTTTCGACCCCGCTGTGCTCCCAGGTCGGCGGCCAGTCCTCCGGGCGATCGAGGGTGCCCACCATGATCGCCGGTCCTGACGAGCCGTCGTACTGAAAGGTGATCGGCGTTCCACACTCCGGACAGAACCCTCGAGTCGCGATTTCGGAGGACCGGTAGTGCTGCGGCTCGCCGTGAGTGAACCTGAACGCGTCCCCCGGGAAGTCTGCAAAAACGGCAAAAAGACCTCCGTAGGCCCTCTGACACATCCGGCAATGACAGAATCCGACGAGGTTCGGTGGTTTGGACGATTCATAACGGACGGCCCCACAGAGGCATCCGCCCGTTACCGGAACTCGAGGTTCATTGCCCATTTCCAACCTCCTTCACCACAGGGCCAATCGACATCACCGGCCGTACTGCTGCATGACCTCCCTCAGTGCATTGTGCGGCAGCGCCTTGGCATGGTGCCCCTGATCGCCGGTCATATCGCGAGCCGCCACCAACGCGTTGATGATCGCCTCCTCGACCGCCTCCACGGTGGCACCGAACAAGGGACTGATCTCGTCGTTGGGCACCGATCGGTGATTCAACAGGCGATCGTTGACCCCCAAAGAGTCGTCGGCCGTCGAGAAGGCGACGAAGATATCGCCCGAGCCGTTGCTGGCGATCGAGCCGTTGCGTCCGAGGCCGAGGGCCGCGCGACGGGCGATGCGTTTGAGCTGGTGCGGCAGCAACGGCGCATCGGTGGCGACGACGACGATGATCGAACCAGTACCGGCCGCGCCTGGGTCGGGTTCCGAGTAGACCCGGTGCTCGCGGAGGTGTCTGCCGACCGGCACTCCGGCGATTCGCAGCTGCTCGCGCAGACCGTAGTTGGCCTGAACCAGAACACCCACCGTGTAAAATTCGCCGAGCACGTCGACGACGCGCGACGCGGTGCCGATGCCACCTTTGAACTCGTAGCACACCATGCCGGTACCGCCGCCGACGCCGCCTTCGGCGACCGGGCCGGTTGTCGCGCCGTCGAGGGCCGCGTCGACGTGCGCGGCCTTGACGTGAAAACCGTTGATGTCGTTGAGGTATCCGTCCCAGGTCTCGGCGACCACCGGCAAAGCCCACCAATAACCGGTGGCGTCAGGCTCACCCTGGCGGATACGCCAGGCAATGGTCGCCTGGTGGACCGTGCCGACGCTGTGGGTGTTGGTGATCATGACCGGGCCCTCGAGCTGTCCGGACTCCTCGAGCCAGGTCGTGCCCGTCATCTCGCCGTTGCCGTTTAGGGCGAACCAGGCGCCAAAGACCGGCCGCATGAGGGTTTCCTCGCCACGTGGCAGCACAGCCGTGACCCCGGTCCGCACCGCGCGGCCGTCGGCCAGGTCCTCGATCAGGGTTGCGTGACCAACGGTGACGCCGGCTACATCGGTTATCGCATTCAGCGGCCCCGGGCTTCCGTCGAAGGGGATGCCCAGGTCCCGGGCACGCTGCGGTTCGACGGCGAACGAGATTCCAGCAACCAGAAGGGACAAAATGAACACGGTATACCGCCGCATGACGAATCCTCCTTCAAAAATCTGCGTTAGCCCGCGTCGGACGCCGGATGCCGCCGCCACCACAGGTAGGCCGGCACGCCGGCGGCGATGAAGACCAGTCCGATCAGCGATTCGACGGGCTTCTCGACGAGGGTGTTTGCAAGCAACAAAATGGATGCCAGGATGAAGAGGAGCGGGATCCAGGGGTATCCAAAGACCTTGTACGGCCTCTCCAGATCCGGCAACCTGCGGCGGAGGACGATCACTGCGCCCGCGGTCCCGACGTGAAAGAGCAGGCCGCCAAAGATGACGTAGGTGTAGATCTGTTCGTAGGTCCCGGACAGGGTCAGCACGACCGCCCACAGACTCTGGGCCCAGAGGCTTCGACCCGGGGTGTGGAATCGAGGGTGTACGGTCCCCAGACTACGGAAGAACACACCGTCGCGGGACATCGCGAGATAGATGCGGGGGCTGTAGAGGATGGTCGCCGCCAAGCAGCCAAAGGTGGACACCAGGATGGCGAAGGACATCAGCTTTCCCCCGACGTTGCCAAAGAGGGCCGCCGCGGCCGTTTCACCGATCCGCGGCGTCTCGGCGATCGCGTCGAGCGGCAGGGCGACGAAATAGACGAGGTTGATCAGGGCGTAGAGCACCATCACGATGACCGTGCCCCAGATGAGCCCGAAGGGAAGCGTGCGCTGGGGATCGCGCATTTCGCCGGCCGAAAAGGTCGCCCCATACCAGCCGTCGTAGGTCCAGAGGGCGGCGATCATGCCGATGCCGACGGCCGCGAAAAGATTGATCTCGGGCAACGACTCGGCGAGGGTAGCCGAAGCCGGCTTGTCAACGAAGAACGCCAACGCTACAAACGCGACAATGGAACCGATCCTGAACACCGCCAGAAAATTTTGCACTGTGGCGCCTTCGCGCAGGCCAATGTAGTTGACTCCCGTGAGGAGCAGAATCGCTAACGCTCCGGCGATCTGACCGCCGGACACCGACCAGCTCCAGCCGCCGATCGGCAGCGAGAAGAGAATGTTGCGGGTCGAGAAAAGAGGCACGAAGCTGCCCAGGTACTCGCCGAACGCAACCGCCAGGGCGGCGATGCCACCAGACATGATGACCAGGAAGCAAGCCCAGCCATAGAGGAAGCCCCAGAACGTTCCGTAGGCCTCTTTCAGATAGTGGTACATCCCGCCCGCGCGGGGATACAACGCCCCCAGCTCGGCATAGGTGAGTGCGCCAGCCAGAGTCAGGAAGCCGCCCAGCGTCCACACCAGTAGGATCATCCCCTCGTGCGGGAGCACCCGCGCGATGTCGGCGGTGGTGATGAAGATCCCGGTGCCGATCACGGCACCGACGGTGAGGAGGGTCGCATCCCAGCGACCGAGTCCCCGGACGAGGCCCTCCGAGCTCAGTGAATTCTTGGGGGGTGAACTCACGGTTCGTCGGTTGCCGACGCCTCGACGCCCTTGACGAATTTCCCGAACCACGCGAGAAAGCGCTCGTAGAGGTCCTTATTGTAGGACGGTGTCGCGAAGACGTGACCCTCACCCGGGTACACCACCAGCTCGGTTGTCTTGCCGAGACGCTTCAGCGCCATGTAGAGCTGCTCCGAGTTGATGATCGGCACGTTCCAATCCTGCTCACCACCGACGATCAACGTTGGGGTGACCACATCCTCCACCCGGTTAAATGGGGAAAGCTTCTCCCACAGCTCGCGATTCCGCCACGGCAGCCCGAGCTCGGACTCCCACCAGCGCTGGTACTGGTCGTGCCCGTAGTTGGCCACATACAAGGTCGCGCTGGCCCCGGTGTAGGCCCCCTTGAAGCGATCGGTTTTGGTTATAACGTGATTGGTCAACATACCGCCGTACGACCACCCACCGACACCCAAACGATCGGGGTCGGCGTAGCCGCGCGCGATCGCGTCATCCACCGACGCCAACACATCCTCGAGATCGATCCCTCCCCAGTCCTGCCAGATGGCGTGGCAGAAGTCCTGGCCGTAGCCTGTGGAGCCTCGAGGGTTCGGCATCACCACCACGTATCCGTTGGCCGCCAGGAGCTGTGCCTCGAAGTGAAAGGCGAAATCGTACTGTGACTGCGGACCGCCGTGAATTCGGAGGATCGTCGGGTAGCGGACTTTCGGGTCGAAGGTTGGAGGTTTGACGATGAAGCCCTCGATCTGGGTGCCGTCCGGGCTGTCGAATTGCACGTTCTCCACCTCGCCAAGCCTGAGTTCTTTGAGAAGCGCGTCGTTAGTGTGCGTGAGTCTCCGTGGGGTCCCATCGTCGATGATGAAGACCTCGGGCGGGAGGTGGGGCTCAGAGATCAAAGCGGCAATCGGCCCTCGGGCCCCTTCAGAAAAGGCCGCCACCGATCGCGGCCCACCGATGGCGCGCTCGACGGCTCCGCCTCCCGGCGCGACCCGGGCAAGACTCAGCTCGCCACTGTCCTCCAGTGCGAAGAGGATCCAGCGGCCATCGACCGAAAACCGAGGCGTGAAAACCATGCGGTCGAGCTCCCGGGTCAGGACCTCGAAGTCGCCACCCCGCGCCGAAGAGACCGCCAGGTGGTTGGTAGCGTAGAGAATGACCTCGATGTCCGTTGCGGAGACATGCGCGATATGTTCGCCGTCGGGGGACCACGCCGGCGAGCTGTCAGGCCCCGGGTTGGTGGTGATCTGCAACAGCGTTTGACCTTTGTCGGAATTTTCAACCCCGACGACCCAAATGTCGGTGTTGTAGTTGCTGTCGGGGTCCTCCGTTCGGTTGGAGGTGAAGGCGATGCGTGTGCCGTCTGGCGACCATCTCGGCCCCGAGTCGTCGAAGTCCCCGGAAGTGATCTGGGTCATCTTCTTCGTTTCGACGTCAAGCACAAAGAGGTGAGTCCGTCGACTGTCGAGATAACCCACGTAGTCCTGCTTGAACTGGCGACGGGTGATGACCCAGGGCTTTGGGGTCTTTTCCTTGTCTTTCTCTTCCTTCGCCTTCTCGGAATCCTCCGGTTTGGGGTCCTGGAGCACGAGTACCATTCGCTTGCCGTTGGGTGACCACTCGTAGGAGCTGACGCCTTGGACGGATTCAGTCAGCGCTAGGGAGTCGCCACCCTCCCGGAACAGCGTCCACACCTGGTCCTCACCGTCCTCGGGCGCCGCCAGGAACGCCAGATACCGCCCATCGGGGCTCCACCGCGGTCGTGACGCCGACTTGTCCTTTGCGGTCATCAGGACGGGTTCACCACCCGCGGTTGGCGCCATCCAGATCCGAGTCTTCGACTCGTCCTCCTCCAGATCCTGCGTTGTGACGGTATACGCCACCCACTTCCCGTCCGGGCTGACCTGGGGATCGCCGACATCATGGATTTTGAAGGAGTCGTCGATGGTCAGGGGACGTAGCGTCGCCTCAGCCTCCTCGGCGTTTGCATCCACTGAACCAGCCGCCAGTGCGATCGTCAGAATCCCGACGCAGGTCGCGAGCCTCGAAAATTGGCCTTTCATGGTTTCCCCTCCTCGATGAACAGAAAATACTTGTCTCAAGATCGACAGGATATCTCGAACTTTCCAACTGGTGGAAAAGAATGGCGAGGGCCTCAGTATTCAGAAAGGCATCTCGCCGCCAGAATTTGTGGGTCGTCACCAGGAGTGCGTCGATTTCATGCTCGAAGGATTCGCCGATCGGGGCCTGGTATTCGAAACCGATGAAATGAAATCTGCGCCACCCAACGGTCCGGAGAGGTCAACCCTCGGGGCTTGTTTGGAATAGCCTCGAAGGCTGATGCTAGTCTTATCGAATCCCGGACCTGTCGCTCCCGATAGGCTCGGGCGGAATGTCCGGCCTTTGAGGAGAACAGCGCCATGAAAATCGAAGTCTTCGAAATGGAAAGGATGCAGTCGACCTGGGAGAACGTGGTCGAGTTCGATCTCAGCGAGAGCGGCGTGCTCCCGGTTTCGCTGCGTGAGCTCTCCGAGATGGGATTTGACCTGGAGTGGGCCCTGGATACCCCGCTGACATACAGCCAGTCCAACGGCACCCCGGAGTTAAGAGAGGCATTGGCCCAGATCTATCCCGGCACGACCATCGAGAACTTCGAGGTCACCAACGGGACCTCGGAGGCCAACTACCTGGTTCCTCTGAGCCTGTTGCAGGAAGGGGACGGATTCGCCCTGGAGGTCCCGAACTATATGCAGCTCTGGGGAGTGCCCAGAAGTATGGGCGCCGAGGTGAGCACCTTCCAGCTGCTCCAAGAAGACAATTGGGAGCCCGATTGGGCGGAGTTCGGGCAGGCCGTCAACCCCAACACTCGCCTCGTCTATGTCTCCAACCCCAACAACCCCACGGGGTCAGTGCTGTCCACGGCTGCCATGGAACGGATCGTGAGGCGTTGCGAGGAAATGGACGCCTATCTGCTCGCCGACGAGGTCTACCTGGGCGCCGAGATCGACGGCCCCCGAACTCCCAGCTTTTGGGGCATGAGCGACCGGGTCATCGTCACGAGCGGCTTGTCCAAGGCTTATGGAATTCCGGGGGTTCGTATCGGCTGGATCGTCGGCCCCGTGGACCTGGTACGTGAGTGCTGGACGCAGCACGATTCGGTGACAATTTGTCCGAACAAGCTTTCCGACGCGGTGGCGCGCATCGCGGTCCAAAGGGAGAACCGGGAGAGGCTCTACGAGCGTGGCCGCGCTCTTCTGCAGAGGAATCGACAGATCTTCGCCGAGTGGGTCGTCGGGTTGGGCAAAGGGTTCTCCTACATTTCCCCGGAGGCCGGTGCGATGGCCTTTTTGAAGTACTCCTCTCCGACACCGAGCCTCGAGATTGTCGAACGGATTCGCAACAACCAGCGCACGCTCATCGTGCCCGGGATTCATCTAGGCCTCGAGGGCTACCTGCGCATCTGGATCGGAGGGGAGCAGGCCTATCTCGAGGAGGGCCTGCGCCGGATCGCCGCGGAGCTTGGCTAACCCGCATATCTCACCGGGTTTCGTCGCGAGGCCGACGAGGCGACGTGCCCAGTGGGGTTCTCGACCCGAGGGGCGCGGAGCGCGTACTTGAGGTACGTCGAGCACCCCGAGGCGAGATAACACCGCTGGGTGCGGTGCATCGCCGGTCGCAGCAGGAAGCCGGTGAGATATGCGGGTTCAACTCTATTTCGAGGTCAGCACCTCATACACCGCCTTCGAGATCTGGATGTCCTGGACGGCAACGCCCGTCAGATCCGCAACGGTGATTTGCGAGTCGGAAGCTCGCTGAAGTCTGGGGTCGGCGATGACGTTGCCAAGCTCCACAACATCGCCATTCTGCAACATGCCCGCCTCGAGGGCATGAAAAATCTCGCCCCGAACCCGGCACTGCTCGATGCTGTCGGCGACCACCAGATCCGCCTTTTGCAGGATTGCGGGGTCGAGCTCGTTTTTCTCCCGGGTATCCGACCCCATCGCCGTGATGTGCGTTCCCTCCCGGATCTGCTCGGCTCGCAACAGCGGGGCATGGGACGGGGTCGCGGTGACTATGAGGTTGCAGGTGGCCGCGATCTCGTCGGCCGTGAGGGTCGTCTGAATCGAGAGACCGTGGGCGCTCATGGCCTCGCGATAGGCCTCGAGCTCCTCCTCACCGGTCCCCCAGACGATGACGTCCCGACAATCGACGATCGGCAGCAGCGCCTCGACCTGCATTTTGCCCTGGACACCGGCGCCAAAGACCCCAATGCGCTCCACCTTGCTCGGCGCGAGGTACTTTGCCACCACCGCGCCGGCTGCGGCCGTACGCACGTTGGTGAGATCGCATTCGTCGAGCAGAATGCACTCGAGCCGCGCCGTCTTCTGACTGAAGACGAGCATCAGACCGTCATATGGCGGCAGACCGGAATCCACGTCGCCATAGAAGCCGGACGCGACCTTGATGACAAAGTAATCGTCGTTCTTGATGTAGCCGTACTTGATATGGACATCGCCGGGCGGGTCTTCGAAGACCAACTCCCCCACCGGCGGCACCACGACTTTGCCCTGAGAATAGGCGACGAATCCGTCTTCGATGGCCGTTGTCACATCGACCTGTTGCAGCGAATCCTCGATCTGCTTACGGTTGAAAATCTCAGTCATGTCTTCACCTTACGAATTCGGTTGGAGGCGCAGCACCCTGCCATACCTCTGCCGACCTTCCCGTCCATCCTGAGAAATCAGATGGCCATTGATCCACACCGTCTCGATACCGGCGGCCCGGGCGTGGGGCTCGGCTGTTGTCGATCGGTCCCCCACCGTGGCGGGGTCGAAGAGCACGAGGTCGGCATATGCCCCCGGTTCGATGCGGCCGCGGTCCGGAATACCGTGGTGGGAAGCCGCCAGACCCGTCATGTGGTGGATGGCCTGCTCGAGGCTCAGCACCTGTCGCTCTCGGACGTAGCGACCGAGTACGCGTGGGAAGGCGCCGAATCCCCTCGGATGGGCGCCATCGAGCCCACCGTCGGTGCAGATATTGATGTGGGGCCAGGCCATCAGTTTTTCGATGTCGGCTTCCTTCATGCTCACCGCGATGATGCTCTCGATGTCCTCGTCCTCGCCCTTGGCCCTTTTCTCCACCCGCATGGCCTCCGCCTCACGGACCAGATCGATAAGGGTCGTCGCCGGATCGGTTCCTCGCAGGCCTGCGATCTCGGCGAGCGTCTTCCCGGCCAGCGACGGGTCAGGCTCGAAATCCGGGATCAACATATCTTCGGGCGACGAAAGCTCTTCGACCGCGAAGAGGGCTGCCTCCCGATCTTCATAATCCCGGTCTGGAAACATCACGGTCAGGGTCGACTGCCAGTAGGTGTAGGGATAGATGTCGGCGGTCACCTCGATCCCCTCCTCCCGAGCCTGGTCGAGCAAACCGAGCAGCCGGTCGGTCTGGCCGTGCGAGCTTTTCATGGCAAGCTTGAGGTGCGAGATCCGAACCGGCAGCTGCGCCTGTCGGCCGATCGCCAGGATTTCGTCAACTGCCTCCCAGAACCGCCTGTCTTCGCTGCGAATGTGGCTGACGTATCTGCCACCATGCGATGCGACGACCTTCGCCAGCTCAACGACTTCCTCGGTGGTCGAATAGATCCCGGGGTCATACTCGAGCCCGGTGCTCAGACCGAGCGCGCCCGCCTCCATATCCTTCACCAGGAGCGCCCGCATACTGTCGATCTCTTCAGCCGAGGCGGGTCGCGCGAATTCATCGCCCATCACCTCGGCGCGGATCGTCCCGTGGCCCGCGAAGGAGGCGATGTTCACCGCCGATCCACGCTTTTCCACCCCGACGAAGAACTCCGAAAGCGGGAGCTGCGAGCCTCCGCACTGGCCTGTCACGACGGTGGTGATCCCCTGGCTGATGTCGGCCACGGCCTCGGGATGCTCAGCGATGTCGTAGTCGACGTGGCTATGAGTGTCGATGAACCCCGGCGCCAGAACGAGGCCTGCAGCGTCGATGACCGGTTCGTCGGCCCGGCGCCGCAGCTTCCCGACGGCGGCGATCCGATCTCCCTCGAGACGAACATTGGCCTTGAACCGGGGCTGCCCGGTTCCATCCACAACGGTGGCGTCGGTTATCAGCGTCGACGGAAAGTAGATATCTACGATTTGATTCGCAAACTCCCCGCTCTCGAACTCGTCGAGGTTGGAGAGCACGATGACGCTGAATCGGTGCTCGGGATAACGGACGATGAAAGTGCTGAAGCCGACCCAACCTCCGGAATGGGACAGGCGCTGCCCGAGAGCGCCGTAGGGTTCGAGACCCCAACCAAAGCCGTAGGGAGAGTGTTCACCGTTGTTGAAGGTTGCCTCAGACCACGCCTCTTCCAGGGCGGAACGGCGCACGAGCTTTTCGGTGTAAAGGGCCTGGTCCCAGAGATAGAGGTCCTCGAGTGGCGAATAAACCCCACCTGATCCAATGATGTGATTCAAGACGTCGTCGTCATTCAGGACGAAGGTGTCGTCCTTCCTGGAGTAGCCGTAGACGCGATTGTGGATCTCCGGTTCCGAGCTGTCGCGAACGACCGTATGGTCCATCCCCAACGGCTCGAAGATGTTCTCTTCGAGAAATTGTCCGAAAGTCTGTCCCGATACGCGCTCGACGACGAGCGCCAGCATCTCGTAGCCGGGATTGCTGTACTCGAAGCGATCCCCGGCCGCAAAGAGTGGTTCTCCCCAACCGGAGAGGAACTCCATCGCCGCCTCGGTGTCGGGCATGGAGTTACCGACCTCCTCTTCGAGAACGTCGTAATAGTCGGGCAGGCCGCCGGTGTGGGTGAGGAGATGCCGGAGTGCAATGTCGTCGCCGAATCTCTCCAGCTCGGGAAGGTACTGCGTGAGCTTGTCGTCATACGCGAGCTGCCCGCGCTCTGACAGGATCATGATCGCCATGGCCGTGAACTGCTTCGACACCGACGCCAGACGGAACGCGGACTCCGGGGAGATTGGGGTCCCGGATTCGATGTCTGCGAATCCAAAACCACCCTCGAAGAGGATCTCGCCGTCCTCGATGACCATGACGGCGGCGCCTGGAGACTCGCCTGCCGACCAGTCCTCAAAGAGAGCCGCAACCGTTGCCGTGATCTCCGGGTCCCTGCCCGACGGCTCCTCGCCACCGCAGCCGATGAAAACGACACAGAGAATCGAGGTGAGCAGAAGCCAGACGCCGCACTTTCTCTTTTGACTCATGAGGACCCCCGAAATTGGACGGTTCTTCGACCTGCTGAGACCCGAGACTAGCAGAGCAGGGCGCGCGTGCTCGCCTGAGAAAACGCCCATCGCGGAGGTACAACGCGCATCGACGAGTTCGAGATGGAGACGATGCGGGCGCCGACTGTTACTCGTCTTCCATTTGCGCGAGGATCTCCGGTATCCGGTCACGATGGACGGTGATCACGAGCATTTTGAGCTTCACGTAGTCGTCCCGGTAGAAGTAGTAGCCTTTGTGGTCGCCGAGCCGTGACGAGCGGTTGGAGTCCTTGATCAGGAACCAATCGTGGCCATCGACCTGCGCGATCCCAATCAGGTGAATGGTGTGATCGTCGGTACTGCTCTCGTTGACGAAGCGGAATTCGCGTGAATCCTGATCGATGTAGGCACCGGGGATGTCGAATGTGGGCACGATCGCGACGTCATGCAGACCCCAGATCCCGGGTTCGGAGACGTCGCCACCGATCGCCAGGCTGTGGCCCGCGGTCGCCGTGGAACGAATGACTCCGTACCACGTATCGAGAGGAACGTTGAGATAGCCGGTGTCGTGCCACCAGTTGTCGGGCACGTCGTACGAACCGCGGGTAAAAAAGGGCACCGACAGGGTCGATATGAGGCTGACATAGTCGTCGGGATCGATACCGCAAATCTCGTCCAGGAAGACCTCCGGGATGACCTCGCGGCCTTTCCAGGTTGTCGTCTCGGGAGGGCGACCCATGGTGAGGTCGAGAATTCCGCGGATGGTGTCGACGATGAACTCTTCGTCCCAGAAGCCCTGGTCTCGGCACCAAGCGAGGAACTCGTTCATCCGCTCTTCCATCAGTTTGTGGTCGAACCGACCATCGTCGGCCAACACGCCTTCGTAATCCGCTCGAGGGATCACGCCGTGTTCGCGATAAACCCTGAGCAGGGCCGCGGTCTGTGATCCTTGGTCGAAATATGATTCACCGCGCGTGGCGACGTAGCCCCGGGCCTTGTTCACAAATTCCCAATACACGGTCCACATCTCCGAAAGCTTGATCTCCTGGCCCGAAACGCGGTGGATTTCGGATTCAATGAAAGAGGTCGACGAAAAGCTCCAGCAGGTGCCGGTGAGGTATTGCGGAGTGGGTGGAAAGTGCCAGGACTGGGTTTCGAAGGCCCCCGGACCCGTGGGTCGCACGATATTCGAAATGTCGAATCGGATTTCGCGCTTCGCGTCATCGCGGGCGTCGGCCGCCTCTTTGACCCGAGCGAGGATTTCGGCACTTTTGGCCTCGGCAGCCTCGCGGAGCACTTCGTTGCGCGCGTCCATCTCTTCGATGACGGGGTATTTCGTCTTCTCGACGTAGGTCAGCTGGTCCTTTTTCTGATCGGCGGTGCAGGGCACGGCCAAAGCAGCGAGAGTCACGGTGATCGCAAGACCTGCCACGATTCGAGATTGCATCAAACCCTCCGATAGTAGTGTGGGGTATCAGTCCCAAACACGGACTATTCTACGCAATAATCCGCTTGAATACTTCCAGATCAATATTGCGTCCGCAGATGACTGCGACCACCTTCTTGCCCTTCAACCGGTCTTTTCGCTTGAGGAGTCCCCCCGCACCCAGGGCTCCCGACCCTTCGACCACCAGGCGATGTTGCTCGAACAGAAGACGGATCGATGATTCGATCTCTGTCTCGGAGAGCAAAACAATCTCCTCCGCATATCGCTGACACGGCTCCAGCGTTATGCTGTCCAGGTCCATATTGCCGGCGCAGGTGTCCGCCAGCGTTGCCGAGGTTTCCATCTCGACGATCTTTCCGGTTCGCATGGATTCATACATCACCGGGGAGTTCGCCGGCGAGACGCCAAAGGCCTCCACCTCGGGGTTGTGGGATTTCAGCCAGCCCGCTGAGCCGCCCAGCAATCCTCCCCCTCCGCACGCGAAGAATGCCGCATCCAGATCGGGAAGTTGCTTGGAGATCTCATACCCGCAGGTTCCCTGTCCGCCGACCACGATGGGATCGTTATACGGCGACACATAAATTCTGTTTTCTTCCTCGGCCACGCGGCGCGCCTCCTTCTCCGCATCCCAGGCGCCCTCGCCAAAGACGACCAGATCCAGACCATGGGCCCTCAACAACTCCAGACGGGAGGAATTGAGGTCCTCCGCCACATAGATTGTGGCTTTGTGTTTTCGAATTCGAACGGCCTCGGAAATCGCCAGGGCATAATTCCCCGTCGAGGCCGTGACGACGCCTCGATCCAGTTCTTCTTCAGTGAGCGACAAGATTTTGTTGAGTGCGCCGCGAAACTTGAAGGAGGAAGTTCTCTGCATCGAATCCAACTTGAGCCAGACCTCGCCATCGATCTGCCGGCTGAAATACATGGAGTATTCAAGAGGTGTAGGCGACAGGTGGTCCCGGCATCTCTCAGCCGCCTCGAGAACCAGTTGTGGCACATTCAATTGTGATTCGGTTCTATTTGTCATCTTGAATCTCCGCACGCGAACCGTCGATCATTCGAGGCAAAAGAAAATCGCGCTACCACACGCTGCCAAGGGCAACCCTGATTGCCTCTCCACTGACGCCGCTGGATTCCTCGGACGCGAGGAATGCGATCATTTCGGCCACCTCCCGGGGCGTGGCAACGCGGCCCGGCGGATACAATGCCGCCCGTTCCTCCCACACCTGATCGGCCGTAATACCCCGATCCTTCGCCTCCTGGCGGGCCGAACGTTCGGCCATCTCCGTCCGGACCCAGCCGGGTAAAACAGCATTCGATGTAATGCCGTAAGATCCGCCGTCCACCGCAACCGAGCGCATGAGTCCCAGCAACCCATGTTTGGAGCTGTTATATGCGCTTCCGGCGGGTTCAGCGATCAAGCCAGCCGTAGAACTCGTATAAACAATGCGCCCGAATTTACGTTCGATCATCCCCGGCAACACAAGCCTCGAGAGATGGAATGGACCATCGAGATTGACCCGCATCGTCTCACTCCAGACGTCTGGTTGCTGTTCCCAGACGACCCGTTCGTGCGCCGAGCCGATGCCGTGGTTGCATACGAGGATCTCGATCGGCCCCAGCCGTTTCTCGGCCTCCGCCACCGCGTGCGCACAGCCCTCCGGACTTCCAAGATCTGCCACAAAATACTCCAGCCCGACATCTGCCAGATCCCGCTGGCTTCTGGCGACACACATCACTTTGGCGCCACGTGACGCCAGGAGCTCTGCAGTCGCACGCCCTATTCCGCGACCCCCGCCCGTGACTAAAGCTACGCGCCCTTCGACTCCAGCCATGCTTCACAACTCCTCTCGTATCGGTATCGGTGCCATTATCAAGCCATTGGCTCATCGGCGCGAACGAACAGCCACAACACAACGCCGATCATCGCAAACACCGATCCGGTCGCAAGCGCCGGCACCCAGCCAAAGGCTTCGGCCATGATCGGAACGAGAAGGGCCCCAATACCGCCCACGACATTTCCTCCCGTGTTCAGGACTCCCGCGGCGGCTGATGCGTGTTTGCCGGACACGGAGATCGCAGCCGCCCAGTAGGCTCCCTCGGTGAGCTGGGTACATCCAAAGCTTAACGAAAGCAACACTACGGCCAGAAGAGGATTCGTGGCGGTGGCGCCGAGTACAAGGAGACCGGCAGCGAGGCTGAGACCGACGATGCCGGGAATTCTGCATCCCCAGCGGGGACCGATGCGTTTGCAGAGACGATCACACCACAGCCCACCGACGCTTGCGGCGAGCGCACCGACCATCCAGGGAGCTGCGGCGAAGTAGCCCCCTTCCAGGATCTCGAACTGCCGAACATCGATGAGGTAGATGAAGAACCAGTTGAAGAATATGTAGAAGACGTAGTTCATGCAGAAATAGCTCGCGGCCAGCAACAGGATGTCTCGATTCTTGAGTACACGTATCCAGGCTGTTTTGTCGTCAACAGCCTGTTCCGGTGAAGGTCGGTCTGCATTGATCAGGTCCAGCTCTTGCTTGCTGACTCGCGGGTGATCGGCCGGGTCGTCCCTCGCGTACCACCACCAGACGCCTGCTATCAGAAATGCCATGGGTGCCGTCAAGATAAAGGACTCACGCCACCCCAGGTTTACCATCAGCCAGGCAACCAGCGGTGCCGTAGCGGCGGCACCTAGAGTCAGCCCGGTGCTGGTCAACCCGTTCGGGAATGCCCATCCCGACACCGGGAACCAGGTGCCGATCGTTCCACCACCGAGGACTGGAAACAAGGGTGCTTGCGCGACGCCAATGAGAAACCGCAGGCCGATGAGCGTGGTGAGGATTAAGGTCGTGGATGCAATGGACGTCCCGGGTACCAGGCCCGTGGCCAACGTCAGGATCCCCCACAGCACGGCGATGAAGCTGAGTGCCCTACGGGACCCCACGATGTCCCCGAAAACGCCTCCCGGAAACTGGAAAATCGCGTATCCCCAGGCAAAGGCCGAAAAAACCATACCCAACTGGATCTTGGACAGACCGAGATCGTCCATGATGTTTTCGCCGGCGATGGACATATTTGTTCGCAGCACATAGGCCACGAAGCTCGCCCCGAACAGGAGCGCGAGGATCACCCAGCGAACCTGGCTGCGTTGAGGATCAGTCTGCATCGCCAGGAATCACTTGATCCCGGCGCGCTCGTCGGCTGCCGCAACCAGTGCCCGCAATGTCTCGAGTATTGCCACCGGAAGGGGATCAGGTACGTGCCCGGAAACCGCCTTCCGGGCAGCGGCTCGCGCTTTCTTGACGATCGAGGGGCTCCCGGCCTCGGCCCAGGACGGGTGCGACAGTCGGTCGAAGAGCTGCGGGTACCAACAGTCCTTGTAGTGACGAAGGGTGTGCTCGGTCGTGAGGTAATCTCCGCCCGGGCCGACTTCATCGATGGTATCCAGAGCCAGGGTCTCGGGACCAAGCTCGATGCCGCCCATCAAACGCCGGACGAAACCGATGATCTCGTCACACATGACGATCATCTCGTACGAGCAGGTCATGCCGGACTCGACGTAGCCGACGTCGTGCACCAGGTTGGCGCCGCACAGGGTTGTCCACAGGGTCCACAGACCGGCATCGGCACCGGCCTGCATGTCCGGCACCTTGGAATCGGTGCAGCCCGAGAAACCCCAGGTCGGCAGGTGGTAGAGGCGCTGACCGAGCTCTGCGATGGCGCGGCAGTGGAGCATGAACTCGGGGCTCGAGTAGGTGGCGATGGTGGTGCGCATGTCAAGAGGCCCGCTGCCGGATCCGTAGACAATCGGCGTACCCGCTCGGCGCAGCTGAGCGATGGTGATGCCGCTCAAGACCTCGGCATTGGCCATCGCCAGGGTACCCGCCGATGTGACAGGCGCCGAAGCGCCCTCGACCGGTCCCGGAGCATAGACGAACGGCAGCCCCTTGTCGGCCATCATCATCATCTTGCGCAGAACCGTCTCTGAGTGCTGCAGGGGCGAGGAGGGTTCGAGGTAGGCCACCAGGAACGGTTTGAGGTTCAGCTGGTCAGTGCCTCCGGCAACCGCCTCCGCCATGGCGATGATGTCGGCCAACCCGGTCTCGTCCCAGGCCGTAAAGACCACCGGCTTGGATGTGTTTTCGATCATCGCCAGAAAAGAGCGGCGATCCGAGGTCTCCGGCGCCACGTCCGAGGGCAGGGCCATCGACATCACGAAGTCGATGTTGGAAAGGGAGTCCGCAAGGCGGGCGGTGTCCGCCACATCGGATAATCGTGATGGCCGCCGTTCGCCGGTTTCCAGATCGAGGATATTGGGCAGGTCCGAACCGGTGCCAAAGAAGGTGCGTCTTCCTTCCAGGCGGACCCGCGGTTCACCGTCACGGCCGTAGAGAACGATGCTGGACGGCGCTGATCCCAGTGCCTCCTCCACGACCGCCGCCGGAAACTTCACCAGGTCACCATCGCTGACCTGACATCCGGCACCACGCAGAAGTTCGAGCGCTTCGTCGAGGCGGACGCGCACCCCGGTGTGACGAAGAATCTTCAGCGAAGCGTCGTGGATCTCGGCGAGTTGAGAGTCATCGAACAGTTGCGAACCGAAGGACATGGAGCCGCCCGGATCTGGGTTTGACATCGCTCCCCGATTCCTTTCCGGCGTGGGGTACCTACTTCAGTCCCTGAATCAACGGTCCTCGAGTACCGGTGTCAGCACAAATGGCACCGCCCGTTCTTTCGCCAAGGTGTTGATCTTTGCCAGGTCTTCCGCCATCAACGCGGCGAGCGCCGCCTCCTGGTCAATCAGTTGTCGCGCGATCGCGGCCGCAACTTCCCGCATACCCTGGGTCGGCGGTCCGTCGTGGGCGCCCGAGGTCATGAACAACCAGCTCAGACGGGAGTAGAGCATCGCCCCGCCGTGCCTCCCACCAAGAACGTCGTAGTCGACCTTTGCGTGGGGGTTGTGGATCTTCTCTTCAACGGCGTTCAAGCCCTCGATGAACTTCTCGCCAAGTGCCACCAGCTCGCTCGTATCCGGGTCTGATCCGAAGCGCTTGTTGCGGTCGGAAACCTGCTCGCGGAGCCCGCGAATGGTCTCAACCATCGCGACGATCCTCGCCATCTGCTCCCGAACTCCGAGTGCGAAGGCGTGCTGCTGCTCGAGGTCGGACGCGGAGGCCAATGAACGCGGATCGAGCTCAACCTTGAGCGGTTGGGTCGAGGTCCTGCCCTCCACGGTCAAGCGAAGGGCGTAGTCGCCCGGCAGTGCCAGCGGGCCCGGGCGCGGTGTCCCGGTGTCGATCCGGGAACCGGAAGCCCACTCGGGTTCCCCATAGGCAAGATCCCAGGACGCGCGATTGATGCCCGCTTCGACCGTGAGCTCCGGTTTGGGTTTGGAGTCGGGATCCCAATCGGGGTGGTCCGGCGAGGTGTAGGGCGTCTTGAGGACGCTGCTCAGCCGACGTACGAGCCCGCCCCCGGAATCGAGGATCTCGAGGGTGATCTCACCCTCGGGTTTCTTCGCCAGGGAGTAGGTGATGATCGCCCCTTTCGGAGGATTACTGCCGGCACCCGCTTTGCTGCCATAAGCTCCACCGGCGTATCGCCAGCGCACGGCCGACAATGGCGCAAAGAGGTGCTCCGTTGCCGCCTCGATCTCGGACGACATCTCCCGCACCGGCGTCAGGTCGTCCAGGATCCAGGCCGAACGGCCGAGAGTCCCAACCACCAGATCATTCCCGGCCACCGCGAGATCCACGACGGCAACTGTGGGCATGTTGAGTCGCAGAGAATTCCAGCTGGCGCCGTCGTCGCGCGAGACCATGACCCCGCGTTCGGTGCCGAGGTAGAGCAGTCCCCTATTCTGAGTGTCCTCGCGAATCACGTGAAGGTAGATCTCCGGGTCGAGTCCCTTGGTCAGGCTCTTCCAGCTCTCGCCGAAGTCATTTGTCTCGAATAGGTACGGTGTTTCATCATCGACCCTGTGAGCGTCCACCACCACGTAGGCGACCCCGGCATCCCAGCGCGACGCCTCGATGGTGCTCACGGTCCCCCACTCGGGAACGCCTTCAGGCGTGACCTCACTCCAGCTGGCGCCGCCATCGCGGGTCAGGTGGACCAGACCATCGTCGGTCCCGGCCCAGATGAGATCCCTCTCGACCGGCGACTCGGCAACTGCAAATATCGTGTTGTAAAACTCGACCCCGGTGTTGTCACCGGTGATCGGCCCACCTGCCCATTTCTGTTTCGTCACGTCGTTTCGGGTCAGATCCGGGCTGATCGCCTGCCAGCTCTGGCCGCCATCCGTGGTTTCGAAGAGAATATTCGCGGCGTGGTAAACGGTCTTCGGATCGTGGGGCGAGATCACGATCGGCGCCGTCCACTGGAAGCGGTAGCGGAGGTCCTCGGCACCGTGCCCCGATCCGTCGTCGGGATAAATCCCCATATGTGGCGCCTGCCCGGTGCGTCCGTCGTAACGCGAGATGAAACCGAGGTATTCGCCGGCCCAGACGATGTCGGGGTCCGACGGATCGGCGACCACATGGCCAGCCTCGCCTCCCCCGACGGAGTGCCAGTCCGAGGTGAGGATTCCGCCGCCGTGGAGGCTGTTGCTCGGACCGGAAACGGTGCCGAAGTCCTGCAGACTGCCGAGCACGCGGTAGGGCGTTCTGGTGTCGACCGACAGGTGGTAGAACTGGGAGATCGGGATCGGCGGCCTTTCCCAGGTCTCACCGCCGTCCGGGGAAAGCGAGACCCCGGCGTCGCTGGCAACGATCATCCGTTTCGTGTTCTCGGGGTCGATCCAGACATCGTGGTAGTCCCAACCGCCGCCCTTGACCGAGCGCACGCTGCTGCCACCGTCGGCCGTCTTGAGCATTGCGACCTGCGGAAACCAGACGACATCGGCATTGGCCGGGTCGATGGTCAGCGTGGTGTAGTACCAAGCCCGCTGACGAATGCCCCACGACTGGTTGATCCGGGTCCACTTCTTTCCGCCGTCATCGGAGCGGAAAAGCCCACCCTTCTCGGCCTCGATCAAGGCGTAGACTCGCTTTGGATTGCTGACCGCCACCCTTACGCCGACCCTTCCCCAAATGCCCTCAGGGAGGCCCTTCCCCTCGAGCTTCTTCCAGCTGTCGCCGCCGTTGCGCGAGACATAGAGCCCGCTACCCGGTCCGCCCGAAGTCATCCCCCACGGGGAACGCCGGGTCTGCCAGAAACCGGCAAAAAGGATCCGCGGATTCGACGGGTGAAAACAGACATCGGAGGCGCCGGTGTCCGGGTCCTTGTACAGCACCTTCTGCCAGGTCTTACCACCGTCGGTCGTTCGAAAGACCCCGCGATCGGGACCGGGCCCGAACGGGCTGCCGAGCACCGCCGCAAAGGCCACATCCGGGTTGCCGGGATGGACGGAAATGGTTCCAATCTGACCTTCGGCGGTCCACACGCGTTTCCATGTCTCGCCGGCATCGGTCGACCGGTAGATGCCGTTGCCCTCGGCCACGTTGCCGCGGATGTTGGCCTCTCCCGAACCGACCCACACCACGTTCGGGTCCGACGGCGCCACCGTGATCGAACCGATGGACGAGACCGGCTGGTCGTCGAAGATCGATTTCCACTTGCTGCCGCCGTTGACTGACTTCCAGACACCGCCGGCCGCGGTGGCAGCGTAGTAGGTCAGCTCGTCGCCGGCCACACCGGCGACGCGGGAGACCCGACCGCCGACGGATGGTCCGATGAGCCGGTACTCGAGACCGCCGAGAGGGCCCTTGTCCTTTTCTTTCTCCACTGCCTCCTCGGCGAGGAGCAGTATCGAGATCAGCATGATGGACAGGGTGAGCAGGACTCGTCGACTCGTTTTCATCTGTTCCTCCTTCGAACCATCGCAACCCGCGACCTTCGGCAGTGTCGTCGGTCGAACCTCATGGGGCTTTGACGACCGCACCGTCCTTCATGACGAAAATCACCCGCTCGAGCTCGGAGAGGTCCTCGAGGGGATTTCCGGAAACAGCGATGATATCTGCGAGCTTCCCGGCCTCGATGGTCCCGACGCGGTCCTCCCACTCGAGGAGCTCAGCAGCCACACTGGTCCCCGCCTGGATGGCCTGCATCGGCGTCATTCCGGCCTCGACCAGGGACGCGAACTCGCGTGCGTTGATCAGGGGATCGTAGCCCCCGAAGTCCGAGCCTACGGTCACCTTGACCCCGGCCCGTATCGCTGCGCCGATGTTGGCAAAGAACTCGTCACGGTACCTCTTCGAAAGCTCCACCATTTTCTGCTGGGCTTCGGCATCGGGCCTCTCGTCGATGTAGAAATCGCCGATATACATGGTCGGCACGAGATAGGTGCCGTGCTCCACCATCAGCCGGACGCCTTCGGCGTCGATAAAGGTGCCGTGCTCGATCGACCGCACGCCGGCTCTC
>Ga0209013_10001400_pt1 | contig 22195 bp, 20 predicted proteins | sample Cruoilmetagenom2_FD_187291 | JGI IMG/M metagenome (GOLD analysis project Ga0209013, IMG submission 187291) | Oil polluted marine microbial communities from Coal Oil Point, Santa Barbara, California, USA - Sample 2 (SPAdes) (version 2) | ecosystem: Environmental > Aquatic > Marine > Oil seeps ... | reverse complement strand
TGACGTCACTATACTCACGATCAATCAAGTGCAACACGATTTTTTCAAGCTCCTCCATCGCTTTTGGATGCTCATTTTTACGCGCACGACGACCGAAAAGTTCGAGTTGCCCCACTCGAATAAATGAGGGTGCAACCCGTGTTGTTATAGCAACGGCCTCATCAATCATGACTTCGGGGTCTTTTGAGTACGATCCTCTTGTAAACCATGGCCGCTTTACCGTCTCTGTTTTTGAGGTGTACAGACTTAAAGAGCGTGATGTCGGTACGTCCAGAGCATGCATGTGTTCCTGTGCCAAAAACTCACGAATACTTGAACGCAAGACGGCACGACCATCAGCACCCCGGCAGTAAGGTGTTCTACCGCCTCCTTTAAGTTGCATCTCCCAGCGCTGTCCCTTGATCACCGCTTCAAGGATGGAAATGGCACGACCATCACCGTAACCATTGCCAGTTTTAAAAGGACACTGTTCATAGTATTCGGTTCCATAGATGGAAAGCGCATATCCTGTTGCCCAACCAAGCTTTCGTAAGGGCTCAGGCAACTGCGAAGTATCGCCAGAGAACATCCGGATAAAATCCTCTGATGTTGCCAAACTATCACAAAAACCCAGCTCGCTAAAGAAGTTTTTACTATGCGCGATGTACTTGGGATCTTCGATTGGCGTAGGTTTCACGGGGACAAAATGCCCACTAAAGACTTGTCGCGGAGCGTGATCAAAACCCTCTTCGGTAGCTTCAGGATCAGAGCTTAGCGTGTCCATGAGTGAATAATCTGCCAACGTCGCGAGATCGTAGAGCGTCTCTACCTCTACAGAGGTTTTATTTGTTGATTTCATAGATTTTCCTTATTTTAAAAACGTACACATATTTGAAAATTACAACAACCGTGTCCCTATATAATCGAGTTGCACATAGGAATCTTCATCTTTGTTCTGCACTATATCAGATGAAACATAAAACAAATGCACCAATGGTATAGTTACCCAGCCTATTCAGCCACATATGTCACTTAGAATTAGATAAATACCCTGGTTATGCTATCCATTATATTGCGATGAATGCTTCTAATTTTATGACTCCTAGTAATAGAAAAACCTACTACCTGCTAGAGTATGATAAAGATAAAAAAATGGCGAACCTTAATGCAGAACTCCTCAAGATCAGAGACAAATATGGGGTGGATATTGTTCGGTATGGGAGTGAGAAAATGAACGTTGTGTAATATGTAAGTGGGAGACATGACCACCCGCTACCTAAATAATATTTGAGTTCTCGCTAAAATTGCGATAAATTTGGCAGAGTCCAAAATTAGTTAATCTGAAGCACGTGTTTTAGGGGCTTAAAGCGGTATATCTCAGGAGACTCGAAATCTATTCTAAATCCTCTAAAAGCCCTATATATGGGCAATCTTAAATTAAATAGTTAGCTGTTGGCATACAAATAACGTACAAATTTGGCAGAGTCTGCCAAATTAAACTATCAAACTATATAAACTATTCTCAATATATAAATCTCATTTTTATACTGATTATTCTTTTATTAAAGCGTTAGCTTACTGAAACAAAACCTTTATAAATCACTCTATATTAAAATAAATGAAGGTTATTTACTCTTATACTTCTTCTAATTGTAATTTCTTCTTCAAAATAATCTTACCTGCTTCTACACCAGGCTGATTATAAGTATTAACATCGATAAGTTCACTTACAAGAGACGTAAGTAATTCATAATAAAAAATAAGTGAACCCATATTATCTTCTGTGACACTTTGTATTGTAATAGTATCTAAAGAGATTGTCTCCTGGTCCAGTAACGTTTCTATAACAGAGTCACATTGCATATTGATCAACTTGGAAACGTGTTCCATAACCTGCAGCTTGGAATAAACATGTTTTGATCATTTTATATTTCCTTTTTTATTTTATTCTATAGACAATTGTATTTTTACAATTTAAAGGCTACCTTTAAGCCACATCATTTGATAAGATTCAAGTAAGACAACACGTGTTTCATCTACCTCATAAGATGAAAGAAGATCCTTCAGGGGCAGAGTGATCTCATCTGGTATTGTACATTTCACTTGCTCATTTGAGAAATTATGTATTGCTAAAATACGCTCAATATTTTCACTACATCCTCGTTCTGTTATAAAAAGTCGAGGATCAAGATCTAAAAAAGAAAAATGACCAAATGGATTAAACGCTTTCTCATTGATACGAATAGATATAAGACGTCTATAACTATCGAATATGATATTAGATAAACTGCTTTGCTTTGAAAACTCATTTTCCAGCCAACGAATATTAAATTTTTCACGGTTTATCATGCGGTTTATACCCGTACGTTTAACACCCTCATGATAATTTCTTGACCCTACCAACGACTGAAAATAAATACCTGGAACACCTGGCATAGCCAAAGCTGTACCCTGAGAAAGTAGCATACGTTTTATACGTAACATATCCTCTTCATCAGGATGAGTCAATATGTCAATATAACTGCAATTAAGTTCATAAGCACTTTGTGATCCATCTTCTTCTGTACGAAAAGAGACTAGACCTCCATGCTCTTGCACACGTGATACAAGATAATTGATCTCATTATCACTAAGAATACCTTTTATAGGTCGTAATCCCACTCCATCATGGCTTGCAGTAAAATTAAAAAAACATACTTTGTTACTGGGCAAAGCAAGTGTCTTTGCCCAGTTTGTCAATGCCTTTGTGTCTCCATGCAATATAGAATGTGCCAATAATGGTGGCAGTGCGAAGTTATAAACCATCTGAGCTTCATCGTCTCCACTTCCGAAATAAGAGACATTTTCACGATGTGGAACATTTGTCTCTGTGATAATAATTACTTCAGGTGCTACCTCATGCAGCACCTCTCTCATAAGTTGAATTAATTCATGAGTTTGTGGTAGATGGACACACTCGGTTCCCACTTCTTTCCAAATAAAGGCTATCGCATCCAGACGAATAAGTTTTGCACCTTTCTCAATATAGTAAAAAAGTGCATCAAGTACATTTCTCAATACTCTGTGATTCTTATAATTAAGATCGACCTGATCAATACTGAATGTAGTCCAGATATTATGAATCTTTCCATCGCTATCTACAAACTCAGTGAGCAGAGGTGTAGCACGAGGACGTACTACCTTACTTAGGTCAGTACTTGGGTCCATCTCAATAAAAAAATCTTCAAAATACTCATCTCCATCAAGATAAGCCTGAAACCAATCTGAGAATTGAGATGTATGGTTAATCACACCATCTACCATTAGTCTATACCTTGAACTAATATTATCGATCTCACGCCATGAACCCATACGAGGATTTACGGCATTATAATTAACTACTGAAAATCCACTATCAGATGACGATGGATAAAAAGGTAAAATATGAATAGAGTTAATGATCCCATCAAGATATTTATTCATAAATTCATTTAACGTCTTAAGTGGAGGTTTTTGATAAAGATTCACCTGGTCACCATAAGATATCAAAATTACGTCTTTCTCACTAAGGCGATAAGGTTGCGAATTAATACGTTGTTTGTACTGAAATATCAGATCAATAAGATCATTCACTGCTCTTTGTGCTATCTCTTTTGGGTAGAGTTTATGAAGACGTTGATTTATAGTATGTTGAGGGTCTGAAATATGTTTCACTTGTTATCCTCTTCTACATATTTTCGAAACTTCTCTGAGAAATGCGGCATAACTGAACGTACAGTAGTCCAGGGAGACAATGGTGGTACTCCCATTGGGTCTTCATAATACTCATTTGTCGCCTCTTTAATAGAGTCTTCAAAGGTTTCCACTGCATTGATCTCTTTCTGACGACAAAATTCCAAATTATTTAACTTACTCAATGCATTGTATTTTGATATCTCAACTCGTGCTTCTTGATAATATGTTGCCTGAAGGGTTTTAAATGAAGCTTCTGAAAAGATAACACCTTCTTGCGCCATCACTCTAAAAAGTGTCTTAGCTATATCATTAGCCATCTTATAGATGCCACCACCAGAAGATTTTGAACCAAGTTCCTGATGTTTGTGTTCATAGGTTTCCATAATCTCTGTCTGGCAGATTCTACGGTTTGAAGTGTTCTTATATACTTCACTGAGCGTTGAGACTTCAAGTCCCCAGCTTGGAGAAATCGCGATAGCCCTACCCAATGAACGAATAAAGGCAAACTCACCCGAAAGAGCATATCTGAAGCTCCCCATATAGTCTAGATAACGACTTCTGCCAAAAACTTTTTCTAATCCATGTATAAGTGGAGAGTATAACAACCGTGTTGCACGTCCATGAAGTTTATATGTTACGCGAGAGTAAAAGCCCTTGTTGAACTCAAAATCCAAGGCAGAATGCACAATAGGGAAAAAAAGTCGTGCGGGAATTTCCCTGGAATAGTTCACTATGTCACAATCATGCAAAGCAAAAGCATAAGAGTTTTTATCTGTTAACCCATAACCTATCATCGTCCAGACATTACGACCCTTTCCCGGAGTGTCAAGACCTGGAAACCCTTTAGCGGTAAGATCAGCATACAACTCTTTTATCCTTGGACCGTCATTCCAAATAACATCAACTTGACAAGGAAGATCCGACATCAGTTCTTTCACTTCCTCGAACTGTTCTTTAGTCGCGCAGTCAAGTCCTAATATTATCTTTTGTAAGTAATGCACATGTTTAAGTTCCTCAATTATCTTATGCATTGTAGGTGTTTCAAACTCAGAATATAGTGCCGGAAGTAACAAAACCATATAATGACGTTCTGCATAGGATTCAAGCTCGTTCTCTAGATCCTCTAGTCTGCGTCCACCTAGTTTTTGAAGTGTTGTTACTACACCATTTTGAAAAAAATCAGCCATCTGTCTTCCTTTGTGTTGAATTGGGTTCAATAAGCATTATCATGATATCAAGTAAATTATTGTGTGTAGGTCCGGTTATCAGCAGCTCATCTGTTTGTGCAAAAAAACTGTTTGAATCAAAGCTATCAAGATAATGTTGAGGGTCTATATGATGTGCTTTTGCATAGATAAGACTATGTGTATCAAAAAGTGCACCTGCCGCATTTGAGTTTCCATCAACCCCATCTGTTGCAGCACTCAAGAAAGTAATATCACATGATCCATCACACAAAGTTAAAATACTTAAACATAAATGCTGATTTCGACCACCTTTACCATCACCTTTTACAACAACCGTAGGTTCACCTCCGAAAATATAAGCACAGGTCATCTCTTGATGATTTACACTGAATTTTACAAGTTCTTTTGCCAGTTCACTTGTATTGCCCTGAAGAGGTTCATCAATAATGCTTGTTTTAATACCTTCCTTTTGAAGTAATTGTTCTGCTTTTTTAAGTACTAAACTATTTGAACCCACTATATGATGATCAATACGTTCATAAGGTATTTTTGGTGTTTCAGCATGAATACCATCTTTACCTTCTTTAAGAAAAGTTTGAATACTCTCAGGCATCTTCTCAAAAATTGCATAGGTATTAAGTGCATCTTCAGCATCCGTAAAACTAGTGTGATCACAATAGAAAGGAGCAGAACCTATAGCATATAGACCATCACCTATTACATCTGAGAGAACCAGCACAACACCTTTAGCTTTAGTCTGTTGTGCCAATTTTCCCCCTTTAACTTGGGATAAATGTTTTCTTACACTATTCATTTTTTCTATTGGCATACCACTGTGTAACATAAGTTTGGTCGCTTCTTGAAATTCGTTTAAACTGATATTTTCTTCAGGCAGTTCTACTAAAGCAGAATTCCCTCCAGATAACAGATAGATAAAAAGGTCATCTTTATCCAATTGCTGCAACATTTCCTCAAGTGCCCTTCCCGCATTAATACTCTTTAGTGACGGTAAAGGATGAGTACTTTTAATATAAGTGCCGTTATCAAATGTTTCCTCGGAATCATAGGGGCCGATAATCAAAATTTTCTTTAAAAAAGGTTTTAAAAGTTTTTCTATTTCTAATGCCATAGGAATGACAGCCTTCCCCGAACCTAGAAGATAGATATTTTTGTATTCATCCAAATAATATGTCTTGTCTAAAACAGTCAACTTATGTCCATCTAATTGGCATGACTCAGCTATAAGTTTTTGCGGTGTTAACTCTTCCAACAGTTGATTAAACACTCTATTCAACAAAGTTTTACTTGACATCAAAATACCCCTTCAAGACAGCATTCCATCCTTTAGGTCCAGGAAAAGGCGCTTTTATTACACCCTCAATATTACACTCCATGAAAGTGCCATCAGGGTGTGGAATTAATACAGGTATATCCACACTCTGAAGCATAGTTAGGTCATTGGCACTGTCACCAAGTGCTATCGTTTTAAAATCTTCATCACTACTTTTTTCATAATCATTTATGAGATACTTAATTGCATTTGCCTTATCTTGTCCCATTGTAATCAAATGATAAAAACGTCCTCCCTTTACGATATCAAGTTCATCCTCATTTGCCATTAAGCGGAGTTCATCTAACCTGCTTTCATCTTTTAATATAAAAGGTTCAGTGAAGGTTCTATTTTTAGCATCAGAAGCATTTTCTATACTCAAATTTGTATACCTTGCCACTTCCTCATCTTTCATATCAGAAAAACCAAGCATTGGGACAGATTTAGCATATTTAAGAAAACAAGATCGTATATACCCATAATCAAAACCCATAGATATCATCTCATAACTCTTTTTAGAAGGTATAAAAATACCTGCACCATTTTCAACGATAAAAGGTGCCCTTATATTTAAAAGTTTTTGGATACGAAGTACTTCATCTTTGGTTTTACTTGTGACAATAATTAAGGGGATTTTATTTGTATTGATGTAATCCAACATCAGCATTGCTGCTTCAAAATCATAGGTATTATGATCAAGTAGCGTACCATCAAGATCAGTAAAGATTATTGTTTTTTCTTTTATCATAATAAATAAGTATAGCATATAAGAATACTAAATCATAATATATATGTGTATATTTTCATCAATAACCTACTGTATAGAGTAGATGAGGACCCATACTTAAAACATAGTGAGGAACATGGTCTCCAACTAGCTACATATCACTTACTTCTAATATCGATAGAGTTGAAAATAAAAAAATTTGTAAACGCCCATATACTAGGCTTTAGATATCAGGTAGTAGGAGACTAGAAATCTATCCCCCTATTCCTCATAAGCCCTATATACGGCATTCATAATTTGAATAGTTAGCTGTTGGCATACGATTAACGTACAAATTTGGCAGACTCTGCCAAAATATGAAAACCTCATAAAGTTTTATATTTTGTAAGGTTTTGGAGATGAGATATTTTTGATATACTTTTAATATCAAATATTGCAACATAAGAACACTTTGTTCCTTTAATAAATAGTTATATCCATTGAGGAAACTATATGAAAATCACGCACTTTCTCTACAATGCTTTCGTGATAGAATCAGGCGATAAAAAAATAGCCATTGATCCGGGTGGATTGATGTTTTATTTTTTTAGATTCACAACTTTAATCCCTAAATCTGAATGGGACAGTATCACACACATTTTTGTCACCCATGGCGATCCTGATCATTATTGGCATACAGATAGAGTTGCAGAAGTCTCGAATGCACCTATTATCTGTAATGAAACAATGGTGAGAAATATAAATGGAAAAAACTTTATGCTTGGTCCACGTGATAAAGGTCTGGCATTTACAACAGAAATTCATAATTTTTATACCCTTGCAGTTGATAGAACTATTGAAGTTGATGGGATGTCAATAACAGGGATCAAGGCAACTCATGGGCCTGTTACTTTCAATATAGGTCCTTTTTCTAAAACATTTACCCCAGGACCAGATGAAAGAGTCGGCTGGGGTGTAATTGGTTTTCATATTGAGTTTGACGGCAAGAGTGTTGTAAATCTTGGTGATACTCTTCTTCATGAAAAGGAGTGGCAAAGTATAAAAAGTCCTGATGTTTTAATGATCCCTATTGGCGGAAAAACTAACCATAATACAATGGATGAGCAGGAGGCTTTGCAGGCGATAAGTATCATAAAACCCAAACTAGTCATTCCTTGTCATTATAACTGCCCTGCATTATTTACTAAAAAATACAATCCGGCTGATGATACGAAGTTTAAAAAGGAAGTTGAAAAAATGGGTATCGAATGTGTAATTCTAAAAATGGGTGATTCAGTTGATTTTAAAAACGATGAATAAGCAAAATCCTTTCATGATCTGGTTGAGTTTTATTGTACGCATGACTTTGTTTGCCGTTGCACTAATGTGGCCAGCAGGTACCTGGCACTGGTGGGAAGCTTGGGTATTGGTTGGACTCTGGACTGTCTATGGACTTGTAATAATTAATTATTTATTACGTAATGATCCTACTCTACTTGCAGAACGATTGAAGCTCGTACCACTGCAGAAGGAACAAAAGGTTTGGGACAAGGCCTTGATGCTACTTTTTTTTATTGCAGGTATTGGTCTTTATATGCTTCCTGGTTTTGATGTTATGCGTTATGAATGGAGTGATCCCTTGCCTTTATGGGTAAGAGTTACTGCAATGCTTGTACATGTACCTTGTTTGATACTTCTGGTCTGGATAATGCGCGAGAACACTTATTTATCCAAGGTAGTAAAAATTGATAAGACACGTGGTCACAAGGTGATTACTACCGGGCCCTACGCATTGGTTCGTCATCCCATGTATACTGTTGCAATCATTTTACTCTTTGCTGTTCCCCTTGCACTTGGGTCTAGGTTTGCATTGATAATTTCACTATTTTCAACGGTATTGTTAATTATTAGAACTTACTTCGAAGATCGTACATTACACACAGAACTAGACGGCTATCCAGAGTATGCTAAACAAACAACTTACCGACTAATTCCAGGAATCTGGTGAGTCTGAAGGAGTTTTAGTGAAAACTGACAATATTTACCGAAGTAGATTCCGTTTTGTGTGGGAAGGAATCGAGGGACTCATCTTATTACCGTTAATATTTCTTTCATGGCCTCTGTCTAAACGATGGTTCAGTAACTAGGGAGCCACTACATTAGAGTGTTCAAAACTATGGCCAGGAGATGTTCCCACACCATCTGCAATAAAAACCTCTACACGTGCTATTGATGTCGATGCTTCAGCAGAGATTGTCTGGTCATGGGTCGCTCAATTCGGGTTAGAGCGTGCTGGATTTTACTCTTATGAGCTTCTGGAACGTATGATTGGCATTCCAGTAAAGAATGTGGAAGTTTTACTTCCTGACTATCAGTTACTTGAGTTTGGGACAGAGATTAAATTGCATCCTAATGCATCTGCGATCCCAATAGGTGCTTTGTTGGAAGCACGTTATATATGTTTTGGAGAAACAGGAAACACAACAACCAACACTCCCGATCCTCGTAGATCATGGTCAATTTATATAGAACCGATCAATCAGAAATCATGCCGACTAATCCTTCGAAGCTGTATAGAAGAGCTTCGGGTACCTACATTGGGAAAACGCTTAGGTCTCGCACTCGAGGAACCCATCGATTTCCTGATGGAACAACGCATGCTTCGCACCATACGTAGACTCGCTGAAAATTTGGAAGTATGATTTTGATTGTTCATTTTAAAAGTTGCATGAATTCATAGTTTACATAATTCATTTTTTATATAGGTGTTGTAAGAGTTTTAGAGCTAATTAATTTTAATACATAGAATAAAGTTATGGAATAATAATTATCTTTTAATATTATTTGCAGGATAATAGTCTTATAGGCAAGATAATCTAATAAAATTAAAAGGAATTGAATATGAGACAATATGAAACGTATAAATGTAACAAATGTGGAAATGAAGTTGAAGTACAAACTGTAGGTGGTGGCGCTTTACATTGTTGTGGGGAAGCTATGGAAATGGTAACTGAAAATCTTACAATGGTGAACTTGATGAAAGCATTTGCAGGTGAATCACAAGCAAGAAATAAATATGAATACTTTGCGAAAGTAGCCCAAAAAGAAGGTTACAGAGATATAGCTGAACATTTTCAAAGAGCAGCTAACAATGAAAAAGTACATGCCAAACTTGAACTTGCTTTAAACAATAGAATAGAAAAAAATAGTGAAGAGAGTTTTGGAAATACAAAAGAAAACCTTCAGTGTGCCATAGATGGTGAGTCATATGAAAGTACAACGATGTATCCGGATTTTGCTCAAATTGCAAAAGATGAAGGATACAAAGAAGCAGCAAAACTATTTACAGGTATCGGTAAAGTAGAAGTGGAGCATGAAAAGATGTTTCAAATGCTTTTAGATAGACTTGAAGCTGATGCTGAGTTTGTAAGTGAAGATGCAGAAGAAGCGTGGATATGTGAAGTATGTGGTCATGTTCATTATGGTAAAAAAGCGTTAAAAAATTGTCCAGTATGTGACCATGGGCAAGAATACCAGTCAAGATTGAATTCTAAAAAATAGATTTACAAATATCTATCAAAACCTTATAAAATATATAACTTTATAAGGTTTATACTTAATCGTGTTATGCTAGAATAGTTTTTTAGCTAAAACATAAATGGGGGAATGTATGAATATAGGGATATTTGACTCTTTACCAATGTGGGGTATCTATATTGGCATGACACTAACTTTGCTACTTTCATTTGAAGTTGGGTACCAAATTAGTAACTATACTGCTGTACATGACGATAAAGAGGGATTCAACTCCACAGGACCTATGGTAGGTGGTTTATTGGCTATGTTAGCTTTTGTGCTCGCCTTTACATTTTCCATGGCCTCCTCCCAGCATAATCTTAGAAAAGTAAATGTTCTCAAAGAGGCAAATATAATTGGTACAGCATATCTACGTGCTGACCTGATTGGTGATCGAGACGAAACAAAAATAAAGCAACTTATAAAAGAGTACGTGGATATTCGTTTATATGCTATACAAATGGGAATGGCAGGAATTAATAGAGATATAGTGAAAAAGTCACTGACAAGATCTGTAGAGATTCAAGAGAAACTTTGGGCCCAGGCTTCTTCGGTATCAAAAAAAGAGCCTAATATAAATACTGGGCTTTTCGTTCAATCAATCAACGATATAATTGATGTTCATCAAAAACGAGTAACAGCAGGTTTGTACAATCGAATTCCCAGTAGTGTTTTATTATTATTATTGATTATTTCCATCCTTACGATGATGACAATGGGGTCCCAAGCCAAACTTGCTAAGTCGCGTAGATTGACTGCCCTCATCCCTTTGATCCTGGCATTTACGGCACTTACTACAGTTGTTATTGATCTCGATCGTCCTTTCGAAGGTATGATAACAGTAGGACAAGAAGCCATGATCGACCTGCAAAGTAGTCTGAATAGAACATCGAAATAGGTCATCTTTTTACATAGCGGTAAACGCTTCAATTTGACTTGAATAACCTTATAAAATATATAACTTTATAAGGTTTTTGGTATATTTAGGTAAGTTTAGCTGTGTGCTATTTGATTCTCTAGTTGCAATATGTCCCATCCACTCACCCCGTCGTTTGCGGGAACACGGCCTTTGCACCGCTGATAAACAGCGCGCGTAACTTGTCCCAAAAATCACCACCTAGGACGAACAGGCTAACTAGCAACAGTAGGTCACCAACAATAGCATAGGTTAATTCATTACCTCTGTAGCCAGGAATAAGGTCAGCCACATACGGCGCAAGCCAACCGAAAACAATAGGTAAGGTGAACATCATGAGGCCGATAGCGTATCGGGTACGGCTGACTTCAGCCGGTGGTCCATACTGCCTGAGGAAGCCGAATACACGGTTCTTCATATAGGCGTAACCACTCTTGCCCATAATGGCTACAGCAACGACCCCAAGCACTTCTGCACCAACGAGCATGATACCGGAGACCGTAGTCACGGTCGCAGTTGACAGTCCCATTGTTGCAACTAGCGGTACCCCGAGTACGGGAAGCGCTATGCTGAGACCAAACAGGGCAACGCCAAGCTTAAGCCTCCATCCCATGGCCGGTACATTATCTTGCGAGACTTCAGTCATTATCCACCTCCTTTTATATTTAATTATTTACTATAATTATAATTTAATACAATCAATGAAAAATAAATGCCTGAAAAACTTAATCAAATTTTTACATCAACCTCCTTTACCATCTCGACTAACAATATGTGAGCTTTATCAATACCTGTAATAATAATATTTTCACCTATGACTTCTGCTGCATCACCAGATTCAAACAATGTACCATTAATATCAGCTCTACCTTCCATTAATTTAACATAAAGCTGTCTTGTACTTTCTACTTCAAATCCTATCTCTTGAGTATCATCAAGTTCACAAGCGTACATTGATGCATCTTGGTAAATATAGATATGAGCATCGCTACCTTCTGGACCAACCAAATAAAGCCATTTATTTTTACGTTCTTCGACTTTAAATGATTTTGAACCATATTGAGGTTCTAAATTTTTAGCGTGAGGGATTATCCAAGTTTGAATGAGATGGACTACGTCATATCCATCATTCATCTCTGAATGTGTTATTCCAGTTCCCGCTGATAAATATTGAATAGCCCCTCTTCCTAAACTCTCTTTGTTCCCCATTGAATCAGCATGTGTAAGTTCACCACTTAACACATAACTAATAATCTCCATATCTCTATGAGGATGTGTACCAAAACCTGTATGTGGTTGCACAAGGTCATCATTCATTACACGCAGAGAGCCAAATCGAACATTGTCTATATTGTGGTATTCTGCAAATGAAAAATGAAAACGACTTGTCAACCAACCATGTTCTGCTGTAAACAAGGAATTAAATGGAATATGTCTTAACATAATATATTCTTTTTTAAATTATTTTTTATTCAATTTAATTATAACAGTAGTAAATAAATTAATACAAGATTGATTTTCTAAGGTTTTAATAAGAAGACATTTTTGATATACTCTTAATACTGCATATCGTAATAACCAGCCAAAGTGTTCGCTTAATAAATAGTTATACAAAGAAATGCAATACCTGAATGAGCTTTAAAATAGGAGTGGAGTAACTATGCGTAATGAAGACCTTTTATATGTTGAAGATGCCAATAAGCGAAAACTGTTTTATCGTTTCACCCCTGCAGCTTTAGTTTCAAACTTTGTACCATTGGTAGTTATCTTACATGGTGAAGACTGTGCTGAGAAACCACACTTCGAGCACAAGATGTGGAATGTACTCACGCCCATAGATAATTTTGGGTATGAAAACAGAGGTTCTGGCTGGTTGGGTGAAAAGGGAGACTTTTTTGTCAAAGATCTTTTACAAGCGCTGATAAAACAAATCGCCGAAGAGTATGAATGTGAAGATCATATTTATCTGTATGGAAGTTCTATGGGTGGCTACGGGGCCATTTTACACGGTATTTTGTGCAAGGCTAATGCAGTCTATGCACATGCACCTCATATAAGACTACAAGAGACAAACGAGCTAGACACAGCAATGAAACGATTTTACAACTCTATATTTGCCAAAACAGTCTCTAAAGAAAATGATTTAACTAATTTTTTAAACCCTACCGATCCTTTTCCTATTTTTTACTTGTGTGACGATAGAACTGCTGATGAAAATTGTCTAGAAGATGAAACAGCCTATTTTGTAGATGCCTGTAAAAAACATGACATTAAATTTAACCTGGACCATTGTGCTAAATCAGGAAATGATGGGAATCAAACCGTAAAAGAGGTTTTAAATTTCTTTGAACGTATGGCTTCTGGTGCATAAACGGGAATCATAAGATGGGACTATTAATAAATATTTATGTAGACTTCTACAAAAAAGGATATTTATGGACATGAGCATGCACATGGAAACGATAAACTTAGTTAAGTCATTGAGGGGCACATACAAAAAAGCAGATAGAGAGATGGTATTAGAGGTCGTTAATGCATATAAGGAAAAGTATAACTGTAGCTATAAACATGCATACGACATGATGGTTGATGGAAATCCATCATACTCAACATATACTGCATGGAGACGTAAATCAACAACTAATAAGTAATAGTTAGAGGATACTGAACTTACAGATACCCTTAATAAGGCATGTTGGTGACAATGTAATTCACAAAAACCAAATCTGGTCTAACTCTATAAACAGGTCTTAACTATCTCATCACCAAGTCTGTTAGCCGCTTGGTGCATCTCCCACCAGTATGCAAGCTCACGTGCCTCGTTTGACTCTTTGTTCTTCACTATTTTTTCGAAAGTATCACTATCCAGGCCTTCAAGCTCATCAGACAACTGTGAAACACAGTCAACAAGAAAGTCATAATCATATGAGTCTGCACACTCTTGTATCTCTTCTGGAACTTCTTTACCTTGTGATACCAGTAGATACACATATAGCTGACAGTTCTTACGTAGTTGTAGCTCTTTGTTAGAGGGGTTCATGATCTGCTATCCTTTTTAAAAATTCAAAATGATCTATTTTTTGTTACTTTACCCTAGTAATGTTAATATTCCACTTCTCCTATAAAAGAGAAGGGAGTTAATACTGATTAAGCTTTGTTATGACTATCTTCTTCGTCATCATCATAAATACTGAAGATCGGTGCAAATCCCATAAGTAGTAGTTTTTTATCGAGCGCTTTTGCATCAAAACCGTCTCTTTTAATAGATGATAATAATTTCACTTGTTGTTCTCTACTCAATCCTGCCAGCTCCAGCTCAAACTCAATTTCTTCTAAAGTCATAATATATTCCTTATAAAATATGCTACTGCATTATTAATACCCACTGAAAAAGTCAATAAAATATCTCCAACCTCATATATATCAATGGTTTTTTTAACATATTTTAGCATTTCTTTGGATTATAGCACTAAATTCTTAGGCTTAAAATGTGCTATATGGAACGTTTTATAATGATTAATTTGAAAAAAATGGACTTCATATAATCACTATGTTCCCTCACTAGTAAAATAAAGGTAATTTATAAAAAGTTGGCAGAGTCATTTTTTGAAGTGCTCACAAAGCTTCAGCAAGTCATCGCATCATCATATTTCAACTCGAAGACCTTTATAGCTACCATCTATGATCTTGTAGCCAAGAGTGAGTTAGACCAAGAGAAGGCAGATAAGTTAGTGGGGTATCTTGAGAAATACATCAAGGCTTATGAGACTTCAGAACTCGAAAGACGCATACAGGATTTAGAAGATGCAGCTAAGAAATAGACTTGCTCAACTTGAAGCAAAGATACTAAGACTGAGACCATCACACAGAATAAGGCAAAGGATATGTTGTATGCTGTAGTGAGGGGTTAAAGATGAACTCGCTTGCATCTTTCAATCAAATCATTATCATTTGCTTGTATGGTAGGCAACTTCAAATACTTAAATAATAAATACTCATTATAAAGTTCAGCTTCTTTAACCACACCAGAATAATCTTTACACTCTTTTATGATGTGTAGATTATTCTCTATCTCTTTCTCAATCTCTTCAGTAGTTATAGGATGAGTCCTTGACTTCTTCATAATGGCTACATCGCAAGGTCCAGCTAATAATACTAGGGGAAGCAAGAATAATAATGTTTTCATAGTAATAGTTTATCAGAATAATAATTTAAACGCTAATCCGTAAATTATATGTAGTAGATTTATCAACATATTAGATAAATACAAAAAAAGTATCAGTTTATTACATATTCTTGAAAAATTCTATGAAAGTACGTGTTTTAGGGGGATTAAGTGGTGGATCGGGGGAGACTCGAAATCTATGCCCTACCCTCTGAAAGCCCTATATACGGGCAATCATAATTTAAATAGTTAGCTGTTGGCATACAATTAACGTACATATTTGGCAGACTCTGCCAAAGTATTGAATGATTAATATCGTTCACCATTTCATGAAAATGAAAACCTTATAATATAATATATTTTATAAGGTTTCTATAGGTATTCAAATTTGTATGTTATCATAGACAGTAAGGTAATTTAAACATCTTTGAAAATAATTTTAAAAAATTTGGTTCAAGAATACATTTTACGAACTAACTCTCGTCTCACTCATAATTTTCAGCATAACTACACACTTTGTTCTTCCCAGATCTTTTTGCTTCATACAGGGCATTATCTGCCTTATTAATAGCAACTTCAATATCATTGTCAACCACTATATCAACCATTGAAACACCTATGCTTATAGTCACTTTTAATTCCTTATCCTGATCATATATTATTACCATCTTTTCAACCAGTTCTCGTATAGTCTGTGCGAGCTGCATACTGCTTTCTAACTCTGTATTTGGAAGAAGGGTAATATATTCTTCTCCTCCAAATCTACATACTATGTCACTTTTTCTTGTATATTCAGATAAGATATTAGCAACACCTATAATCACTTTGTCACCAATGTGGTGACCATAGGTATCATTCACACTTTTAAAATCATCAATATCAAACATTACCAAAGAGACATCATTGTTTGTTCTTTTACTCACATTAAAAATATTTTCAGATATCTCAGAAAAATATCGTCTGTTATAAAGTTTTGTCATTGGATCTATAGATGCTAAAAGTTTTAACTCCTCTTTACTTGCTTCCAAGTCTTTTGTACGTTGCTTGATCTTCTCTTCAAGTCTGCTATATACAATTGTGTTTTCAATCGAAATAACGATCTGTCCGCTTAAATGTTGTAAAAATTTTACTTTATCTTCTGTAAAGACTGAAGGCAACAAATTATTTTCCAAATAGATGATACCTCTAAGTTCACCCTGCAATATCAATGGTGCACAAAAAACAGATTTTATCAATCTGGATGATACATAAGATGTATCAAAAATATTATTTTGTGCCATGTCACTGATCACAATTGATTCTTTTGTACGTAACACGTAATTTACAATAGGATGTGCAATCGTATCGATATCTGTATAAGAGATCTCCTGCATGACATCTATAACAGACAAATCTTCATTTGCAGAAGCTTGAACCACAAGACCACCATCTTCTTTCAAGAGTAAAAAGCCATGCTGCGCTCCAGCATTTTCCATAATGATCTGTATCAAAGTCTGAAGTAAACTGGAGAATTCATGCTCTTGAGCAATTACTTCTGATGCTTTTATCAATGTTTCAACATCAAAATTCAGGTTGTTTTCAGTACTTGCATAGTCAATGTGATTGATGCCCCATTTATTGAAATTTCTTAATGATTCATCCTGATAAATTTTTGCAGCTCTTTTTTGACCCAATGTCTCATAGAGTTCTGAAGACAACCTGTTGGCAATGGCCACTAAATGTCTCTGTCCATAGATATTAGCAAGATCAATTGCCTTATCATAATACAAAAATGCTTCTGGATGATTATTTTCTATACGATATATTTCTGCTTGTAAAATATGAGCTCTTACCAAAAAGTTTTCAGCACATCCATCTGCCCAATTCAGAAATTTTTTCTTTACATTCTGTATTGTATTTTTATATTTCCCTCGTGTGGCAATACTTTCCCCCGCGATCAACTTAGCTAAGATCAAAGCATCATAAAACAAGTACTCTGTATAGTGTAACATACCTTTAGATGACTTTGCAAACTTTTTCCCTTGTAGACTTATCTGATGTGCCTCTTCATACGATCGTTGCAGATAAAGTGCTATCATTTTATTGACAAAATAAAAATGAGCAAAGTGTTTTGATTCATAAGTCTCAAGACTTTCTACATAAGAAGATTCATCAAAATCATCACTGTCATACGAGTTAAGTGTTGTTGTTTGTCCTGTAAGATTTAATAAAGTTTGCTTCACACTTAAGATCGCACCGTACTGTTCTTTTGCACCTATGTTTAATATACGTTTTTCAAAATATTGTATCTGAGTAAAAATATCTTCAAAATTCGCACCTCTCATAAACATACTTTGAACAATACCCGCAGCAGCACAACCTGTATGAAACCAATCCCCTATCTCCATCCCATTTTTATAGGCAATATGCCATATTTCTTCCGTTTCTAAAGCTGGTTCTTTCCATGAAGTTGCAAAATAACCACACACAAATTGAACCTCTGCATGTTGTGTTGTATTGTCAAACCTTTTAAGCATATCAAATGAAAGCTGACTATACGCATATCCCAATTTATGATTGCCTAAAATGCCCCCTTGAAAAATAACACCAAATACCATAAAACCGATCACTGATTCTTTAGTTAATCCCTTTTCTAAACAGAGTCTTACGATGATCAAAGCATTGGCAACACTTAATTCTGGACGTATCTGATAGGCTGCTTGTAAAGTATTTGCCAAGATCTTAATGGTCATTTTAAAGTTTTCATCATCCGATTCTGGAAGTGCTATAAGATCTTCTGTTTTATATCTCCGTAACTTCAATTTTAAACGTAAAAATTCTGCGATAAAAAGAGGAGGAACAAATGTTTTTGGCATTACTATACCAAAACTTTCTGTCGCGATACGACTTACTTCATAAGCTTTCTTAAACTGTGAAATATCTGCATAAAGTTTAATGAGCAATTCATATATCTCCCCTTTTTGCAATGCAGTTTCTGCAAGTTCAAGTGCTTTTTTATAGTAATCTATTGCCTCATCACTATGATTACATAAATGTTCACACTCAGCTCTCTGCTTTAACATCAACACTGTATTTCCAAGCGAATTATTTAAAAAGCTAAGTTCCATGGATTTTTTAATATACTTTAGTGCACTTTCAAAATCACCACTTTTTTTTGCATATATCGAAGCTTCTAAGTTGAGTTTCCCAAGAAAACTCTTATCTCTTACATACAAAGCACCTATGTTCAAATGCTTTACACACTCAAGTAAGTTTTGATGTTCCAGAGATTCTCTGCTCTGTTCTAAGTGACACCCTATTTTATAATGGACTTTATTGAGTACCTTGCCCAAAAGAAATGTATGTACGGCTTGTTGCATTTTATCATGTAAAAACCGATAACGCTTATCTTCTCTTATGTTCGCATTATCTTCAACGATCCATCCTGACGATAATGCCAAAGCCAAAGACTCATCAAATAGTTCAACATTGTTAAATACTTTTTCCAATAATCCATGGGAAAAAGTATTTCCCATACATGATGCTATACATAACAGATTTCGTACATTTGGCTGTAGAGAGTCTATATTGTTTGATAACATATCAAAGACATTGTCTGAGACTGGCAAGGCATCAATTTTAAGAAGATCACACTTCCATTCCAATCTCTCCATATCAAACCATATGGCATCATTTTTATGCATCTGTTTCAAGTACTCTTTTACAAAAAACGGATTTCCTTTTGTTCGTTCAAAGATAATATGTGCCACTTCCCTGGATGCATCGAGCTGTATATTATCTTTGATCAATGTTTCTATATCATCTTGTGAGAGTGGCAGGATCGTCATCTCATCAATTTTCAGATCAAAAGATGCCAACTCATGTAATATAGTGCTAAAAAGATGGTTACTGGAGACTTCTGTCTCATCATCCCTATAGGTCATGAACAGTACTATATTTTCTAACTTAAGTACAACATTTTTGATCCATTGTAGAGTGACTATATCCGCCCATTGAATGTCATCTACATAGATACATAAAGGTTTTTCCACATCAAAAAAGATCTCCATAAAACGTACCAAAAGATTATCTAAATTGACTTTTGTATCTGTACTGTGTACTCGTTCAATAGAAGACTGTTTACCTATAATAATTTCAATTTCAGGTATTACTTCTATTAAAATGTATGCCTGTGCGCCCAATATATTTTGTAATTTATTTCTATATCTTGCTAAGGTCTCTTCATCTTGTGATATCAGTTCTCTCACCATTGTACTAAGAGCTGTATAGAGTATCTGATAAGGAGTGCTTTGTTCTCCTGAGTCAAGTTTGAACTTACAAATATGAGAAAAATTATTTTTATTTTTGTCTATCACCTTATTGACAAGTGATGACTTTCCCATACCTGACTTTCCATATACCAATATGATCTTGTTGGCTTTATTCGTCTTTGAGTCGATATGGTATTGTAATTTCTGTTCTTCTTTTTCTCTACCATATATGATCCCACTCGTATGCAGATCTTGTATATTATGAAATGTATCTATTTGAAAATCAGAAATTTCATAATTTTCTTTATCAGCATGACGTGCTTTGGTTAGATCTATGATAACGGACAAAATATCTTTATAGCGTTCTAATTTATTGATCATAACCATTTTTTCTATGATCAAAGAGATCACATGTGGTATATTGTTATCTTTCTCTGAGATAAAAGGTATTTTTTGTGTCAGAATAGCATGAGAAAATGCAAGCCGGTCATTGTATTTATACGGTAATTCTCCCAGTAATAATTCATAAAAAATAATCCCCAAGATATAAATATCTGTTGATTGATTAATGTACGTTGAGTCTTGTAAAACTTGTTCCGGAGACATATAGTCTATAGTTACATCTGCATCATCTAATGATGTTACCTGAGAGATTTTTACCTGATGATCTTTATTGATCAAAATAGTTGAAGGTGTGAGATTATTGAAAAGTAAATTCTGTTTACGAAGTTCATGAACACTCTTACATATCTCTATAGCAATACTCAAAAAAATATCTATCTCAAGAGGTTTCTTCTTAACATATTCATTTAATGGATAATATTTACTATTTTTCATACACTATCTCTTTTATGTTTTGAGCAGACAGCAACTGAACACTAATAAAGAACAATGATAATAATATACTCTTATATTTAAACATTCAAATTCCCTTATAATATATATAACGTAAAAATGTCAATACTGTCTTAGATTCATTAGAGATGTAATATTTGTAATATTTGTGTCACCATAGAACACATAATATACTCCTGTCACTCATGGTGATCCTGATCATCATAGATTTAATATGAGGAAGAAGAACATAAACATTAATTATCTAAGTTATAACATTAAGAGAAGAAAAACAATCCCTATGCTATACTCCATTCAAATATAAAGGATCAACTATGGCATATATAGATTTAACAACAAAAAACTTTAACGAAACACTTGATAATAACGGAATAGTGATTATCGATTTCTGGGCAGAATGGTGTGGTCCCTGTAAACAGTTTGCTCCAATTTTTGAAAAGGCAGCAGAAAATTACCCTGATGTGACATTTGCAAAGGTCAATATTGATGAACAACAAGCTATAGCAACACAGTATGGTATTCATTCAGTTCCAACAATTATGGTCAGCAGAGATGGTATCATCCTTCTTAATCAAGGTGGTTCTTTACCTGAAGAAGCATTTCCTAAGCTCATTGATCATGTTAAAGGGCTTGATATGGATGAAATACGCGAAGAGATAGCTAAAGATGAAGACGACGAGTAGTATAATTGCTTAAATAAAGGTGGCGACTTCCCCTTTATTTTACTTGTTTTTTATAATAGTATTATTTAACCATTAATAATGAAATCTATTTGATAAAATACCCAAGAGGCTAGTCATCCTCATCATCCTCAAACTCACTTAAATCAAATTCTATTTTTACGGGTTCTTCTACCACTTCTTGTATATCACTAATATTTTCAGCAGAGATATTTAGAGCCATTGAGACAAATGAGGCTAAAGCATTATCATCTATAATTTCTTGGCATGTTGCAGAGGTGTTGTAAATGGTAAGTATTCCATCTTTTGTAAGTACATCTCTAGTGCCAATACCTAATTCTGCCGCTATATTATGCAAGTCTGGACGAGTAAGATGGACCTCACTAACTTTCATTGAGAAGCCTGTTCTTATCTTTGATCTTCCGTACATTTTTCTTCCTATTCTTGAAATATTTCTTTGAGTCGATTATTTTCAGATTATAGCTAAAAAGTAAAAGATATAGTGTAGTCATACCTTATGTTTTGGCTTTAGGGCACCTCTAAAAACCCTATACTCACTCAGCGATACAAGAAGTTTGCTATTACGAGGAGGATATGTGAAGCAGCAAGGTATCTGGAGACCAAGTCTCTCACGACGAAAATAATACTTGAGTTCTAGCAAGAATTGGGAAAATTTTGGCAGAGTCAAAGATTGGTTAATCTGAAAGTACGTGTTTTAGGGGGATAAAGTGGTGGGTCGGGGGAGACTCGAAATCTATTCTGAACCCTTTGAAAGCCCCATATACGGGCAATATTAAATTAAATAGTTAGCTGTTGGCATACAATTAACGTACATAT
>Ga0209013_10001399_pt1 | contig 22196 bp, 19 predicted proteins | sample Cruoilmetagenom2_FD_187291 | JGI IMG/M metagenome (GOLD analysis project Ga0209013, IMG submission 187291) | Oil polluted marine microbial communities from Coal Oil Point, Santa Barbara, California, USA - Sample 2 (SPAdes) (version 2) | ecosystem: Environmental > Aquatic > Marine > Oil seeps ... | reverse complement strand
AGGCGGGAATTTTAGCTAATGGTGGCGAAGTTTTTGTGTTGGATATGGGAGAACCGGTTAAGATTGTTGATCTCGCTAGTAACCTAATTAAACTTTCTGGATATTCAGAGGGTGAAATTGAGATTCGTGAGACAGGAATACGACCTGGCGAGAAGTTGTTTGAAGAGTTGATGAATGAAAGTGAGAGGCAGAGTGATGTTGTGTTTCCGAAGATTTATATTGGGAAAGCAACGCCGATTACGAAGCATGAGTTGATGTTTTTGTTGGAGAAGATTCCAACTCTGGACAATTTAGAGTTGAAGGAATTGCTTGTTGGTACTGCTAATCGTAGGAATGTTGAAGTTAAGAGTTTACAGGTATTGGATGTTGTTGGGTGAGCCTCGGGACGTGTGAAACGTCCTTTTATTGTGACTATAAATTAGTAGAAACATATAAACAGGTCAGAATTTACGAAAAAGTGAGGAAATAATATGAAAAAAGTTAGAAAAGCCATTATTCCTGCAGCGGGACTTGGGACACGATTCCTACCAGCTACAAAAGCTATGCCTAAAGAAATGTTGCCGATAGTGGATAAGCCAACGATTCAATACATTGTTGAGGAAGCTATTGCATCAGGTATTGAAGACATCATTATTGTAACGGGTAAAGGAAAACGAGCGATTGAAGATCATTTTGATCATGCGTTTGAGTTAGAAGAAAACTTAATTCGAAAAGAAAAGTTCGATTTACTTGAAAAAGTGAGAGAAAGCTCTAAGGTGGAGATTCATTTTATTCGACAAAAAGAACCTCTTGGACTAGGACATGCTGTACTTTGTGCGAAGAAATTCATTGGTGATGAACCGTTTGCAGTTCTTCTCGGAGATGATATCGTTCAAGCTAAGACACCGTGTTTACGACAATTAATGAATCAGTATGAAGAAATCGGTGCTTCAGTGATTGGTGTTCAACAAGTACCAGACAACGAGACGAATCGTTACGGAATTATTTCACCACTTGAAAGAGATGGGAGACTTTATAAAGTAGATAATTTTGTAGAGAAACCGGCACTTGGAACGGCACCTTCGAATCTTGCGATTATGGGTCGTTATATTTTAACACCTGAGATTTTCAATTTTCTTGAGAAGCAAGGAGCAGGAGCTGGTGGAGAGATTCAGTTGACGGATGCGATTGAGCAATTGAATCAAATTCAACGAGTTTTTGCTTATGATTTTGAAGGTAAGCGATTTGATGTTGGGGAGAAGATTGGTTTTGTGAAGACTACTGTTGAGTTTGCTTTGCAGCATGAGGAACTTAGAGATGAGTTGCTTGAGTTTCTTGAGGGTGTTTTGGCGAGTAGAGTTTTAGAATGTAAGTAAATAATGTGCTCCTGTTCGGATGGTTTATTCTTTTGGGCGGGGGAAATGTTTTATTAGGTTAGTACTTGATTGGAAAGATAATGTTTTAAATTCCAGCTAAGTGCTAAGCTACTTTAGTATTCGAGGAGTGTACCGGAATGTATATGAAAATTAAAAGATTGATAGATGTCGTTCTTTCTTTATTAGGGTTTACTATTTTATCGCCGATTTTTTTAATTCTTATAATATCTATTAAACTAGATTCAAAAGGTCCAGTGTTATTTAAACAAAAAAGAATTGGGATTAATAAAACTCATTTTAATATTTTGAAGTTTCGAACGATGAGAATAGACACGCCTAATGATACTCCCACTCATTTGCTGGAAAATCCGGAGCAATTTATTACTAAAACGGGACAATTCTTAAGAAAAACATCACTTGATGAACTACCGCAGATTTGGAATATCTTTGTTGGTCAGATGAGTGTTATTGGTCCTAGACCAGCGCTTTGGAATCAGTATGATCTGATTAGAGAAAGAGATAAGTATGGTGCGAATCATGTACCGCCTGGACTAACTGGATGGGCGCAGATAAATGGTAGGGATGAGCTTCCTATTGAGGTGAAGGCGAAGTTGGATGGGGAGTATGTTGAGAAGATTAGTTTTTTGCTGGATGTTAGGTGTTTCTTTGGAACGATTGTTAGTGTAGTTAAGAGGGATGGGATTGTTGAAGGTGGGATAGCGACATCGAGTAATGATGAAGTTGCTTCTTCTAAGGAGAGTACACCAAAATGAAAAAGATTCTGATAACGGGAAATAACAGCTATGTAGGTATAAGTTTAGTGAAGTGGCTTGGAAACTATCCTGATGAATATTCTATAGATACTATAAGTTTAAGAAATGATACTTGGAAGAAAAAAGATTTTACGAAGTATGATGTAGTTTTTCATGTGGCTGGGATAGCACATATAAAAGAAACAAAAGAAAATGCTGACTTTTATTATAAAGTGAATCGTGATTTGGCATATGAAACTGCTCAAAAAGCAAAGAATGACGGTATAAAACAGTTTATATTTTTAAGCTCAATGAGTGTGTATGGTAAGGAAAATGGAATTATTGATAAAACCACACCCCTAAAACCAAATAGTAATTACGGGAAGTCAAAACTTCAGGCAGAGCAAATGATAAATCGTTTAGAGAGTGACTCGTTTAAAATTGCAATCCTTCGTCCGCCGATGATATATGGAAAAGGATGTAAAGGTAATTATTCAAGATTAGGTAAACTTGCTAAGAAATCACCAATATTTCCAGATATTCAAAATGAACGTAGTATGATTTACATAGATAACTTCTGTGAGTTTGTAAGGTTACTAATTAGTGATTATGGTAGTGGAATCTTTTTTCCACAGAATGAAGAATATGTTTGCAGTTCAGAAATGGTTAGGACGATTTCAAAGGTGCACGGCAAAAATATATGGATGACTAAGTTATTTAATCCAATATTAACTTTTAATAATGTAGGTTTAGTAAACAAGGTATTTGGAAATTTAGTATATGAAAAAAAAATGTCTTCATATAATAAGGATTATAATATAAAGAATTTACTAGAATCATTGAGAGAGACTGAAAGCAGGAATTAATTTGAATATTAAAGCGAATACAAACAAGGCAAATATGATTGAAGATTTAGTTTCGATAATAATGCCTACATATAATTGCGGTGATTTTATAGGTTACACAATCGATTCTGTGATAGCGCAAACTTACCAACAATGGGAACTAATTATAATCGATGATTGTTCGACAGATAATACAATTGAAGTTATTAATACCTATTTACTAAGTGAACCTCGAATTAAATATTTCCAATTTGATAAAAACTCTGGTGCTGCAACTGCCAGAAATAAAGGTGTCAATCTCGCACAAGGAAGATACATGGCATTTCTTGATAGCGATGATATATGGTTTTCCAATAAACTTTCCAAACAAATTACTTTTATGAAAAAAAACAAGTATAGTTTTACCTGTACTAGTTACACAAAGATTGATGAAAACGGAAATAATTTAAATCGAATAATTAAAGCAATAGTCAAGAGCGATTATGAAACAATTTTAAAAAAAAATCCAGGCAATTCAACAGTAATTTATGATGCGAAAATTTTAGGTAAGTTTCAGATACCCAATATAAAAAAAAGAAATGATTACGTAATGTGGCTACAGGTAATAAAAAGAGCTGAAAGTCTTTATGGAATTTTAGAACCCTTGGGTAGCCATAGAATTAGAGCAGGATCATTATCTAAAAATAAAACCAACTTAGTCGGTTATCATTGGAAGGTTTATCGTGAAATTGAACATTTGTCGTTAATAAAGTCGATTTATTTAATAGCTTATTGGATTATTGCAACTATGTTTAAATTAAGATAATGGAACAGACTAAGATCGTTATCCATTTCTTTCTCTTTAGTCCAACACGGTAATTAATAGCACCGAATCGGGGATTTGTTTAGTAGTTTTAGAGATATATATTGTAAAATCTATTTCCATTAAAAGATTACAAAAAATTGTTAAAAAAGAGGTGTTTTTGTGTATAAAGTAGGCGTATGTGGACATTTTGGAGAAGGGAAGAATCTACTCAATGGTCAGACGGTTAAAACTAAATTAATTGCTGAAGAATTAAAGGTAGCTTTTCCTTCCCAATTAGTTGGTTTGATTGATACGCATGGATGGAAAAGTAATCCTATTCTATTATTAATAAAATGCGTTCTATTGATAAAGAATTCTGAGAATATAATAATATTGCCTGCGCAAAATGGTGTTAGTGTTTTATTACCTCTTTTTTTAATAATAAACAAATTATTTCATAGAAAATTACATTATGTAGTTATTGGTGGTTGGTTACCAGAATTATTAGTAGAAGACCATAAACTCAAATCCAAAGTCAGTAGATTTGATGGGGTTTATGTTGAAACACATTCTATGATTAAAGCACTTAATAAAATTGGTTTAGACAATGTCAATTATCTCCCTAACTTTAAAAGATTGAAAATTGTTGAAGAAAATGATTTAAATTATATAAGAGAGGAACCATTCAGACTGTGCACGTTTTCAAGAGTCATGAAAGAAAAAGGTATTGAGGATGCAATAAAATCAGTTAAGTTGGTCAATAGTTTTTTTGGAAGAAAAATATATACTTTAGATATTTATGGACAGGTAGATGAAAAATATAAAGAAAGATTTGACGAGCTAATCAAAGACTTTCCTGATTTTATATCATACAAAGGTGTTGTTAATTTTGATGAAAGCGTGGAGGTTCTGAAAGATTACTTTGCCTTATTATTTCCAACTTTTTATAAAGGTGAAGGATTTGCAGGAACTATTTTAGATGCATATGCAGCGGGTGTTCCTGTTATAGCAACAAATTGGAGGTATAATGGGGAAATTATTAAAGAAAAATATGATGGTTTGTTATATGACTATAAAGAAAATAAGAAATTACAAGAAATTCTAATTGATATTCAATTAAATCCAGATATTATTAATAATATGAGGAAAAATTGTTTAAAAAGGGCCAAAGAATATACTCCAGAGACAGTTATTAATTCTTTTATAAAATACCTATAGTTAGTTTTGGAATAACTTAAAAAAATCTATTAAGGGGATAAGCAAAATTTACTAACATTGGATAAAACTCTTTCAAGTTTGTTAAGTCACAATAAATGAACTGTCAAGATAGTTTTTAAAAAAATCCTCTATAAAGATTTTGAACGTATGAGATCAGTGATTTTAAACAGATGCCGCTTTGGAAGATATATTCGTTCTTCAAATGGATGAAAAAGCATATGGAGCTTAAATCCTTTTAAGGAAATAGTCAAAATGCCGTATACAACCTGATTAGGATTGCTTTGATCACCTGTGTTTGGAAGTTTTACTGTAACTGAAAGTTGAAAATACAAGAAGTTTACTAGAAATGAAAAAATCACTGAAAACTCTATTACTTAAAGCATATGAAGACTTTGTGCAAGCCCCCATAAACCTACGCGAACTTCTGCCTGTCGTATAAAACACGATTGACATTGCGATTTCTCGAGGATAAATTTTCGGAGGTGGGGTGTGCTACCTAGACCTCTTGACGTATCATCAATTGATTAGTTATTACAAATAATAAATGTGAAATTGTGGATATAAATAATTATATTAGCCCTTTATTATCTTCTGTTATTTTAATACTAAATGGTATGTATGAACTTGCACTTAATAGTTGGAAAAGTAAGTAAGTCCCAATACGACAAAGCATGAAATTATTTATGCAACGCTAATAATAAAATAAGGAGCCTGATATGAGTTCAAATTATAAAATAAAGCGTCTATTGTGTATAGTTAGTTCGATGAACACTGGAGGCGCTGAAACGTTTCTAATGAAAGTTTATCGTGCTTTGGATAAAAGTAAATATCAAATGGACTTTTATTGTATGTCACAAGAAGATGGATATTATGAAAAAGAAATTAGGTCATTGGGTGGTAGGATTTATCACTCTTATCCGAAATCAAAGAATTTCCGGAAATCATTCATAATGCTAAGAGATACAGTTAAAAAAGAGAATTATGAATATATTATGAGAGTATCACAGCATTCATTAGCGACAATTGATTTACTGGCTGCAAAATTTGGAGGAGCAAGAGTCTTAGTCCAACGTTCTAGCAATGCTAATTCAAGCAATCCCAGTGGTAAAGTATTGCATTTGATTTTTAGATGGTTGCCAGTATTAATTCCAACAGTAAAAATTGCTCCATCGACAGAGGCAGCAGAATATACATTTGGGAAAAATAGTATAAAAAATGGTGATGTATCTATTGTGAAAAACGCAATACCAGTAGATAAATATATTTTTAATATGGAAAGAAGAAATAAAATTCGAAAGGAAATGGGGATAGAAGGAAAGTTTGTGGTAGGGAATGTAGGTAGATTTAATAACCAAAAAAATCATGATTTTTTAATTGATATTTTTTCTGAAATTAAAAACAAGCATTGTAATAGTGTTTTAATTTTGGTTGGAATAGGTGAACTCGAAAGCATAATAAAAGTAAAAATTGAAAGGCTTGGTCTAAGGGATAAAGTTATTTTTTTGGGAGTTAGGGGAGACATTCCAGATATCATGATGGCGATGGACGTTTTCGTTTTCCCTTCTTTTTTTGAAGGAATGCCTAATACAGTTATTGAGGCTCAAGCAACAGGATTACCTTGTGTTATTTCAGATACAATAACAAAGGAAGTAAGGATTACGGAGTTGGTAGACTATATGCCATTGAACGATGAAGCCAAATATTGGGCAAATGTTGCTTTAAAATATAAAAACTCTTTTACTAGAAAAGATATGAAGGCTCAATTCATTGGAAATGGGTATGATATAAATTTTGTAACACTAGAAATCGAAAAAAAAATTTTTGGAAAATGAATGGAATTTACTTGGATAATATAGAACTAAGTAAAATAGGAGAGATTAATGCAGAAGATATCTTTTAATCACCTAATTGAAACAATAATGTTTTTGTATATATTAAGTTTGTATTTGTTAACTTACAGAGAAGATTTGAATTTAATCAGTAATGCTGTGGCATTGCTGTTGACTTTTACTATTTGGATTAATTTTATTCTTACGAAAAGGAAATTGGTCTTCAATAAGTTATTATTCTTGTATGCAGTGTTTCTAATAATTTGTATGATTTCAGTTTACTTTGCCATAGATCAAGATACTGCTGTAACAAAAGTTAAAACACTTCTAATGATTTTTATATTAATGGTATCTTTAATAAACTATGTGGATACATTTGAAAAATTAAGAAAAACCATGATTTATTTTGTTTATTCAGGTGTAATAGCAAGTATATATATATTGTTTACCACAGACTTCTCTCAGATGTCAAGACTTGGAGGTGAAATAGGAAATGAGAATACTGTAGGTGTAATTATTGGTATATCAGCAATTTTTTGTTTTTACTTTCTAGTAGAAGAAAAAAAATATATATTATTTTTTCCAATTCTAATGATGTATCTTGTTATTCTACTAACTGGTTCAAGAAGTGCATTATTATTTTCTTTTATAAATTTACTTTTATTTTTGTTCTTAAAGAATCGGAATGGATTAATAAATAAATTTAAATTAATAGCCACTTCTATAATATCAATACTAGTTGTTAGTTTCCTAATATTTAATGTACCTATCCTCTATCAAATTATAGGTATTCGTATTGAGAGTATGATTACCATAATTAATGGTGGTAATTCTAATGAAGGATCTATTAATAGTAGGGGTTATATGGTAGAGGCAGGTATTGAAATGTTTAAACAAAGACCTATTTCAGGATATGGAATAGGTAATTATGGAGTTGTTTTTAGTACTTATTTGGGTGGATGGAATACCTATGCTCATAATAATATTATTGAATTACTTGTTGGAATAGGGATTTTAGGGGTAATCGTCTATTACTTTGCACAAATTATTATCATAAAAGATTTAGTTAAAGCTTCTAGATATAGTAGCCATAGAAAAGTTACTTTTATTTTTATTTCTTTAATTACATCATATATTCTATTATCGGTATCATCAGTTTATTATTATAGTAAGCACTTTAATATAATATTAGTTATCGCAAGTATTGTTGGCATAATTAATAAAAAAGATAAGATCAAGATTAAACAAAATCATACCAAATTGTGAGCACATATTTTTGGAATTTACCAATTTAGCATTAAATTAATTGGAGGGAAATAATGTTAAGTCGTTTATATAACTTCTTTTATAGTAATCTGCACAATGTTGTAATATCACAAATTTTGGCAAAAATCACATATTTGATTTTCATATTATTTTATAACATTAAAAGAATAATTACTTTTAAGAAAATAGAATTGTATAGTTATAAAAAGGCACATCATATCGTAAGCACAATCTATGAAAAACAAGATTCTAATTACTTAATACATAACCGACCAATAGAAAAACATTTAGATTTAACAATTATTATACCAGTATATAATGTTGAACTTTTTCTAACAGAATGTATTGAGTCAGTATTAAATCAAGAGACTAAATTTAATTATGAAATAATAATGATAAATGATGGTTCTACAGATAATTCAAAAATAATTTTAGATAGATACAAAAACAAGGAAAGTATAAGTATTATAACACAGGAAAATAAAGGGCTTTCAGCAGCTAGAAATACTGGTATAGATAAAAGTAAAGGAAAATTTATTATGTTCGTAGATTCCGATGATTTGATAGATAGTAAAATAGTGGAAGAATTATTAAATGAAGCATATGTAAATAGCAGAGATATAGTTGCATGTGGTTATTATAATTTTGATAATAAGGGTAAAAGGAAATATATTATAAATACTCCTATAGAATATGTTAAAAATAAAGATACTAATGCTAAATTATTGGATTATCCAGGTTTTGCTTGCTGTAAAATATATAAAAGAGAGTTATTTAATAAAATTAGATTTCCTCTTAACTACTGGTTTGAGGATACTATAATTAAATTTATAATATTTAGGACTTGTAATAGTTTTGTCTATATACCTAAAGCTCTGTACAAGAGAAGGATAAATGAGACTAGTATAACTCATATAGCTAATACATCAATAAAGGCAATTGACACATACTGGATTATTGAATATCTTGTTGATTTATCGCATTCTTTAAATATAAAAGATGACGAAATATTTTACAATTTAATAGTATCTCAGTTAAGTACCATACTATATCAAAGAACATTACATCTGGATAAGGAAATTAGGGTGGCTCTCTTTGTATTAAGTCGTAATCTCATAAAGCAAAATAGGACAGAAGGAAAGTATTATTTGCCTTATAAGTCTAGGCAAGCAGAAAAAAGTTTTTTACAAAAGAATTTCTCTCAATGGGAACTTGCTTCAAAATATTTATAAGTAAGCATTAGTTATCAATAGATTAGTGAAACTAATTTCAGTTATTGAAGGGGTAGTTTTTAATGAAGCCACTAATAAGTATTATAGTTCCCATTTATAAAGTTGAACAATATTTGCATAAATGTATAGATTCAATCTTAAATCAAACTTATAGAAACCTTGAAATAATATTAGTTGATGATGCATCTCCAGATAATTGTCCAATTATTTGTGATTATTATGCAAAAAAAGATAATCGTATAACTGTTATTCATAAGAGAAATGGCGGAGTTTCTTCAGCAAGGAATACTGGACTCGATATAGCAACAGGTGAATATATTACCTTTGTTGATAGTGATGACTGGATAAAACCTGAAATGATTAACTACCTTTATGAAACAATGCGAAATAGTTGTTCAGATATAGTTAGTTGTGGCGTTATTACTGAGGATGAAACTGGTCAAATTATGAAAAAAAGTAAAGAATTTAAAAAAATCACATTATCAGTTGAGAAAGCATTAGATTTCTATGGTCATTATTTCAGAAATGAGGTATATGGGAAATTATATTCTGCGAAATTATTCTATAATAAAAGTGGGAAAATTAGATTTAAAGAGGATATTTTTATTGGAGAAGATCTACTATTGTTTTGTGAGTGTGCACTAAATTGCAATAAAATCACCTATACTTCTCCTCACTATTATAATTATTTATTCCGCATTGGAGGGGCGATGCGGTCAGAGTTTAATAAAAAGAGATTGAGCGATTTATTAGCAAGGGATAGAATTAATGGCTTGTTATCGAATTATCCAGGAGCTCAAGAAAATGCAAAGCTACGTTATGTGGAAGTTAATATTAGGCTTATTTTAGAGATATTTAACTCTCGTAACTATGATATTAAACTCATTAGACAATTGCAGAAAAATGTTAGAGTGAATTTTTTTAGGTTTATAAAAAGCCCATATCCTCTAAAAATCAAAAAAATTTACTCGGTTTTAATTTTTATAAATCCTAAATGGTTATATTATGCATGGAAAATTAAAAAAAGTATATAATTAGATTAATCGACAAAAAATATATTATGGAGGAAAAATTTGTATTTTTTCCAAGAAAATTTATCTTTAAGGGGAAATAAATAATGATTAAGGCTGGAATTATTACATTTCATTGTGCAGACAATTTTGGTGCAGTTTTACAAGTATATGGCCTCCAAGAAATTATAAAAGAAATGAATATTGAAGTAGAAATAATTGATTTCAGACCACAAGAATTGACTGAACCATATAATCACACTGTTAATTTTGTAAGGAATTACAAAAAAAATGGTTGCCCAGGTGTTGCTAAGTTATTATTATCTAAATTATATAATTATAGAAATATTGAAAATCGTTTAAAATCTTTCAATAAATTTAGAAATAAGTATTTAAATGTATCGGATAATAAGTATAAAACATCCAAAGATCTGTTGTATAATCCACCGAAATACAACTATTATTTAACTGGCAGTGATCAAGTCTGGAATCCATATTTTAAAAAAGCAATTGGAGATTCATATTTTTTGGATTTTGTCGATGACAAATCTTCTATAAAAATATCTTATGCAGCAAGTATTGCGGAAGTTGTTGAGGACGAATTATTCGAAGATTATAATAAATATATAAATACATTTGATTATATATCAATTCGGGAAAAATCAAGTTTGGAATTTATTAAAAGTGTAAGTAATAAAGATGTTTTTGTAACTTTAGATCCTACATTATTATTAGATAAAAATAAATGGAAAATTATTTCAAAGAAACCCGAAACAAAGGAAAAATATATTTTAGTCTATGATTTACAAAATAATAATGAATTGAATAGGCTTGCAAATAAATTATCAGAAGAAATGGGTCTTAAGATAATTAGTTATTCAAATAAAAAAAACTACAATAATTCCATTCAATCGTTCCGATTTAAAGGACCAGAAGAGTTCTTAGGTTTATTTGAAAATGCTGAATTAATATTAACAAGTTCTTTTCATGGAACTGTTTTTTCAGTAATTAATAATAAACCATTTTATACAATACCTCACACTACTAGAGGTTCTAGAATGATTGATCTTTTGAGAACCCTTAATTTGGAGGATAGGATAATTTATACAGAGGAAGATTTAAAAGGAAATGATTATAATATTAATTATGATAAAGTAAATATACTTCTTGAGGAAAAAAGACAAGAATCCATTAGTTTTTTAAAGAAGTCTTTTAGTATAAAGGAATAATTAGAATGAGAACTAAAGCATTTTTTCAAAACTCTATATACACTGCTTTATTACAAATAATTACAATGATTATGGGTTTTATTATACCTTTAATCATGTTGACAGTATACGGCTCAGAAATTAATGGTTTAGTAACCTCAATTAATCAGTTTTTAACCTATATTAATTTAATTGAAGCTGGACTTGCAGGTGCAGCGGTTTATGCATTATATAAACCTTTAGCAGATAAGAACTATAAAGAGGTTAATTCTATACTAACTGGGACTAAAAATTTTTATTATCAAATAGGTATTTATTTTATTATTTTAGTTCTGGGATTAGCATTGGCTTACCCCTTATTTGTAAGTACCACCTTACTTTCATATTTCGAAGTGGTTCTACTTGTAACAGTTTTAGGTGGCTCTGGTACAATCAATTTTTTTATAATGGCAAAATATCGTGTATTGCTAAACGCTACTCAGAAAATATATGTTATTTCAATTGCAACAACATTCCAAGTAGTCTTAAATACCATAATAATAGTGATTTTAGCTTATTTTAGGGTTGATATTATAATTTTGAAAGCTGTAGCATTACTTTCAGTCTTACTGAAATCAGCTATACTTTACATTTATGTAAAAAAAAATTATAAGTTTGTTAATTATAATGAGATACCAAATAAAGAAGCCCTTAGTCAAAGGTGGGATGCATTATATTTGCAGATACTTGGAAGTATACACACTGGTGCTCCGATCGTAATTGCTACGCTGTTTACATCTTTAAAAACAGTAAGTGTCTATTCTATATATAATATAGTCTACGCTGGGCTTACTGGCATATTATCAATATTTATTAGTGGCTTATCCTCTTCATTTGGAGATGTTATTGCAAGAAAAGAGATAAAAACACTGCAGAAAGCTTATCAAGAATTTGAATTTTCTTATTACATGATTATTTCTTGGGCTTATGCTTGTGCTTTAATCCTAATTATGCCCTTTATAAAACTTTATACATCTGGAATTAATGATACAGAGTACTATTTTCCTACTTTAGGCTTATTATTTACTTTAAATGGATTACTATATAATCTAAAAACTCCACAAGGCATGCTAGTTATATCAGCTGGTATGTATAAGAAAACACGTACCCAGACTACAATTCAAGGATTAATTGCTATTATTATATCAGTAATCTTTGTACAGTTTTGGGGTTTAGAAGGTATATTAATTGGAATGTGTTTATCTAATTTATATAGAATTATTGATTTGCTATTTTTTATTCCTCGTAATCTTACTAAGTTAAGTGTTATTTCTTCTTTTTTAAGAATGGTAAGAGTTTTCATAGTTATAGCAATATGTTATTTGCCATTTATATTTATTAATATTAATCCAAACAATTTAGTCGATTGGTTCATTATCGCGATTATTATTTCTATATATTGTTTTTTGATTACTGTAATAATAAATTTTTTATTTGATAAGAGATTATTTAAAAATGTTTTATTAAGGCTAATTGGAGTTTTTAATAAAAATAAGTGATCAGGAATTTATTGTAAATCTTAACATAAGCCATTTATAAGTAACCTAGCGAGCGATCTTACCTTTAAATAGAATTGAGGAAATATAAAATGGGAATGGAAGAAAGAATAAAAAGTATAGAAACTAATTCTTTATCTAAATATAAAACATATCATTATTTTGAAAATTACGGAAAAATAGAATCTGTTGATGATTATATTTTTTTTGTAGAATGGGCTAAAAAATTTCAAAAGGATATTTTTATTTTAGGAAATGGTTCAAACACCTTATTTACTAAGAAAAGAATTAAGTCACTAGTTTTGAAAAATAGCATACCAAAAGAAATAAAATCTATTTCCGAAAAAGATAATCTGTTCGAAATATCTACAAATGTGATGATTCATGAAATATTAAGTTTTTGCAATAAAAATTCATTAGATTCCTTTTACTTTTTATCCTCAGTTCCAGCAACTATTGGTGGAGCCCTAGCTATGAATGCTGGGGAAGGTAAGAAAATAAATAAAACAATCTATGATTTTGTTGAAAGTGTCAAATATATAGATGATGACTATAAAGTAAAGACCATTAAACCTGTTGATATGAATATAGAATATAGAAAAACTATATTTACTGGTTGTCAGGATAAGTTTATTGTAAGTGCAATTTTTAAATTCCCCCAGAAGAACTTTAAGGGAATAAACCCAATTAAGGAACGCATTCAATGGTCGAAAAAACATCAAGATAACATTGCACCAAATTGCGGATCAATATTTAAAAAGTATGATGGACGAGTATTAAGTATATTAAAAGGATTAAAATTAGGTAAAGCTCAATACTCTGCCAAAACATCTAATTGGATAAATAATAATTCTAGTAGCCCACGACCAATCTTATCTTTAATATTTTTCGCAAAGTTATTTCATTTCATTTATGGGAAAAAATGTGAAATAGAAATAATTCGAGTGAAATAAAGGTCTTATTGGGTATTATCTCTAAAAATCGTGTTTCAATCAAAATGTACATTTTTTCAGGAATAAATAAATAATGGGTAATAAATCGCCAATTGTAGCTTTTTTGTTGTTTCCTTGTCTTATTTGTTTCTTAACACAAATTCAAAAAATCCTCTTTAAATGTTCTTTTGCTGAAAGTTAATATGTGTAGTTGAATCTGATCCTATTGTTTTTTAAAAATTAATAAATAAGTAAAGGAAGGTGCAACGATGTACAAAATAGCAGTGGCAGGTACAGGTTATGTGGGTTTAGTAGCAGGAGCATGTTTTGCTGAACTAGGACATCAAGTAACTTGTGTTGATATAGATGAAGTTAAAATAAATCTTATGAAGTCTGGCATAGCCCCAATCTATGAGGATGGATTAGAGGAACTGATGCAGAAAAATTATACTGCTGGAAGACTAGATTATACAACCGACTACAAGTCTGCGTATAAAGGCGCGGATGCAATTTTTATCGGCGTGGGTACACCAGAACAACCAGATGGTTCTGCAAATCTTTCTTACATAGCGACAGTAGCAAGACAAATTGCAGAGTCAGTTGAAAAAGATTGTTTAGTCGTTGTGAAATCGACAGTACCAGTTGGAACAAATGACAAAGTAGAACAGTTTATTCAAGATTTTTTAGTTAATAATGTGCGTGTGGAAGTAGCTTCAAATCCAGAATTTTTAGCACAGGGTTCGGCAGTGCGTGATACATTACAGGCTGAACGAATTATTATAGGAACTGAAAGTGAATGGGCAGAGAAAATATTAAATGGTATTTATGCATCTTTTAATTTACCAATTGTATCAGTCAATCGAAGATCTGCAGAACTGATTAAGTATGCTTCAAATGACTTCCTTGCTCTTAAAATTTCGTATATGAATGATATTGCAAACCTATGTGAATTAGTTGGTGCAGATATTCAAGATGTTGCAAAAGGAATGAGCTTTGATAGTCGTATTGGTAGTAAATTTTTAAATGCAGGTATAGGTTATGGTGGTTCTTGCTTCCCTAAAGATACTAAAGCATTAGAAAATATTGCCAGACAAAATGGTTATGAACTGAAAACGGTGCAAGCTGCTATTGATGTGAATAAAGAACAAAAAACTAAGTTATACAAAAAAGCTAGTAAGCGCCTAATTACATTTAGTGGTCTTAAAGTAGCTGTTTTAGGTCTTACGTTTAAGCCGGGAACTGATGATTTAAGAGAAGCAGCTTCTCTAGAGAATGTGCCACTGCTACTAGAACAAGGAGCAGATATTTATGCATATGATCCTATTGGCGCAGCTAATTTTGCTAAAGTACATCCAAAAGGTAAGAATGGTAAAGGTCAAATCACGTATGCGGAAAATATCGAAACTGCGTTAGAAGGTGCAAATGTTTGCTTCATCTTTACTGAATGGGGAGAAGTGAAGGCAGTAACACCCGTAACGTACAAGAAATTAATGAGAACCCCTTTAGTTTATGATGGACGAAACATTTATAGTGTACAAGAAATGCAACAAGCTGGTGTGGAGTATTATTCAATTGGTAGAAAACCTGTCAGTAGAGAAGTGCTAATGGAGGCGAAAAAACTTGAACAATTCTCAAGTAAATCCTAATAAAGTTTTTCTTATTACTGGTGCAGCAGGATTTATAGGTTATTACCTATCCAAAAAACTTCTTGAGCAAGGCTGTCAAGTTGTAGGTTTGGATAATGTAAATGCTTACTATGATGTGAATTTGAAATATGCCCGTCTTGAGAATCTTAACCACTTTGAGAACTTTACTTTTATTAAGGGTGATATTTCAAATAAAGAAACAGTGACAAATATTTTTGAACAATATAAGCCGAGTGTTGTAGTAAACTTAGCTGCTCAAGCTGGTGTAAGATATTCAATTGAAAATCCAGATGTCTATATTCAAAGTAATGTCATTGGCTATTATAATATTTTAGAAGCTTGCCGACATTATCCAGTGGAACATTTAGTATATGCATCTTCTAGCTCAGTTTATGGTTCTAATAAAAAGGTACCGTTTGAGGAATCTGATTTTGTCGATCATCCAGTGTCATTATACGCAGCAACTAAAAAATCGAATGAGTTAATGGCTCATACATATAGTCATCTTTATAAAATTCCTGCAACAGGACTTCGTTTTTTTACTGTATATGGACCTATGGGACGACCAGATATGGCATATTTCGGTTTTACCTATAAGTATTTTGCCGGAGAGTCAATTAAGATATTTAATAATGGTAATTTTGAGAATGACTTATTTCGTGACTTTACATACATTGATGATATTGTAGAAGGAATTGAACGAATTATTGGAGCACCTTCCACAGAATCCGTTCCACATCGAGTGTTTAATATCGGCAATAACAATCCGGAAAAATTGATGGTGTTTATTAATACATTAGAAGGTGCATTAAGTAAAGCATTAGGGAAAGAAGTCGAATTTAATAAGATTTACGAGCCTATTAAGCCGGGAGACGTTACAACGACATATGCTTCGACCGACTTATTACAAGCAGCCGTTGGATTTAAACCACAAACTACGATTAAAGAAGGCTTGCAAAAGTTTGCTGATTGGTATGTGAAATATTATGGAGTGAAGTAAACGAACTACATTCATTTTACTCGATACTAAAAGGAGGTACCTAATCTATGAATATTCTAGTAACGGGCGGTGCAGGATATAACGGCACTAGAGTAAATGGTTATAATTTAAGTGGTGCCACACATGACAATTTAATCGATAATTTTTGATAAACAATTTTGAAGTGTATTATTTTTTTGCTGTAACGCTGACGATTTAATCAGAAATTGTAACAATACCTAGCATGGGTGGCACTTTTTTGTGGGGGAATCGTAAGGTTGCTACTCAAAACTATATAGAATATCCAGCAGTTTGCTTGAAATCTTATTTGTCTAAACATAGAAATAGCGAATATCAATAGATATACAGAAGTCAACCAGTTAATCATTTCCGACATCTAACTACAATTCAAGTACTAATATCCGAATAGAAATACAAACTTCTCTGAGAATTTCGAACGAGATTAATGTTAGTGAGTACAACTACAACTAAAATAAAGATATAGGCAGCCAGAATTAAATCTTTGACTGCCTTTTATTGTGGAAGAAAATTCACAATATATTAGGTTTCTATAGGAATTTTCAAATTTGTCTAAAGGAAGAATAGAAGATGAATTTGGAAAGAATGACAGGATAGGAACCAGTAATGAATTCGACGATTCATATGATAATGGGGTTGAATAAAGATTCATTAGATATCGCAAAATACCTGCAGCAACGGAAAGAAATAGAAAGGACGCGATTATTTTATGAACATATTAGTAACAGGAGGAGCTGGCTATATCGGCTCACACACTTGTGTTGCTTTACTAGAAGCAGGGTATTCAGTAATTGTTGCTGACAATCTTTGCAACAGCAAAGTTGAAACGATTGATAAAATAAAGCAAATAACAAATAGAGATGTACTCTTCTATCAGATAGATGTGACTGATGAAGAAGCAGTGGACAAGATATTTTCTAATCATGATATAGATGGAGTCATGCATTTTGCCGGACTGAAGGCAGTTGGTGAGTCTGTTGAAAAGCCATTAACTTATTATTTCAACAACCTCGTCAGCACGATGGTTCTTGCCAAAGCTTGTCAGAAACATCATGTGAAACGATTTGTTTTTAGTTCTTCAGCAACCGTATATGGGGACAACACAGGACCATTTGTAGAGACTATGAACCTCTTACCGACGACGAATCCTTATGGTGAGACGAAAGCCATGAGTGAGAGGATTTTAACTGACATTGCAAAAGCAAATCCTGCTTTCTCTGTATCACTACTTAGATATTTCAACCCAGTTGGGGCTCATGAAAGCGGATTGATTGGTGAATCACCAAATGGGATCCCAAATAACCTTATGCCGTATGTAACGCAAGTGGCTAAGGGTAAACGCGAGAAATTAAGCGTATTCGGAAATGACTATTCAACAGTTGATGGCACAGGAGTTCGCGATTACATCCATGTGGTGGATCTAGCGGAGGGCCATGTAGCAGCATTGGAACACATCACGGAAGGTGTTCATATCTATAACTTGGGCACTGGACAAGGTACAAGTGTATTAGAGTTAATAAAGGCATTTGAAGATGCAAATGGTGTTAAGGTTTCTTATGAAGTTGTGGATCGCAGACCAGGGGACATTGCTGCATGCTATGCCGATGCTTCAAAAGCTGAGCGAGAACTTGGGTGGACGGCTAAACGTGAAATTATTACGATGTGTAGGGATGCTTGGCGGTTTGAGAAGGGGTTTGGGGAGTAAATAAGGGAATAAGAATTACCCGCTGGGCTGTGTGATTTTACAGCTTGGCGGTTAATTAATAAACTATAAGATGCGAAAGATTATGATCAGACTTTAGGGGGTATTACCATGGTACTATACTTTTCTAAAGTCCCGATTACATATGTTGGTGAAAACGATTCCCATTAAAATTCGCGTCCCTGGGACGAAAATAAATCAGAATAATCACTACAATTTAATGAGTAAGAATCCCCCTTGGATCAGCTGTAGAACTGATAGGAGAGGGATTTGGTTTATTTTTTCAATATCTCCATTCAATAGTCCAAGTTTTGAAATACAGAGATTACATATTTCCTACTAGTGTATAATTAATATAGATAAAATCTCAGGAGGAGATTGCGTGAGTTTTAATATTTATGATATTGATAATGAAAAAAAACAAGAAGATGAACAGGCAGGTTTGGAATATGAACGCATAGAGGAAGAGGATAAAATTGAAACTCCTTTCGATGCAGAAAAAATACGAATAGAGCAACGTATGCTTTCCCTTAAATATATGAAAGAACTTATTGATACTGGTTTAATGAATCTCAGCCCTGATTTCCAAAGAAATGTAGTATGGAAAGAGATAAGACGAAAATCATTACTAATAGAGTCTTTAATGTTACGTATACCAATTCCTGCTTTTTATTTTTATGAAGATGAAGATTCAGTTTTACACGTCATCGACGGTCTACAGCGATTAACAACAATTAATAGTTTTCTTGATAATAATTATAAATTAAAAGGTCTCCAATACTTACAGGAAACTTGCGATGGTATGTATTTTTCTGATTTGAATGCTAAATATGTAAGTCGAATTTACATGACTCAATTACCAGTAAATGTGATTGACGCTCGAACTCCCTCGCAAGTTAAGTATGATTTATTTAGGAGAATAAATACGGGAGGAGTTTCCTTGAACGCTCAAGAAATTCGTAATTCTATTGCCAAACCACGTGTGAGAGAATTTCTTAAGAGACTCGCATATTCTGAATCCTTTATTAAGGCCACGGGTGGTGGAGTAAACGATATGCGCATGGCAGCTCAAGAACTTGTTTTGAGATTTGTGGCATTTTATTCCGCTTATGACTACAAAATCGGAAGAATTAATTACCATAAAAGCGATTTAGAATACTTTTTGGATCAAGCTTTCGAGCAATTAAATATAGCTAATGAAGAAAAATTGCTACATTTAGAAAAAGCATTTATAAAGGCTATGGATAATGCTTATATTCTTTTTGGGGATTATGCTTTTAGAAAATGCAATTTTTCCGATTTACAGTCTGGACGTCGAAATCTTATTAATAAGTCCTTATTTGTTGCCTGGAGTGTGCTACTTGCCGAAAAACAGCTTAAAAACAATGTATTTATCAACAAAATAGATAATCCTATTCGTATGTTAGCTCGCATGATTGAAAAAGATGAGGATTATTTAAGAGCAATTACTATAGGGACCAATTCAGCACGACAAGTTGAGATGAATTTCACAAAAACAAATAAGTTATGGGAGAAACTAAATTTTGATATTTAATAAATTAAATCTTTATCAATTTAAAAGTTTAAGTAATTCTGAAATTGAATTTGCGCCAATTACGGTTTTAACGGGTTCTAATGGCGTTGGTAAATCCTCTGTTATTCAATCTATTCTTTTAGCAAAAAACACTTCGGAAAATGTTAATCGATTAAATCGCTGGGAAGTAGAATTAAATGGTCCATACCATCTTGCTCTCGGTAGAGCAGGACATGTCCAATCTTTAATGCATGAAGATAATCTCATTAAGATCTTCTTTAATTCAGAAAGAGATCATTTAAATTATACGTATTTAGTGAATCCAATCGAACATCCATATATTTTACAGGTTGAAAAGTCACAATCATCTGGAACCTTATTAAAGCAAGATGTTAACCTTCACTATTTAAACGCAGAAAGATTAGGTCCAAGAAAAGGTTTGGCATTTAATCCTACCGGATTAATTACTACAGGGTATCAAGGTGAATTTGTAAATTATGCAATTAACCGATCGGACGAAGTACATTTAACTGTCCATCCATCATTAAATGCTGATTCTGCTCTTCCACGCTTTTCAACTCAAGTAGAAGCATGGATGAGAATGTTAATTCCTGATTTCAGATTAAAAGTAACTCCATTATCTGAAGTTGATATGGTGACAATTTCCTACAGTAATTCATATTTGGGAGATTTTATTTCTCCAACTTCTACTGGATTTGGAATTACTTATGCATTGCCTGTAGTAACTTCTGGTCTCATTGCATCTTCTCAACTAAAAAGTTTACTTATAGTAGAGAATCCAGAAGCTCATCTTCACCCATACAGTCAATCGCGAATGGGTCAATTCCTTGCAATGGTAAGTTTGTCAGGAGTTCAAGTTATAATTGAGACCCATAGTGAGCATGTAGTGAATGGCATCAGATTGCAACTAGCAAAAAGTGAATCAACAGAAAAAGGTCTAGTCCAATATTTTTCACAAGATGAAGGGGTCACCAATATAAAAAAAATTGAAGTCAAAAAAAATGGTGAGCTTTCAGAGTGGCCAAAAGGTTTTTTTGACCAAGAAGAAAAAGATTTATATGAATTACTGAGGCTCAAGAGATTATGAAGGTATGTTATTTAATTGTTTCAGATTCATTTGATAAAAATAAATCAATTATAGAAAAACCGTTAGAAGAGGAATTGGAAGATTTATTACAGGTTTTGGAAATGATTGATGAAGAAGAAACAGTATTTTATATGAATGATTTATTTCATCAAAATATCGATGAAAATGTCACTTTTTCGCAGTGGCTTTTTAATAGCAGTTCACGTCATGATAGCAGAAGGCTAATGCAAATTAAGTTTAGGGGTATGAAAGAATTAGAACCATCTGATTATCAACAAAAAATGTTGAGTATTGAGAATAAAATTTATGAACACCCAGTTGTAATGCTTCCTTTTTATAAATGGACAAACATAAAGATAGAAGGTGTATTAATAGTAAATAATCAGTTGGATTATTTAAAGGCTAACCGATTTTATCTTTCACTAACCAATGACTTAACCCTGTTTATTAAAAATAGTAATAAATGTTTTCCGCAACTTTATATAAATGATAGTGTGCAACAAAGAATGAAAAAACTTAAACCATTTCGTAACTATATTGGGGAGATAATTATTCATTTAAGTGTTCTGAATGATTATGGGCATAAAGTCTTTAATGAATTCCGTTCACAAAGTGAAAATACAGTGCTTAGACACTTGGGTATAATTGGAGACATACATTGTTCGCCTCAAGGAGATCCTGCGTATGAGAAAGCTAACCTAACTTTTGAATTTCCAAAAGATGATGGAGGCACAGTTGAAATTATATGTGCACCACATACAAAATTGTTTAAGAAACATTCTGGAGAACGTATTTATTTCCACTGGGGACATCCAGAAGTATCTGAAGGGAAAAAATTATTAGTAGGTCATATTGGCGAACATTTATGAGTTAAAAATGAAAAAACAGGTACCTGTGGTAGAAGCCACTGAAAAACTTACGTTTTTAAAATTTGTAAGTGTGGTTAAATTGAAAAGGCACCATCTCGTTCGATTTGAACGAAATGGTGCCTTTTTCTTTCGTATTTCTTACTCTGCTTCCTTCGTTAATGTCAGTATTCGCTTGAGGTTTACTGCGAATATGGCCATGGTGTAAACGCTAAAATAAAATTGACAGTTTCCGCTAAGATACTTTTTACACTTTTGCCAAATAGAATCGAACTTCTAGTAAACTGAATGTACTCGTTTATTGGAGGTTAGGAATTTGGAGGATAAGTTAATGTTATATTTAAAGATTCGTCAGC
>Ga0209013_10001398_pt1 | contig 22200 bp, 27 predicted proteins | sample Cruoilmetagenom2_FD_187291 | JGI IMG/M metagenome (GOLD analysis project Ga0209013, IMG submission 187291) | Oil polluted marine microbial communities from Coal Oil Point, Santa Barbara, California, USA - Sample 2 (SPAdes) (version 2) | ecosystem: Environmental > Aquatic > Marine > Oil seeps ... | reverse complement strand
TATTTTTTAGTATCTAGAATCTTTACAAGTAAATGCTGTTTGTAATTTCATATAATTATATAGCTTGCGAGCATGTCTTCCTTTTTGGGTGTAATTATTCATTTTAGGCTCTAGCCGACGTAGAAATTCTCTATCACATGCACACCTATTATTTCCCCATCTATAACATTCATCATGTGCTTTGCAAGCCGCATCTACATCATTTATAGGGGCACCAGGTCCACTACAACCTGGGCCGCACCAATTGTATCCGGGAAACACGCAAAAACGGGGATTTCTTCTTCTATATGCCAAATTTAAAACCTCCTTAACAATTGATATATTTCTACTAGTCTATTCCGAAAACTTGATTATGTATAAACTATCCGAACCGAAATAGACTGTCCACTAGTCGTGGTAAAACAGCAATCTAATAACCAAAACAGCCTTCATAGTTGGGATGCTATGAAGGCTGTTTTATTTTATTAGTATTTGCAATTTAATACCTCCAATATCAACTAACTTCATTTAATCATTTACTAGGGTAACGATCTTTTTGGTAGCCCGTTTTATATCTGAATAAAGGTAATCTTAGGTAAGATGTTGAAATATGTATAAGAAGTGGAAAAAATGATGATTGAAGTAGTAAGAAAATATTCTTAGAAGTTTGGGTAAGAAGAAAAAGTTGATAGATTAAACAACAAACTGTACATGGATATGAGGGAGATTAAAGAAGAACACAAGTGCGATATTTTCTATCCTTGTGGCAGTTTTTACAATTTTCGTCGCCATATATACTTTTTAAGTTAACACACGACTTAATGGGATGCCGAAATAAGAATATAGCTAAAAATTTAGTAATAGTATGTTAGAGACCAAAAACAAATGGGGATGAAAAAATGAGAAAAGTAATATGGTTTGTTGTTTTCGTTTTACTGATAAGTATATTTCCAATAACGATGTTGGCAGCTGAAAATAAGGATACGACTCCATCTGGAATTCTGTACTCAGAACTACAGCAACGGGTGGATGAATACGCTGCTAATTATATTGGAAAAACAACGACTGGAGCAGCAGTAGCTATTGTGAAAGATGGAGAGTTAATTATTAATTCATCATACGGTTATGCGGATTTAGAAAAGAAGCTAGAAGTTGGAGAGGATACGGTTTTTGAATGGGGATCTTCTACTAAGCTACTTGTTTGGACTAGTGTGATGCAGCTTGTGGAGCAAGGAAAACTGGATTTAGAAGAAGATATACGGGCGTATTTACCACAAGATTTTTTCCAGAAGCTGAAATATGATTCACCGATTACCATGTTAAACCTTATGCATCATGACGCCGGTTGGGAGGATAAATATACCGATTTATTTTATCTGTCAGCTGACGATATAAAGCCATTAGAGGAAATGCTTACTATTTCTGAACCAAGTCAGATTAACGAGCCGGGAGAGGTTGTCGCCTATTCTAATTATGGTGTTGCTCTAGCAGGATACATAGTAGAAGAAATTGCGAAACAACCGTTTTATGACTATGTGAATGAACATATATTTTCAGCTCTTGATATGAGGAACACAGCGGTGCACCCTTCACAAGACGATAATAAGAGTGTCGCACTGGAAAGGGAATCTATCCATGGGTATTTAGGAAATAGAGACAGTGGTTTTAGTCGTTCACCATACAGCAGGATATATATCGGTTTGTACCCTGCCGGTAGTGCAATTGGAACAACGGAGGATGCTGCAAAGTTTCTTGCGGCATTGATGCCTCAAGAAGGAGATAATAGTCCTTTGTTTAAGAATAATACTACTTTAAATAATATGCTTACTACAAGTGACTATTATGATGATGGTATCGCTAGAAATGCTCATGGATTTTGGCAAGGCATGTATTCAGTTGGGGTGCTTGAGCATGGGGGAAATACAGATAGCTTTTCTAGTAATTTTACTTTTTCGAAGGAAGAAAACTTAGCTATTATAGTGATGACAAATCAAATTGCTGAAACAGGATTAAGTTATGGATTACCTGTTTATATATATGGGGACTATGTGCATGAAGACAGTGAAGGAGCATTATCAACTGCCCGTGAATTGGAAGGTAGCTATATGCAGGCGAGACAAGTCTATAAAGGTTTCTCCAAGCTAATGGGTGTTTTTATGACAGGTCATTTGAAGGCAGAAGATGATTCAACCTTTGCTTTGTTTGGTAAGACTTTTAAACAAGTTTCTCCTTATTTATACAGATCGACAGATGAACATAACTTATTTCTTCATTTCACACAGAGCGACGGAAAAGTAGAGAAAGTATCTATGATGACTTCAGATCTGTTGCCAATGTCAACAGGAATGAAGGGGTTTGCCATTTTTAGTGGTATTACCGCGGTCAGTTCCATTTTGTACTTGTTTGTTTCACTAATAGCAATGGCTGTGAACAGCATTAGAAAGAGAAAAAAGTCTATTACCACTTTACCAATTAGGAAGTGGAGTATTTTATTAAATACAGCTGGAATCATGGTGTTAGTGAATGTCGCATTACTAGCATATCGAACACTTTACTACGCATCCTATACATCGTTAAAAATTCATTTTTGGGTTAACTATGCTTATTTAGCTTTTGCTGCAATATGTATAACGATGATTGCAATGCAGTGGAAAAAAGCTCGGTATAGTAAATTACAAAGCATAAACTATATTCTTTCATGTATAGTGGCTTTCTTGCTAGCGGTGTTACTAATAGGTTGGGAACTTTATAAATAAATTTGGCTATTTTAAAGGTAGAGGTTAATTTATTGTGAAATAGCATGGTGACCTTCAAATCCTTATCGTTGTAAATCTACATTTTAAAAATATTGACATCCTATTAGCTGGTTTACTTCAAGAAGGAGTAAACCATTTTTTCTTATTGAATTAAAGAAGCAGAATAGTTGAAAAAGCAATTCTAAAATTAAAGAGGGATTATATGGAAAAATATTATCTGGTATTCTTTTGCTTAGCAATTACATTACATAATTTAGAAGAAGCCTTATGGTTACCTAGATGGTCTCAGCTCGACACATCTTTTCAAAAGCCAGTTACACCCGATGAATTTCATTTTGCAGTATTGATTATTACCGCACTTGCCTATTTAGTGACCTTTCTGTATTTAAACTTTTCCAACTCAAATGCAATAAAGTGGGCATTCATTGGATTCTTAGGCTCTATGATTTTTAATGCAATTTTTCCGCATCTAATAGGTACATTATTAATGAAAACATACGTACCTGGCTTAGCCACAGCTCTATTATTAAATATACCAATCAACACCGTTATCCTATATAAATTACATACTTTAAATTTAGTTACTCTCAAAGAAATAGTTATTTCAACAGTTGTAATTGGAATGATTTTATTAGCTATGATACCTTTTTTGTTTATGTTAGGAGAAAGTTTAATAAATTATTAATAGGTAGAAAAATACTTGTTGTGATACAGCTGATGAGCTTTTTCCAGTTGGTAGACGCAAAACAAGGTTTGAAGGACAATTTTAAGTTTTTAGATAAACGGATTGATAATCAACTGAGTGTATGGATTGTAATTAGTTTAATTTTCATTCAATTGCTCCTTATTTTTTGAACTATCATGAAAATTAATTTCTTCGAGAAATGAAATATTTATTTCAAGCTAATTTTTAAGAGTCCAGACCTTACTTTGATTCTCTTTGGCTTATGCCCTTTATTTCACTTATTGTCTTGACTTCAAGATAATAAATCCATACACTTAACTAAACCAAGTGCAAAACTATGTTTAATAGAAAAGGATGATGAAAAGTGGGAGAGAATAAGAAGCAATTGCCGACTGAAGTGGATGAAAAAGGAAAATTTATTCGTCAAAAAAATCGTTTTGCAACAACTTTTGGAAGTGAACCAGGGGAACTACCAGTAGAGGCAGGAAGATATCGCCTTCTGTGGGCTGCGGTTTGTCCTTGGGCGCATCGCTCTGTCATTGTGAGAAGTGTACTTGGGTTAGAGGATGTTATTAGTTTAGGAACTGCAAGTCCGATGCGTCCAAATATTGATCGAGTGGATTGGGAATTCTCCTTGGATGAAAATGGAATAGACCCAGTGTTAGGTATTAAATATATGAGTGAAGTATATCTTCAAGCGGATGAGACATATGAAGGTAGACCAACTGTCCCTGTAATCGTTGATGTAGCAGAGAAAAAAGCCGTGAACAATGATTACTTCCGATTAACCAATCATCTAGAGACAGCATGGAAACCGTTCCACAAAGAAAATGCACCTGAGTTATATCCAGAGCATTTACGTGACGAAATTGATGCATTAAGTGAAACTATTTTCCATGAAGTGAATAATGGTGTATATAAATGTGGGTTTGCTCGTTCACAGGAAGCATACGAAGAGGCTTACGATGTGTTATTTGCGCGTTTGGATGAACTAGAAAAACGTCTTTCTACGCAACGCTTCTTGTTTGGGGACTTTATTACAGATTCAGATGTTCGCCTTTACGCGACACTTGTACGCTTCGATGTTGCCTACTATGCGGCTTTCAAAACAAATCGAAATCGTATTGTAGATTTTCCGAATTTATGGGGCTACCTACGCGATTTATACCAAACACCTGGATTCGGTGATACAACAGATTTTGAAGCGATTAAAATACATTATCACTTATCAAACCATATTGCCAGTGACGATCAAAAAGGACCAAATAATATACTACCAAAAGGTCCAGATACGTCCATCTTCAACTTAAAGCATGAGCGTGAAGTATTAAGTGGCAAGGAAGAGAAATTTCTTATTCAATAAGGAGATGAAAAACTTGATCCTACGTGATGCGAGAGAAGAAGAATTAGTTTATATACGTGAGATGAGATTACATGCATACGAAGAGCATGCACCTAAAATACCCGAAGCACATTGGAACGCCCTCCAACAATCTATTTTATCGGATGCAGATTCCAAACCTGGTATTGAACGAATAGTAGCAGAGATTGATGGTGAAATTGTAGGGAGTGTTGCCTTGTTTGCACCAGATAAGCAAGTATATGAAGGATTATTGGATGAAGAACTGAATTATCCAGAGCTCCGTATGCTAGCTATCACATCGCAAGCAAGAGGCAAGGGTGCAGCTACAGCACTTATCAATGAATGTATGAAGCGGAGTAAAGAAAAAGGTTTTACGGAGATGGGACTGCATACTGCAGATTTTATGGAAAATGCCATTAAGTTATACACTCATCTCGGATTTGAACGATTACCCCAATTTGATTTTGAACCAGCCAATGATGGTATTATTGTCAAAGCATTTCGAATTAAATTATAGTAATTAGAAGAATTCATTGCAATGAAAGAAAAAATACACAAGTACCTGACTCTAAACAACTTTAAGTTGCCATAGAATCTGGTATTTTTTGTAATCATTTGAATTATCGAATTATATTTTGACAAGCTTCAGTGGAAGTAATATTATTGCGTTATGCGATATACCGTGTCGCATAACATTAGGAGGGGTTGTTATGGCATATAACGGAGGACCAATGACTGAAGCAATGTATTATGTATTATTAGTACTTATGAATCCAAGTCATGGATATAGTCTGATGAATGAAATAACAAAGGCTTCAAATGAGAGAGTAAAAATGGGCCCTGGAACACTTTACGGGGTTCTCGCACGTATTCAAAAAGATGGTCTTATCACTCTATCAGAAGATGATGGTAGAAGAAAAACTTACATAATTACTGCTGAAGGAAAAGAAGCACTTCAAAATGAATATAATCGGTTAGTAGCGTTAGTCGATGACGGAATAGTTTTGAAAGAAGGTGAAAGAAATTAAGGTTGTCTTAAAACTGAAACCAAGTAATTACTGGCGTATTGGTGAACATGAAAGTTGGTTTTCCGATATGGCTAATGAAGGTTTGCATTTAAGGAAGATAGGTTCGATGTTTGTGCATTTTATTAAAGAAGATCCTAAAAGGACTAGATACAGAATAGATGTTATAAACAACAAAGAGATTACGTTGGAGCAACAGCAGTTGTATGCTGAAAGTGGATGGTCTTTTGTGACTAGGCATGGAATGTTTAGTGTGTTCTCATCTCCAATTGAGTTGAATGCCCCTGAATTACATACTGATCCTGAGGAACAAGCGTATACTTTGAAGGCACTTGATAAAAAAGTTATGAGTAATGCTATATTGGCAGGAGTTATTACGTTAACACTAATTGGAATACTTTACTTTTCCTTATTTGTGAACTCCACTCCTACTCTATTCCTTGTAGAAGGGGAGATTATTCAACCTATGCCATTATTTATACTGATTTATTTCGCATGTAGTTTGATACAGGCTGCAGTTGCAATACGTTCTTTAAGGACTAAACTTAAAGAGGGGAAAGCGATTGATCATGCTGCGCCATGGAAAAGAATGCGTAATGTTAATTTATTCATCTCCAATTTCTTTATTGTTATAGCGCTTATTACTGCAATTATTCCATATATTCAGCTTGCCAAGATAGAGACTGTAGAAATGCCAATAAATAATATTGCCATACCTGTCGTTAGACTTGCCGATATTGAACAAAATAATGAAATGGTGAGAGATAGAGCCTTTATACTAGGAGATATTGATATAGGCAATAGTTATCGTTATAAGTGGAGTATATTAGCACCAGTTCAATATGAAGCAGAAGAAAATGGGATTGTTCAAGCGCAAAAATGGAAGGATGGCAGTGGCGTGTATTCGCCTAGTATTCATTCTCAAGTTTATAAAATCATTTTTCCATCTATGAACAAAAAACTAGTAAGAGATTTGGTAGAAAGATATGGTATGTTCGAAGAAAGTGAGAAATTATTAGAGTTGGAGCATAGTAGCTTTGATCTATTAATAGTTAAAGAAGAGGACGATGAAACGAAAGAAATATTTGCAGCTAAAGGAAAAGGTGTAATGTACGTTAGTTATTATGGCTATGGAGAAATGGATAGTCTTATAAAGAATGTTGAGGAGCAAATTAGTTTAATTGCAGACTAACAATAATTTTCTCTAATATCTGTAGCTGAATATTGTTCTTCTTCATATGATGAAAAGATGAGGACAGTTCTTTCATTTATATTTGGAACTTCTCTTTTCCATATGAGTGTTAATTGAGCAACAACACGCATATTATAGACTTCATCGTTTTAATTCTTGATCAAAACGCGAGGGGGTGATATGTATGAATGAACAGGAAAGTAATACTACAGGAGAAGATGTAACTAAAAAGGAAATACAGGAAGGGCCAAATAAGAATAACGCTATTGGTTTAGATGAGAATATTGCAGGTATGCTCTGTTATTTTTTTATCGTCGGACTTATCTTTCTATTTGTAGAGAAGGAAAACCGCTACATTCGTTTTCATGCATTGCAGTCCGTATTTTTAGGCGTAGCACTTATAATATTAAGTATGGTCCTGCCTTTTATCCCAATAATCGGGTGGATGTTGAGTATCTGGTTGCCTCTGCTTGTCCTTGTACTGGTCGTTTTCTTGATGTACCAAGCTTATAATGGGAAATACTACAAGCTCCCATTACTTGGAGATATAACTGAAAAGCAGTTAAAGTGAGTGAGATATTTAGTTTTCCTGAAACTAGATAAAACTAAAATGAGTACCTGGTTCTTTACAGCTTAGTCTGTATAAGAGCTAGGTGTTTTTGTGTAAATTAATCTTTTTATTTATATGGTTGAAACATAAAATGAGTGAAAGTAAAAGAGGCGAGAAACGATAGTAAAAAGGAGTGATATAAGCTATTGAAAGCAAGTAAATTCATTTCTATATCCGAAAATGAAGAAGTCTTCTACGATGAATTGCGACAGCTGCCAAATCGTCAACGCTTGATAAAGTGTATACACGATATAACTCAAGAAGGAAAAGAAGATTACCAAGTTGCCTTTTGTATTTTGGAAATCGACCATATTAATCGTTATATTGATTTTCATGGTCGTAAAGAAGGGGATCGTTGTTTACAACAAGTTACCGATTGTATGAGAGTATTTTTGAATGGACGACAAGGAGTATTAGGGCGTTTTAGTAAAGAACAATTTGTTTGTTTTTTAATGGATATTAGTCCAGATTCATTAGCTCCCTTGACAAAAAATATGAGTGAGGCTATTGAAAACCTAGACTTGAAATTTTGTTGGGAGCAGCACTCCTTTCAGGTGACTGTTAGTGTGGGTGGCGTTCATGGATTAGTGAGTCAATTTAAGGATAAGGCGGAAATGCTTGAAATCGCAGAAGAGGAGCTCTATCAAGCAAAATCTACTGGATACAATAATGTGAAAATTAAGTTCAAATGATACAGGCTACTCGGTGATTTGTAACGAGTAGCTTTTTTGTAGAGGAAATTCAAAAGACTTAGCCGAATATTAATAGAATAGACGGGGAGGGAAAGAGTTGGAAACTGCATTTAAAATGTTTTCTACAGTACATATAACTTCAATGATCACCTTGGCTTTACTGATACTTCTATTATTTCTCAGTAGAAATAAGTGGTCTACTCAACAACAGAAAGTTCATTTAAGTGAACGTTTTTTTGCTCTTACTTTATTCATAATAGATGGCTGTTATTATGTATGGCTTGTTCAAACAGGTAGATGGGACTGGGGTAGCTCTTTGCCACTTGAACTATGTAGCATTAGTTTAATCGTTACGATTCTTTTACTGTGGACTGGAAATAAGAAGTTCTATTCTTTTGTTTTTTTCGCCGGTATTGGAGGGGCTATTCAGGCAGTTGCCACACCGGTTTTGGATATGAATTTTCCTCACTTTAGATTCTTTCACTTTTTCTACACACATTTTGGCATCATATTAACTGCCCTATATTTCACTTGGGTTAAAGGGTATAGACCAACATTTAAAGGGGTAATCCAGACAATGATTACTTTGAATGTATTGCTTCCCTTCCTATTTGCTATCAACCTTTTAGTAGAAGGTAATTATATGTTTTTACAGCAAAAGCCAAGAGGTGGAAGCTTGTTGGACTTTTTAGGTCCTTATCCATGGTATGTGTTATCACTGGAATTTGTAGCGTTTAGTGTATTTAGCTGTTTATGGCTTTTGTTTAGGAAGCCTAGTAAAAAAGGGGAGAGTGTGTATGTTAAGTAATCCAACAACCTTTTCCGAATGGTTAACCCCTCATTCCATAGAGTGGTATGAACAACTATCAGATTTACAACGTATTTATAAGTACAATTGGAATTCTACCATTACGATTCCCAATGGAGAGTCTGTTTTTGATGAAGAATTGACGAAGCAGATTAAAAATAAAAAAATCCTGGATGTTGGTTGTGGGCATGGTGAGTTTACTAAGTATTGTAGTTCAATAGCAAAACAGATTGTAGGATTTGATGTAACTGAAAAATTTTTGGAAGTTGCAAAAGTAAATGAAAAGTCGAATTTATCATTTGTAGTTGGAAATACAAAACAGGGATTACCCTTTGGAAAAGGGGAGTTCGATTGTGCATACATACGAAAAGGACCAACTTCAGCGTATCCAGACCTTACAGAAATAGTTCTAAATGGAGGAACTATTCTAGGACTTCATCCAGGAGATAACTTTGGGAAGGAACTACCTCTAATTTTCACAAATCTGTTTGATGAAGCGATAGGTACTCCAATCTTAGATAAACTAAAATTACAATTGGAGAATAGTAATTACACCTCTTCAAATATCGAATATATAACTAGTACAGAATATCTGCATTCACCTATAGATGTACTCAAACTACGCTGCTTTGGTCAGAAAACTTCAGTTTATGAAAGGCTAAAGGAAGAGGATTTAGAGGAAGTCACGAAATTATTTAATGAAAATAGTACAAAGCAAGGCCTAGCTTTAACCAATTCTTACTACATTGTTCGTTTAAGTGTCTAGATGATATGTTATGAATTGGTTAAGTTGCTTCAAAAAATATTAACATGAATGAAACTTTTTAAATGGCAAAAGGGTCTAATTTATAAAGGGGAGAGTTTATAGTATGAATTTATTGAAAAAGACGGGTAGAAGCATGGCTATCCTAGGTATGTTAAGTGTTATTTTGTTAGGAGCTTGCTCAGAAGAGGAATCACCAAAAAAAGGTGCAGCTAAAGGGGAACAACTAGTTAACATAACGAATTATGAACTATCTTCAAGAACTCTCACTTTGGATGAGGTTGAATGGATCGAGGAATCGGACACGGATAGAATTAAGGAATTAGGATTAGATGTGGAGAAAGATTTGCCTACGGGATTTGTTGTATATAACGAAACGATTGAAAAATCGAGTATAAAATTAGCCGAGGATGCAGAGATTTTTTTAGTAAATCAAGAGAATCCCTCTGAGCCTAGAGCGGTTGATGAAAAAGAATTTATCTCTTACTTAGTAGCTGTTAAAGGACCTTATTACGTTACAGTAGAAGATGATGATGTAGTGAAGGTCGAAGAAAAATATATGCCATAATAATGGGTAAGCCCATGGTTACTGTTTGTACACAGTAGACATGGGCTTTTTTGTTGTAGTAGTTTTAGATCGGTTATGGGCTATTTTGGGGTTTTATGGGCTGTGTTGAGAGTTTTATGGGCTATATTGGTTACTTAATGGGCGATAGCGTGATTTACGAGTAGATAATGGGATTTACGGGCTATTTTCGCATTTTTACGGGCTATCTGGGCACTCCCAATCATACAAAAATCTCGATCATACTCCAAACCACAGTCAAAAGTGATTTAGAACATGCAGTATCCATATATAGTATAAATATTACTAATAAAAGAGGAATTAGGTGCTATTGGTAGAACTTAAGAGGAGTAATCAATTATAAAAGGGTTTGAAGACTAATGTATATATTTAGAAAAATGACACAGGAACAAGCTGAAGATATTGCTAGTAATTGGCATTATAATGATGAATATTCTTTTTATGATATTGATGCAGATGAAGAAGATCTAGTTGAATTCTTAGACCCCAAAAAACGTGGGGATTCTATGTTTGTTGTTATGAGTAGCAAAGATATTATTGGTTACTTTTATTTTAATAGAGTATATAAAGGAATAATTGATATAGGTTTAGGACTGAAACCAAATCTAACTGGTAACGGAGGAGGAGTGGAATTCCTAAAAGCTGGACTAGATTTTGCTGAATTTACGTATAATCCTGATCAGATTACATTATCAGTAGCAATCTTTAATCAACGAGCTATAAATGTATATAAAAAAGTTGGATTTGAGGAAGTAGAAACATTTATCCAGAATACAAATGGAGGATGTTTTGAATTTCTTAAAATGACCTATCCATGTGTACGCTAAGAGGAGAGCTATTTATAAAACTAAAATTAATTTTCATTATGGTATGTTTAATGGTTTTAGGGGGATGCGAAGAAAAACAGTTAATATCAGAGGATACTATTCGTATTGGAGTCATTGGCGACAACATTGAACAATTTGAGTATTCAAATGTTATTTATGAATCTATAGAGGTTGAGGAAGTACTCACAAATGACGAATTGACAACCAAGTATAATTTTCTAATGATTAGTAATGAACATTTTAATACTGTATCGGAAAGTGATTATATATCTCGTTTTGAAAGTATACAGATGCCTGTTATATTTGTTGATTCAACAAAAGGTTGGATGCCCTTTATTAGCCCAATAAATTTACAAAAACCAAAATTGTACAATGAATATAACACTCAGCCTTTTAAACAATCTATCGTTTCTACTTATGTACTTTCGGGGGTATTTAGTGGAATATCAATTCAATATCCCAATGATGAACAATTATCACAAGAAGAATTTGAAGAACTAGTGACTTATATTTTCAGGTAATATAGCTAGCGAAAGTGAAAACCTAATTATTTATGTTTCAAATTTGGAGGGGAAAAAAGCATTCATTCATTAATGAATAAAAAATATAGCAACGAAATAGAGTGGGTAAAAGAAAACTCCTATGAAATAGGTTCGTTATCTGAATGTGAAATAGAGCATTTTCAGTTTTTAGAAGGAGATCTTAAGGATAAGCGGATAGTCTGGCTCTTTGTCTCATGATACCTTTGCGAAGGAGCAGGCGCATTAACTACTTGGCTGAAAATACCACCGAGTTCCGCCGAAACCTCCCTTGGTGAATTACGTGCAAGGCGGACTATGTCTGGAAAATAAAAATAGGGTTTTTTTCTGGGACAAATAACTAAACAGGATAGAAGGTTGACCAATGGATATATCTTTTAAAACTTTAGAAGGTCGATTTAATTATCGGGTAGCTGGATTAATAGTACGTGATAACAAATTACTAATCATGCAAGATCAGGGTCAACCATATTATTATGTCCCAGGTGGACGTATTAAAATGAACGAAAAAAGTGAAGATGCTGTAAAGCGTGAAATACGAGAAGAGCTCGGAATTGAAGTTAATGTGAACCGGATGCTTTGGGTAAATGAGAACTTTTTTGAAGTGGAAACATTACAAGAGAGGTTTCATGAAGTTTGCTTCTTTTATTTGCTAGAGATAGAAGATGAGAATGCCCTTACACACAGTGAATTTGTAGTTGATGAGGAAGGTAAGATACATACTTACTATTGGAAGAATCTAGAAGAAATAAAATATATTAATCTATACCCACAGTTTTTGAGAGAGAAGGTAGTTGATCTGCCGTTACATATAAAGCATATTGTAGAGACTTAAAAAAAGGCGTGGTGCTACTTCTATTGGGAGGGTAGTATAAGGGTGAAAATTAAAGTGAAACATAGTGAATTGCAAACTGATAATGATATTTGGAATGCTGTATTAACCGCTTATGGAGAGTACGATTTTCCAACAGACGATGAGGAAATGAACGATTTTTTCATTTTGTTTAACTATTATTGTGAGATGGAAAGTGGAGGACATGAATCCTTGTTCAATTGGTTTTCAAAGGACATAGAAGAAATGGGTACTCAAATCTACTTAAACAGATTAACGGTAATGCTACGAAAAGTGGGTGCTCCTGAATACGCTACAATAGAAGAGAAATCTTTGGAGGAATTATGGAGATTATTTTTAGCTGTAGAAAATAGTGGAAATGAAGAACTTGATTTTGAAAGCGTAGTATCTGAATTTTATATGCTTCTAGAAAAACTAGATGGTGAATATAGAAATCTAGGAGATAAATTAAGTGATAGATTAAGTAGTTTTGCAACTGTTATTTACACAGAGATTATTGAAATAGTGGAATAATAAAAACGCTGAATATACTCAGCGTTTTTATTATTAGACATGTAGTAGAAATCATACTTTTTAATAAGTTGTTACTTTCGTAAATTTTTGCAATGTATAAATCCATCGTTGCCACCAAGTAAAGCTATCTTGGAATTTATCCAATTCTACCGTATACATAGCATCTTCATTGTTCCAAAGACGTTCAAAATAGGTTTCCATTTCCGTTACTAGCTGGCTATCATTTGGGGCAATTACCTTTAAATTGTTTTCTAGATTATAATCGTCTAATGTTCGTTCGGTATAATTCGAAGAACCACTAGAAATAATTGTATGTTCATCTGATTGAATCCAAATAGCTTTTGTATGGTATTGGCCAATAACAGTATTGTACCAACGTATTTTTAATTTTCCTTCTGTGTCCTCGACCATTTCTTGCACGACAGGACGATTTGGAAGTCCTGACTTCTGCTGTCCAAATGAGTTTTCGTTTGGATCGAGAATCATATTGACTTCTACACCTCGATTTGCTGCATCTATGAGTGCATTGACAATATCTCGTTTAGCTACAAAAAACATACCTAGCCAAACTTTATCCCCTTCTTTTGTTGCTGCTAAGTCTGCAAGTAATGCATCAAGAATCTTCTTCTCTGTTAAATATTGAACTTGATATTGTCCGTCAGATTCTTTCGTATCGACACGGGGCAGTTTAGGTCCCCCTGAAAACAAAGAAACGGCTTCTTCTGATTTTAAGATATCATTTAAAATAGGACCGGATACTTTTAAAGCAATATTCCCATGAAATCCACTTGCATCATGTGGGTTAGAAGACGTCACCATTGCTTCTTTCTCCGTTACTACTGCTTTGCGATGATTTGCTTTCACATTGAGTAAGGTCAAATAGGAGGCAACTGTCATCTTAGGAGCTTCACTTGCCATCGCATTAGCTATCCAACCCTCGCCTCCAAAATCAAACCATTGGAAAAAAGTACGATAAATACCAGAATAGATAGGGGTAGAATCGCGCAAAAGGTCTAAATCAGTATAAACAATTTCTACACCAGCTTCTCTCATTTTCTTAAACCATTTACTCTCAAAGGAACCATAGCCCTTGTTCAATGGATCGGTAATAAATATAACAGGCATATCAGGATGATTTATCTTTTTTTGAGCTAAAGTGATCGACAAAGTGTCAGCAATCTTAGGGAAATCTTCTTTTTCATCATAAAAACCATCCACTAAGAAAAAATCTAATACGACAAAATCTTCCGCTTCCTCAATCATTTTATAGACTTCGTCAAATATATGATTTTCGTGTACCATGCCAATTCCTTCTTGGTCCTGTGCATAGGTTAAATCAGTAATCATCTCAACTGAATCCGTTTTATGTATCTCTCCTTTAAAGGAAACGCCCTCTGGTAAAGGTTTATATGTATGCCACAGTATGACGGCGATATAGATAAGCGCAAACATACCTAATGAACCCATAACAATTCTTTTTCGCTTGCTCCATGGCTTACTTTTCTTTCTAGCCATATTCCTACCCCCTACAAATCTCTCTTTTTAACTTCTTTTCCCTTATATCGAGGAATACAAACCACCTGCTGTAAGCATCATGTTACATCATAATTGAAGATGCTTAATGTGGTAACATAGAGTAATAGTAGTGGGCTTATCCTATGTTTGGAGATATATTTTTGGCTCATGATAGTCGCTACAAACAAAAGCAGAGGTTTGTATGGAGGAGGAAGTTTCCATGGGAAAACATATTGTTAAAGACTCTTCTAAAATTAAACAAGAAAACGCAGATGTGGCGGAACATCGACTAGGAATGACGCTTTTTCTGTTTATTATTATTATGGTAATCTCTAGTTTTATTCCAGAAGAGAAGGTACTGACTTGGCTTCTAATAAATAGCATTGTCACTATTGTTTTTTTAGGGGTTTTATTCTTCTTATGGATGAAATATAAGTACGATACGGTAAGATACTATTCCTTCCAAGTTTATATCATGTTAATCGGTATAATTATTTTTTCTATTAGCCCCATATTTAAGTTACTATATGGAACAATTTATTTTTGGATTCTATTATTCATAACGCTTACTTTAAACCTATACTCCCATTTAATAAAAAGAAGGATCGCTAAAAGTTTTGTTAATAAAAACCATAAGGTACTTGGAACTATTTTGTCTGTATATATGATGGTCTTAATTGTCACCGGAGTATTCTTAAATGGTATAATGAATACAAAGTTATCTCCAGAAAACGGTGGTATTTCCTTACTTTTTTATTTTATAAGTGCTATGTTTATGATTATGGCTCCTATGTTTTTAGTTCGTAAAGAAGATGTGGAGAAACTAAAAAAGTAACTTGGTTTTAATTAAACTAAAAGTAAAAACTGTCTCAACTAAGGGACAGTTTTTTATGTGTAAGAAAATAACTTCAGTATAGGTTTTATTTTATTAATCTGTGGAAAGATAGCATTATTGACATGTTTTTATATCCATGATAAAATTACTTTGAATTAGAGATACTTAAATTAAAGATAAAATATTGGAGGAATATATATGAATCACTTAAAAGGAATGCACCATGTTACTGCGATTACAAGCAGTGCGGAAGAAAACTATAAATTTTTCACTTATGTGTTAGGTATGCGACTTGTGAAGAAAACGGTCAACCAAGATGATATCCAAACTTATCATTTGTTTTTTGCCGATGATGTCGGTGGAGCTGGAACAGATATGACGTTCTTCGATTTTCCAAACATACCTAAAGGGACACACGGTACTAACGAAATATATCGGACTGCCTTCCGTGTGCCAACTGACGCAGCTTTAGATTACTGGGTAAAACGTTTTGATCGTTTAGATGTGAAACATACTGGTATTCAAGATCAATTTGGCACGAATGTATTGTCATTTGTAGATTTTGATGACCAACAATATCAACTAATATCAGATGAAAATAATCATGGTGTGGCAGCAGGTACGCCATGGCAAAAAGGTCCAATTCCACTAGAGTATGCTATTACTGGTCTAGGACCGATTACTATCCGTATTGCTGAATTTGATTATATGAAAGAAGTGCTTGAAAAGGTTTTATTATTTAAAGAGATTGGACAAAACGGGTCATTCCACTTGTTTGAAGTAGGCGAGGGTGGAAATGGTGCACAGGTAATAGTAGAAAAAAATGTTATACTCCCACCAGGTCGTCAGGGTTTTGGAACTGTACACCATGCAGCATTTCGCGTAGAAGATCGAGCAGTGTTAGATGAATGGACACAACGTATGGAAAGCTTTGGCTTCCGAACTTCTGGATTTGTCGATCGCTTCTTTTTCCAATCATTGTATTCTAGAGTTGCAAATGGAATTCTATTTGAATTTGCAACAGATGGTCCAGGGTTTATGGGTGACGAACCATATGAAACACTGGGAGAAAAACTATCATTGCCTCCATTCCTAGAACCACAGCGCGAACATATTGAAGGACTGGTTCGTCCAATCGATACCGTACGCAGCACGATCGAATTTACAAAAGAATGATATTAGAGTCAGCCGTTTCCTGAAAAGGAGGCGGTTTTTTTGTGTGGCAGAATCAAGTATATTTTACGAGGAAATTATCCGTATAACGAGAAGCTCAAGTAAATTCAGTTCTTTGAACAAGTATTTTCGTCGGTAAGGTAAGTAGTAAGCTAGTGAGCGCTAGTAACAAGAAGTATGGAGAGAAACACCCCTATACGAGAGCGACCAAGAACTATATGAGAGAGAAAGTGTGCTATACGAGAGCGACCAAGAACTATACGAGAGAGCCTGTGCTATGAGAGAAAAAGTGTGCTATACGAGAGAGCCTGTGCTATAGGAGAGAGAAAGTGTGCTATACGAGAGAGCCTGTGCTATGAGAGAAAAAGTGTGCTATACGAGAGCAACCAGGAACTATACGAGAGAGAAAGTGTGCTATACGAGAGCAACCAAGAACTATTCAAGAGAGCACCCCAAATTCCATTTTTCCAAAACTTTTCAAAAAATAGAACAATCGGAGGCTTTATCATAACCTTTTTAGGGTATACATAGAGGTTAGTAAATATAGTATATGAAAGGGGGCAAGTGAGTTGATTCGTTTCGAAAATATTACGAAAGTCTTTCCAGATGGAACGAAGGCTTTGCGAGGTGTCTCTTTAACTATTCCGAAAGAGGAATTGGTGGTCATCATTGGACCGAGTGGATGCGGTAAAACTACTCTTTTAAAACTGATCAATCGCTTAGAAACTCCTACGTCCGGTGAAGTATATGTGACGGGCAATGCAATTTCTGCTATTGATCCTGTAGAGCTAAGAAAAACAATAGGGTACGTTATTCAACGGATTGGTTTGTTCCCACATATGACAATTGAAAAAAATGCTGCGCTAGTCCCCAATTTGAAGGGATGGCCAAAAGAAAAAACAAAGAATCGAATTTATGAATTAATGAAAATGGTAGGACTTGAACCCGAACAGTTTTTACATAAATACCCACTTGAACTAAGTGGTGGTCAGCAGCAACGAATAGGTGTTGTGAGAGCACTTGCAGCGAACCCAGATATTATATTGATGGATGAACCTTTTAGTGCTTTGGATCCGATAAGCCGAGAACAATTGCAAAATGAGATAAAGTATTTACAAGAAAAGATTAAGAAAACAATCGTATTTGTTACGCATGACATTGATGAAGCTTTAAAAATTGCGGACATGATTGTCGTTATGAAGGATGGCATGATTGAGCAAATTGGAACACCTACTGAGTTAATAGAAAGTCCTATTAATGACTTTGTAGAAAACTTCATCGGAAATGAAAGAATCAATCGAAAAAAATCTGTTGGAAAAAGAAAGCTACAGGACTTTGCCTCCTTTTTTGATACGGAGTGGGAATCCCATTATTTAGAGGTAGATGCTTCCATGTTAGTGGAAGAAGCTATCGCTTTATTGGAAAACGAAAGTACCAAGGGTCTTCTAATCAAAGGTAACAATGATGTACTAGGCTTTGTAAACCAAACTATACTTCTTCGAGCAATGCTTGCAAAGGAAGTGGTGGTATAAGTGAGTAACTTTATAGAGACGATTCAAAGTCGTTCTGATTTAATACAAGAGGCGTTTATCCAACATATTTATTTATCCTTTGTGGCATTAGCAGTTGGAATTGCCATTGCATTACCGTTAGGGATATTAGTGGCAAGGTATCGTAGAATAGCTGAACCAGTTATAGGAATCACTGCAGTCTTTCAGACAATTCCTAGCTTAGCGTTATTCGGACTCCTCGTTCCATTAATAGGAATTGGAGCTAAAACCGCATTAATTGCTTTAATCATTTATGCACTGTTACCTATTTTACGTAATACATATACCGGTATTTCAAATATAGATGAATCTATGATAGAAGCTGGAAGAGGAATGGGGATGACGAAAAGCCAACTGCTTTGGCAAATTGAATTTCCGCTTGCTTTGCCTTTTATAATGGCGGGTATTCGAACGGCAACGGTTCTAACTGTAGGAATTGCTACACTGGCTACATTTGTTGGTGCAGGTGGATTGGGTGATGTAATTTACCGTGGTTTGCAGTCATACAATAATTCACTTGTTTTAGCTGGAGCTTTACCCGTTGCGTTATTAGCAATTTTGTTTGATCTTTTATTAAAATGGATTGAGAAAAAAGCTACACCAAAAGGAATGAGTACAGGAGGATGATGAGATGAAAAAAATATTAGGAACAGTAGGACTTGCAGCAGTAGTGCTATTAAGTGCTTGCTCGGACTCAGAGGAAACCTTAGTAATCAGTGGGAAACCATGGACAGAGCAATTTATACTTCCTCAAATTTTAGGGCAATATATTGAGGGGAAAACAGATATTGATGTGCAGTACAAGGAAGGTTTAGGAGAAGTAGCAATTATGACTCCAGCATTGGAAAAAGGCGATATTGACTTATATGTAGAGTATACTGGCACAGGTTTAAAGGATGTTTTAAAAGAAGAATCTGAAGTGGGAGAAAGCTCAGATAGTGTGTTAGAAAAAGTTAGAAAAGGCTATGAGGAACAGTTTAAGGCTACATGGTTAAGTCCTCTTGGATTTGAAAATACGTATACATTAGCTTATACAAAGGATAATGAGTACAATGCAGAAACTTACTCTGATTTAGTAGAAGCCTCTAAAACTGGTGGCATGGTATTTGGGGCACCCCATGCATTTTATGAAAGAAAAGGAGATGGCTTTGATGATCTAATAAATACATATCCATTTGTATTTACAGAAACGCAAAGTCTAGATCCAAATGTCATGTATGAAGCTTTGAAAAACGGAGATGTAGATGTTATACCTGCATTTACGACGGATGGACGTATTGAACGTTTTGATTTGCAAACAACAACTGATGACTTAGGATTTTTCCCTAAATACGATGCCGCACCAGTCGTCCGTATGGAGGCACTTGAAAAATTCCCTGAGCTTGAGGATGCTCTAAATGATCTAGCAGGGAAAATTTCGGAAGAAGATATGCTGAAGATGAACGCGAGAGTAGATATCGACGGCGATAAACCAGAAGATGTCGCTCATGACTTTTTAGTAGAAAAAGGATTAATAGAAAAATAAAAAACACCCGGTTCTAGTTTTCTAGAATCGGGTGAAATTATTTAGATGAGTGTCTTAAAATTCAATCGCTTGTTTAAAGCAAGCATAATCGGAATTCCAACTGCTAGTACGACGAATTCACCAGCGGCAACCGTTAACCATGTATACAAGAACGGGAAATCGAACGCAATCATTAACTCGAATGCGATGATAAACATTGTAAATGTAAAGAGAAGTGTATTAATAGCCATACGGGCTATGTTTCCTTTTACATATTTAGTCGCCAAAATCGTCAGTGATAGCGTAATGATCGAATGGGCTACTCCAAACGTTAGGTCATAAGCCATCATCGGTGAGAATAGATTTGTGATAAATACTCCTAATATAATTCCCCAAAAGTATTTTTTATTAAATACGATTAAGTGATTAAACATCTCCGCAATTCGAAACTGTACTGCACCAAATGCAAAAGGAGCCACCAGTAGAGATACCGCCACATAAAGAGCGGCAATAACACCAGTTACTGCGATAGTCTTTGTTTTCATTATTCATTTCTCCTTAGTTTTTTTCCGTGGGAGGTTCTCGAACCACGTAAGTTTTCACAAACAGTTATTCTATGTGAATAGTTACCAACTGTCAAGGAGATTTTCAATAGAAGAATTTCGTTATCCTATGATAGAATGATACACAGTAACAAAAAGGAAGGTTTTATATGAAGAAGTTCACATTTTTAGTAAGTATATGTATAGCCGTTTTACTAAGTGGCTGCACCTTAATTTCACAACAAGAAAAAAAAATACAAACATCTCAATCACCTGTGGAGCCAGGCAATGAAATGAAAGTCCATTTTTTAAATGTAGGACAAGGTGATTCTATTTTAGTACAATCACCTAACGGGAAAAGTCTGTTAATAGATGGTGGAACAAAAGACGCTGGAAAAGATGTGGTAGCTTATTTACGAACACATGGTGTGGAGAAACTGGATTATATAGTAGCTACACATCCGGATGCCGATCATATCGGAGGATTACATACTGTTTTAAACTCAATATTTATTAAAAATTTTATAGATTCTGGAAAAGTACATACTTCTCAGACGTATGAGAAAATGCTGCAACTAATATTGGATAAAAATATACCATTCATCGTGGCAGCTGTTGGAGATACTATCCCCCTAGATGATGAGCTGGATATTACTGTAATACATGTAGGAGACGAATCAGACGATAATAACGAAGCTTCTATCGTATTAAAAGTAATATATAAGGAAGTCTCCTTTTTATTGATGGGGGATGCAGATATCAGGGTGGAAAAGGGTATATTAGAACATACGAACGTAGAAGCAACTATTTTAAAAGCGGGACATCATGGTTCGGATACGAGTAGCTCAGAAGCTTTTATAGAAGCAGTAAATCCAAAGGTTACAATTTTAAGTTATGGAAAAGATAATTCATATGGTCATCCGCATGCAGAGGTTAAGTCAAGACTGGAGCGGATTAGTTCACAAATATATGCCACAGCAATAGTTGGTAATATAGTAGTGGAAACAGATGGAATAGATTATAATGTATTAACAAATGGTAGCGTAGGGCCAACTGAAGTAGCTGATACGGGAGCGGAAGGTATTAATATTTCTAGCAAAGACCTTAGAGGCGAAATGGTTGGCATAACCAATTCAGGTGAAGCGGCTGTTAATTTAAATGGGTGGCAATTAGTTTCCGTAGTAGGCAATCAAACATTCAACTTTCCGAACATTAGCTTACAAGTAGGGAAGACAATATACGTAACAAGTGGTCCGGAAGCGAAAGAAGGCTCTGAATATTTGAAATGGACGAATGGACAAATGTGGAGAAATGATGGGGATGCAGCCACATTATTGAATAACAAAGGAGAGATTGTGAGTGAATTCGAATAAATACACACTTGATCGTTTTGAAGGCGAATATGCAGTCTTTTTAAAATCTCCAAATGAAACAGAGAGCCTTCAAATTCACTGTTCTGATATAAAGAATAAGCTAACACAAGGAGATATAGTGAACATTTCATTAATAGAAGATAAATATGAAATCGAGCCACTTGTGGAAGAAACGACGAACCAGAAGGAAAAGGTTCGCGGGTTACTTGAACAACTAAAAAAAAGAAGCTGATTAAAGTTTGACAGTATTAGTTTTTAAAAAATGATGTTTATATTAAAATAAGAAGTAACGTAACTTGGAGGTGAACAAAGTGGCAAATAGTATAATATTGCAAGACAGTGCAACGCCTCATGCAAAGCCTAATGATGGAAAGGCGATACTTTGTATGAGAAGCTATAATTTAATTTATATCGCCACTTCATAATGTTGGCTTTGCACCTTATTTAAATAGTAAAAATAAGGAGCGAGCGTAATATGACATATATTAAAGCAACTTCAGTTTTACCTGAAGAGCTA
>Ga0209013_10001397_pt1 | contig 22209 bp, 25 predicted proteins | sample Cruoilmetagenom2_FD_187291 | JGI IMG/M metagenome (GOLD analysis project Ga0209013, IMG submission 187291) | Oil polluted marine microbial communities from Coal Oil Point, Santa Barbara, California, USA - Sample 2 (SPAdes) (version 2) | ecosystem: Environmental > Aquatic > Marine > Oil seeps ... | reverse complement strand
TCGGTAAGCAGTTCGGTACCGACCTGGCCTTTGGCTCCGGTGATTAATATTTTCATAGAGGATTTCCTAAAATATTATTGGGCGAATAAATTCGCCCCTGATATGTATTGACCTGTCAAATTTTAAACACAACTTTCCTGTGTTTTTCTTGTTTTTTATTTCTTGTTTCATAAAGCATCATTGACCTCAATGTGCTTTGAACAGTTCATGAGAAGCTTTTAACGACGGTGGTTCACTCTGATATTCGTGGGTTGGTTACCTACCTTTCATCACTTCGTCGTGGAGCTGCCTCACTCTACAATCGAGGGTCATCTCATTAATTATCTAATGAGAGCCTCATAGGGGCGCCGAGGGTTCTCCGACCGGGTTCCCATAAACTGTTCAAAGCACACTTCCCTTATTGGTTTAATGATTAATTAAAAATCTGAACAACCTGATTTACATTGTCAGACACTTACTCGCATGAGGCTTATTCATGACCTCACAAACAATCGCCCAAATAAATCCTGATAACTCTCTGGCAACAGCAGTACAGGCCTGTTGTTTCACTTTGCCTGACTCCAGAAGATGCTGATATCGTCCGCAAAGTCTTTTTTGTGCTTCCCAGGCGATACCTTGCACTGGCCCACTGGCTTTTGATTCTTTTTGCCTCAAGTGTTTGGTTTTTCTCGCAGGAAAACGATAACTCCACGAAGATTCAACCAACACTCGGCGAACATGACCATTGCCTGTTTTAGTGATACTGCCTAAACGTCGTTTCCCACCCGTTGAGTATTCACTGGGGATCAAGCCTAAAAAGGCCATCAGCTGCCGTGGCTTATCAAAACGACTGATGTCTCCTAGCTCGGCCATTATGGTCATGGCTGTTATTATATCGATTCCTCTGAGTGCGATCAGTCCTTCAACAACGGGCCGTAATGACCAGGTTTCTAGAGCCTTATGCATTTGTGTAACTATTCCTGCTACCCGTTGAACCGCATCTTTAACGGCATGGGTGTATTCCTGGAGCACTATTTGCTGGATGCTGCTTTCAAATTTAACCGTTTCTAACCAATTAAAATGTCCTTTTGTCCAGCGGGTTTTTCCCGTTTCATAGACTCTTCCATGGCGTAATAAAAAAGCACCTAATTGTTGTTTTGTCCTAAGTTCTATCGCTTTTGAATCTTCTCGTGCTCGTGTTAAATCTCGCATGGCTTCTTGTTCTGGCTCTGGAATCCAAACGGCTGTCAGATCGCCTGAACGGCTTAATCGAGATAAACTCATCGCATCACGTCGATCCGTTTTTACCCGATTGCCTGCTTTTTTGGGGATCAGTGATGGAGCAACAACCTCACAATCTTGACCTAAAGCAATTAATTGATGATAGACATCATAACCACTGGGGCCTGCCTCATAACTAAATAGTAATAATTCTCCATGAAATTCTTCATTCAGTTTTTCAACCATTTTTTTGATCGATTTTGGACGATTAGGGATTTCATTTCGATAAATCACTTTTCCTCTGCCCCTTACCGCTACGGCAATAGCAATACTTTCTTTGTGAACATCTAAACCGATGTAAGCACTGTAATCATCAAGAGTTCTATGCTTCAATATTAAATTTAATGCCGTGTGCCTCTTTACTTCTTCTAATTCTGCTGTAAATTGTTTCATTGACCTGTCCTCTTTAGGGTAGCTCTGAGTTTGGGAGTTCCAACTTTAAGCTTAACCTACGATGCTAAAGTTGGGCAGGTTCAATATATTATGTCTACAGAAAGACAATCATAATAATTCAATGGCTTATAAACATCTAAATTGTAGGGGTGAATTTATTCGCCTGTTTCTGGATGAACACTAACTGGGTTATACTGAAGCAATGAATTCAGTATTAAGTGAACAAAGACAATTTCAGATTACTTCGGACTCTTATGGGCAGCGTCTGGATCAGGTTTTGGTTGAACTCTTGCCTGAATATTCGCGATCCCGACTCCAGCAATGGATAAAACAGGGCAATATTCTCCTGGATGGAAAAAAAGTCCTGAAACCCAAAAACAAAGTCTGTGGTGGAGAAACTCTGCAGATTACTATTGAACAGGAACAGCAGGGGGAATGGGAGGCTGAAAATATTCCTCTGGATATTATTTATGAGGATGACAGCATTCTGGTGATTAACAAGCCTGTTGGGCTGGTGGTTCATCCTGCAGTAGGAAATTATACGGGCACATTGCTTAATGGTTTGCTTTATCATTGCCCGGAACTGATTAATATTCCCCGTGCCGGCATTGTACATCGTCTGGATAAGGATACTTCCGGTTTATTGGTGGTGGCCAAAACCCTGACCTCACAAACCCGTCTGGTGAGGCAGTTGCAAAAAAGAGCCTTTGAACGGGAATATGAAGCAATTGTTATGGGTGAGATGACGGGCGGTGGCATGATTGATAAGCCCATAGGACGCCATCCGGTACATCGAGTCAAAATGGCTGTGGTGAAAAATTCCAATAATGGTAAAGAGGCAATTACCCATTATCGGGTAAAAGAGCGTTATCGTGGTTACACCTGTGTTCAGGTCAGGCTGGAAACAGGCCGAACCCATCAGATTCGTGTGCATATGGCGCATATTCATTATCCTCTGGTGGGGGATCCTGTTTATGCGGGGCGTCTTAAATTGCCCGCCGATTGTGATGACACCCTTAAGGAATTTTTGCAGCATTTTAAACGCCAGGCATTGCATGCCCGAAAACTGGGCTTGAAGCATCCGGATACGGGTGAATGGATGGAATGGGAAGTTGAAGTGCCTGATGATATGCAGGAACTTAAGATATTGTTAAGTAAACTGTAGGTTGGGCTGATACATGATTGTTGGGATTCGCTGTGCTCAGCTCAAGCTGCTTAAATGTACAATAAATGAAACAAAATTTATTAAAAAATAAAATTATCCAGCCAGACTGGGAAGCACCGGTAAATGTTAAATCTCTGGTGACAACTCGTTGTGACGGTTATAGCAAAGCACCCTTTGATAGTTTTAACTTGGGCGCTCATGTTGAGGACAACAATGATAATGTCAGGAAAAATCGGCAAAGGCTAGCTGAATTGCTGCCATCTGAGCCAATCTGGCTCAATCAGGTTCATAGTGATCTTGTTGTAGATGCAGGCAAAACCATCTCTGGAACTGATGCTGACGGCAGTTATACCACTCAGGCTAATGTGGTCTCAGTCGTTTTAACAGCAGATTGCCTGCCGGTTCTTGTTTGTACTCGTCAGGGTGATGGGGTTGCCGCACTTCATGCGGGCTGGCGAGGTCTGGCCAATGGTATTCTGGAGCAAGGGATTGAAAAATTACTTGCAGCGACAAAGCGCCGACCCGAAGACCTGCTGGTCTGGCTGGGGCCTGCTATAGGGCCTGAAAATTTTGAAGTGGGGGAGGATGTCCGACAGTCTTTCTTGCAACAGAGCATGCAAAACTCCCATTATTACACTCAGATTGAACAATGTTTTACGCCATCAAAGAACACCAGTGATGAAAAAAATAAATGGTTTGCTGATATTTATCAACTGGCTCGGATCAGATTGTCACTAATGGGTGTTGAAAACTGCTCAGGTGGTAATTATTGTACCTATAATGATAAAGAAAAATTTTATTCCTATCGGCGTGATGGGAAAACCGGGCGAATGGCTAGTTTGATATGGCTAGTGAGTCCTCACCCTTAAAAGAGATGATAATGAAAGAATGGAAAATGCTGACACTGGTTGGGCAGGACAAACCAGGAATTGTCGCTAAAATAACCACTGCCTTGTTTGAAATCGGTGCCCAGTTAGGGGAAGCCTCTATGATGCGTCTGGGAGGTAATTTCACCATTATGATGATGGTGAAAAGTGAACTATCCAATGAGCAGCTGAATCAGAGTATCGAGTCTGTGACTCAGGAAATGAACTTAAGCAGTTCCTTTCAGGCAATTGAGGCCAACTTACATCATCATAAAATTCCAGACTCAAGGATTACGGTCTATGGTGCCGATCGTCCCGGAATCGTTTCTCAGGCAACGACTCATCTGCTGGAAGCCGGTTTTAATATTATGGATCTGGAATCCGATGTGGCCGGAAGTGAGGCCGAGCCCATCTATATTATGCAGATTGAAGGAATTGCAGCTAATGGCATTGATGCTTTGGAAAAAGCTGTTGCACAGATAAAAATGGATGGCGTCAATGTTGATATGACTCCAATTGATGTAATGATAGCTTAAGCGGAATTGTCATGGCTTTATTGGAGATATTGAAATACCCGGATGAGACTTTAAAACAGATCTCAGAATCGGTTGACTCATTCGATAGTGAATTACAGGCATTTCTTGCCGATCTGGAAGAAACTATGCGTGCCGGTCCGGGTGGTGTCGGCATTGCCGCCCCGCAGGTTGGTGATTTAAGGCGTATTGCTATTGTTGATGTGTCGGCCAAACCGAAAATTAAACATAATGGCTGTATGATCCTTATTAATCCGGAAATAAAAACCTGGGATGGCATGAAAATCGGGCGTGAAGGCTGTATGTCGGTACCGGATTATACCGGCAATGTGATCCGGGCAAGCAAAATTACCCTGCAGGCGCTTAATGCTCAGGGTGAGTTGCTGGATTATGAATGTGAAGGCTATGAAGCACGGGCAGTTCAGCATGAACTGGATCATCTTGATGGCCTGTTATTCTTAGATCGTCTGGTGAGTCGGAGAACAGATTTATTTAAGCGTAAAGTTTATAAGTAAAAGTTATCCACAGTCTAACCAAATGAAAAACAAATAAAAATTCTTTTATAAAAGTTATTGAAAAAGTTATCCACAGATACCATATGCTCTATATATAAAAAATTTATAAGAGGCGTAACCCAATGAGAATGGATAAACTTACCAGCAAATTTCAGCAGGCCATTGCTGATGCCCAAAGTCTGGCAGTAGGACGTGATCATCAGTTTATTGAATCCATCCACGTAATGGTGGCTCTGCTTGATCAGGATGCGGGAACGGCAAGGCATTTGCTCACTCAATCTGATGTCAATATCAATTTACTACGTTCGCAACTCGCCAAAGCTCTGGATCAGATGGCCAGTATCGAAGGCTTTTCCGGTGATGTTCAGATATCTCCGGAACTGACGCGCTTGCTCAATATGACTGACAAGCTGTCACAGCAGCGTAAAGATCAGTTTATTTCCAGTGAACTGTTTATTCTGGCAGCAACACAGGATAAAGGTCAGTTAGGTAAAATACTGATTGAATTAGGTGCCAGTAAAAAAGTTATCGAAGATGCCATTGATAATATGCGCGGCGGTCAGACTGTTAATGATCCCAATGCTGAAGAACAGCGTCAGGCCCTGGAAAAATATACCATTGATTTGACGGAAAGAGCAGAACAGGGCAAGTTGGATCCGGTTATTGGACGTGACGATGAAATCCGCCGAACAGTGCAGGTTTTACAACGTCGAACTAAAAATAATCCGGTTTTGATTGGTGAACCCGGTGTTGGTAAAACCGCCATTATAGAAGGCCTTGCACAACGTATTATTAATGGTGAAGTGCCTGAAGGCCTGAGACACAAACGTATTCTTTCACTGGATATGGGCGCATTAATTGCCGGTGCTAAATTCCGCGGTGAATTTGAAGAACGTCTCAAAGCGGTATTAAATGACCTGTCCAAGCAGGAAGGCAGTATTATCCTCTTTATTGATGAATTACACACTATGGTCGGAGCCGGTAAGGCAGAGGGATCAATGGACGCCGGAAATATGCTTAAACCTGCTCTGGCGCGTGGTGAACTTCATTGTGTCGGGGCGACGACACTGGATGAGTATCGTGACTATCTTGAAAAAGATGCTGCTCTGGAACGCCGTTTTCAGAAAGTGCTGGTGGAAGAACCCACTCTGGAAGATACCATTGCCATTTTACGTGGTCTAAAAGAAAAATACGAACTCCATCATGGTGTGGATATTACTGATCCCGCCATCATTGCGGCAGCCACTCTGTCACATCGTTATATTACTGAACGTCAGTTACCGGATAAGGCAATTGATTTAATTGATGAAGCCGGCAGTCGGATCCGTATGGAAATTGATTCCAAGCCGGAAGTCATGGACAAGCTTGAGCGTCGTATCATTCAATTAAAAATTGAGCGTGAAGCATTGGGTAAGGAATCAGACTCAGCGTCCAAAAAACGTCTGGCAATCCTGCAGGAAGATATAGCCGAGTTAGAATTAGAATATTCTGAGCTGGAAGAAGTATGGAAGTCTGAAAAAGCTGCAGTGCAGGGTACACAACATATTAAAGAAGCTCTGGATCAGGTTCGTAAAGATCTGGAAACCGCACAACGTGCCGGTGATTTGGGACGTATGTCAGAGCTTCAGTATGGTCGGATTCCGGAACTGGAAAAGCAATTGGATGCGGCATCACAGGCTGAAATGACAGGTGAAGGTGAACAGCCTAAATTGTTGAGAAATAGCGTTACTGAAGAAGAAATAGCCGATGTGGTAGCCAAGTGGACCGGTATTCCCGTATCCAAAATGCTTGAAGGTGAAAATGAAAAACTATTGCGTCTTGAAGAACAGCTTCATGAGCGTGTCGTAGGACAGGCTGAAGCGGTGACTGTTGTGTCCAATGCTATTCGACGTTCACGTGCTGGTTTATCCGACCCCAAACGACCCAATGGTTCCTTCCTGTTTTTAGGGCCAACCGGCGTGGGTAAAACTGAGCTGACCAAGGCGCTGGCCAGTTTCTTATTTGATACCGAAGATGCCATGGTCAGACTGGATATGTCTGAATTCATGGAAAAACATTCAGTTGCCCGCCTGATTGGCGCGCCTCCAGGCTATGTGGGCTATGAAGAAGGCGGTTATCTGACCGAAGCCGTTCGACGTAAGCCTTATTCAGTGATCCTTTTGGATGAAGTAGAAAAAGCACACCCTGATGTGTTTAATATTTTGCTTCAGGTTCTTGATGATGGCCGTTTAACAGATGGTCAGGGGCGCACTGTTGATTTTCGTAATACCGTGATTATTATGACCTCAAACCTGGGCTCGCAAAGAATTCAGGAATTGAGTCTGCATTCTTCGGGTGCCCGTTCAGATGCTGATGCGGATTATCAATTGATGAAATCCGAAGTCATGGAAATCGTAGCACAGCAGTTTCGTCCGGAATTCATCAACCGGATTGATGATGTGGTGGTCTTCCACCCATTAGACAGAGAAGCAATCAATATGATTGCCGGAATCCAGATGCAGGATTTACGCAATCGACTGGCTGCAAGGGAACTGGATCTCGAACTCACAACCGCTGCCATGGATCAAATCAGTGAGGCAGGCTTTGATCCAATTTATGGTGCCCGACCTCTGAAGCGAGCCATACAGCAATCTCTGGAAAATCCTCTGGCTCAGGAGATTCTGGCAGGTAAGTTTATGCCTGGCGATCGAATTGAAGTTGATGTCCTGCCGGGCGACTCGCAGGGTAAATTGAGCTTCAATCGGGCTGCAGGTGAGGATTAATTTTCTTCCTTAAGTCTCGTTCCCATGCTCTGCATGGGAATGCATATCAAACTTCCGTATCGATTCCCATGCAGAGCATGGGAACCAGAGTCAATCGGGCGGCAGGGGAAAATTAATTTTCTTCCTTCGAAACCTTACGCAACACCCAGTCCATTCCTTTGGCAGGTAGTATTCTTTTCAGAGTACCAAACAGATAGGTTGGGAAGGTGACGTAATAATGTGCTCTGGGATTTTTGCTTTCCAGGGCATGTTGCAGTTTTTTATAGACAGCTTCCGGCGGGAGTGTAAAAGGGGCAGCCGGACCTTTCTTTTTTAATCGGGCTTCCATGCCCTCATAATTGGCTTTAAAAAAGCTGCTTTCCTTATTAATATGCTGCTCATATTTTTTATAGGCATTGGCACGAAAAGCACTGGTGATGGGACCCGGTTCAATAATGGATACGCCAATACCACTGCCGTAAAGCTCCAGTCTCAGTGTATCAGCTAATCCCTCCAGAGCGTACTTGGATGCATTATAGGCACCGCGGAAAGGCAGGGAGATAATACCAAGCACTGAACCATTATAAACAATGCGCCCAAAACCCTGCTGACGCATAATTGGGATGATCCGGTTGGTTAATTCCTGAGTGCCGAAGACATTACTTTCAAACTGTTCCAGTAAAACAAGACGCTGTAAATCCTCGATAGCGCCGGGCTGCCCATAGGCACCATTGTTAAACAGGCCATATAATTTTCCGTCGGTGAGTGCCAACACCTGATCAACAGCACTGTTAATTGATTCACTATCGGCCAGGTCAAGCTGCAGACTCTCCAGACCCTGTTCCTGAAGTTTGTTCACATCACTCGTTTTGCGTGCTGTAGCGAATACTCGATAGCCCTTGTTTTTCAGTTCATGAGCACAACACAGGCCAATCCCCGATGAACATCCGGTGATTAGTATTGCTTTTTTATTTAACATATAATTTGGGTCAATAATTTTTTTGAAATTGTAGTGTAGTGTACAATAAAACAGGTAATTAATTATTGTTTTTTCTTCCCCCTTTTTCAAAGGGGGAGATCATCAATTAAGTCGACTTTAAGGGACAACGTGAGCGAATACAATCAGACTAATGAGCGCCGGAAATATTATCGAATTGATGATACTGCCATATTTACTTATAAGGTTCTTGATAAGAAGCCGGGTAATGCTGATGAGATTCCTGAAATAGAAAAAAACACCTCTGCTGCTTTTGAAATGGCTGAACTGTTTGGCCAGATGAATCAACAAATGAAGGCAACTCTGGGACGAATTGCTGAAAATTCTGCTGATATAGCCGGCTATCTGAAACATCTGGACAGTAAAATAGACTTACTGCTGCAAACTAACCTCTTTAAAGATAACCAGGCCAAACCAGAGCCGCACAGACAGATTAACCTCAGTGCCGGCGGGATGGCATTTGGTTCTAATGAAGAATTTAAGCAAAGTACCCTGCTGGCCCTGGATATGGTTCTCTCGACTGATTTATTGTGTCTGCATCTGACCGGTCGTGTTATTCAAGTGTCAAAACAGGCTGAGGGTGACTATCCCTATCGAGTGTCAGTGGGCTTTATTGATATTAGCGAATCCCAGGCTGATCAAATCATCAAACATATTATGAGCCTGCAATCAGAACAATTAAGAGCCAGGAGAGAAGAGTAGTTGCTCATTTATTCTCTTGAAAACAATTATTTCTATCCCAATATCAACAAATTATCTCGTTAGGAAAAAAAGATGCCAATTTATGAATACCGTTGTGACGGCTGTGGCCATGAGATGGAGCTGATGCAAAAAATGTCAGACGATCCCATGAAAGACTGTCCGGTTTGTGAAGAATCCAAATTAAAAAAGCTAATTTCAGCTGCAGGTTTCCGTCTCAAAGGCAGCGGCTGGTATGAAACAGACTTCAAAAAGAGCAAAACTAGTAAAAAAAACAGTAACTCCGGCGGCTCTTGTGGCGGTGGTAGCTGCGGTTGTGCTTCGTAGGTCTTGTAGTCTGGGCGTACAAGGCTTAAAATTACCCGTTTTATTAATCTAACCCGAGCCTTCTATAGAGGGAGCTGGTTAAAACAGGAATTTGGGTATGCGAAGCCATTATTGCGGGCACTTAACAGAAGACAATATTGATCAGGAAGTCATTTTAAGCGGTTGGGTGCACCGTCGTCGTGATCATGGCGGCGTTATCTTTGTTGACCTGAGAGATCGGGAAGGCGTATCACAAATTGTCTTTGACCCGAATATTCCTGAAATGTTTATGCAGGCCGAACGGGTGCGTAATGAATATGTTCTTCAGGTCAAAGGTAAAGTTCGTCAGCGTCCCGAAGGCACAGAAAATCCTGAAATGCCCACCGGTCAGATAGAAGTTCTGGCGCTGGAACTGACTGTTCTGAACGCTTCTGAAACACCGCCGTTCCAGCTGGATGACGATGATGTTTCTGAGGAACATCGTTTGCGTTATCGTTATATAGACCTGCGTCGTCCTGAAATGCAGCAGCGTCTTGTCCTGCGTTCAAAAATTACCCGTTTCTTACGTAACTATCTGGATGATAACGAATTTCTTGATATTGAAACGCCTATTTTAACCAAGGCAACCCCGGAAGGTGCCCGAGACTATCTGGTGCCCAGCCGTACCCATCAGGGTGAGTTTTTTGCCTTGCCCCAGTCTCCGCAATTATTCAAACAATTATTAATGATGTCCGGAATGGATCGCTATTATCAGGTAACCCGTTGTTTCCGTGATGAAGATCTGCGTGCTGATCGCCAGCCGGAATTTACTCAGCTTGATATTGAAACCTCCTTTATGGAAGAAGAAAAGCTGATGACTATGATGGAAGACATGATGCGTAATGTCTTTGCCAATGTCCTGGAACAGCAATTACCAAATCCGTTTCCTCGTATGACTCATGTTGAAGCAATGAACCGCTATGGCAGTGACAAACCAGACCTGCGTATTGATCTGGAATTAGTTGAGGTTGCTGATGTGCTAACCGAAGTCGATTTCAAAGTATTCTCCGGTCCAGCGAAAGATCCCAATAGCCGTGTGACCGCATTACGAGTGCCAAAAGGTACGGAACTGACCCGTAAACAAATTGATGAATACACGAAATATGTGTCCATCTATGGTGCAAAAGGTCTGGCTTATATTAAAGTTAATGACAAAGCTGCAGGGCGTGAAGGTTTACAGTCACCCATTGTTAAATTTATTCCCGATGAATCATTGGCAGCTATTCTGGAAAGAACCGGTGCAGAAGATGGTGATTTAATTTTCTTTGGTGCAGATAAAACTAAAGTAGTTAATGAAGCGCTGGGTGCCTTGCGTATCAAAGTTGCGCAGGATTTAGGACTGGTTAAACACGGCTGGCAGCCGCTTTGGGTTGTTGACTTCCCAATGTTTGAGTACGATGATGCTGCTAAACGCTGGACAGCTTTACATCACCCGTTCACCTCACCAAATACCGAAAATCCACAGGAATTAATAGACAATCCTGGTGAAAGTTTATCCAGAGCCTATGATATGGTTATTAATGGTACCGAACTGGGTGGCGGTTCAGCTCGTATCCATAAACAGGATATGCAGGAAACCGTGTTTAAATTATTAGGAATTGATGATCAGGAAGCTCAGGACAAGTTTGGTTTCTTACTGGATGCACTGAAGTTTGGCTGTCCTCCACATGCCGGTATCGCATTTGGTCTGGATCGACTGGTTATGTTAATGACCGGTGCCAGCTCAATTCGTGAAGTCATGGCATTTCCTAAAACACAATCTGCCGGTTGCCTGTTAACCGATGCGCCGTCAGAAGTCAGCCCGGCTCAGCTAAAAGAACTGGGCATTAAGAAACGTGAAATACCCGGTGAAAAGATAGCAAATAGCTAATTTAGTCTCCATCAATAAATTATGCTCCTGGCTTCCCCCCTGTTCTTGTTAAGAGAAAAGGAGGGATGGAGGGGTTGCAAATAAACAAAAGAGGTTTCAATGGCCGGTCATAGTAAATGGGCAAATATTCAGCACCGTAAAAAAGGACAGGATGCCAAACGCGGAAAATTATTTACCAAATTAATCCGTGAAATTACCGTTGCTGCACGACTGGGCGGCGGTGATGTTGATGCTAATCCACGCTTAAGAGCCATTGTTGATAAATCTCTGCGTGCCAATATGACCCGTGATACCGTAGAACGTGCCATTAAACGTGGCGCTGGTGATACGGATGGTGATAACTTTGATGAAATTCGCTATGAAGGATACGGTCCAGGCGGTGTTGCTGTGATGGCAGATTGTTTAACAGATAATCGTAATCGTACAGTTGCAGAAGTTCGCCATGCATTTACTAAATCGGGTGGAAATTTAGGTACTGATGGTTCAGTCTCTTATTTATTCAGTAAAATTGGAATTTTAAGTTATCCTGCCGGCAGTGATGAAGATGCCATTATGGAAGCCGCACTGGAAGCCGGAGCTGAAGATGTCGAAACTAATGATGATGACTCTATTGATGTCACAACATCAGCTGATGAATTCATGGATGTTAAAGATGCCATGGTTGCCGCAGGTTTTGATCCTGAAATGGCAGAAGTAACCATGAAAGCTTCGACCAGCGTTGATCTGGGTGAAGAGGATGCACAAAAAGTCATGCGTCTGGTTGATATGCTGGAAGATCTGGATGATGTACAAAATGTTTATTCAAACGCTGAATTTTCAGATGAAGTCATGGAGGCGTTGGCTCAGGAATGATCGTGTTGAGCCGCGTTTCGGAGTGTGGGCTGACTGATTAGGGGACGCTTCAAGCGCATCCATCCGCCCCACCACAGCACGTATTCAAAGCACCATTTCCCCGAACGACCACTATAATTAAGGAAACACCAATTACATTAACTGCTTCCTCCAGCACCATCATACTGGGCATTGATCCCGGTTCCCTTAAAACAGGCTATGGTCTTATAGAATCCTCAGGAAATCGTCTTCGCTTTCTGGAATGCGGCACGATTAAAACGGGTGGTGGTTCTTTTCCTCCCCGACTAAAAATTATCTTCAATGACATTCGTGAAGTTGTACAGCAATGGTCGCCTGATGAAATGGCGATTGAAAATGTTTTTCTGGCACGTAACCCCGATTCAGCGTTAAAATTAGGTCAGGCCAGAGGAGCGGCTATTTGTGCAGTAATGGTTGATGATATTCCTGTCGCAGAATATACCGCTAATCAAATTAAACAGGCCATTGTGGGTAAGGGGCATGCGGCAAAAAGTCAGGTTCAGCATATGGTAAAAATCCTGCTTAACCTGAGTGATGCACCTCAGTCGGATGCTGCTGATGCTCTGGCCATTGCGCTTTGCCATGCCAATACAAGAAAAACTATGACAGAATTGAAAAGCAAAGCCCAACAAAGATATCCGGCAGAAGTACTTGGTGCTATTCGTGGTCGAAGAAAAAAACGTTTCACTCTATAATTTTAACTCTTAACACTGAACAACAGGTTCCCATGATAGGAAGATTATCAGGTATTCTTATTCAAAAACAACCGCCACTGCTCATGATAGATGTGCAGGGTGTCGGCTATGAAGTTCAGGCACCCATGAGTACTTTTTATCAACTGCCGGAACTGGATAAGTCCGTTGTTCTGCTGACCCATATGGTGGTTCGAGAAGATGCCCAGCTGCTTTACGGCTTTTATAGTGAATCAGAGAGATTATTATTTAAAAGTTTGATCAAAGTTAATGGTGTTGGTCCTAAACTGGCATTAACAATTTTATCCGGTATCAGTGCCAATGAGTTTGTACAGGTGATCAAAAACAACGATGAAAGCGGTCTGGTTCGCTTGCCGGGAATTGGTAAAAAGACGGCACAAAGATTAATTGTTGAAATGCGTGATCGTCTGGATGACTGGCAAGGTGATGTAAGAGAAAATATGGACAAATTGTCGAATGAGTCTGATAATTTACATAGCGAACAGGATATTATAAAAGAAGCCGTCAGTGCTCTGATTGCATTAGGATACAAACCGGTTGAAGCAAGCAGGATGATCAGCAAATTAGACGCACAGGATCAGAGCAGTGAAATGTTAATCAAACAAGCATTAAAGAATACCGTCAGATGAGCATATTAGATAAACCATGCTAGATAGTGAACGTATTATAACTGCGGCAGAAGTCAGCAGCGAAGATCAAATGGACCGCGCCATTCGTCCCAAAACATTACAGGATTATGTTGGACAGCCGGCTGTTTGTGAACAAATGGAAATTTTTATTCCTGCAGCAAAAAATCGTAATGAAGCACTGGATCATGTGTTGATCTTTGGCCCTCCGGGATTAGGAAAAACCACATTGTCCCATATTATTGCCAATGAAATGGGTGTCAATATGCGCCAGACATCGGGGCCTGTTCTTGAGAGACCGGGCGATCTGGCGGCGCTCCTGACTAATCTGGAAGAAGGTGATGTACTCTTTATCGATGAAATTCATCGTCTCAGCCCCATAGTGGAGGAAGTCCTTTATCCGGCAATGGAAGACAACCAGCTGGATATTATGATCGGTGAAGGGCCGGCGGCTCGTTCCATTAAGCTGGACTTACCGCCTTTTACTTTGATTGGTGCAACAACTCGCGCTGGTTTGCTTACCTCACCATTACGTGATCGCTTTGGTATTGTGCAGCGGCTGGAATTTTATTCTGATGCCGATCTAAGTCATATTGTTTCCCGATCAGCCGGTATTATGGGCATCAAAGTTGAGCCTCATGGTGCCAATGAGATTGCTAAACGCTCAAGAGGAACCCCCCGTATTGCTAATCGCCTGTTAAGACGGGTCAGGGACTATGCAGAAATAAAGGGCAATGGTATAGTCGATATCGATATCGCGGACAGGGCATTGAACCTTCTGGAAGTTGATCCCATGGGCTTTGATATGATGGATCGTAAACTGCTGTTGAGCATTATTGAGAAGTTTGACGGCGGTCCCGTGGGTATAGATAATCTGGCGGCAGCTATCAGTGAAGAAAAAGGTACTATTGAAGATGTTCTGGAGCCATTTTTAATCCAGCAAGGCTATATTATGAGGACGCCAAGGGGACGGGTTGCCACGGATATTGCCTATTTGCACTTTGGTTTGGAAAAGAGTGGTTTGGAATGAATGAGATAGTAGGTTGGGCTGAGTTAGAATTGAAAAGGATGTAAATTTGAGTGAATTTATCTGGCCCATAAGGGTCTACTATGAAGATACTGACAGCGGCGGAGTCGTTTATCATTCTAACTACCTGAATTTTATGGAGCGTGCCCGGACTGAATGGTTAAGATCAATGCAGCTGGAGCAGGATGAACTCATTAATGAATATGGAATTATGTTTGTCGTTCGTTCACTCTCTATTGATTATCAAAAACCAGCCTTGTTCAACGAAGCCTTGCTGGTGAAAACAACTATACAAAAACTGGCTAAAGCCAGCATTATATTTGAGCAGCTCATTCTCAGAGAATATGGTGAGCAGGTATTAACAAAGGCTATAGTAAAAATAGCCTGCCTGGGAATTACCGAGAAACGTCCTGTGGCTTTACCTGAAGCTGTTTATAAAAAATTTGCTAATTAAACTGGATTAAATGAGCTAATAATAATGCATACAGATATGTCAATTTTATCCCTGGTAACACAGGCCAGTTTTATGGTGCAGATGGTTATGCTGGGTCTGCTTGTGGTTTCCGTCATTGCCTGGACCATGATTATTCAAAAATGGCTGGTCTTAAAAAAAGCTAAAGAAGAAGCGAATCTGTTTGAACGTCGTTTCTGGTCCGGTGCTGATTTGGTGGATTTGTATAAGGCCATTAATCAACGAAAAAATGCTGTAGGTATGGCCAGCATTTTTGAATCGGGTTTTCGGGAATATGCTAAACTGCATAACCAGCCCGGTATCGTCAGTGATGCTGTTTTGGAGGGAGCACAGCGAGCTATGCGTGTGACCCTAAACCGTGAAGTTGAACAGGCAGAATCCGGCTTGCCTTTTCTGGCCACGGTAGGCTCAACCAGTCCTTATGTTGGTTTGTTTGGTACTGTTTGGGGAATAATGAATTCGTTTCGTGCCCTGGGACAGGTAGAGCAGGCAACTATGGCGATGGTTGCACCGGGTATTGCAGAAGCCCTGATTGCAACGGCAATGGGTTTATTTGCAGCAATTCCTGCAGTGATTGCGTTTAACCGTTTTTCCTATAGTGTTGAACGACTGGAAAACCGTTATGATGCCTTTATGGAAGAATTTTCTAACTTGCTGAACCGGCAGGTGCATAGCTGATGGCAAGAAAACGGCGCAAGCCCATGGCAGAAATTAATGTAGTACCCTACATTGATGTCATGATGGTTTTGTTAGTCATTTTTATGATTTCAGCTCCGCTGTTAACCCAGGGTGTTAAAGTTGAATTACCTCAGGCTAAAACTGAAGTAATGAATGTTAAGCCGACGGAAACAGTCATTGTTAAAGTTGATGTGCAGGGGCAATATCATCTGACCATTGGTACGGGAAAAGAAAATCCGGTTAGTCGTGATGCTCTGGTTGAGCAAATAAAAAATAAGTTACTGGAGCAGCCAAAAATTTCAGTTCTGGTTGCCGGTGACAAGGAAGTGCGTTATCTGTATATTATGGATGTTCTGGCGCTATTGAGTCAGGCCGGTATTCCTAATGTGGGATTGATGACTCGGTCTCTGGATCCGCAAGCTCCGGAATAAAGGCAAATGATGGCTCTCTATGTTTGACTGGATAAAAGAAAATGTTACGGCCTTTATTGTTGCTCTGGTATTGCATCTGGTTTTTTTAGGCGCTTTATTCTTTAACTGGCAAATGGATAAGCCCAAAAAAATTGTTATGAAGCAGGGCGACATTGTTCAGGTTTCATCGGTTGATGCTAATACCTATGATGCCGAAATTAAGAAAATAGAAGAGAAAAAAAGTGCTGAAAAGCGGCGTAAGGCACAGGCTGAGCGCAAGGCAAGAGAATTAAAAAAGAAAAAACAGCAGGAAAAAAAGCGCAAGGCAAAAGAATTAAAAGAAAAAAAAGCAGCGGCAGTCAGGAAGAAAGAGCTTAAAGAGAAAAAGCGTAAAGAAGCTGAAAAAAAGGCAGCTGATGACAGACGCAAAAAAGAAGAACAAAAAAAAGAAGTAAAACGTAAAGAAGATGCTCGCAAAAAAGCTGAGCAGGAAAAGAAACGCCAGGAAGCCGAACAAAAACGTAAGGTCGAAGAAGAGAAAAAACGTCAGGCAGAGTTACAGCGTAAAGAACAGCGTGAAAGAGCCGAACGTGAACGTCGCAGCAAAGGCATTGTAAATCGCCACGTTACTCTGATCACAAATAAAATTGAACGAAATTGGCGCCAACCTCTGGATGCCCCGTCTGGTCTGCAATGCCGAACTGATATTAGCTTGCGACCCAGCGGTGATGTCGTATCGGTTAAAATGGTAGAAAGCAGTGGCAATCAGTCATTTGATCGTTCCTGTGAAACCGCGGTCTGGAAAGCATCACCATTGCCTGTTCCAACAGATAGTGTTATTTTTGAAAAGTTTAAAGTAATGAGATTAAAATTTAAGCCGGGAAGCTACTAAAACAATGCGCCAAAACCTATTTTTTTTACTTTTTATTTCTATGCTGTTTCTCAGCGCGAACTCCCATGCAGTATTGGAAGTGGAAATTACCGGGGGCTTTCAGGGAGCTAGTCCCATTGCCATAGTGCCTTTTGCCTGGTCTCAGTCCGGCAAGGCGCCAGTGGATATTGCCGGTGTTGTCAGCTCCGATCTGTCACGCAGCGGCATGTTCTCTCCTTTGAGTCTCAATCAACTACCCGAACGGCCTGCTATGGGTGACACAATTAATTTTCCCCGCTGGAAAAATACCCAAGCTGAGCAGTTGGTGATTGGCAATATTGCCGCCGTAGGACAAGGTCAGTATGAAGTAAAATTCCAGATTCTGGATATTTTCAGTGGTCAGGAAATTCTGGGCTATCGTTTTAGCGTAGAAAAACAAAACTTACGCCGGGTCGCACATCAAATCAGTGATAAAATTTATGAAAAACTGACCCATACGCGTGGTGCTTTTGATACGCTGATTGCCTATGTGGTGGTTAATAATGATGTCAATGCTAAAAAACGGGTATATACTCTGGCCATTGCTGATTCAGACGGTTATGGGGAAAAAGTTATTCTAAAGTCAAGACAACCCATTATGTCACCGGCATGGTCTCCAACCGGTAAGCAGCTGGCTTACGTTTCATTTGAAAAAAAGCGTTCTATTATTTATGTACAGGAACTGAAAACCGGCCAGAGAAAGGTCGTTGCCCGTTTTAAAGGAATTAATAGCGCACCCAGCTGGTCTCCTGATGGTAAACGCCTGGCTATGACGCTTTCCAAAGACGGTAATTCAGAAATCTATGTGATGTATACTGACAGTGGTGTACTGCAGCGTATTACTAATCACTATGGTATTGATACAGAGCCATCCTGGTCCCCTGATGGTCGTTCTCTGGTTTTTACCTCTGACCGGGCAGGCAAGCCCCAGATTTATCAAATTGCAGTCAATCCGCAAGGACGAGTTGGCAATCCCAAACGTCTGACCTATGAAGGTGATTATAATTCCAAAGCAAGCTTTTCACACGACGGTAAATTCCTTACAATGATCACCAGGGACAGAGGGCATTTCAGAGTGGGAATGCTGGAACTATCCACACGCTACCTGCAGGTTCTGACTCGTTCAAAACTGGATGAATCACCTTCATTTGCGCCCAATAGTAAAATTGTTTTATATGCCACTGAATCCCGTGGCCGAGGTATTTTGGAGGCCATTGCCTCTGATGGCAGTAATTCACCACAACGATTGCGTGTATTGAGTGGAGATGTAAGAGAACCCGCATGGTCACCCTATAGAAGCCGATAAACCAGGAGCTTAAACTTTATGAAGAATATATTGAAACACTCTGTGCTAAAAAAATTACCCGTACTTTTGCTTGCTGCGCCATTATTGTTCCTGACGGCCTGTACCTCTATCGGAGACAGTAGCTCTGATGATGCCGCCGCTGTGGAAGATCGCACTGGCGGTCAGAATGGTGAGGGCTATGAGGGACAGACTGGGGCTTATGATGAGTCCGGTATGGGCAGCGGTTCAGCAATGGGAGGTGACCCATTATCCGATCCCAATAGTCCGCTTTCGGTTCGTACCATCTATTTTGAATATGACAGTACGATTATCAGTTCAGAAGGGCAGTCTGCTCTTAATGCCCATGCAGAATATTTATCACTGAATTCAGGCAAACGACTGATTATCGAAGGTCATACTGATGAAATGGGAACTCGCGAGTATAACCTGTCACTGGGTGAGCGTCGCGGCAGAGCCGTAGCTGATTTCCTGTCGGCTTCAGGTGTCCCCGGTGAGCAGATGGAAGTCAGAAGCTATGGTGAAGAAAATCCTGTGGCGCTGGAACATAATGAATCAGCATGGCAATTAAACCGTCGTGTTGAGCTTCTGTATTAATGTCAAAACAAGTAGGAAAGTTAATGCCGGTAAGGGTTTTGTTATTAATAATGATAACAGGCTCGATGCCCAGTGTATTTGCTGCTGAAGACTATAAAAATCGTCCTCTGGATGTTCGGGTTGATCGTCTGGAGCGAATGATGAGCTCGCAAAAACAGCTGGAATTACTTTATCGTATGAAACAGCTCCAGGAAGAGAACCAGCAGCTGCGAAGTTTGCTGGAAGGGCATAGTAATGAAATACGCCTTCTCAAACAGCAGCAAAGGGAATTGTATTCTGATTTAAACCGACGACTCGGGCAGAGTGAAAGCGGCCTTGTACAGAGTCCGGATTTAACGGCACAGCCTGACAAAGCAGTTGAAATTATTGACAAGAGCAGTATTAAACAAGCAAATTATGGTGTCACGGAAAGGCAAGAAGTGATTGCTGAAACGGCTGTAAATAATGAAAAGAAACCGCCGGTAGCTGTGATTAAGCCGATGTCTGAGAAGGAGCGCAAAGCCGAGCAGAAAGCCTATCAAAAAGCTTATGACGAGCTGAGAGCTCTCAGATATAACAAAGCCCGCGATTCATTCGTGCAGTTTATTCAACAATACCCTTCGGGTCGTTATGCTCATATTGCCCAATACTGGGTAGCGGAATCCAGTTATGCCCAGGGTAATTTTGAGCAGGCTATTATCGATTATCAATTGCTCCTGGATGTCTACCCGTTTAGCCCTAAAAAAGCAGAAGCACAATTGAAAAAAGCCTATAGCTATTATGAGGTTGGTGACAAAGAAAAAACTCGCCGGACACTCGATGAGTTGCTCAGAACTTTCCCGGATACGACTGAGGCGGGGCAGGCAAAACGTTTATTGAGAAAACTGTAAAAAAATTGTAAAAAAGCTTGCCATAAATCATAAAAACGGTAGAATATGCGCATCTTAAAGAGACGCCAATTCACTTTGTGCCCGTCTTAACTAAGAGGGCCGTTAGCTCAGTTGGTAGAGCAGTGGACTTTTAATCCATTTGTCCGGGGTTCGAATCCCCGACGGCCCACCATCTAATTCTAAAAAAACCCTTGTATGTCTTTTGATTACAAGGGTTTTTTTATTTTCAGAAGTCTTTTTTTGAGCTCTGAAAATCGACCTGGTTCACAATAGGATCACAAAATATTAACTAGAATTAATACAATATAATTCAATTTATAGTTATGGCGATGGGGAAATACAGGCGATGAACAAGCAAAGAGATAATTTAAAAAACATTGAAGAGTTAACCATTAAGCTCAATGGTGCTCTACAGAATATTGATGGGCCCACCAGAACACAATTAGAAGATCATAATCTTCAGATAAATGGATTCAGCATGGCTCTGCAAAGAGTTCAAATTGGCATAGACAGGACTTTGCACGATATACAAAGAAAGGCCAAAGAAAACAAAAAGCCTGTGGTTAGCAGAGTTGCTTAGGTCAAAGTTCTGAATAATCCTGATATTTAATCCTTTTTCAACAGGTAGCAAATAATATAATGCAACAGTCTTTATTTAAAAAAATCATAGAACTAATTGATGCCGCCAATAGTGAAGATCCCAACAGGGAAACTGCAGATGGCAAGGAATGGCCTAAAGAGCTTCTTTATTCGCAACGGATGTCTGATATGATTCAGCGTTTTGCTCCGGACACCAGTGATATAAACAAGATAGCAGTACATGCCCAACATATACAACGTTGGAAATCTCCCCGTAGCAACTATCCGATGGATCGTAAAGGTTATCACCAGTGGCGAACGAATCTCTATACGTTCCATGCAGAAACGACTGCAGCACTGATGGAACAGGTTGGATATGAGCATGAATCTATTGAGCGTGTAAAAAAAGCTATTGGTAAAAAGAATGTTAAAAGCAACCCTGATACCCAAATGCTGGAAGATATTGCTGCATTAGTGTTTATCGAACATTATATGTTGGATTTTGCTGCCAAACATCCGGAATATGATGAGTCAAAATGGATTGATATTATTCGTAAAACCTGGCGAAAAATGTCTGCTCAAGCTCAGGAATTTGCTCTTTCCGGTGCTGTCATCCTACCAGAACCCTTAATTCCACTTATTCAAAAGTCACTTTCTTCATAAAGTCCGGCTAAAATATTTACCTGGGCATTCAACAGGAATATCTTCATAAACTTGTCGGTTCTGTTCATTTTCAAAATAAATCGTCAGGTCATTGTGGCGTGTGCCTTCTACAAGATAGGGCTTTCCTTTCAGGTCTGTAACTTCATGTAAAGAAATTCTCTTATGTACAGCAATATTACTTGATCATTTTGGTTGGTTATTATCTAATGTTCATATCAAATACTTTTAAGGAATACATTTACATGCAGGAAATGAATCCGCAGCAAGTTCATGACTATTTAGAAACAACAACTAATAACCCAATGTTGCTCGATGTACGCGAAAATTGGGAATATGATATTTGCCATATTAAGGGCTCTAAGCTTATTCCTATGCAAACGATTCCTAACCAACTGGACAAGTTAGATCCGAATCAGGAAATTATTGTGATTTGTCATCATGGTGTTCGTAGTCGAATGGTAGGGCAGTTTTTAGAACAGGCTCAGTTTAAGTCTGTTACTAATCTTTCCGGGGGAGTTACTGCCTGGGCACAATTAGTTGATCGTAATATGCCAACTTATTAGTGAATACTTCTCAAGTTAGATTTTCAGAGTAATATGTATCGGCTCAGTGTATTAATATTTCAATAAAAGAGCATTAAAATAAAAAATATAATAAATATTAACATTTTCTTATATTGGTGCTTGCTTATGTTCTTTAATACCTATATACTTATCTCACTTAATAAAGAAATTGAAAAAACAGGATGACTTACGGTTTTTACCGCGAATCTTTTTTTTATCAATTCATAGTAATATTTAAGCGTAGCTTAAATTATATTTTGTTATCTTTTGATAACACTAAACACACATTAAATATCTTTTTTTAAAAATATTGGAGAGTATAAAATGAAAAAATTATTAATTGCTACAGCGATTGCTGCAACAACTGTTTCTATGTCAGCCAGTGCTTTTTGGGATGATGGTAACAGCAACACTAACTGGGACGGCCGTGGTTATAACAACATGAATAACAATGGCGCTGGAAATCTTTATGGTAATGGTTGGGGCGACGGTTCTGGCGATGCTGATATGGATGGTGATGTTGAAATAACTATTAAAGCTAAAGG
>Ga0209013_10001396_pt1 | contig 22216 bp, 18 predicted proteins | sample Cruoilmetagenom2_FD_187291 | JGI IMG/M metagenome (GOLD analysis project Ga0209013, IMG submission 187291) | Oil polluted marine microbial communities from Coal Oil Point, Santa Barbara, California, USA - Sample 2 (SPAdes) (version 2) | ecosystem: Environmental > Aquatic > Marine > Oil seeps ... | reverse complement strand
TCAATGTCGATTCCTGGCCACCATGAAAACTTGACGACGCAGTGAAAACACCGGCAGGTTTACCGACCATTGCACCGGAAAACCATTGAGCGGTGGTTTGTTCGAGAAAATATTTCATCGGCGAAGCCATGTTGCCGAAATAGGCCGGGCTGCCAAGCAGCAGCCCGTCACATTGCTCAAAGTCGCTTTTTTCCACATAGGGTGGTCCGGCGTCGGGAATGCTGTCAGCGGTCGCTTCCGTGACAGTTGATACGTTTGGTACCGTGCGAATCCATGCGGTACAGCCGTCAACTGACTCGACTCCACGTGCAGCAAGGTTCGCCATATGCGCTATCGAGCCATGGCGACTGAAATAAAGAACAAGAATCTCAGGCATCGTATTTTAAGTTTGTCGCCTGTTTGTGTGGCTATATTATCGTTGGTGGCCGAATGAATTCGGTCTTACATCTGTAAGGGTAGAATTAATTTGTAGGGTCGAATTCATTCGACCAACAGCCTCCCGCTCGGTTCTTACAAAATATCCAAGACAGCCTCCGGCGGCCGCCCCATCGCTGCCTTGCTCCCATTCACAACAATCGGCCTCTCCAGCAGGCTTGGACACTGCGAAATCGCCTCCAGCAGCTCATCATCGGTAAAGGTCGGGTCATCCAGTCCGGCATCCTTGAATACCTGCTCATGACGGCGCATTAGCTCTCTGGGCGTGATACCCAGCATCTCGACAAGCTTTTTCAAGGTGTCGATATCCGGTGGACTATCCATATACTCGACAATATCCGGCTCGATGCCCTTCTCCTGGAGCAGCTCCAGCGTCGCGCGTGACTTCGAACAGCGTGGATTGTAATAGATCGTTACACTCATTCTCCTCTCTCCAATAATTCTACAGATGGAACGAAGCCCCAATTGTAGGAGCGGCGGTTTCGCCGCGAAATGTTTTTTATTTTATGACCGTAGCTGATCGCATTGTGCATAACCCAAAATATCCTGTCTAGTCTCTAAAAAAGTTGTGGGTTCAGTATCGATCTCATCTGAACCATCTCTGGTCTGTAGCTACGAATTTTCAGCCATCAACAGACCCTAAATAATGCTAAAATCTGCCGCAAACACGTGATCGGGTTTATTTCCATGAAAATATTGATTACAGGTGGCGCAGGTTTCATCGGCGCAGCCCTCGGCCACCGTCTGCTGGACCGGGGTGACGAAGTCCACGCTGTTGATAACCTTAACGACTACTACGAAGTCTCACTGAAGGAAGCGCGTCTGACCCGACTGCAGGGCAGGGATGGTTTCACCTTCGATCGCCTCGATATCGCTGACCGTGCCGCAGTGGCCAAGCTGTTCGAGACACACAAGTTCGATGCCGTCATGAATCTGGCTGCCCAGGCAGGGGTCCGTTATTCACTGGAAAACCCTGCCGCCTATGTCGATGCCAATCTGGTTGGTTTCGGCAATATACTCGAAGGCTGCCGCCACTCAGGCGTTGGTCACCTCGTCTTCGCCTCATCCAGCTCCGTTTATGGCTCCAACACCAAACTTCCGTATTCAGAAAACGACGCCGTAGATCATCAGGTATCATTGTACGCAGCCAGCAAGAAGGCCAATGAATTGATGGCCCACACCTATGCCCATCTTTACCGGCTGCCATGCACCGGACTTCGTTTCTTCACCGTCTATGGCCCCTGGGGCCGCCCTGATATGGCTTTTTTCAAATTCACCAAAGCCATGCTGGCCGGGGAAAAAATACCGGTGTTCAATCATGGCAAGATGATCCGCGATTTCACGTATATCGACGACATTGTCGAAGGCGTAATTCGCGTCATCGACACGCCGGCGAAGCCGGATCCTGACTACAGCCACGAAGATCCAGTACCGTCCAGCAGTGACGCCCCATACCATATTTACAACATCGGCAACGGCCGTCCTGTGGAGCTGTTGCGATACATCGAAGTGCTGGAAGATGCCCTGGGCGTCAAAGCGGATAAGGAAATGCTACCCATGCAGGACGGCGACGTAAAGGCAACAACGGCTGACACGTCAGCTCTGGAGCGAGATATGGGCTACAAGCCAGAGACTACAGTGGAGGAGGGACTCAAGGCCTTTGCCGAGTGGTATCGCTCATACTACAAGTAGGCCACTTTCCCCCGTGGGAGCGGTGGCCCACCGCGAAAGGGTTCGCTGATTAATTCAACAGCAACAGAAAAATTGGCGCAATATTAAATCTCCACACGAGCGGGTTTCTTTTTAATGTCGTCATCCAGGTGTCTGCCATTTTATCATCGCCTGTTGCATTAATATGTATACCATCACCGGAACCATAGAGTGCAAGATTACTGTTTATAGCAGTGTACTGATCGGCAAGAAGCACATTTTTTTCAATAGCGAGACCCTTTATAAGGTCGTTAAGAGCAGGGGTATTTCTCCCTGATATAGGTGTTACTGTGGCCAGAATAGGTTCCACTCCACTGGCGCGGGCTTTGTCAATCATGACACCCAGATCGAATTTAACCTGGTTGGCCGAGCCATCACCATAACTAATAATGTTATTCGCACCTTCCATAATTAATATGAATTGGGCTGACCTGCTTGACAGGACACCGTCAATCCTATTTACGCCATCTTCTGTCCACTCACCACCTACACCCCAGTTGTAGACATATGCTGTATGTTTCGTGCTTTGACTAAACTTGCTCTCCAGTGGTGGCTCATAGCCACCAACTCTGGCGCCATTTGCCGGGGATGTGATTCCCCATTCATTACCGGCTGCATCTCTTTTTAGCCCCTGTGTAATACTGTCACCAAAAGCAAAGATACTGAATGTGTCTGCAAGGCCAGCCAGGGGCTGAAACAAGAAAGCCGCAGTCACTACGAGGAGTATATGTTTCATTGATCGAGCCTCGCGCGGATATTAGTCATAATTGCTTAACCTGGTTGACTGAATTCCTACCAAATTTGGTATGTGGAGAGCGGCTTGCGTCTTATCAGTCAGAAAATTAGGCAAGCTAGCCTTCAGCGGAGCTGGGGCTGCAAACGGATTAATCGCTATTTTTTCCGGAGACCAGGTATTACCATTCCATCTACTCACAAACTGTACATACTTTGAGCCATTGTAGCCTGACCACCGAATTTCCGGTTTTCCATCATCGCCAAGCAATAATATGGGCTTAACATCCGGCCAGTCGTCGTCCGTGTTCACTCTGGCCGGTGCTTTCCAGGCATCTCCAGTCCAGTGAGTGTAGTAAATGTCATCATCCTTGCCATCATAACCAACCCATGCAAGCCAGGTGGTGGAATTCCTGTCAATAAGTATAGAAGGGCCCCAATCATTTTGTGTGTTGACGTCAACTCGTGGTAGATCCACCCATTGATTATTACTGCGCTTTTTAATCCGTAATCTGCCCGTTGAGCCTTCCGGCTCGATATAAACCAGCCACACATTTCCTCTCGAGTCCGAGCTCAATGAAGGCGTGATGATGGGTGATTTGGATTTTGTAACAAGTTCGGGTTTTGACCAACGGCCTTGATGCTGGGCGCTGAAGTAGAGATGGTAGGTGTTTTCTACCATCTCACCCCAGGCGAGCATGGCGTTATTACTGGTTGCTGCCTGTACAGGCAATACCGACACTAAAGACAGTATCGGCAAAGTAACAAGAAAGAGGGTGATGACGTTTGGCATAACTTTTTAAAATAGCAATAGTTTGTCTGTAATTCAATATGTAAGACTAAATGTCCTCTTATGGGGAATTATGATATTTGGGCATGTATCACTGTTTCTAAATTGGCAGGCTCTCTCGTGAGTGACAAAGATAAGTGATAACCTTCAATTTTAATCAACTGCACAGAGCAAACTTTAATGCTGAAAGTGTTGCATATTGTAAGTGGAGAGTTTTCAGGAGGTGCAGCAAGAGGTGCGTACTGGTTGCATAGCGCGCTATTACAACATGGCGTTAATTCAAGAATATATAGCAATGCCAGACTGCTACCAGAATCTCAATCCATAACCAGCATTAGTAGTAATAATTTCGGATATTTAAATTCAATAATAAATGGAAAGCTTGATACTTTCCCTCTCAAATTTTATCGAAAAAAGCAAAATAGTACATTTGACCCCGCACTTTATGGGATAGATTTCACTCGTTCAGATGAATATACGGAAGCTGACATTATTCACCTGCACTGGGTTAACCGTGGGTTATTAAATATCAAAGACTTATCCAAAGTAAAAAAACCAATTGTTTGGACAATGCGTGATATGTGGCCTATGACGGGTGGTTGTCATTATTCAATGGGTTGCGATGAGTACAAGAGGAAGTGCGGAAGATGCCCACAATTGAGCAGTAACAAGCAGAAAGATTTGTCATGGTATGTTTTACGACGAAAAATGTTAAATATGCCATCTGATATGAAAATCATTGGTATAAGCCATTGGTTATCGAATTGTGCGCAACAAAGTGCGATTTTCCACGATTATAAAGTTGAAACCATTCATAATGGGATTGATCTGGAAAAGTTCAGCCCTATTGATAAATCTTCAGCAAAAGAAATACTTGGTTTGGACGAAAACAAGTCAACAGTAATTGTCGGTGCACAGGAAATAAACAATTACCATAAAGGATTTAATCATTTTATTGAGGCGATAAAATACATCGACACAAAAAATATCCAGTTTCTTTTTTTTGGTTTTCTTGATGAAAGTCTTTTACGTGAGACGGGTATTGATTATAAATATATTGGTTATTTGAATGACATCTTATCCATGCGCCTTGCCTATTCTTCAGCAGACGTGTGTGTGTTCCCGTCGGTAATGGATGCTTTTGGAAAGGTGGTAATAGAATCACTTGCCTGTGGTACGCCCGTTGTAGTCTTCGATGCCACAGGACCTAGAGATATTATTGATCATAAAATTGATGGCTTTAAAGCTAAACCGTTTGAAGCAAACGATCTTGCGGCTGGTATAAACTGGATACTTGCGGACAAATCCAGGCATGCAGATCTTTGTTTAAACGCAAGAAAAAAGGCGGTAAAGAGCTTTGATATTAAGAAAATAGCAAACCAGTATTTGGATATGTATGAAGATATGCTAGCAGCATCATAATGAGCATACGAAGCCATACTGTTTACAATCTTATTGGCAATACAGTTCCTCTAGTAACGTCACTCATTACTATTCCTCTATTTCTCGGACTGATTGGAGAAGCTCGATACGGCGTCTTATTGGTTGCGTGGATATTGCTAGGGTATTTTGGCTTTTTTGATTTGGGGCTGAGTCGAGCTACCGCGCACTTTATGGCAAAGCTACGCAATAAACCAGGCCAGGAAAAGGAAACTCTTTTATGGACAGTACTATTGCTGAATATTGTTCTTGGCTTAACAGGGGCGCTAGTATTATTTGTTGTTGGCAATATTATTTTTACTCATGTGGTTTCAATAGATGCTCCATTATCCAGGGAAATACTCAGTGCTCTTCCATGGCTGGCCTGTGCATTACCACTGACCATTATTTCAGCTTCTTTAACAGGCGCATTACAGGGGCTCGAGCGATTTCTTCCACTTAATATAACAAATTTAATTGGAAGCACGCTGTCTCAGATTTTGCCACTCATTGTGGCCTGGCAGTATAGCCATGAGCTAGGACCACTCATTCTGGCAGTCTTATTTTCGCGTCTATTGTCCTCGCTGATTCTTTTCTTGTTTTGCCAGTACTATGTACCACTTAAACACAGGGTAAAAATTGAGCTTCAGTTAATTCCCATCCTTTTTAGGTATGGTGGCTGGGTTGCTGTTTCCTCGGTGATTGGGCCTCTATTATCAACACTGGACAGGTTATTGATTGGCGCAATAGCAGGCCCTAAGGCGGTTACTTACTATGGAGTTCCATTTTCTATTGTTTCAAGGGTAATGGTTATCCCGACCAGCCTATCATCTGCAATATTTCCTAGATATGCATCAGAAGAGGCCAATCAGGCCGGGTTAACGGTAAATGCTGTAAATTCGCTTATAGTAGCGATGTTCCCTCTGGTGTTGCTGGGAATAATGTTTATGAACCCATTTCTTTCCGTGTGGATAAGTACTGAATTCGCAGAACAAGCATCAGCAGTTGGTGAAATAATTCTATTGGGTTTGTGGGCCAATGCTATGGCTTATGTCCCGCATACTTATTTACAGGGGTCAGGTTCCCCTGAAGTAGTCGCAAAATTTCATCTACTTGAATTGGTTCCATATATAATCATGTTAATGGTGGCTCTCCACTACTGGGGTATCATTGGTGCAGCATTGGCCTGGACAACTAGAGTGTATGCTGATGCTATTTTGTTATTTTGGGCGAGTAATTCTTCAATAAAGTCACTCAAACCGCTACTTTTGCCTTCACTAATTATTTTAGCCAGTGCATTGTTTGTCTTTACATACTCATGGGGTACAAATATTAGGACATTAGTTACTTGTCTTCTGATACTTTTTATTCCGGTGTGGATTTGGAAGTTTGCACCAATCAGTCTCATTGGGTTAATGAGGAAGAGTCTATGAGTCAAACAACGACTGATATGAATGCTTCTTATACTGGTGTCAGGATGGACGTTGTCGATCTCATCCCAGAATCTGTATCAAGACTGCTAGATATTGGTTGTAGCGTGGGGAGCATTGGAAAAGAAGTAAAAATTAAAGCTCAACACTGCAAAGTTTTTGGGATTGAGTATGATGAAAGTATGGCAAAAATTGCAGAACAGGCCATAGATGGAGTGCTGATTAGTGATCTAAACAAGATCAAGTTGCTAGATCACTATGAACCCGCAAATTTTGATTGTGTTGTCGCAGCAGATATTCTTGAGCATTTACTTAATCCATGGAGCATGTTGGATCAAATAATAACGGTACTCAGTCCTGGTGGGTATATTGTCGTAAGTTTACCAAATGTTAGTCACGTATCAACATTCGTTTCGCTATTACGAAAAGAGTGGCCATACAGGGATAGAGGTATACATGATAAAACACATTTACGATTCTTTTCACTACGTAATATCCTGACGATGTTTAATAGTAATGATATTGAAATCGTAAGACTAGAGCGAAATATGAGACTAATTGAAAAGCCACATAGGTTTAACAGAATCAGTAAGCTATTAAATATCTGGCCTATTCGGGATTATTTCACATACCAGTATCTGATTTTGGTAAAAAAACGCAAATAAATGTATCAGCAAGATATATGAAGATATCAGTCGTGCTCGCTACTTATAATGGAGAGAAATATCTCCAGGAGCAATTAGATAGTCTTCTAAAACAAACAAGGCAGCCGGATGAGCTAATTATTACCGATGATGGGTCCACAGATAAAACGATAGAACTAATCGAAGAATTTAAGATCAATAGTCCATTTCATGTGCATCTTCATAAAAATGATCTCAATCTTGGCTATAAGCTAAATTTTACAAATGCGGTCCAGATTGCATCAGGGGATGTGATTTTCTATTGCGACCAGGACGATGTCTGGTTTAATAACAAGATTGAAGTAGTCCTGAATGACCTCAAGCAATATCCAGATATTCTTTGTGTCACTAACAACGTGAAAGTGATCGGGAAGGGTATATCTATGGATTCATATTTTGCATTTCTTGAAGCCAATGGGAGTGATGTTGAACGTTTCGTTAAAGGCTGTGCAACAGCCTTTACATCAGAGGCAAAAGCTATCATCTTCCCGGTACAGCTAGCTTTCGGGTGGGCACATGATGACTGGGTTAATTTTTGCTCTTCACTCCTTGGCAGAAGGTATATAGAGCACGAGGTGCTGCAGGAATACCGCCTTCACGGTGAAAATGCCTCAGCCTTAATTGAAAAAGAGAAAAATGCCTTATTTAAGTGGATGAGGCATCGCAGAGATTCAAATAACAATCAGTCAAAATCATGCTTAGACGTCATTCGATATATCAGTCCACCCAGAATCAATGGGCTGGAAAGTTGGGCAGCTAAAGTAGAGCCCCGCTTAGTAAATCAAACATCTAGAAATAACATTATAAACGCAATAAACAAAAAAAATATCAACTACAGGCTAAGAGAAAACATATCTCATCAGTCGGTCGGTAAGATGTTAAGGGCAATTGTAAATATTGTGTCATTTAAGAATTATTATCTTTTTGATGGAATTTTAGACTATCTCTTAAGCATAAGATATGGTCTACGTAGATAGCAGGCGCTTATGTGAACCGGCTCTTTTTAACTGATTTAATTGCGTCAACCATCCTATTAGGAAGTACTTTCTGAGTAATATGTACCAGGTATTGCCAGGCTAATCTGAGAAGAGCATCTACCTTGCGCTTGCCATGTAGGGTGGCCAGTCTGTAGATTTCCTTGTTGGTCTCAAACCCGCCACTTATTCCACCAGTTAAAAAGTGACCCACTATCCCTTCTATTTCGACTCCTTTGAACCCAAAGTCATGGATGCGTACGGCTAGTTCGTGGTCTGCTGCAATGTGAAAAGAAGTATCAAATCCACCTAGCTGTTGATAAACCTCACTCCGAATAAAGGCGCTCATATGCGGATACGGCATTTCGATTAACTGACGGTTTGTGAACTCATTATAGGGAAGGGGCCTGAAATAATTTGAATGACCATCTGGCCAGTGTTGCATGATTGTTCCATACGCATAGTCGGCATTATTTGAGGTTATTGTTTTAATGGCTCTTTCAACAGAATTAGTTTCGTACCAGTCCCCTGCATTGAGAAATGCAATAACTGCCCCTCTGGCTCGTTCTATCCCCTTATTCATTGCATAGTAAATTCCGTCGTCATTTTCCGAAATTAGCACATCGATATCATTTTGATGCTTACGTAGTATCGAAACAGTGCCATCAGTTGACTCGCCATCTATAACAATGTATTCGATATTGGTATATGTTTGAGTATTTACACTAACAAGGGTTTTCTCTATAAGATCTACAGCGTTAAATACGACTGTAATAATCGAAACAAGTGGTGTACTGAAATCAGTGCCACTCATGATGTTAAGGCATCGTTCTTTTTAATATTTGTTGTATGCGACCATTGGTACAATAACACCCCACCAACTGCTGCGATAATTGATGTTGGCATAGGGCCAGTCAATGCATGCCCTGCTAGTGCGGAATGTGCGGTATACAGCCCGAACATAAGAAAGATAATACCCATCTCAGGTTGCCTGTATCGTATAAAATCGATTAGTGCGCGAAAGGTCAAGTAAAGAAGCAAGAGATGAATAAGAAAAACCAAACCAATGCCATAAGCGCCATATAGATCCATCCAGTCGACTTCGACCAGTTTGACACTATCGGATTTCCCGGTCAGACATTTGTAAACGCCTGTTTGAAAGAAATAAACGCCTTCTCCAGCGATATTACTCAACGTATCCCTTTTATTGATATGGCATATTCCAGCATCGATCAGAAACTGCCTTGGGTGGTCTCCTTCCAGGACAACATCGATCTTTCTCTTTTGTGAGCTGTGTTCAATGGCCAAGTTATAAGCAGTGTATAATGTCCATAAGCCTGCGGTAAGTATGATCGGGGCCATAAATGCAAGCATCCTCCGCTTACGCGATAGTGACCAGGTATCAGATATTCCGTATAGCAATACCAAAATTACTGCAATTGTGACCAATATGGAAGAAAATAGTGATGTCCTTGTCCCCAGGCCTGCTAGCCCAAACAAGGATATCGCGAGCAAGATGAATCGAACTATGCCTGGTGATACAATCATGCGGTAGACGGCGGCGAACAACGCAATTGCCAATGTCAGTGAGATATCATTTTGGGATGAGAAAAATCCTTTTTCTCCACTCATCCATTTTCCGTATGTAAGATCACCTATATGGAATTGTTGCATTAAGAATAGACTGACGCCTGCAAAGTAGGCAGCATATTCAATAAATTTCATGATGGCTCTACTATCCACGAGCTTTCTATTTAACAAAACCAGGTACATGAGAATCAATAGTGGCCCATACATGAGTTTGGTTAATTCCTTGATTTCGTAGTAAAGGACCCTAGATGGGCTATAAGTGCTAGCTGGCCCGACAGGGATTACCAGTGGCAAATCATCAAGCATGGCATGAATCATTGGACGGGCAAGGGGAGGAGAGTTAAAGGATATTACTAGAGCAGGTACTGTCAGGATGAGTAGCCCCACAACGTATATAGAATAATGGTTTTCAATATACTTGTGATACGCTATTGCGAGATAAGTAGCAATAACAAATACAACACCACGTGTGAGGCTTAATATCGAAACTGGTAAGTTAATCTCGTTGTAAAGCAATACCCCATGCGCTAAATCTGCCAGAAGCAAACCCGGTAGCAGGATGAGTAGAATGATTTTTGAAGTGCCTGGTCTACTTAACAACTGCAGTACCGTATTAGGCTTTTTGCTTTAAGGGGATTATGAGAATATCTGGTCAAATTTAAGTTGCAGGATCGAGTTATTGAAACCACAGACAACAGGCCCCCCCTTCAATTTTGCCAACCAGATACCAGTAACTTTGTTGTCACCTGTAAAGAATATTGTGACCCATCGTCCAGAGAATTTTGGGAAGAGATGATTAGTTCTGCATTTGTCATCCTAGAATAGGTATTTAACCTGTAAGCCTTTGATTATTAAATAAATATTACGAAACAACTTGTCGAATGATGAAGGTCACCACATAATCACATCTATACTGCAAAAATATAGCATATTCGTGCAGAATACTTTGAGAGAAAAATTGCCATATACCTATAAGAGTTCCATTTAAATTAGTGTATGATTCATTTGTTAACATATACGTTGCTTACCGAAAAATATATGTAAATAACAAAATGCCTCTAAAATAAAATAAAAGGCAATTGTAATAGAAATTAATGTCTGTTTCTTATTTATTTAATGATCATATTTATACATTAGCAGATACCTAGTTATGTACAAACCATCTGGCGGCTTGATCCGCCCTTTTTCAACCGAACTCGGCATTTTTGCGCGTTTGGCCGATGGCTTGGTTGTTATTTTCTCTCTCTACCTGTCTGTTCTGGCTTATCTGCCAGCCTGGAACAAGATTTATACCATTGCTGCAATCAGCGGAGTGTTGTTGTTCTACATCTTTTCAAAGATAATAAACCTTTACCGCTCCATGCGTCTCCTGTCTTTTGCGAGGTTAATCAATCTCGTCATATTGACATGGTTAAGCGTGATTGTTTCCCTGCTGCTGCTTGGCTATATGTTCAAGATTACACATGAATATTCACGTGTAGTTCTAGGTCTATGGTTTGTCAGCACTCCGATGTTGCTGCTGGGATGGAGGGCCGTGTTTAAGGCGATGTTACGGTATATGCGAGCCCGAGGCTCCAATACACGCGCTGTTCTCATCGTTGGCACGAATGAAACGGCACAGGACCTCGCCGAGAACCTGCTGGGTATGGCATGGACTGGCTATATTCTGAAGGGCTTCATCGATGAGAACGCAGAAAGCAGTTCTAATAAGGCAGATATAATGGGTTTGCCCATAGTTGGTGATTTCAAACAATTGATTTCAATGGCGAATAGGAAAGAAATCGATGTTGTATATATAGCACTTCCATTGAGCCAAGAGTATGTGATCTCAGCGTTGATGGACAAACTATCTGATACAACCGTATCAGTCTTTCTGGTGCCAGGAATAACTTTATTCAAGATGATGCAAAACGAGTGGGTCATGGTAGGTAACACGCCTGCCATCAGCATTGTTGATAATCCACTAGTAGGCATAGGTTCCTGGCTGAAGCGTGCCGAAGATCTCGTTATTTCCATAATTGCAATTGTAGTTTCTTTCGTGCCGATGGTGGTTATTACCATCCTTATAAAACTTACATCACCAGGTCCTGTGTTGTACAAGCAGAAAAGATATGGCCTTATGGGTGAGGAGATGGTTGTCTGGAAATTCCGCACAATGAGAGATTCTGAAGATAATGTACAATTTCGACAGACGACACGTGATGATGATCGAGTGACATCTATTGGTAAAATACTTCGTAGAACCTCGCTGGACGAAATTCCTCAGTTCTTTAACGTACTGATGGGTGATATGTCAATTGTGGGACCACGACCACATGCTGTTGCCCACAATGAGGAATTTCGAGGAACAATCTGGGGTTATATGATGCGGCATATAGTAAAACCTGGAATGACAGGTTGGGCTCAGATACACGGTTATCGTGGTGAGACAGAAACAAGAGAAAAAATGGAACAACGTATAAAATATGACTTGGAATACATCAATAGTTGGTCAATATGGTTGGATTTAAAGATCATAGCAATAACACCAATAGTGCTATTAAAGGCTCATAATGCCTATTGAAATTCTACATAATACAAATTTTTCTTTGCCCTGGTATAAGCGAATAGTATGACGGAAGATAAAAAAGTGTCTCAACAAGACCAGCCAATCACTTACAAATACACAATTGACCCGGTAGATCAAGTTTACATTATAGATCTAATCCAGGTGCTGGTAAGGCAAAAAATTGTCATATTCTGCGTATTCGCACTAGTGCTAATTGTAGGGATTTCCTATATATTTTTTGCTAAGCCTGTTTTTTCAAGCTATGCGTATATTCAGATAGGTAAAATAGATGCTACAGATAAACTAGAAAGAAGAGATGAGTTGGTCTTTCGATTGAAGTATAAACACATCAAAGGGAAACAAAGTAATGATCTGCCGGTAATTACTAGTGTCATCGGCGACAAGAAAGGTCCAAATAATGTCGTTATCCTTAAAGCAGAAGCGTATTCATATGCAGAGGCAGCAAATTATGTTATGAGTGTGGTTAACGACCTGATTTTGGAGCATAAGAAACTCTATGATGAATATATGATGAAAATAAGTTCTGAGGAGTACAAGTTGAATCTATTAAAGGAAAAACTAGAGGAGCAAGTAGGCCATATTGATTCTATGATCAGGACAACTAAGAAACAGGATGCTTATCAAGCATCACTATTGACTATTGAGAAAAGTCAATTGTTATTAAGAATAGTAGAGCTAGATCTTGATATATACAATTCGGATACAGCTTATAAAAAAATCATAAGTAAACCAACTCATGCTCTTTTCCCATCTCAAAATATGAAACGAATCAAGCCAGATTCTAAACTTGTAATTGTAATAACAATTGTACTTGGTTTAACAATGGGTTTTATTGTGGCGGTTATTACTGAGTTTATTCAAAATCGAAATATAACTATATCACCTCCTAAAAGGATGTCTTGATTTCAAATTTTATATACAAGTTATAATATCGAATTTGCTGTCAAGCCTCATTGTCCAGAGCTGGCGCGAAGTCCTACTGAAACGGAATTCACGTGACATGAATAGACTAGAGCTTGCTGTCACAAATGGTGCCATGGGTTTCTGAGCAGCGCTGGAGGTGTCTACCAGTCCCGGGACAGTTCATCTTTTCATCTATTCTGCCCGGCTACTCGAGTCCACCTCTCTATAGATTCCCTGTTCAGCACTGGCAAAGCCTGATAACGAGCGGTCCGATTGAATCTACCTTTTGCACCATCCGTAATCTAACTAATCGCTGGAAAGACTGCTTATCCAAAGAAGGAATGGGTAGTGTTAATTATCTTTTTTACATTTTTAATAGGCGGTAGCTTCCTAGTCAAACAATTGCCTGGTTTACAATGTTTATTTTATGCAGTGCCTCGGCATGGTGCGTGAATTAACACTATAACGATAATTTGTCTGCCAAATATACCCCGCAAGTAGGAATCCAAGAAATATATCATTCTGGACCATTAAATTTGAAGATGCCAAAGAGTTAATTAGAACAAATACGAGCATGGAAAAAGCTGCTTGGGTAGCGTATTGTGGCTGTAATTGATTATGCAGAAAACGAATATGCATAATTCGTTGTCCAGACCAAAGAAGCCAAGCAAATATATCCAATATGAATGCAAAAAGAAATAAGCTGCCAAGTACACCCGTCTCACCAATTACATGAGGCCAGTACGTATCTACTAGGTATTTATTTTGAACAAACCACCAATACCTGTCGAAGCTAAAAAGATCATAAAATTGGCTACCAAATATTGCTGCTGACCAGCCACCATAAGTACCAAAGCCCGTTCCAATTGGGAAAAAGTCCTCCGCGAGTACGAATGCATGGACATAAAATACAGTACGAGCGGCCACTGCTGAGGCAAACTCTGTAATGTTGTACTGCTCAAGTATTACCGGAAGTTGATATATAAGTGCGAAGCTGAAAATAATACCAATTATACTGACGCTACCAAACGCAATTAGACGATGTTTCTGCTGTGAAAATAGGAGCACTGTCGTTGCAAAAGAGAAAAGTAATCCAACAATCTCGAGGCGTTGCAATGATAGAGTAAGTAAACAAACAGAAAGAGCGCACCACAATAATTGCTTCGTTTCATTAGCTTGAGTGTAATAAAAGCCAAAATAAACAACGAAAAAGGCAGAAAAAGCCGCCAATTCAGAAGGGTGCCGAAATATGCCAACTGCGCGGTGAGCTTTAAGATCTGGACCTAAAAGAAACAGTTGTTTATGTGAGCCCATTGGGAAAATTTGGTTATAAGATTCAGTATTTAAATATTGCCACAGTATTAGAGGAACGCAAGCAACCAGAACGATTTTCGCTAATATTGCAAATTGAGACAGCAGTTTCTCCAAGGAAGGTGTACCAGCAATTACACAAAGAACTAGGGGAAGTCTCAAGTCAAGTACACTCTGAAACAATAGCGGCTTTAGCGGTGCACTAGCCAATAGACCAGATACCAATCCAGTGAACCAGTAACAGGAGTAAAGCCCTATTGCAATAAGCCCTAAGGGTTGCAACGTAATTTGGCGGAAGCCGATAACTACTCGAGGTAGGAGTAGTAACAACACCAACTCCTCAAGGTTTGTTAAATAAGGAAAATTAGCGCTGACTTCCAGCTTCCTCGTGAAGGAAACAAGGACAGGCAAAACTCCAAAAATAAAAAATACCATTTGTCTTTACTTTTGAACTTTCAATGGTTAGGTCCCACCGACAAATTGCGGTGGCTTATAGAGTAATCAACAACAACTACAAATTGTACTAGCATACCATTCAACTCACTAGTGTCCGGAATATCACCAATAAAATTAAATTGTATATGGTTATCATTGATTTCCATATTCTGGACACATCCAAGCGTGAGGAACACCGGAAACGTAAGGTGAAATGGTACATTGCAATGCGACCTGGCAAAAGACGGGTGTTATCCGACAGTGCAGTGGATTGTGCACGCGAGAAGGCTGAAGTGCTGAAGGCAAGCATACGAGCCAAGGTGGAGCATCCCATCCGTGTCATCAAGCGGCAGTTTGGTTTTTCCAAGGTACGATATCGAGGGCTGTTGAAGAATGATAACCACCTGCACACGATGTTTGCACTGAGCAATTTATATATGGCAAGACGAGCATTATCGGGATAGGTGAAAAGTGCGCCCAATGCATGAAATATCGCAAAAATGCTTCAGCAAAAAGAGCTGTTAATGAAAAGTTATTCGGCGAAGAGCCAGCTTTGGTTATCGGTGTAGTCGAAATAATAAATTTTAGGGCTTATCCTGAGGCTCCCTAATGAATCCACTATTTCCAGAAGAGAAGTGTATTGATACCCAGAGTTCGCTTGACCTGCCAACTGGAAAGCAGGTTGAATGCGGCTACAGCGCAGGCTGTAGTCACAGAAGCGCCGAGTATTCCAAACAATGGGATTAACATAATACCTAGGCATAAAGTGATCATTGCGGCGAAGAAAGAATTATTACGCAATTGTTTTTCGTGACCTGTCATGGAAAGGAGGTAGCCGACCGAACCAGTGGCGACATTCAAAAACTGTCCTAAGGCAAGAATTTGGAGTGAAATTGAGCCGCGCGTGAAATCCTCCCCGAACAACCAGAGAATATGCTCTGGAAATAAGAGAAAGATTGCGAGCGGTCCCAAGGCAAGAAGAACCATTACCCTAGTGGCATGCTTAACTATATGACGTAGCTCCTCATAACGCTCCAATCGATAGAGCTCAGCGAACTTCGGGGCAGAGATGCTGCTGACAGCAATTAGAATAAAGCTTGTTAGCATCGCTGTTCTTTGTGCTGCATTGAATACTGCCACGTCCGCGCTGGAGGACCACATGCCAAGCATTACCTGAGAAAACCAAGCTGAAAACTGCTGAAAGATACTGACTGCCAGAAGCGGCATAGCACTGGTGAGAATCATTGTACGATCGATCTTTTTCGGTACTATATTCGTACTCGGAATCCGTCGCCACCAGTAGAATCCAGCTGCGAGCGTAGTCAGTGCCGCGACCAGATAGAGACAGCCAGTCTGCTGCGCGCTAGTAGGAGAGAAAATAAGAATCAGGGTAACAAGTCCGAGTGGTAAAATTACGGCTAGGGTTAGCATTGCCTGCATTATGTGCTTCAAGCCCTGTAGTGCCTGGGCATGGAGGGTAAACAGAGCCGTCAATGGGATACCGAACACCATTACAGCCAATATACCTGCGAATTCGGGTTTATTGAATATGTGCGCGGCGATTGGTTCAGCCATTGCCCAAATCACAAGTGCAAATGCCATTGAAGCCAATAGCGACCATATCATACCGATGCTATAAAGGCCGTTGATGAAAGACCAATCATTATCTACTTTATGGGATGAGATAAAGCGAACGAATGTTTGATCAAGACCCAGTCGGCTGATGGCAGAAATCATCGTAACTAAAGTAAACGCCAGAAAGAATAAGCCAGCCTCTGAAACCCCCAGTTTTCGTGCCACGAGAATATTCATCGCAAATGCAGATCCGGCTGCTATGATCTTTACTGTAAATGCGACAGCGCTACCATGGAGGACCTCTTTAAGGTCTTCGTCATTATTATGGAACCGATTGAGCAAATAGCGAATCATGGTGTGCTAATGTGTAATCCCTGATTAACGTAGCTTCGAACGAGATTACATGATCTTTGGATTTGAAAAAGATATCAATAAATTTATCAAGTTGGCGATATTTGTATTGATTCAATAACCGGGCATCAGAATCGCCGCTCTCCCACTCCTCCATGGTGTCGAAAAGTTCGCGTTAGTTTCATTGCCACACTTGCACTGGATGCTTTTCTTGTGGGGATACAGCATCTTGCCAGAGCCGCATAAAAAAAGGTTTTTCAACAGGCCATCCCGACTTCTACAAGTTACCAGCGCATTTTGTTAAACTGCTGCTTCCAATCTCTTATAGCCTCTCGGGGTAAATTAATTGTGGTATGCCAGTTCCCGCAAATCATATTTTCAATTTTATCAATATCACTTTTTGAGACGACTGGAAGCTTAGTGTCTTTTGCTATTTCTGTGGCACGATTGTCGACGCTTAATACTATAGTTCTTCGTTGATTCTGTAGCGCCCGTATACCACCGTGCAGGCGGCTTCCCACATAGTCAATACTTACACTCTGGTCTTCAAGGAGTCTGTCGTATGATTGCAGCGAAGGAGACAGGGTATTTATTCCGGTAAAATTCAAATCTACAATATTCTCAAGATATTCCCTGTCATAAATACCCTGTGGCCAGAAATACACATTTGTATAATGTTTCCTTAGTATTTTTATCAACTCCTTATCAACTGGATCTCGGTGACCTTCATTTATGGTGAAAACTACGCTATCTCCTTTAATAGCAGGTATCATTGAGACATGACTGGGAGTCAAGTTCCACATTGTAACGCAACCGGTGTTCAATACATTTTGTATTCCTGCAAGGTTCAACATTTTCTTCGTGTATTCATCTCGCACTGAATGAATAAAATTCTTTGAGAGCATCCTCCGTAGTGCCACCCGCGCATTGATGGCAACTGTGTGTTCGTAACCTTTCCAACCGACACCAAGCAGAATGATGTTACGCAACCAGATCAAATCTCTAACGCGTACACGCCAGTTGCAGCGCCAAGTAAGAATACTATTATTAATAGCGTTTGTTCCACCTACGATAGAAAACTTGCCGCGACTTAATAGAGTGCGTGATGTATATGTTTGAGGAAGATGCGTAGGAATATGAATAAAAAATAGATCAGGGAATAGCTCCCTAATCAGGTTTTCAACTGCTGACATTATAATCTTGTCACCTAAGTTTTCTGTAGCAATTGTAGGATCCAAGATATTAATCGCGTCAAAAGGTCGGGTTCGTCGTTCTACCTTTTGTTTAATAGAAGAGAAAATACTTACTATGTCATTTGTGTTTTGCATTTTTTATCTAGCCCGAATATTTAATAAAAAGAATGTGAATTTATCTCGTAAGTGCAAATCGACATAATTGGTTGGTGGGCAAGTTGCGGTTGCATCGTGGCCTTCTCCAACCAATCAAAGGAAGAGGAGCACAAACGAGACACAGGCAGAACCTGCCTGCGAGGTGATGTCCCAACGCCAGACCTGATTGGGGCCGGTAGCACAGTGGGCACTTAGCATCTTGCGTTGTGGTTTTTCACTGCGACCTCTATGATGCTGCTACTCAACATCCCGCAATATCCGGTAGAAGGGTTGACACCGAGGATAAGTAACGCCTCTCATCGTCAAGCTGAGGCATCGGGATTTTATGCAGTGACTTCATTTTGTTGTTGACTGACTCTTTTCGTTCTGTTGAATAACGATTCATTTCACACCCAATTGTCCAACTTATCTTCGATTACATTGACTCGACTGAGGCTGTAACTATTGTGACATAGGAGGGTAGTAAGGTGCCGGGTCACTTATCAAGAAAGCCCATACGGGCCTTTAATAACATCCATACATACTGACTGTTGGTCACCAGATAGCGCTTCCACAAGCGCCGCGGCTCCTGGATCACCCGGTAAAGCCACTCCAGCCCCGATTCTTGCATCCATACGGGGGCCCTCAGTGCTTTACCTGCAACAACATCGAAGGTACCTCCGACGCCCATGACGAAATTCACACCGAGGTGCTCCTTCCAATGGTCAATAAACTCCTCTTTTTTTGGTGAGGTTATAGCTACAAAAAGGAGTTTGGCACCAGACCTACCAATTTTTCTGACTACAGATTCTTCATCGTCCCAGAAATAACCGTGATGAAATCCAGCTAGCTTTAAGCCCGGATACTGACTACTGACAACTTTTGCGGTTTCTTCGACAACATCTAGTGTCGCACCAAGAAGGAATACAGGATACCCGCGTTGGGCAGCCAATTCCAGTAACTCGTGAAAAAGATCCACACCGGAGACGCGCTCAGGCACTTTATGCCCCATCCATCGTGCACCCCAGACAATACCCATTCCATCGATGTTGATGATATCGCAGTTCACAACAGCATTCCTTAGCTTGGCGTCTTTTCTCATGGTTACGAGTTTTGCGACATTCACGACTACGTGCTGTGTCTGTACACCCGCGTCAATGCGAGTAGTTATCTGCTCCAAGGTTTGCTTCATCGTCCATGTATGCATTGGACATCCAAGAAACTCGATTATTTTTGGTACAGGCACATCCACATTAACTTTGTTTTTCTCGATGCCCACACTCCTATTGTTGTGTTCAATTACTAACTGAATTGTAGAAAACCACTACATACATGGAATGCACTTATAATTACTTACTTTTAATCATTAAGTTTCGATATTGCAACGAAGCTCTTTGGAAAGCAAAAAAACGCTCAACATAGATATCTCCTCCTGCATGTAGATGCCTTATCATCCTTTTGCTTAACACCTCATAAAAAAAGGCGCACGGCCACAACCTAGATCAACTAGATGTCCTTTTACGTATTTTGGGATAGCTTCGCCGTAAAATCTGGTTACTAAATCGGTGATTAAACTTGATCCAAGATCAACGAAACGAGTGTCCTTCTATGCATGTAACTTACTGCTTCGATAAACAAATTACCCGGGTGTCCAATCATCAATGTTACGCATCAATTTATTTTGTGGAATGTTCAAATTTAGATTCTACGGTAGCCTCCAAGGCCGATATAAGCTGACTACGAACTATGTCTGCCTCGTAATTATCTAGCACCCAACTTTTCGCTGCTGATCCCATCCTCTCCCGTACTTTAGGATCTCTTAGCTTCGAAATAGCCTGCGCAATTTCTATAGGATCGTCCTCTACAAGAAATCCTGCTATCCCCTTGGGGATAAGATCGGGTATAGGTCCCCAGTTGAGTGCGATCACTGGCTTACCGAAGGCTAGCGCCTCGAGAACGCCCATCGGCATCGCATCGTAACGTGTGAGATGTATTAGCACATCAGTATTTTCCAGCACTTCCTGTTTTTCTTTCCCTGATACCCAACCGATAAACCGTACTTTATCTTCTATACCGTATTGTATGGTCCATGCAACTAGCGATGACTTTTCTTCACCTTCCCCTGCAACTGTCAATTGCGCGTCATCCACGAATTGCATTGCATTTACTGCGATATCTACTCCTTTACCCTTTACTAGACGTGATAGGACCAAGAGTGCAAGCTTATCTCTCTTACTATTTGTGCTGGTTTGCCTGTTTGCTATATTTCGGAGACGTTCATTTAAAGGATTGGGCACTACGAATATATTATTTTGTACACCATGCTCCTTAAAAAACGTTTTCCACCAATGAGTCAAAACAAACAACGCGTCTGCCTTTGACAATACGGCCAAATACAACTTTCTTTTCAATCTGCTCGATAAATAGGTAATTGCTGCAGCCGTATGAATATGAATAACGACACGACTACCAAATAAACGTCCTACTGAAATGAATACCCCTTGTCGAAACAGAGATATACTAGCCCCTGGGTGGCTATAAATTACAGGAGTGTAACCTTGTTGTTTTTTATGCGCGATAATGCCAGGTAAAAATAACAGTGATTTAAACCAAGGCCACCATTTACCGTGCCACACACTTGAGTTGTGGGTTGGCATGAATTGCCACTTTACGCCAGTCAAATCTAGCAATTCCATGTAACCTGGCATAACTTGCGCTATTCCACCCTTTTCACTAGCGGGGTCAGTACCAGTGAGAATGATATATAGCGTTGAAGTATCCATGGATCGATAATGTGTTACAAATAAAACTTCTTTTTTAAAGGAATGGGAAAACAGTATAGCTAGTTATTTTACTACTCAGTTGGCATCGAGAAAGAAATGATGTACTTCCATGGATAAGAATACCCTCGTTTCTTTCCAAAATCGAGTGTTCCTAACATATGGATTAAATTATATCATAGTACCTTCTAAGTATGTTGATCAGTGAAGCCTTGGAATCAGGCCCTGTGGGCATGTAGAGGATCTGAGGGGGAAATATATGATACTGATAACTGTCAGGGTAGTTGTTGTCTCAACTCGACAACATGAAACGAAGGTGAGATGGTCAAAAGAGAATGCGACATGATTCGTAATTCATTGGAACGAAGTGAGCCTGATATCCAGAAGATGATGCTGCCGTATAACAACCTGATTCCCCAGTAGGGGAGGAGACTTGTTGAATCGCATTCAGATAATCACTGGCTATTCACTGGTATAATGCTAAAAATAGCACATTGACCTGAAGATCACGGCACCGGAGCAATGTTATTCCTGCGAGGCGATGGCTTTCCCCGAGCATAAAAATGAAAGTGTGCTGTGAAGAAAAAGCCCGCTACCCGTACCAATAAAATTGTGTGATAAGAAGTTGATAACTGCCGGACAAAATTTAGCTATATCCAGAGAACGAGTATCTGAATTAAATCAAGCTGTATAGGTTGAGATGACAACGAAGTAGACAAGCATCGATACAATGGCATCAATAATATATTTTGTTTGGTTCTAAGATGGAACAAGAATATATATCATTCAACTTATTATGATGCGTTACCTTTATCATATAGTAATTATTTTAACGTTAGTATATCTTGTAGTTTATTCTATCAATGGAGTATTGCTTAAGAACAATATTATTATTTAACTATGACATGTTCCTGTCTAGCCCTGATGTTTATAGAACATATATTATAAATAAACCGATAAATCCTTAAAAAGTAAATCAGGTCGGATAAGTCGCTTATTTTTATAATTACGGGTTTATTTTGAATTACTATAAGCGTAGTTATGGCGTTTATTGTAGAATTATTTTTTATAAATCTACTCTTTAATGAAAAAAGTAACTTAATTGCATACAGAAGATGTGATTGAAGATTGAATCGCCTCAGGTTTCCTAGACACCTTCGAGCTTCCTGTGGAGTGCTCCCGGTCTGGTAGACATTTCCGG
>Ga0209013_10001394_pt1 | contig 22226 bp, 23 predicted proteins | sample Cruoilmetagenom2_FD_187291 | JGI IMG/M metagenome (GOLD analysis project Ga0209013, IMG submission 187291) | Oil polluted marine microbial communities from Coal Oil Point, Santa Barbara, California, USA - Sample 2 (SPAdes) (version 2) | ecosystem: Environmental > Aquatic > Marine > Oil seeps ... | reverse complement strand
AGATTTTCCGAATCCCATGGTTAAGAGAGGATTTATGCTGTTGGCTGATGAGGATACAAAAAGGGCAAAAACAGAGTTCCAGAGTTATCTCAATATGAATTTCAGGTCACTTCATGCTATCGTCGGTATTTCGATGGCGGTATCAGATATAAAAGAATCAACTTCAAAACAGAATCTCATGAAAGCGGTCAGGCTCAACAGTGCGTTCTCTTCAGCTTATGCATGTCTGGGAATGCAATATCTGAAAGAATTGAATTACCCGATGGCGGAAAAAAATCTTTTTTCAGCTAAGAAGATAAAGAATCTAATGGAATACAGGATGCTTCTTGGTGAGATGTTTCTGAGGAGAGGTAGAGAAGAGAGAACAATCTCCCTGATAGAAGCGGATGTTGAAAAAAATCCTGAAAATTTCTTGCTTAATTTCCTCTATTCCAGAGCACTTTTCGGTCAGAACAGGATTGGGAAGATGGGGAAATATATACAGATCTCTATTGACCTGAACAGTAATAATAAAGAAGTTCAATTACTCTATGCCAAATATCTTTTAAAGAAAGGTGATTCAAAAGGGGCGAGAGATGTCCTGAAAGTAATGAGGTATAAAGAGGCTAACCCTGAATATATTAAAACATATGCAGAGACACTCCTGGTCCTGGGAAATAAGAGAGCAAAAAACTTTCTATATCAATATTTTACAATGAATAATTGGGATAAGGATATCAATAGATTTCTGGGTCAATACTATTTGTCAAACAAAACAGAAAAGAGTAATATTCAGAATTGGATATATCGCGCTATACTGAGCGGAAATTCTGTAGAACTGCTGAAAAATAAATTCAAAGAGAGTTACCATTTTCCCAAGATTGATTCCCTCCGGTTCTTTGATCTTAAAAAAGTATTCTGGATCGATAATAACAGGCTGTTTGTTGTCGGGGTTCTTTTCAGCGGAGGAAGTGAAAAACTTTATCTTGTTGATTTTAATAAAAAGAGGGTAATATCAAGTTATAGTTATTCAGGACTTGTGGACGGGGTTTATTTTTCCGAAAGCAGGAACAGGATCATACTTGAAACAGAAGATCCTTCATCCAGAAAAACCAATTTGTATGCAATGATCCGAGAAAAATCAGGATCATTTAAATTCAGGAGTATTTATACGGGGAATACAGATATTCCAGCTTTTAATGTTGTTTTCAACCGGTCGGGAACTACTGCATACTTTGTTGATAGAAGAATAGAGGAGATATCTTTTGAATCTCCTTTCGCAATTGTTAACAGGTTTGGAGAAAAACGGCCTGTTTATACAGGGCTGTCTAATTTCGGAATTTATAAATACAATTTTCAAAATCGGAGGTTTACGTATATGCAGGAGATCGATGAAATCAATTCTATTGACTCCGATTCAATAAAAAAATTCCTGATGGTTCACAATGCTGCAGAAATCACAAAAGAGGTAGGAAAGCTTATTTCAAAAGGGGAAAAACTGGATTCTTTCTCCTCCGAAGTAGTAAGAATTGTTTTTTCCAGCAACCTCGGGAGCTTTCTCATTTATCTCTCAGATTTAAAGGATGCATTTCAGGCAGTAATTTTTGAAAATGAGACAGGAAAGATCACGAAAGTAGACAGTATTATGTTCCTTGATAAAGACAGGTTTGCAGAATTGGAAATAGTTAGTTTTGATTCTGAACAGAAGTTATTGGTCCTCAGCACTAAAGATAAACACCGGGATCTGATAATGTTTAATTATAATTCCAGACTATACCGTAAACTTGTGGAAAATTATTATAGTAGCTGCTTCAGTGCTGATAATAAAACTTTTTTTATTCTTACAGAAAGAAATAAACGTTATTTCCTTACTGAAACTCTTCTTAAAATTGTTTCAATTAACCCTTTCTGGATAGAAGAATTACCTTCAAGGAGGGATCTAAAGCAGGTAATTAATTGTTGTGATCCAACTGTTCTGAGGATCGCAACGAACGGAGGGGAATATCTTGAGATGGGATATGAAAATAAATTTTTATACAAATCTCCTTCGTATGAAGGGAGTCTTTTCGGATATTCATCAGACGGGAAGAAAGTGGCAGTATATATTAACAAAAATCTTTTTCTTATTGATGACTCAGTATGGGCAGGCAAAGTTCATTCAACAAAGTAAATTTATTTACCGGAATTATATTTAATGACCGAATTGATCCGGTTAATCTGGTTTCTCAACTGGAGAAGGTTTTTTCCAGTGTTGATATAACCTCCGATATTTTTAAATTTAATTTCACAGATTATTATTATCCTGAAATGGGGGAATCCCTTAATCGTCAATTTGTCTCTTTTGAAGACCTGATCTCACCGGAGCAATTACCTGAAATAAAATTGCTTACAAATAAAATTGAATGTGATCTCTCAATATCCGGAAAAAGGGTGGTCAATCTTGATCCCGGCTATCTTTCTGATGCAAATGTTATAATTGCCACCACTAAAAATTATTATCAGAGAGTTCCCTTAACGAAAGGAATTTATGCTCATATGGAGTATGTTTTGAAAGGGAAGGATCTGGGGATTCTTGAGTGGACATATCCGGATTTCAGATCCGAAGAATATAAAGATTTCTTCAGAAAAATGATACCTTTGTATAAAAAAAAAGTATCTTCCGAAAGAATCTGAAAAAAGAAGATAGATTCCTGATTTTACCAATTGATTTCATTGACAAAATGTGTCCCAGATGATATTTTTCAACTTTGCCAGGAGAAGAAAATGGAAGAGAAGATTAAAGCAAAAATTATGGATGAAAAGAAGATGATGAGGTCTTTCCAGAGGATGGCTGTTGAAATTCTGGAAAGGAACAGAGATGTTGAAAATCTGATTCTTATCGGTATTCAGAAAAAAGGGGTTTATGTTGCAAACCGGATCAAAGATTTAATTTCTGAAATGGAGGGTGTAGATGTCCCTTCAGGAGTTCTAGATATAACTCTTTTCAGGGATGATCTTCATAAACATGAGCAGCAGCCTGTAATCCAGAAGACCGAGATAAATTTCCCAATCGAAGATAAGGATATTATTCTTATTGACGATGTTTTATTTACCGGAAGAACAATAAGAGCAGCAATGGATTCAATATTTGAACTTGGACGTCCGGCAAGTGTTCAATTGGCTGTATTTATCGACAGAGGACATAGAGAGCTTCCGATCTCCCCGGATTATAAGGGGAAATATCTCCCTACATCAAGACGTGAGAGAGTAAATGTAATGCTGAAGGAGATTGATGATATCAATCAGGTTCTTATTATGGAACCTACGAGGTTTTAAATGTCTGAGTACAAGTTCAATCAGAATCATCTACTTGGAATTGATCATTTAAGTGATAAGGATATTGATAAGATCCTGGAAACCGCTGAATCATTTGTTGAGATATCAACAAGAGATGTGAAAAAAGTTCCTGCTCTTAAAGGTAAAACCGTAGTGAACCTCTTCTTTGAGAACTCAACCAGGACCAGAAGTTCTTTCGAGATCGCTGCAAAACGTTTAAGTGCAGATCTGATAAACTTCAATTCTTCTGTTTCGAGTTTGAAAAAAGGTGAGTCACTCAGAGATACAGTATTGACACTTGAAGCCATGAATCCAAATATTATAGTTATAAGACATTCTGCTTCAGGTTCTCCCCATTATCTAACAACTTTTGCCCGCTCTTCAATAGTGAATGCAGGAGATGGATTTCATGAACATCCGACTCAGGCTCTTCTCGATGCGCTGACCATAAAGCAGGTTTTCAAGACGATCAGAGGGCTTAAAATTGCAATAATAGGTGATATTCTCCACTCCAGAGTTGCGAGATCAAATATAATTCTTCATAGAAAGATGGGAAATGAAGTTGCGCTAATAGGCCCTCCTTCACTGGTCCCGAAAGAGTTTGAAAAGATGGGAGCAAAAGTTTACTACGATATTGAAGAGGGAGTGAAGAATGCTGATGCCGTAATGATGCTCAGGGTACAGAACGAGAGAGGTGCAGGCAATTATTTCCCATCAATAAGGGAATACCGGAAATATTTTTCAATTAATAACAGAGTTTTTAATAAAGCAAAAAAATCTGCAATCATTATGCACCCTGGTCCGTTAAACAGAAATGTTGAGATCGATAATACTCTCGCTGATTCTGATAAATCTGTTATTCTTCAACAGGTAACGAACGGAATCGCTGTGAGGATGGCTGTTCTTTATCTGCTGAAAGGAGATATCAATGAGTCTATTAATTAAGAAAGGGAGAGTAATCGACCCTTCTACAGGTCTTGATTCTGTATCTGACATTCTTATAGAAAAAGGGCTTATAAAGAAGATAACCAAAAATATCAGTGATAAAGATGTTAAAAAAGTGATAGATGCATCCGGATCTATTGTATGTCCCGGATTTGTTGATATGCACGTACATTTAAGAGAACCGGGGCAGGAGAATAAGGAGACGATAGAAACCGGAATGCTTGCAGCTGCAAAAGGAGGATTTACTTCTATTGCATGTATGCCGAATACGGTTCCCGTTAATGACAACAGATCTGTAACTGAATATATTATTGCCAGATCTCATGAGATCGGTACCGTGAACATATTTCCTGTTGCGTCAATTTCCGTAGGACTTGACGGGGTAGATATTACTGAAATGGCTGATCTGAAAGAGGGGGGAGCTAAAGGTTTCTCAGATGATGGCAAATGTGTTATGAGTGCTGACCTCATCAGAAGGGCGCTTGAATATACAAAGATGCTTGATGTCCCTATAATAGAGCATCCTGAAGATCATTCGATTTCGAGTGACGGGCAGGTAAATGAGGGTTTTATCTCATATAAATACGGCCTTAGAGGAATTCTCAGTGCTGCAGAAGAAGTAATAGTTGCAAGAGACCTTATCCTTCAGGAGAGAATAGATTCTCTATTGCATCTTACTCATATTTCAACAGAAGGATCAATAGATCTGATCAGAAATGCCAAGAAAAGAGGGGTCAGAGTTACCTCGGATGTTACTCCGCATCACCTTTTGTTAACTGAGGAGCTTATAACTTCATATGACCCTGTTTATAAAATGAAACCGCCTCTTAGAACAGAAAAAGACAGGCAGTCACTGGTCGATGCGTTAAAAGATGGAACGGTTGATGCAATTGCTTCAGACCATGCCCCCCATACTTTTGATGAAAAGGACAGTGAATTTGAATATGCTCCTTTTGGAGTGATAGGGCTTGAAACCTCTTTTAATGTTATATTTGACAGGCTTGTTAATAAAGGAATAATAGATATTTCAAAATTTATCGAATTGTTTTCAATAAACCCCTCGAGGATACTGGGGCTTGAAGGCCGGGGAAAGATCGAAAAGGGTGCTCATGGTGATCTTACCATTTTTGATCCGGAAAAACCTTTCAAAATAGAGTCGAAAAATTTTGTTTCAAAAGCGAACAATTGTCCTTTTGAAGGATGGGAAGGGAAAGGATCTGTTATATATACAATTACAGGCGGAAAGATTGCCTATAAAAGCTGAGCAAGGGGAGATTGGAGGCGGATTCTGTAGAAGTTTCCCGTCATATCAGACACTTTATAAGAATCTGCGATATTTGAACCGCAGACGGAAATGATCTCATTATTTCCATTCAAAATAATGGGGAAAAGATTCCTGATCTCGGAAGGTATTCCGGAACATCTGATCATCTCGTGCACTTTCTGATCTATTTTTGAGTTTATTTTCCTGTATTTATCCGTATTCTCAGGATTTCTGACCGTTATTGGAAATTTGAGTTTTTCGGCGGGGAGGATGATCTCAAAGATGTCTAACGGTTTACTGAATGTGGATTCTTTCTCTATCCTGACACTTGAACATATTTCCGGGATATCAGTTTCACCCTCGCTCCGGATCAGGTATTTATATTCCTGAAAAGAGGTCCTCAAGTCGAAGAGAAATCCTTTTTTTATAGCGAAGTTGATCCCGGGTATTGAGACACCTTTCTTATCGATCCGGGGGCTGGTCAATTGTTCGATATGATCAAAATCAATATTTAGAAGATCCCCCTTGATCGATCTGATAAATTCTCTGATAATATGTCTCCTCAGCGCTAGTGGTTCCGAGTGAATGGGTTCGAGTTTCAGTACTTTTCCGCATATGAGGTGATCCTTTAGATATGTTTGTGCTCTATTTCTGAAATATTCGAATTCCTCCTGAATAATAGAGACAGTCCTGAATATGTGCTTGTCAATAAGAGGCTCGATCTTTTCTATTTCCGGGATCAGATTCTTTCTGATATTGTTACGAAGGAATTGTGTCGATCTGTTTGTGGGGTCGGTGAAATATTCTATTCCCGATCTTTTCAGGAATTCCAGTATCTCACTCTTTGAAAAGAGGAGCAACGGCCTTATGATCCGTTCCCCCTTCAATCCGAAAATCCCGCTTAAGCCCTGAAGTCCGCTTCCTCTGAATAGTTTTATGAAGAAGGTTTCTGTCAAATCTGATCTTGAATGTCCGGTTGCAATTTTTGACTGTGAGAATTTATCTGCAATCTTATTGAAAAAATCATATCGGGAGATCGATGCGGCATTCTCGAGGTTGAGTTTATTTCGTAATCTAAAAGTGATCACATTTCCGTTCCCCTTGATTAGTTCGATATTAAGATTTGAGAAGAATTTATCAACCCATTCCTCCTCTTCAGATGCATCCGGCCGTATTCTGTGATTATAGTATGCTGCTTTCAGTTCAAAGGGGATATCTTCTTTTAATCGCTCAAGCAGGAGGAGCATGGTGATAGAATCTTTTCCCCCTGAAAATGCCGAAATAACAGTATCGTTCTTACAAACAAGATTATTTTGTTTTATGTTTTTATAAAACCTGGGATATAAATGTTCCATTAAAAAAAATATAGCGGTGGAGGGATTTGAACCCCCGGCATATCGGATATGAGCCGACTGCTCTACCGCCTGAGCTACACCGCCATTTACTGAATTATAGTCGAATTCCCACTATTAATCAAGAGATCGGAGAGGGTGGGATTCGAACCCACGGAACCGTTTCCAGCTCACACGCTTTCCAAGCGTGCTCCTTCAACCACTCGGACACCTCTCCAATTGGAAAGACCATATTCTATAATTATTTTCGGACAAATTCAAGATGAGAGGAAAACTTTAATCGTTTTCTGCCATCATTTAAAATTTTCATTATTATTCCGGTTTTATTTCTTAAATCAGTAAAATCTGATACAATTCCCATTGGAAACGGCCCGGGTGCCCGGCAATGTATGCGTGTGAACTTTGTCAGGACCGGAAGGTAGCAGCAATAAGCACGATTTTGCATGTGTTCGGGATTACCCGGGTCTCAAAAAAAAGAAAAATGTATCTTGCACTAGCACGAAAATACAGGCCACGAACCTTTGAAGAACTGATCGGGCAGCCCCATATAACAAAGACTCTTCAGAATGCAATAAGAATGAACAAACTCTATCCGGCTTTGATATTTTCCGGAATGAAAGGGGTCGGAAAAACATCGGCAGCCAGAATTCTTGCAAAAGCGATGAATTGTGAAGAGGGGCCGGCTCCCGAACCTTGTAATAAGTGTTCCATCTGTACCGAGATAAATGAAGATAAATCACCAGACTATATTGAAATTGACGGGGCATCTAATAATGGTATCGAAGAAGTAAGAAGTCTCAGGGAGAAAATAAAATATAAACCTTTTAAAAATAGATTCAGAATGATTGTTATAGATGAGGTTCACATGCTTTCTAATTCTGCATGGAACGCACTCCTTAAAACGATTGAAGAGCCACCTGACCACACCTATTTTATAATGGCAACTACCGATTTTCATAAGATCCCATCGACTATAGTTTCAAGATGTCAGCATTTCGAGTTTAAGAGGATTCCTGTAGAGATCATTACCTCTGTTCTTGAAAACATTGTTGTCAAAGAGAAGATAAAGATCTCAAAATATGCACTATACCTTGTAGCAAAATCTGCAGATGGAAGTCTCAGAGATTCAAAGAAAATTCTGGATCAGGCAATTGCCATATCTGATGGAAAGATCGAGGATAGTGATGTTATAGATATACTGGGGATCATCGAAGAGGAGATATTTATTGAACTTACATCTGCATTCCTCTCACGTGACAGAAAAAAAATAATTGAGGTTATAGATGATCTTACTGACAGAGGGATAGATATCAGATTTTTCTATTCGGAGTATATTAAGTTCCTACGTAATCTGATGGTACTGAAATCTGATATTAATATTGAAAAGCTCCACAATCTGAATCCCGAGAATGTTTCAAAGATAAAAATGCTTATAAAGGATCTGAAAGAAATTGAATTGTTACGTTATTTCAACGCTGTAAAGGATATGGAATTAACTATCAAGAATACAGAAAACCCAAAAATAATCCTTGAATATCTTTTTATAAAACTATCTTATTTCCCAACTCTGATGTCAATTGAAGAATTAATTGAAAGTGTCGGTTCAGAAAAGATCAGAAATATAAAAAGTGATATGCCATCCGATAATATTACCGAAGAGAAAATCTCCGAAAAAAAGATACTCTCAGATGAGAGTATAAAAGAGATTAAAGGAAGCGATCAGCAGCCGGTTATGGAGGACAAGAAGGCTGAAGAGAAGGTTGCGGAGTCTGATGCAAAAGCTTCTGATGACAATGAAAGTATAGAAAAATTGAAGAAAGACAAGAATATAAAAAACCTGACAAGTAAAATTCAGGGTAGAATTATATCAATTGAAAACTTAGAAGGAGATAAATAATGGCAAAAATTCCGAATATGAACCAATTAATGAAAATGGCTCAGGATATGTCAAAACAGATGGAAGATAAAATGAGTGCTATCGAAGCTGAAGGTAATGCCGGTGGCGGAATGGTAAAAGTTATCCTGAATGGACATAAAAATATCCTCTCGATAGAAATATCAAAAGAAGTTGTAGATCCTGAAGATATTGAAATGCTCCAGGATCTAATTACAGCAGCTTTTAATGATGCTGTAAGTAAAGTTGATGATGAACTTAAAGACAACCTCGGATCTTCTCTTCCCGGAGGACTTCCGGGCGGGATGCCTTTCCCCGGATTTTAAAGGTCATAAAGAATAGGAATGTACGATTTCACTCCTCCTGTTGCTAACCTTGTTAATGAATTGAGAAAGATTCCGGGGATCGGTTCTAAATCCGCCCAGAGGATAGTTTTTCATTTATTGAAAAATGATAAGGATAAGGCGCTGGCCCTTTCTGAAGCTATCAGATTTGCTGTTGAAAAAACCCGCTTCTGTTCTATATGCAATAATATTACAGAATCGGAACAATGCGAGATTTGTACAGCAAAGGGGCGAGACAATTCAAAAATATGCGTTGTTGAGGAGCCTTTTAATATTCTTTCTATCGAAAGAACTGGACTTTACCGGGGGATGTATCATGTCCTATCCGGAAATTTGTCTCCTATTAAAGGTATAGGCCCCGATGAACTTAAGATCACCAGTCTGGAGAGGAGGCTTGATTCCGTGAAAGTCAATGAAGTTATTATTGCAACCAGTCCCACTATTGAAGGAAATGCAACGGCGATCTATATTTTTGATCTTTTAAAGAAGAGGGGGATTAAAATAACAAGGATCGCAATGGGGCTTCCGATAGGTGCCGACCTGGATTATGTTGATTCTGTAACTATTGCAAAATCGTTAGAAGGTAGGATAGAATTTAAATAGTATGTTATTAAAGAATGAATTATCGTTAATAAATGTTGAATATTTAAGTTGATTTATATTTAAAATAGGGATAAAATAGGGACAATGAAAGAAAATTTTGTTATTTATAACGAGGAATATTTTCAGATCAAGAAGGTTCTTGAGGAATTGAAGGCATCTGTAAGTGCAGACATTGTATTTGTTACAGATTCCGAAGGACATTGTATCGCAGCAACTGACGGAATGGATGATTCTTATCTGAATTCCATATCATCACTTATTGCCGGTAGTATTGCTGCAATCAACAGTATCGCACAGATGCTGGAGATCAAGAAGTTTGAGACAGTTCTGACGGAATCACAGGAAAAAAATCTATACATATCCCTTATTAATGAGAGGATGGTGCTTATAGTCATATTCGAAAAAACCTCTAACTTGGGGATTGTCAGATTAAAAGGGAAACAGGCTAATGAGGGACTGAAGCAGGTTTTTGTGACAATTAATAGAAAATTGAAAGATAATTCTCTGAGTGAGAACCACTCACCTTTTGAAGGTGTTTCAGACGAAGATATTGATCAGATTTTTGGAGACTGACATTGTCATTTCTTAATTACTCCACTAAAGAAATAAACTTCAAGATCGTTTATTACGGACCCGGACTGAGTGGTAAAACCACAAACATTAAAGTAATCTATGAAAAGATAAAGCAGGATAACAAAGGAAAACTTGTAAGTCTTGCAACAGAAACCGAAAGGACTTTATTCTTTGATTTTTTCCCTCTCGACCTCGGAACTATAAGCGGTTATAAAGTTAAATTTCATTTATATACCGTTCCGGGACAGATATATTACAGCAGTTCGAGAAAGCTGATACTAAAAGGTGTTGACGGAGTAGTTTTTGTTGCGGACTCACAGCGTGAGAGGTTTGAAGCAAATATTGAAAGTGTTAATGATATGATGGAAAATCTGAGAGAATACAACCTGCAGTTTGAAGAACTTCCTTATATTCTTCAACTGAATAAAAGGGACCTCCCGAACATCACTCCGGCAAATGAATTAATTGAAGCGCTCAGAAGAAAAGGGGAGCCGATTGTTGAAGCTGTTGCATTAAAAAATATCGGGGTTATTGAAACTTTAAAAGCCATTTCAAGACTGGTTATGAAAGACGTTAAAGAAAAACTCGGTTAGGGGAAGAATTCATGTCGGGGAAAACAATAATAGAAAAAATTTTTACAAATCATTCTGAAGAAGAAATTATTCCGGGAAAAATTGTCTGGATAGATCTTGATGTAGTTACTGCTCGTGATTTTGGAGGGCCGAATGTTGTCAAGAATTTCAGAGAAAATTACAAAGGTGAAGAGGTTTTTGATCCATCAAAGGTGTTTTTTACTTTCGATCTGACAGTACCGCCTAAAACAATCCAATATGCAAATAATCAGACTATCTGCAGGAACTTTGCTAAAGAGAAGGGTATCAGGGTTTTTGACATAGATAAAGGCATCGGCACTCACACGTTGATAGAGAACGGCCTTTCCCAACCTGGATCTATTGTTGTCGGAACTGACAGCCATATGAATATTCTCGGTGCTGTTAATTCTTTTGGCCAGGGGATGGGGGATATAGATATAACTTTCGGTTTCAGATACGGCAGGACGTGGTTCGAAGTTCCCGAAACGGTTAAAGTTAATGTTAAGTGTAATTCATCTTATGAATATAGTGCAAAGGATCTTGTTATAAAGATCCTGAGTATATTAAGAACTGATAAAATTCTAGGGAAAGCGGTTGAATTCTACGGGGATCCTATTGAAAAGCTGGATCTTCACGGCAGAATTACATTTCTCAGCATGATCACTGAGATGGGCGGCATAGTCGGTTTTATCCCTTTCAATGAAAATACTGAAAAAGAGATCATGGATATGGCGGGATCTGAAAAGATCGCCGATGAAGTCAGGGCTGATACTGATGCAGTGTATTCAGAAGTGCTGGACATTGATATTTCAGATATCGAAAGTATGGTTTCCGCCCCTCCTTATCCCCATAACGGTAAAAAAGTTTCCGAGCTTGAACGGGTTGAGGTTGATTTCGGATTTGTCGGTTCCTGTACGAACGGAAGGTATGAAGATATTCTTAAAGTATGGGCAATACTTAAGGGAAAAAAGATCAAAGAAGGTGTCCAATTATCAATTGTTCCCGCAACTGTCGGAGTATATAAGAAAGCCTTTGAATCGGGGATATTAAAAGATCTTCTCTTTGCCGGAGCAATAATTTCAAATCCAGGATGCGGAGGGTGTGCTCAAGGTCACATAGGTATGACCGGTAAGGGCGATGTAATGGTCTCTACAGGAAACAGGAACTTTCCCGGGAAGCAGGGAGATGGATTTAACTATCTGACATCTCCGGAAGTAGTTGCATATTCAGTATTGAATGGTTTTATTTCTGACAGGGAGCATTAAATGAACGATCTTAAAGTAAAGGGAAGGGCCTGGGTTATCACTGATAAAAAAGGGGACCTTATAAACGACATTGATACCGACCAGATTTTTCATAATGCATTTCTTCACATTACCGAGATCAGTGAAATGGGTGAACATACTTTTGGTAACCTTGAAAACTGGGAAGATTTTCCGGAAAAATGCAAACCGGGAGATATAGTCCTAACTGGAAGTAATTTTGATGCAGGTTCATCCAGACAGCAGGCTGTTGATTGTTTCAAGGCTCTTGGAGCCAAGGCAATAGTTGCAGGTTCATATGGAGCAATTTATAAAAGAAATGCAATAAATTCTGGATTCCCAATCCTCACATTTACTCAAATAGGTGATTTTATCAAAGAAGGAAAAATAAAAAATCTGGAAGAGATAGAAATTGACTATCTGTCAGGTGAAGTTAAAATCATATCTTCCGGAGAAATTTTTAATATTGAACCTTTTTCAAAAGTTCAAAAAGATATCATGGAAAAGGGGAGCCTGCTTACGATCTGAAATATTTTAAATATCCAAAATATGCTGATAGTATTGACTTTTCACCTGTTTTAATGTAAAAATAACCTTATCCGGGAGGATTTTATAATGAATAAAAATGACTTGGTTGCTGAACTGTTGAAAGAGTCTGACATGACAAAAACCAAAGCCCTTAAATTTGTGGATCTGATGATAGATACTATTACAGATGAACTCAAGAGGAAGGATGGTAAGCTTACTCTGGTTGGATTTGGTACATTCAGAACGATTACCAAGAAAAAGAAAAAGGGAAGGAACCCCCGGACAGGTGAAGAGATCACTATCCCCAAGAGGAAGAGTGTTAAATTTCTTCCGGGGAAAAGGCTGAAAGAGCTGGTAGAGTGATCTTTTGATCATCGGAGAGGCGCGTAGCTCAGCTGGTTAGAGTGCTATCTTGACATGGTAGAAGTCGGCGGTTCGAGTCCGCCCGCGCCTATTTATTTGAATGAAAAAAAGCAAAGACACTATTTTGTTGAAAATTGACGGAGAATTTAAAGATCTTTCTTTTCAGGCTGATGGTAGTTCTGAAATTGAAGAGATTTCTTATGATTCTCCCGAATCGCTTGAAATATATAAGCACAGTTGCGCACATTTACTTGCGCAGGCTGTAACCGAACTTTATCCGGGAACGCAATACGGTATAGGCCCTGCAGTAGAAAACGGTTTCTATTATGATTTTATTACGAGTGAGCCTTTTACTCCGGAAGATCTCGATAAGATCACAAAAAAAATGAGATTCCTTATTAAACAAAATATTAAAGTTGAACATAATATTTTAAATAAAGAAGAATCCATCAGAATGTTCAGGAAAAAAGGGCAGCATCTCAAGGTTGAACTGATCGAAGAAAAAATTGAGAATGACGAAGTTTCTGTTTATCAGCAGGGTGAATTTATAGATGTATGCAAGGGCCCGCATCTCCCGTCTACAGGATTTCTGAAGAATTTCAAATTGACGTCCATTGCGGCCTCTTACTGGAAAGGTAATGAGAAAAACAGTTCTATGCAGAGGGTATATGGTGTTGTGTTTCCTACTGAAGAATTATTGAAAGGTCATCTCGAAAAATTAAAAGAGGCAAAAAAGAGGGATCATAGAAAATTGGGAAAAGAGCTTGATCTTTTCTCAATAAGTGAAGATATCGGTGCCGGACTAGTATTGTGGCATCCGAAAGGTAGTATGGTCAGGCATGAAATTGAAAAGTTCTGGTACGATGAGCACCTGAAGAATGGATATCAACTTGTTAATTCTCCCCATATTGCCAGATATGAATTATGGGATACCAGCGGCCATAACTCTTTTTATACTGAGAATATGTTTACTCCCATCGAATTTGATAATACTAAATACAGAATAAAACCGATGAACTGTCCGTTTCATGTTGAAATTTTTAAATCGCGAAACAGAAGTTATAGAGAGATGCCGTTCAGATGGGCTGAGCTTGGAACAGTCTACAGATATGAGAGGAGCGGTGTACTTCACGGATTACTAAGGGTAAGAGGATTTACTCAGGATGATGCTCACCATTTCTGTACACCCGAACAGCTTGATGGTGAAGTGGAGAAGCTTATAGATTTCAGCCTGAAAATGCTGAACAAATTCGGATTCGAAGAACTTGAGATATACCTTTCGACAAGACCTGAAAAGTTTGTCGGTGAAATCTCCGAGTGGGAAGAGGCGACAAATGCTCTGAAAGGAGCGCTTGAAAGGCTGAATGTAAACTATGAGATAGACCCTGGCGAAGGTGTCTTTTACGGGCCTAAAATTGATATTAAAGTTAAAGACCAGTTGAGACGTTCCTGGCAATGTACAACTATTCAGGTTGATTTTAATCTGCCTGAAAGATTTAATCTTAAATATTCTGATAATGACGGGAAAATCAAAAAACCGATTATGATACATAGAGCTCTTCTCGGATCATTGGAAAGATTTTTTGGAGTTCTTATTGAACACTATGGTGGGGCATTTCCATTATGGCTTGCACCTCTCCAGGTTTCAATACTGCCTGTTTCAGATAAAAATCATAACTACTGCAATGAATTGGAACAGAAAATTTCAAAAAAGGGTTTCAGAGTGGATGTAGATGACAGGAATGAAGGGATAGGGCGTAAGATAAGAGATGCGGAAAACATGAAAATTCCATTTATCCTGATCATTGGTGATGAAGAAGAGAGTGAAAAGAACATATCGTTCCGTATTCATAAAAAGGGTGATCAGGGGAAAGTTGCGGTCACAAAATTTATTAAAGAATTAGAGAGGATCAGAGAGGAGAAATGTCCCGAACATGAAATACAATAAGCACGTAAAAAAGAAAAGGCTTCACCAGATCAATGAAGAGATCAGAGCGTCTAAGGTTAGACTTATTGATGAAGAGAAGAATCAGGTGGGAATTGTGACTGCTTCTGAGGCTCTTGCGATGGCAAAGGAAAAAGACCTGGATCTAGTAGCAATTTCTCCCAATGCGGACCCTCCGGTATGCAGGCTTCTCGATTACGGGAAATACCTGTATTCGCTTCAGAAAAAAGCCCACGAAGCGCAAAAACTGCAGAGGAAGATCCATATAAAGGAAATAAAGTTCACTCCGGTTATCGGAGATCACGATATCGAAGTGAAATTAAAAAAAATAAAACAATTTCTTGAAGAAGGGAATAAAGTTAAGATCACAATATGGCTTAAAGGAAGACAAAAAAGGAAACCTGAAATGCTTAATATAATGACCGACAGGATAGTAGAGATCCTGAAAGATATTTCCGATATCGAATCACCTCCCAAAAGAGAGAGGTGGAGCTGCCATATTTTAATCGGTCAGAAAAAAGGAGGAAAAGATGCCAAAACTAAAGACTCATAGAGGGGCTAAAAAGAGGTTAAAAGTAACCGGAAGCGGAAAAATTTTAAGAATGAAAGCAAATGCTTCACATATACTTACAAAAAAGAGCAGAAAAAGGAAGAGAAATCTTAAGCAGTCTACTGTTGTTGTGAGTGAAGAGTTTAAGAGATTAAAGTCTCTTTTACCTTATTCTTAGGGGGTTAAAATGCCAAGAGTAACAAGAGGAAATAAGAAATTATTAAGAAGAAAGAAGATATTAAAACTTGCAAAGGGATTTTTCGGTACAAAAAAATCAAATTACAGAACAGCAAAGGAAGCAGTTGAGAAATCATTAACCTATGCATACAGAGACAGAAGAAATAAAAAGAGAGATTTCAGAAAACTCTGGAATATCAGGATCAATGCAGCAGTGAGAGAACATGACATGAACTATTCAAAATTTATTAACGGCCTGAAAAAAGCCGATATTTTACTGAATAGAAAAGTTCTTTCGAATCTGGCAATCAGTGACCCTGAAACTTTCAAGCTTATAGTTGATAAAGCGAAAGCTTCCTTATGATCGATGATCTCAGGAAAGAGATTGAAAATATAAAAGAAAAGTTAATTAATGAAATAGAGAAAGTTCAATCTCTTGACGAATTACAACTCCTAAAGGATAAGTACCTAAGCAGAAAAAAAGGGATGCTCACATCCCTGATGACAAAACTGAAAGAACTTCCTAATCAGGATAAGCCTGTCTTTGGTAACCTTGTAAATTCTATAAAAAAATTTACTGAAGAGAAAATAAAAGAATCAGAATATCAACTTAGTAACAAAAAAGAGATATCTATTGACGGTACATTGCCGGAATTTAATATAGTAACCGGGAATACTCACCTGATCACTTTTATCAGGAGAAAGATCGAGAATATTTTTCTTAATATGGGTTATAAGATCGCAGAAGGCCCTGAAATTGAATTTGATGAGAATAATTTCACTCTTCTCAACTTCAAGGAAGATCATCCGGCAAGGGATGAGCAGGACACTTTTTTTATAAATGGTTTCCCCGAGAAGCTTTTAAGAACTCACACATCTCCGGTACAGGTAAGATACATGAAGGAGCATACACCTCCGATCAAGATCATATCTCCCGGAAAGGTTTTCAGGAAAGACGAACCTGATGCAACTCATGTCCCGGTTTTTCACCAGATAGAAGGCCTTCTTGTTGACAGGGATATAAATTTTTCTCACCTGAAAGGGACATTAGAGATTTTTCTGAGAGCACTATTCGGAGATAATACAAAATTGAGGTTTCGGCCGGGTTATTTCCCGTTTACTGAACCCTCAGCTGAAGTGGATGTCAGTTGTTTTCTTTGTGATGGGAAAGATAATAAATGCAGGATATGTAAAGGTAGTGGCTGGTTGGAAATCCTCGGCAGCGGGATGGTTCACAGGGAAGTTCTGAAAAATTGTGGTATCGACCCGGATGAATATTCAGGTTTTGCCTTCGGCCTTGGAATAGAGAGAATTGCGATGCTTAAATATGGTGTAACCGACCTTAGATTTCTCTATGAGAATGATCTCCGGTTCAATAGTCAGTTTGGATAGAAAATGAGAATTAATTTAGATTATTTAAAACAATTTATTGATCATAAATATGATAAGCAGGAACTTAAAGAGATCCTTGCTTCGATCGGAATAGAAGTAGATGAAATGATCGATGTTAACGGGACGGACGTATTTGAAGTTGAGATAACACCAAATCGACCAGACTGGCTTTCTCACTACGGGATAGCCAGAGAAATACGTGCAAAAAACACCGCACTGCTCCTTAATGAGATCAAGGTTCTCCGTAAAAAGAGTTCAGGGACGGGTAGTTTTAAGATAGAGATTAAAGATAAAACAGGTTGCCCCAGATTCTCGGGAGCTATCCTTAAAAACGTTGAAATCGGGAAGTCATCAGAAGCAATAAAAGGATTAATGGAAAGTTTCGGGATGAGATCTGTTAATAATGTGGTAGATATTTCAAACCTTATCCTTATGACCTACGGGCATCCTATTCATATTTTCGACCTCGATAAAATTGATGGAAATAAACTGATAATTCGAAGTGCAAAGAAAGGGGAAGAGTTAAAACCGCTTGATGGAGAAGTAAAAAAACTTGATGAGACAGATCTCATCATTGCTGATGAAAAGGGTCCTCTGTCGCTTGCGGGAGTTATGGGTGGTGAGTTTTCCGGTGTTACAAAGAAAACAAAAAATATTTTCATTGAATGCGCTTGGTTCAATCCTTCAAGAGTAAGAAAAACCTCAAAGAGATTTGGTATGAAAACAGATGCATCATATATTTTTGAGCGTGGTGCAGATATAGAGAACACAGAAGAGATAATTGACCTTACAATTGAGTTACTTTTGGGAAATGCAGGAAACTCTATTGAGATAATTGAATATTTTGATGAATATAGTGAGCCTGTAGAAAAGCGAAAAGTTAAACTTGGAAAGGATTTTCCTGAAAAATTTACTGGAATTCATATTGAAGAAAGGGTTATTTCGGACATTCTTACCAGCCTGGGATTCAGGCTTGAAGATAATTCAAATTATTGGAATGTGGAAGTTCCTTCTTTCAGGGTAGATATTAATGCCCATGAAGATCTTGTAGAGGAAATAATAAGGATATATGGTTATGATAAGCTCGACACAGTTATACCCGGAACTGCTTCCGATTCTGTTGAAGGGTATGAGAAGAGGTTATTCCTTGATAATATGAGAACCTGGTTTACAGCAAATGGTTATAGCGAGGTTATTAATTACAGTTTTCACTCCATGAAAGATAATTCTTTTTTCGGGGATGAAATTAATTATGTTGAGATCAGGAATCCAATTGGTTCGGATTTTTCGGTAATGAGAAATTCATTAGCAGCAGGAATTTTGAAGAATACTGCTACAAACCGCAATAATGATTTCAAAAGGATTTCTCTATTTGAATCGGGAACAATTTTTATTAAAGAAGAAGGCACTCTTGTTGAAAAAGATGTGGTAGCTCTTTCTGCATCCGGGTATGAGACATTACCGAGCTGGAAAGATACTGAAGGGAGAGTGTTCGATTTCTTTGTTTTTAAATCTCATATTTTTGCTTACCTGAAAAGGATGGGTTTGATATTTAAATTGACTGAAGCTTCTGAGTTTACCGGATTTCTGAAAAAGGAAAATTGTTTCAACATCATTATCGGAGGTAAAGAGGCTGGATTTATCGGCGAAGTTGATGATAAAGTTTCGGCTTTTTATAAGAATGAAGAACCGGTTTTTATTTGCCAGCTTGATCTTGATGTAATGACGGAAAAGAGGGTGGAAAAAAATTTTGACATCTGGAACAGACTTCCCGCTGCCACAAGAGACTTGTCATTCCTGATCAACAGGAAAAATAAGTATGAGTCCATAGCTAAAGTTATTGAGAAGTACAGGCCGGAAGCACTGGAAAATTATTCCCTCACAGATCTTTATGAAGGTAAAGGGATACCTGATGATAAGATCAGTATGCTTATGAACTTCCGGTATCGGAGCTCTGCAAAAACTCTGACAACCGATGAGGTTAATGATCTTCATGAATCCCTTACAGAAAAGCTAAATGATGATCTCGGGATCATCAGGCGATAAGGAGGATATATGGATATTGAAGACCTTAATAAACTTGAAGATAAAGTAAAAAGCCTTGTGAATAATCTTGAAACACTGAAAAATGAAAACAAGGCACTTAAGGAAAAATTGAAGGAACTCAGAAGTGAAAGTTCTGTGAATACTACAGAAAAAGATCAGATAAAGAAAAAAGTAAAATCATTGATCAAATTGATCGAATCGATTGAAAATGAAAGCTAAAGAGATCGATGTATCTATTCTCGGGAAAAGTTTTTCCTTTATGATATCGGGCAAGATAAATACCGATGATTTTCTTGAGATCGTAAATCATGTTGAGGAAAAATATAAGAAGATCAAGAACAACACTGACGAGCATGATCCCTTCAAGCTCGGGCTCCTGACGTCTATTAATATAACTGAAGAATTTTTTCACCTGAAAAAAGAGAATGAGAAACTGAATTCGATTTTATCAAAAATTGATTCTATAGTTACTACAGGAGAAATGAAAGAGGCCGGGAAAATTAGTTTTGCAAAAAAATAAGAATGGAGAAATTACATGGGTAGTATAAATATAATATCTATATTAATTGGAGGCATAGTTTCTTTTATACTGTTCTTCCTCTTAAGAAAATTAATCTTATCAAAAGATTTCAGCAAACTTAATGAAATAAAATCAGACCTGAAAAAAAAGAACGATCAGGAGATCGAGGCATTAAAAAATAAGATCAGTATTGATCTTAAAGAGGAATTTATTGCCTGGAAGAATGATTACAACAATAAACACAGTCAGAGAGTAAACAAACTCAATGAACAGGAACGGAGATTGATCCAGAAGGAAGAGAATCTCGACAAAAGATATCTTAGTGTTGATAATCGTGAACGTGAGATAAAAAAGAAAGAAAATGATATTCAGCTTAAAGAAGAAGAGTTGGGTGTATTACAGTCAAAACTGGAACAACTTGCATCTGAAGCTAAGGATAAACTGGAGAAGATCTCCGGAATGACTAAGCAGGAAGCTAAAGATTCCATTATCAAGGAGATGGAGAGCGAAGCCAGGATTGATGCGGCTAAAGTTCTCAGGCTCATTGAAGAAGAGAATAAAGAGAAAAGTACTCTTATGGCAAAGGAGATAGTTTCTACAGCTATTCAAAGGATCGGTACAGAACATGTTATGTCATCAGCAGTAACTGTTATAGATCTGCCTAATGATGAGATGAAGGGCAGAATAATCGGAAGAGAGGGTAGAAATATCAGAGCTCTTGAAACTGCAACAGAAGTAGATTTTATTGTTGATGATACTCCCGAAGCTATAATTGTTTCCTCTTTCGATCCTATAAGGAGAGAGGTCGCAAAAAGGGTCCTCGAGTCGTTGATCTCTGACGGAAGGATCCATCCTGCAAGAATCGAAGAAGTCGTTGAAAAAGAGAAAGCAAACTTTGACATATACCTGAAAGAAGTTGGTGAAAATGCAGTAATGGAAATTGGTATCCCGGATATTAATCAGGAACTTTACCTATACCTGGGAAAATTAAAATACCGGACATCTTATGGCCAGAATGTTCTTCAACACTCAAAAGAAGTTGCGATGATTGCATCCTACATGGCCATTGAGATGGGCGTAGATTCTAATGTTGCCAAGAGAGCCGGACTTCTTCATGATATCGGCAAATCCATTGACCGTGAAACTGAAGGAACTCATACAAAATTATCCGTTGACCTTGTTAAGAAATACGGGGAGTCAAAAATTGTTCAGGAAGCAATTGCATCACATCATATGGATGTTGATTTCACATCGGTCGAGGGAGTTCTAGTGCAGTCCGCAGATGCAATATCAGCTGCAAGGCCTGGGGCAAGGCGTGAAATGTTTGAATCCTATATCAAAAGGCTTCAGGAACTTGAAGCTCTCTCCGTCGCATTTGAAGGGGTTAACAAAGCTTATGCTTTAAGAGCTGGAAGAGAGGTCAGGGTAATTATCGATTCTAATGAGACTGATGATAATAAAACATTTATGATATCCAAAGATATTGCGAAAAAAATACAGGAAGATATGGAATATCCGGGCCAGATCAAAGTTACCGTTATAAGAGAGATCCGTGCAACCGAATATGCAAAATAGCTCTGTTGTCAGAATAGTCTTTATTGGTGACGTTGTGGGAAAACCCGGAAGGCGTATCCTCGAAAAGCATCTCTATCAGGTAAAACTGAAATATAAACCTGATGTAGTAATTGCAAACGGGGAAAATTCGGCAGGCGGACTCGGAATAACAGAAAAGACTGCGAAGGAATTATTCGGGGCCGGAATTGATCTGATCACAGGCGGGAACCATATGTGGGACAAAAGAGAATCAATAGGGTTCCTCGATAGTAGCCGTGACATAATAAGACCTATGAACTATTCTGAATCTGCTCCCGGGAAAGGGTCATGTGAATTCAGGATTACTGATGATATTACAATTACTATTGGGAATCTTCAGGGTCGGGTTTTTATGGAGCCTGTTGTTGACAATCCTTTTAATGCTGTTGAAGAATGGCTTAAGAATGTAAGAACAAAAATAATTATACTGGATTTTCATGCTGAAGCTACAGCTGAAAAACAGGCTATGGGTTTCTTCCTTGACGGAAAGGTCAGTGCTGTTCTGGGCACTCATACTCATGTGCCTACAGCAGATCTCCGGATCCTGGCTAACGGTACTGCTTACCAGTCTGATGTAGGTATGACAGGATCATTGGATTCTGTTATAGGAATGAAAAGAAAGCCGGTTATAGATAAATTCAGGACAGGAATAAATCAAAGATGGGAGGTTGCAAAAAAGAATGTGATCTCTGATATGGCAATACTTGATATTGATTCGCAAAGTGGAAGAACTATTAAAACTGAATATTTAAGGATCTTTGAAGATAAGGTTACCGATCTGCTAAAATAAGGGCCATAGCTTCTTCTCTTGTAGCTACTTTTTTCCGGAATATTCCCCTGACAGCGGAAGTGACTGTGATTGACCCTGGTTTTTTTGCTCCTCTCATTGTCATACAAAGGTGCTCTGCTTTAAGCACTACCATTACACCCTGAGGAGATAATGAGTCTACAAGATGATCAGCGATCTCTTTTGTGAGCCTTTCCTGGA
>Ga0209013_10001393_pt1 | contig 22235 bp, 24 predicted proteins | sample Cruoilmetagenom2_FD_187291 | JGI IMG/M metagenome (GOLD analysis project Ga0209013, IMG submission 187291) | Oil polluted marine microbial communities from Coal Oil Point, Santa Barbara, California, USA - Sample 2 (SPAdes) (version 2) | ecosystem: Environmental > Aquatic > Marine > Oil seeps ... | reverse complement strand
AAATGGCATGTCCTTTTCAAGGGCTGCAACACCGTATTGGAGCATCTGGGTAGCTCCCTTCGGGCGTGCCGTGAAGCGGTCGTTCGCGGTGTTACGCCTCTGGGCAAGGACGAGCCATTGCCGGCGAGACGTGCCTTGCGCCCAACCACTTCACGACTCGCTGAACCCAACAATTTAGGCTTGACAGAGCACTAGTGTCCGAAGAACCTCAACTCTGCACGCAAGCCACCCGCCTCCCGGTTACTGAAATGAATTGACCATCCGTAGAGTTCACACAGGCGCTTTACGATGGCCAGACCCAGGCCGGCGCCTTTTCCGGTGATATTCTGGCCACGATAATGTCTTTCGAAGACATGCTCCAGTTCCTCTTGCGGTATACCAGGCCCCGTATCATCCACAGTCACCCGGCCATTACCGATGGTAATGATCACTTCACCTTCAGAGGTGTAGCGCATAGCGTTACCGATCAGGTTACCTACCGTCACCGCGACAACTGCTTCGGGGGCGATCACGCTGACCCGGTCTTCCTCTATCACCCTCAATTCCAGCGGTTTGTTACCCACTAATGGCTCATAAAGGTGTACCAGTTCGCCCACGGTTTTCCCTACATTGTTTGCCGTGGATTCCACGTCGATACCCTGTTCTGCACGCACCAGATGCAACAAAGCGGTAGTAATATCCGCTGATTGCCTGGCCGCCCGCGCAATTCGCAGCAAGCGGGTTCGAACCTTGGGATCCAGATCGGATTGAGCCAGCAAAAGTTCAGTCGCGCCGGTAATCACAGTCAGGGGTGAGCGCAGTTCATGACTGACGTCAGCATTGAATTCCCGGTCACGCTCGACCAGATGGTGAAGCCGGTCGGCATAACTGTCCAGCGCGGCAGCAAGCTGACCCACTTCATCATCGGCAAAATGAGCCGACAGGCGCTCAGTCTTACTGTCCTCACTCAGCGTATCCAGGCGAGCGGCCAGGTCCGTAACCGGTTTCATCACCCGCCGGGAAGACCAGGCGCCCAGTGTGAACGACAACACCGAGAACAGAAGCACAACGCCGACCAGTGCAAAAATCAACTGTCTTTTCAGCAATTGATTGTCGCTGACGTCATAAATCAGGAAGGCCCAGAGATCATCCTCCTTGCGGACCGCTGCCTTGAAGACACCTCCTGAGATTTTGACGTCGTGAACTCCAGTTGGCAGTGACCTCACCTGTGCACTGACCGTATGGTTGGGATCACCCGGCCGGGTGATGTAGCCCTGGATTCTCGTATAGAACGGCTCCACCAGGGTCGAATCCAGGCGCAATTGGGTGACATAGTCATCCAACTCCTGTTTCAGTGTTGCACCGATCAGTTGATCTTCGAGGTAATTTTGCAGAAACAGTGTACTCAGGGCGAACAACACACTGAGCAGTGTGCCGAACAGCAGGAAAGAAAGGACGATCCGGCTTCTAAGCCTGCGGCGAAATTGCATCCGATTCCACCAGGCGGTAGCCAATTCCGTGGCGGGTCTGGATCATATTGGTGCCAAAAGGTTTGTCAATCGCACCGCGCAAAGAGTGAATATGAACCCGCAGGCTGTCGCTATCCGGCATTTCATCGCCCCACACTTCGGTTTCAAGTTCTGCCCTTGAAACGACATTGGGTGATGATTCCATCAGGCGATGCAACAGTTTCAGCCCAATCGGGTTCAGGTAGATCTCGGTTCCCGTGCGAGAAACATCCAGCGTGTCAACATTAAAAACCAGGTCGCCCACTCTCAGTTCCCTTTGATTCAGACGCCTGCCCCGACTGGCCAGCACCTTGAGGCGCGCCTCGACTTCCTGCAACTCAAATGGTTTGACCAGGTAGTCGTCCGCCCCTGTTTCGAAGCCGGCCAGCTTGTCCTCCAGGCGGTCACGCGCGGTCAGCATGAGCACGGGCGTATCCTTTCCTGCCTCCTGGCGAAGCTTGCGGCAAACTTCAAGGCCATCCATTCCGGGCAGAGCCAGGTCCAGCACGATGGCATCGAAATTGTTGACAACGGCAAGATGCAAACCGGTAACGCCGTCTCCGGCGAAATCCACCGTATGACCATGGTCTTCAAGGTAATCACCCAGGTTGGCCGCAATATCAGGATTATCTTCTATGATCAGGACGTGCATTGATTACCCCCGGAAATTTCCATTGAGTCATATACCCAATTGTGCAAGAAAAGGGCCGGGGTATCCAGCCTCCGCAGGGAGCTTCTGATCTATTACCCGATATTTCTGTATTTCAGAATTCACCGCCCAGGACTTCGACTCCTTCCAGGCCCTTGGCCAGCGTTTCGGCGTCACCGCCTTCATCAAGCTTGATCATCAGCCTGACTTCATTTCTCGAATCTGCGTAACGCAATGCATCATCGTATGAAATCTTGCCTTCTTTGTACATGTTGAACATGCATTGATCGAAGGTAATCATGCCGTGGTGTCCGGAATCCCGCATAACCAGTTTTAACTCATGAATCTCACCCTTGCGAATGAGATCTTTGACCAGTGGAGTGGCCATCAAAACTTCAAAGGCCGCCCAGCGACGAGAGCCGTCAACCGAGGGGATCAATTGCTGTGCGATGGTGGCTATCAGGTTAAATGAAAGGTCGAGAAGCAATTGTTCGCGAAAATCATCCGGAAAGAAATGTAAAATACGATCCATCGCCTGGTTGGCATTGTTGGCGTGAAGCGTTGCCAGCACAAGGTGTCCCGTTTCGGCAAATGTGATGGCGTGTTCCATTGTTTCCCGAGTTCTGACCTCACCAATGAGAATGACATCCGGTGCCTGTCGCAAGGTATTCCTCAACGCAACTTCAAAGGATTCGGTATCGATTCCGACTTCACGCTGGGTGATCAGGCTCTTGCCATGCTGGTGGACATATTCGATTGGATCCTCAATGGTGATGATATGGCCGGTCATCCTCTGGTTCCTGTAGCCGACCATTGCCGCCATCGAGGTTGACTTACCCGTGCCGGTCGCGCCCACGAAAAGAACGATGCCCCGCTTTTCCATTGACAGTTCTGTCAGCACATCGGGGCAGCCGAGTTCCTGGAAGGTAGGAATCCGTGTTTCAATCCTCCGGCATACCATGCCAACCATGCCCTGCTGGTAAAAAGCGCTGACTCTGTATCGCACTTCCGGACCCAGTGAATAGGCAAACTGGCATTCCTGTGTATTCCGGAATTGTTCCCTTTGCCGCTCCGACATGAGGCTGAGCGTTAATTCCTCGCATTTTTCAGCGTCGAGAATATCAGTGGAGATAGGCTTGATCTTGCCGTGTACCTTGATGCAAGGAGGTGCGTCCACCATGACGAAAAGGTCGGAACCTACTTCCTCATGCAATTGCTTTAGCCAACCGTCAACTACTTTCATTTACCCATCTCCTACATGAACATCTTCTTGTCGACCGCGCGTCTGGCGGCTTCCATCTTGTTGATGAGGCCACGCTCGATGAGCTCCTCGAGGGCCTGGTCCAGCGTCCTCATGCCTGCATTACTTCCCGTCTGAATGGCTGAGTACATCTGGGCAATCTTGTCTTCCCTGATCAGGTTACGGATTGCCGGGGTAGCCACCATGATTTCCCAGGCAGCAATCCGGCCACCCCCAATGCGTTTCATCAGCGACTGGGTAATCACGGCTCGAAGGGACTCCGAGAGCATGGAACGAACCATGGCTTTTTCACCGGCCGGGAAGACATCAATGATGCGGTCAATGGTCTTGGGGGCTGAACTGGTATGGAGCGTCGAGAACACCAGGTGACCGGTTTCCGCAGCTGTCAGGGCCAGGCGGATCGTTTCGACATCACGCATTTCGCCCACCAGTATGATATCCGGGTCCTGACGCAACGCAGCACGCAACGCCTGGTTGAATCCATGCGTGTCACGATGAATTTCACGCTGATTGATGACGCACTTTTTACTCTTGTGAACGAATTCGATCGGGTCTTCAATGGTCAGAATATGACCTTCCACCTTGTTATTCAGGTGATCAACCATTGCTGCAAGTGTTGTGGATTTACCGGAACCGGTCGGGCCGGTCAACAAAACCAGTCCGCGTGGCGCATCAATGATATCCCGGAAAACAGGGGGAGCGCCTACATCATCGAGGGTCCAGACCGTATCCGGAATGGTTCTGAAAGCGCCGCCAACACCGCGGTCGTGGTGATAACAATTTACACGAAAACGTGCCAGACTCTGGACCGCATAGGAATAATCGACTTCAAGATTAGCCTCGAAATCACGCCGGACCCGATCGCTCATTGTGCTGTAGATGAGCTCCTGGAGTTGTGCGGTATCCAGGGCAGGCAGCGTCAGCCGACGGATGTCACCATCTACTCGAATCATTGGGGGCAGCCCGGATGACAGATGCAAGTCCGAGGCATTATTTTTGACCGAAAAGGCCAACAACTCAGCAATATCCACATTCCCTCCTTGAAAAGCTCAGGTCGCGCTACAATGCATGTCAAATCGCGCAGAAATGCATATTTCCGATCCTTGATTCACACGCGCCGCCCCTAACCATAAATCAATGTATAGTTTCCTGCAACATGAATGACTTGAAAGCAAAACTTCATAATGTGCGTTCGCGGGTTGATTCCGCCTGTGAAAAAGCCGGGCGCAAGCCCTCGGAGATCACGATTCTGGCCGTCAGCAAAAGGCATCCGGCAGCCCTTGTCCGGCAATTGCACAAGCTTGGATTGAGTGCTTTTGGGGAAAACTATATGCACGAAGCGGTAGAAAAACAGGCCCAACTGGCAGACCTGGACCTGGAGTGGCATTTCATAGGCCCTGTACAATCCAACAAGACCCGGCAGCTTGCACAGCATTTTGACTGGGTGCAAAGCGCTGACCGGGAAAAAATTCTGAGGCGGCTCTCGGCACAACGGCCTGAAACGCTCCCGAAACTGAATATCTGCATCCAGGTCAACATCGACCGGGAAAAACAGAAGGCTGGCGTGCTGCCGGAAAGCCTGGAGGAATTGGTGCATTTTGCCCTGGGCCTGCCAAACCTTCGCTTGCGCGGACTCATGGCAATCCCACGGCTGGGGTCCGCCGAGCATGATCCGACGGATAGCTACAGGCGGATGAGAGACTTATTCCTTTCGCTAATCGACACTGGGATACTAATGGATACACTGTCCATGGGCATGTCGGCAGACCTGGATAACGCCATCATGATGGGCAGCACCATGCTACGCATCGGAACCGACCTGTTCGGGGCAAGACAATGACAGGCTATTTAACTTACCGACATGGGAAAATATTATGTTAATCACTTTTATCGGTGGCGGCAATATTGCCACAGCGCTAATCAGTGGCCTGGAGAAATCTGAACCGAAACATCTCTCCGTGCGGGTATGTGATCCAAACGCTGATGTCAGGGACCGCCTGCATGCACACCATGATGTAGAAACCTTTATCGAACCCGGCACAGCAGTGGATGGGGCAGATGTAATCGTTCTGGCCGTCAAACCCCAGATCATGCCCCTCGTGGTGGAAAGTCTGCGCGGACTGGTGTTACCGGAACAACTGATCCTGTCCGTGGCGGCCGGAAAAACTGTCTCATCGATCAGTGATCACCTGGGAGCAAAGCAGGCCATCGTTCGCGCCATGCCGAACACACCAGCGCTGACCGGGCACGGAATCACAGGACTTTTTGCCGGAGAGTATTGCCAGGCGCATCATCTGGAACAGGCTGAAAAAATCCTCAACGCAACCGGCGAGGTTGTGCACATAAAAGATGAATCCCTGATGGACGTCGTGACCGCGGTATCCGGAAGCGGGCCCGCTTACTTTTTTCTGCTGACTGAAGCACTCGCCTCGGCAGGTGAAAAACTAGGCCTGCCTGCCGAAACCGCCAATCATCTTGCGGTGCATACCTGTCTGGGAGCGGGCGCGATGTTCCTGAACGACAACGAAAAACCTGCTGACCTGCGCAGACGAGTGACATCACCGGCCGGTACGACCGAAGCCGCCATGCACGTATTCGAAGACAAAAACTTCAGGGAGCTGATGTTCGAGGCGGTTGATGCAGCCACCCGAAGAAGCCGGGAACTGGCCAAAGAATAATCAGGGCCTTTAACCCGCATATTACACAAAGGCGGACGATTATATGAACGGATCAGCGTCAAATGCTCTTTCTTATCTTATAGGAACCCTGATCGATCTGTACGTGGCCGCTGTACTCCTGCGCTTGCTGCTGCAGTGGGTCAGGGCGGATTTTTACAACCCGCTTTGCCAGTTTTTAGTCAAGGTAACGAATCCCGTCCTGGTGCCCCTGCGACGAGTCATTCCTTCGATCGGTCGCCTGGATACCGCCTCAGTGGTGTTGATGCTGGCGCTTGAAATCATTGGAATCTGGGTCATCAGCCGCATCGGATCAACAGCGATGAACATCCAGCAAATCGTTGCATTCAGCGCCATCAAGCTGATGATGACTCTGCTGATGACCTATTTTTTCCTGATCATAGCCTCGGTAATTATCAGTTGGATCGGCCAGAGGGCACACCATCCGATTGTGCCTCTTGTCTACCAGTTGACCGAGCCTGTTTTGAGACCCTTCCGGAAATTTATTCCACCCATTGCGGGTCTTGATCTCTCGCCCTTGTTTGCACTGATTGCAATACGGTTCCTGGTTGTTCTGCTAGGATGGTGAGGAGGGAATAAACATCGGACCAAGGACTCATTTCATGAAACAGCTACTCACATTCCTGATTTTACTGGGAATATTATCTCTTTCTGACACCAGCGAAGCCCAGCAGGCCCAGGACTTCGGTGACTACGTCGTTCATTACACCGCACTCAACACCAACTTTATTCCGCCCCAGGTGGCAAAGGGCTACGGCATCCATCGTTCCCCAAGCCGCGCACTGCTCAACATCACCGTCCTGAAGAAAGTCATGGATAACCCGGGCACGCCCGTCAAGGCAATCATCACGGCCAGCGGAACCAACCTGACCGGCCAGCGGCGCGAAATCGACATTCGCGAAATAAAAGACACGGAAGGAGCGATTTACTACATCGGTGAACTTCCTGTCCACAACCTGGAAACCTACAATTTCACGGTAGAAGTACAACCAAAAGGCGAAGCGGATCCCCTGATCGTTAAATTCCGGCAGCAATTTTATACTGAATAAGCCCCCATCACCTTGACGGAGTACTAGGCTATCACCGTAACATTGATCCGCCGGCGATGGGGCCGTACGCGGTGCTCCCAGAGATAAACACCCTGCCAGGTACCAAGCGCCAAGCGGCCGTTCCGGATGGGGATGGTGAGTTCGCTGCAAGTGAGAACGGAGCGAATATGGGCAGGCATATCATCCGGACCTTCCATGCTGTGCGTGTAGGCCGGATCGCCGTCCGGCGCAAGCTTGCTGATGAAGCTTTCCAGGTCCCTGCGAACGTCAGGATCGGCATTCTCGGTAATTAGCAGGGAGGCGCTGGTATGGCGGAGAAACACGTGACATAGCCCGACGGAAACGTCGCTTTGTACTACTACATTCTGCAACTCCTGGCTGATTTCATGAAATCCTCTGCCGGGGGTAGCGACTTCCAGGATGGCAATTTCGCTTGGCATAATTGGGAAAACCTGACTTTTTGCTTTTGAGTTCTTTAATCTGTGAAATCTGTGGACCCATTGCCCATAAGTTTCTGATTATTAATAAATCTAAAATTTACTAATTATGGATTGAGCCTCTGCTTTGTCCAGACCCCGTTATCAATCGTGTACAGAAACCGGTCGTGCAAGCGAAACTCCCGCTGGGTCCAGAACTCAACAGACTCCGGGCTAAGGACATAACCTGTCCAGTAAGGCGGCCGTGGCACTTCCACATCCACATATTCACGCTCCAGATCCCTGACCCTTTGAATCAGAGTTTCGCGGCTGTCCAGCGGCTCTGACTGCCTCGATGCCCAGGCGCCGATCTGGCTGCCCCGGTCACGAGTAGCGAAGTATGCGTCAGCCTCTTCATCCGATACCTGCTTCACCGAACCCACCAGTTGCACCTGGCAACCGCTTGCCTTCCAGAGAAAAGTCGCCGCCGCTCTGGGACAAGCGGCAATCTGCTTTCCTTTCAAGCTGTGTGTATTGGTAAAGAATACGAATCCATTCTCGTCCAGCGCTTTTAGCAGTACGGTACGGGACGTTACAAAACCTTCACAGTCACTGGTTGCCAGCACCATGGCCGTGGGCTCCTGCTCACCGGACACCCTGGCCTTCTTGAAGGCCTTGTTGAATTGCTCAATGATTTCCTGCGATAAGCTCACAGCAACTACTCAACCGCTGACTCGGCTTCCATTTGCCGCATCAATTTGGCCTGTGGAAGTGTTCTCAGCCATATCAACCAGACAACCAGCGCATCAAGGATAATCAGCGCCTGCCACAGGTACAGGTGGAACCACTCAAAAGCAACCTGATTCCATTGTCCAAGATAAAAAAGACTGATGATCCGAACCAGGTTCAAAATCTGGATTGCGAAAAAACCAATGACAAAACCGATGATCTTATTTTTAAACGGGGCCGGAAAGGAAAAAATCGCGGCAAACAGAATAATCAAAGCTTCTACACCATTACAACCGCGCTCAATACGCACGCCGAACCCGGTTACCGAGTTACGAATAATATTTCTATATGAATCAACGCTATCGTCAAAAATTTGCAGAATCCAGACACTGACATCGGCAATGAAGGATGTAAATGGCATGATGACGTACTGTTCCGCCGGCTGTAGAATCTCCAGCGTGAACAGACCAACCAACAGCACAGCGAACAATATAAAAAAGCGGATCATAAAAATGGCGACAAGGCTTGCAAAGAATCCGGCAATGTTAACCAAAGTTGTGCCGGAGTGCACGCTACAATGTTTCACCTGTGACCCGTGAATAAATCTGGCTCGAACATCTACCTGATTGGTCCAATGGGGTCCGGTAAAACAACCATCGGGCAGCGCGTTGCAAAACAGCTGGAAATGGATTTCCTTGATTGTGACCGGAACCTGGAAAATCAGACAGGCGCCAGCGTCAACCTGATCTTCGATGTTGAAGGCGAATCCGGTTTCCGTGAAAGGGAAAGTAAAATGCTGAAAATCCTGACTTCCCGGCAAAATCTACTGCTTGCCACCGGTGGCGGCACTGTCCTCAGGAAAGAAAACCGGGAGTTGCTGAAACGGACAGGTCTTGTCGTTTACCTGCAGACTTCGGTCAGTCAACAGCTGCAACGTCTCCGTCTGGACCGCACCCGGCCTCTGCTGCAAGAGGGAGACCGGAAGCAAAAACTGATCAGGCTGGCGGCAGCCAGAAATCCTATTTACGAAGAACTGGCAGACCTGGTCTTCCCTTCCCGGAACCGTGGCCCGAAGACCACTGCACGACACCTGGCCGAGGCCATCCTTTCACATTGGGAAGAATCTTCGTCACCGGACACGGGGATCGCCCATCGCACAGAACCGTGCAAACAATGATAACCATCGAGGTAAAGCTCACCAGCAACAGTTATCCGGTCTACCTGGGTAGCGGCTTACTGACTGCTACAGAGCTATTGGACAGGCACCTGGGCAACGGTAAAACTCTAATCGTAAGCAACGATATAGTCGCCCCGCTTTACCTTGACCAGGTCAGGGCATCACTGGGTCAGCGGGATGTTGAAATACATATCATCCCCGATGGTGAACGCTTCAAGACTACGGAAACCTGGTACAGCATCATCGACAAACTAGTGGGCATGAAGGCGCACCGTGACAGCAACGTGGTTGCGCTGGGTGGCGGTGTCATAGGAGACATAGCGGGCTTCGCAGCGGCCTGTTACATGCGCGGGATCCGCTTCCTGCAGCTTCCAACCACCCTTCTCGCCCAGGTGGATGCTTCGGTTGGTGGAAAAACGGCAATCAACCATGCCAGGGGCAAAAACCTGGTAGGCGCCTTTCACCAGCCGGCGGCTGTTATTATTGACACTGTTACGCTTGCAAGCCTTCCAGAAAGGGAGTTCAATGCCGGTCTGGCCGAAGTCGTTAAGTACGGCGCCATCAACGATGCCGGCTTTTTCAGTTGGCTGGAGGAAAACGCTGCAGTTATCAATCAACGGCATGAAGACGCTCTGAATCACCTGATCCATGAGTCGGTCAAAAACAAGTCAGAAATTGTGTCTCAGGATGAAAAAGAAGCGGGAATCCGCGCCTTGCTGAATTTTGGCCACAGTTTTGGACATGCGCTCGAAGCCGAATCAAATTATTCGCGATTTCTGCATGGAGAGGCGGTCTCGATCGGAATGGTCACTGCAGCGCGCTTGAGCGAGATTCGTGGTTTGTGCGAAGCGGGCACTGCGAAGAAACTTGCGACACTTTTACGTACACTGGGCTTGCCCATCAAACAACCAGCCGATATAAACATCAACGGCCTGACCGGGGCACTGGCGCTCGACAAAAAGACCCTGGCCAGCGGCCTGAGGCTGATATTACTTAAAACGATTGGGAATGCAGTAGTCGATAATCAAAGCAGTGAAGATGACATCCTGACCGCCATGAAACAGAGTGTAGTCAGTCCAGAATAAATCAAAGATTTCCTCGTACTCCTTCAATAAATCATAGGTTTCTTAAATATGACAACAGAACTCAAGAACGACACATTGCTACGCGCGTTGCTACGAGAGCCGGTTGATCGCACACCCGTGTGGATCATGCGCCAGGCCGGACGCTACCTGCCGGAGTATCTGAAAACCCGGGCCGAAGCAGGCAGTTTCATGAACCTTTGCCAGACTCCTGAACTGGCTTGTGAAGTCACCATGCAGCCCCTGCGGCGCTTTGACCTCGATGCCGCGATCGTGTTCTCCGATATCCTGACGATACCGGACGTGATGGGGATGAACCTGTATTTCGAGGAAGGCAAAGGCCCGAGATTTGCGAATCCCATTACCTCATCCTCGGATATACACAAGCTACCCCGGCCGGATGTCGGAGAGTCCCTGGCCTACGTAATGGATGCCGTGTCCATGGTGCGCCGGGAACTGGATGGCAAGGTTCCGCTGATCGGCTTCAGTGGCAGTCCCTGGACCTTGTTCACCTACATGATCGAGGGGGGTTCCAGCAAGACCTTCTCCAAGTCCAAGAAACTGATCTACCAGGAGCCAGCACTGGCCCATATGCTGCTGGAGAAGCTTGCCGACACCGTGACGGATTATCTTAATCTGCAGATTGAAAGCGGGGCTCAAATTATCCAGATTTTCGACACTTGGGGTGGTGTGCTCTCTGACCAGGCTTTCAAGGACTTCTCCCTGCGCTACCTGAACAGAATCGTTTCGGGTTTGAAGCGTGAGAATGAAGGCCGGCGCGTACCGCTTATCCTTTTCTGCAAAGCCTGTAATACTCAGCTGGAGGCCCTGGCCGACACCGGTTGTGATGCGCTGGGCGTGGACTGGACCATATCCTTGCACGAAGCGCGTGAGAGGGTCGGAAACCGGGTAGCCCTGCAAGGCAACCTGGATCCGGCAATTCTGCTCGCTGACCCCGAGACAATCCACCGAGAAGTCAGCCATACGCTAAGCAGCTTTGGTCAGGCAGAAGGGCATGTCTTCAACCTAGGGCACGGCATCACACCGGATGTCAAACCGGAACGCCTGGGTGCATTGCTCAACGCAGTCCGGGAACTCAGCCCGGCGTTTCACTGATGAATATTAAATCTCCGTTCCAAAGCCATTTCCATCAGCAATGGCCCGAGGGTTGATGACAGAAACGGTGGTTGCAGTCGCCTGATACCCGAGTTCGGTTCAGCGTTTGACCGGCCCGGCCCGGGTGTAAAAAGGAGGCAGTGCTCCAGCGACGCGTCATGTCGGCACGGATCCGCCAGGGTGATTTCCACCCGGAAATCACCGTCTGTGCAGAGCTTTCCACCATCCTGGCCGGGTTCAACCGTTATTCCCATCCGTTTCAAAAGCGACTGGAGTGAACGGCCTAACTCATCCTGAACTGAAACATGGCAAGTCATGGAAGAAAACAGCCCGGAGCTAATTGGGCACTCTTCGCGATGTCCCGTTTCAATAGCATCCGGCAGAAAGACACGAAAGCTGCTTCCCGAGCCCGGCTTGCTGGCACAATCGAGTTGACCATTCAGACGCGAAACGATTCTGCGGCAGATGTAGAGGCCCAGGCCAGTGCCACCGTGGACACGGCCAATGTCAGGGCCAGCCTGTACGAATGGTTTGAAAATACGCAGGGACGCGGCCTTGTTGAAACCAATCCCGGTATCGGTAACCAGCAATTCAAGGCCGGTATCCTTGCCCTGTCCTGCCGGCGCCCGCCTGACCTCGATCACTACCAGCCCCGATTGTGTGAATTTGATCGCATTCCCAAGCAGGTTGTCGATAATCTGCCGTAACAGGCGCGCATCACCGAACCAACGTTGTGGGAGTTGCGGGTCGATGACCAACAACAACAGGCTATTCTTTATCATCGCCGCCCTGGTATGACAACGAACAGCCTGCTCCAGCAATCCCGGACCATCGAGCAAACAGGGTTCAGGAGCAAACGGAAATACCGTACCGTGCTGCTGCGATTCGATTCCGCCGACGAGCCACTGCATCTGCCGTATTGACAGTTTTACTGCCTCCACGAACTGTTTCTGCTCACCATTCAGCCTTGTGCCGTCCAGCAACTCCGTCATGCCCTGAATTCCATTGAGCACGGAGCATAGTTCATGGCCAAGCATGGCCAGATTGTGTTCGGATTGCCCGGATCCCCTTTTACCCTGCATTGAATTTCCCCCTGGACACCGCATGTCGGCTGATACAAAAAGACGATTACAGGGTGTGCGGTACCCAGCACATTCAATCTACACCGCGCGCGCCGCTAAGGCAATGGTGTCACAGGCGGCGGGAATTGATATCCTTCGGCCATGCCTGTTCGCCTGCTCGTTACCGCCTTCATCCTGATTGCCCTCTTCCTGGTGCTTTTCCTGGTCCTGTTGGCAACGGACACGGCTCTCTCCGTGTGGCACTACCTCAAAGATGCACCTGCCTGGATTCAGTTGAGCTATGCCGTCATCCTGGCCGGATTACCCTTGTTGACCCTGGTTCTGTTCTGGAATTGGTTTCGCCCCGGTCGACGAAAAAGAACCAAACGGGAGCGCCCTCAGCTCACCACGGAAACACTTCAAGATGATCTGCTGGAGTCTTCCCGTCAGGGTATTGATGTCAGTGCCGCACTGGAGGAAATCCGGGAGCAAAGGCAACGCAGGAGCAGTGGCGAAATCTACATTGCAGTTTATGGTGAAGTAAGCAGCGGAAAGAGCAGCCTGGTGCAGGCATTGCTGCCCGACGCCGAAATAGAAACCGACCCCCGGGCTGGCACAACAAGCAAAATTCGTCATTATGCCTGGCAGGCGCCATCCGGAGATCGAATCGTTATTGCAGATCTTCCCGGCTTCAACCTGGATGATAATAATGTGACCCGGGAGGAGACCCGGCGGGCTCACCTGGTCATTTTCCTTTGTGACAGCGACCTGACCGGCAGTCAGATGGCGCAACTGCAGTACCTGGCAAACCTGGATAAACCGCTCCTGCTGGCGCTCAACAAGGCGGACCAGTATTCCCACGAGGAACTGGGAATTCTGTTGGCCCGGCTGCGGGAAAGAACAGGACTAGATGAAAACGATATCGTGACCATCAGCGCCGGTGGGCGTGAGCAGGTTGTCAGGCTGCTGGGTGAAGAAATGGAACAACGCGGTGATCGCCCCCGCCGGCCTGAAATCGCACCATTGCGGGAAGCCGTTCAGCGCCAGCTTGACCAGGATCGTGAACTGATGGAGTCATTACGCGAAACCGCTGTATTGACTCTGGCCAGCGAGAAGCTGGAAGCCGCGCAGGATCAGCACAGGAACCAACAGGCCAGCGACCTGGTCAACAAGTATTCACGGCGTGCAATGGTCGGAGCCCTTGCCGCCGTTGCACCGGGTTCCGACATCGTAATCCAGGGCGTATTGGCAACGCGGTTGATTCGCGAACTTTCCAGGCTGTATGACATTCCGGTGAAAGAAATTGAAATCGAGTCATTCCTGGAGCAGGCTGGCGGTAAAGTCCGGAACATGACCGCCATCACACTGGCAATCGCGGGAAATGCCTTCAAGGCGTTCCCAGGCCTGGGAACCGTGACCGGGGGCGTAATTCATGCCGTAGCCTATGGCATGATTTTTGACAGCCTGGGCAATGCAGTGGCAGAAACCATGGCCAGCCGTGGCGCATTGAGACCCTACCCGGCGGCCGAAGCTTTCGAGGATTTATTGCATGACCATCTGGAATCGGGTGCGGTCCGCTTTGCACAACTGGCAATTTCCCGTTCGGAACCCAAAGAAGGTGGGGAAGCCGGGGAAGACTGAATCTGACTGGTACCTGCTGGAAGCCAACCAGCATCTCCAGGATCTCCTGCTGGATACGGGCATACCGTCAGCAGTCAAGGCTGAGCTTTCCGCTGAGTTTGAGGAAATTGAAGCCATTTCCAGAAAACTCGACCAGGAAGAAATCCATATTGCGGCTTTTGGCCGGGTTGGTGTCGGCAAGTCTTCGCTGCTGAATGCTTTGATGCAAAAGGATGCTTTCACAACCAGCACTTTGCATGGAGAAACGCAGCATGAATCGCGTGAATCCTGGTGCACGATCAGGGAAGGCCGCCTGGTACTGATCGACACTCCGGGTATCGACGAGCTGGACGGAGAAGCTCGCGAGGAAATGGCGAGAAAAATCAGCAGACGGGCTGACGTCATTTTGATGGTATGCGAAGCAGACCTGACCGATTCAGAATTCAAGGCACTGCATGAACTGTGCGAAGCCAGGCGGACCGTGTTGCTGATACTGAACAAATCCGACCGCTACAATTCCACCGAGCTTGAATTGCTAACGCAGCGCCTGCAGCAACGCTGTGAATCTATACTTCCTGCCGGTCAGATCATCTCAGCTGCAGCCGAACCCAGACCGGAAACGGTGATCCGGATTGGTGAAGATGGTGAGGAAGAAGAATTCCGGCGCACCAGGCCGCCGGATATCGCATCCCTGAAAGAACATTTATGGGACCTGCTGGAGAAAAATGGAAAATCACTTGCCGCGCTTAACGCCGCCATGTTCGCCAGTGAACTGGATCAAAAAGTGGCCAGCCGTATCGTTGCGGCCCGGAAGTCCGTGGCCGAGAAGATTATTCGAAACTATAGCCTCGGAAAGGGACTGGTTGTTGCGGTCAATCCCGTGCCCATAACCGACCTTCTGGCTGCCGCCGGGACCGACATTGCCATGGTTATTCACCTGGGTGAAGTTTACGGCTTCCGCCTGTCAAAAAGAGAAGCATCAAAGCTGCTGCTCACGATTTCCGCACAACTGCTGGCCCTGATGGGTGCGTACTGGGGAATGAACCTGGTCTCCAGTGCGCTGAAAACTGTCAGCGCCGGGCTGTCTACAGCGCTCACTGCCGCAGCACAGGGTTCACTGGCCTGGTATGCCACCTACCTGACCGGCAAAATGGCTGAAACCTGGTTTGCAAAAGGAAAATCATGGGGGAAAACCGGCCCGCGTGACACTGCGCGCGCCATACTTGCCAGCCTGGATCGTGAGTCGTTAATCAGCACGGCACGGAACGATATTCTCACCAGGATCAAAAGTTCCCGGGGCTGAAGTGGCTAGCCCGCTTACATGGCAGTTTACTATTGGCGGCGAATATGAACGTCTCCGCTGAAACTTTCCAGCCGGATCAAGGCCCCGTTATTGCCTTCGTGGTACTTCAGTACACTACCCGGCCCCTTGGACACCCGGGCGGATTCACCAAAATCCGATCGAATATCACCACTATAAGTCTGGACTTCAAATCCGGCCTGCTGGGCCGCGGGTAATCGCAGAACGAGATCCCCGCTCATGCTTTCACTGGCCAGGCGACCATTATCGTTGATGGCAAGATCCAGTTTCATATCACCGGACACGGATTCAAACCGTCCCCGGTCAACTTTTTCGGCGATCAATGACACATCACCTGAAACTGCGCTGATTTCAATTTCACCATGCATGCCACTCAGCGAAATATCGCCGCTGACAGTCTCGACCGAGGAACGGGAAATTGAACCCACGAATTCAACTTCACCACTGACCGTTTGAATCTCAAGTCGCTGCGGTGAAGCTTGTGCTTCCACATCGCCACTTACCGTATTGAGCACAATACTCTCACCCGCGCTGCCATTCATATCGATGTCGGCACTGACTGTCTCCACTTCGATACTGGCGGCAAGCGGCACCCGAAGATACAAGTCGGTGCCATCAATATTATGCACATTCTGCTTGTTTTTAACCCGGATCTGAATTCCATTGCCGATTGCAGATATTTGGACTTCCTCTACATCGTCACCCAACTCACCCTTAATTTCGATTTTCGTCTTGTCCCAAACGGTCATTTCGACCTTGCCTGCCAGGTTTTCAACCCGTACATGGCCATCGGCTGCCAGGTCACGCGTCTCATCCAAATTCTGGCTTGATAGTCCGGTCAAAGGAAACAACAGGACGAGGGCCGGCCAGGTCAATACCGACCGATTGGGCAATTTGGTGAAAAGTTTCATATCGTCGTTCTCCTGCTGTATTGGTCAAGGGAAGCAACCTGCTTCAAAAAATCAAGCTGCCGGGACCGCAGTTCCAGCATTTTCGCACTCAGGAAAGAATTGCCGGGATTATCCCGCATTGCGTTAGTCAGTATGGTTTCAGCTCCATTCAGGTCATCCCAGTCTGCAATCAGAAGCTCAACATCCTGTTGCGGCAGGTATACCCGGGATTCCCCGACTGAAATAAACTCCCGAAATGCTGCCCGGTATTCGAGTTCACTTGCGGTCAGGGCGCCAGCCCACGCCGCTTGCGCCTGGTTCACATGGTCAAACCCTGGCTGCTCTATCCCGGGCGCTGTGTCCCATTGCCGTCCAATCAGAAACCCGGCAACAAAGACCACTGCGACCGAGGCAGCTACAGCGTTTATCCACCAGCGACTAGATGACTGCTGCCGGTAGCCTGTTTCCTTCTGCCCTATCCTTCGTGCAATGGCCGACCAGACGTCTCCATCCGGCTTGATCTCACGGGGTAGAGCCCCCAGCCTTTCCAACAATTCCTGTTCGCTTAAACCTTGTTTCATGAATCCAGTACCTCGCGAATCAATTTCCTTGCACGGTGTAATTGAGCCTTGGAAGAACCAACAGCCATTCCGGTCATTTCCGCGATTTCTGCATGCCGGTAACCTTCAATGTCAAACAGGATCAACACGGTCCGGGCTCGTTCCGGTAGCCGGGCGATGGCCTTTTCCAGGTCCATCCGTTTATCGGCGACAACATCCCGGTCACCGATTGCCGTCCTCTCGGCCACCTCATCCATCGGAACTTCGCGCCCGACCCGGCGTAGCCGGATGCGCCTGTCGCTCAGTGCTACGTTTACCGAAAGCCGGTGCAACCAGGTTCCAAAGCGGCTTTCTCCGCGGAAGCTGTCCAGCTTTTGCCAGGCCCTGACGAAAGCTTCCTGTAAAAGGTCTTCGGCCAGTGTGGCGTCACCGCCACAAATCCGCCATAACAAACCGTAGATACGATCCCTGTTGCTCCGGTAAAGCTTTTCGAAGGCAGCGCTGTCCCCATTCCTGGCCGACTCGACCAGCATGGATTCCTCATCGTATTGTGCAGAATCTGCTTGCCACGATGCCACCGCGCTTACTACTCCCATAATGATTGGACTGACAACCCCGGCAAAGGGTTTAAATACATTAAAACACGAAGGCGTCCATCGGCGAAGTCATTGGTTTTTGATAATTACGACTCTGACCCCAGACAATTACCAAACCACCGATCAGACCGGCCACATGTGACCAGGCATAGGGCGGCCAGCTGATGTTTGTCACGATGGATGCTCCCAGGGACACCTCGATTACTGCTTTGGCAATACTGCCGAAGGTAATGACTATGATCAGCCAGGTTCGGGTACGCCGCCATTCCAGCCAGAGCGCGACCAGGAGCAAGGTATTGAGCACGCCTGACAAGCCACAGTAGTATTCCAGTTGCGAAAATGGAGTCAGTAGCAAGGCGCTGACGGAAGCAATTCCAGCGACGAGCGCGGCCCACAACATGATCCGAGAGTGGTGCTCAATCACCATACCCAGTACTGCAAGGCCCAGGCAATTCCACAACAGGTGCTCTGAGTCCGCGTGCATAAAGTGCCCGGTAAAGATGCGCCAGGTTTCGCCCCGGGCGATATCCGCGGCACTAAAATAGAGAAGTGTCTTGTCCGGCACCAGCCAGGGCAGACCGATAAGTGTCATCACCAGGCTGAAGCTAAGAATTGGAATTCGTCGGGTTGTCATGGCATTTTCTCCGCAGGAAAGGCAGCCCGAAGGCTGCCGTAACCCACATCGTTATTCAACGAGCTTCCGTGTTCTGAGGTGTTGCATCAGCAAGGGAAACAGTAGCAACAGTATCCAGGGACCAAATGCACCACCGCCATTGCCGTGGCCCGCCCGATCACTTGAATACATCGGCTGATTTCTGTCCACACGATTGTCCCGCAGGCCCTGTACCGCTCGCTCTTGTCTTGCCAGCTGTTCTTTCTCGACGCGCTTTTTGTTGAAACGATTAATACCGAGCTCCCCGAACCGTTCTTCGCGCAGAACAATCATCGAGGTATAGTCGGTAACCAGGCTATTCTCCACCGCGACATCGACGATTGCTTGCTCGATATCGGCATCCTCACCGAAATAATCAACCCGGTTTTGCAGGTCCTCGATCTTCGCAAAAGCCCAGAGCCGTTCGATTTCCGGGTGCAGAGTTGCGATTTCCGGGAATTCAAAGGTCGTTGAATAATTCTTGTACTCACCGGATACTTTGCCGTCTACGGTGACGCTTGCCTCACCATCGCCCCAGTAATGGCCGAACACGATCAACTGCTGGCCACGGTACAGGCTGCCGGTACGTTCCGGGGTCAAATCGCTGACCTTTACGCCCGAAAACCGGACATCGACATCGTGAAATGCCTCGTGTGTCAGCTTGGACGTGGCCTCCAGCAACTTGCCGACTATGTCGTCGCTGTTGGAAACATTCATCGCAAACCCGTTGGAAACCTTGGCCATGCTCTCGAGAAGGGGTCGGTTTGCGCTGTTACCCATGACAAAGGTGAACAGCCTGACGTCCTTGTCCTCGAGCAGCTCCAGGAAATCCTTCCTTTCGGTGTAGCCCACGTTGGCGACACCATCGGTCACCAGGATCAGGGCATTGCTGCGATCAGCGTCCAGCGACTGCATGCCGAGTTTGAGACCAGCATACAGGTTCGTGCCATGGTCCGGATGATTGCCCTCAAGCACCCGCATGTACTTTTGTACATTTTCAGGTATCGCGTATTCAAATCCTGGGGTGATTTCCCTGGCCTGGTTATTGAACAGGATGACCCGGAACCGGTCGTTGGGATTTAAGCTGGCAAGGCCTTTTTCGACTCCCTCAACCAGACTTTGAAACTTGCCGTTCATCGAGCCGGATAAATCGAGCACGAATACCCAGTCCCTCCCTTCGGTGATCGGAGCAAGGTCGTCGCCCGGTGTGATCGTCATCATGAAAGTACCACGGTCACCGGCAGATTCCTTGTAGGCGACCATCTCAACCGAACCGGGCAGCCCTTGCATCTGGCGCCAGTAGACAACGATATCCTTGTCAAGCCGGTATACGACAGCGGGTGCGGACCCAGCGGCCATGCCTTCCTCGGCAACAGCGGCTTCGTTGACCATCGATACTTCCCATTCCCCGTCTGACAACTGCCGGATATTCGCCTGCGGATGCTTAGGCAGCCTGAAATCGTCTATCGGCCAGGAGGAGCGGAAGGTCAGCTTAAAGCTAAAACGTTCTTCGATTGCTTCGTTGTAGGTCCAGAAAGCCAGCTTCTGCTCGTCCACCCCACCTTCTTCCAGCGGGTAGACATAACGGCCGATGGACGAATCCACGTGTGCAGGCTGGATATAGGTCAGCCTTATGCGCACATCCTGCCCGGCGCGGACTGGATAGACGGAAATATCAAAAGTCCTGTAGCCATCCTGCTCAGTCAGGGCGCTCTCCCGGCCGGCCTGCTTTTCCTCTTCATAAATCTCACGGGCCTGCTTTTTTTCGAGCACTTCACCGGTCACAGGCTGCCCGTCGATCCAGTACGTAAATTCACCGACTGCGGCATTTTCCGGAACCGGGAAGGAATATATCGCCTCCAGGTCCGTACCATTGTGATTGGCGAACACCTGCTCGATACTGGTAATTGCATAGCCGTCTTCGATCACGACGTTGACATGGTGCTCCCTGATATCAAGTTGCGGCAGGTTTGACCCCGTCGGGATCATCATCCCGGCGGCATGATTCGCCGTGCTCCACAAGGCAGTAATACACAGTGCCGCTAAACTCAGGACGATAAGATTGAGGGTTTTCATGACCTGCTCTCCATACTGTTGGTTGAGAAAAGGCATCCCGATTGAGGATGCCGGGCTTGCAATACCAATAGTGGAGAGAGATTACATATAACGCAACTATTTTGAGAATAGTTGCGTTATATGGGTATATAAGTATTATATATTACTACTTTTCGATCTTAAACTGTCAGATATTGCTTTGACGAATGGTCGGAACAGACCGTACTGCCAGCCTCGCATCGCCAGAACCAGGGTAACGCCGCGGCGCTGTTCCAGGCCAAGCGCGGCGTCGTCGTTATTCAAAAGATCGAATTCCCTGGCCAGGCGCTTCAGCTTGCGCTGAAACTCGGCATTACTTTGAGACGATAGCATGCCGTTGAGTACGACCAGGCATTCGTCATCACGGCTGAAGTGCGTATTAAAAAACTCCCGGCTAATTTTCTTTTGGAAGAATAACTGGATCGGTCCGTTTTCGCGCCAGCTGAAATTGGGCGCCACCAATAACCTGATTCGATTCCTTGGCAGCAACTCAATGACCTTCAAGCGGTCAAGCTTGGCGAGATGCTGCACGCACTCGGTCTCGCTAATGTGGTAATACTGCAGAATGTCATCCATGGTCCACCTGTTGAGGACGCATACTGTGACCAGCGTCAAGATGACATCATCGGTAATTTCCTTTTCCTGCTCGACGGTAAGTTGCTGCAAACGCTGCTGTTGCTCGTTCATAAGCTGCACCAAGTCAGCAATTTCCATGTCGAGCAGGTTACAGACCTGGTCCAGGCGATCGAGAGAGAAGCTCTGTTGGGAGAAAAGACGTTTCACGCTGGCCTCGGTCAGTCCGAGTTCAATAGCGACATCGGCATAGGTCTTCCCCTGTGCTTTCAGGGCCGTCTTCAGTGTCTTGATGAGTTCGCGAGTCTGAGCCATGACATACTCCACAAGTATTATTAATTTATACTATTGGGCTAGTATAGCTTACTGAATACTTATCTCGTAGCCAAATACACTACTTGTCAGTGACTCACACAGTTGATCACAGACCATCAGGAAGGGATCAGAGTGTTGATAACGTGTTCGATGTAGGCTTCAAATTCTTCACTGCTCAGACTGGGCGTTTGCTGCTGTCTCTGCAGTTGCAAAAACCCAAGATAAACCGAGTAAATCAGCCTCGCCTGGTGCCGGGCAAGGTCAGGCTCCATGCCCATTTCCTCAAACGCGAGCGACAGGTGCTCCATTCTCCTATCCGCGACACGCTCCAACACGGGCTCGACGTGAGGATGACCCGCCGAAGCACACAACTCACTGAACACTTCATGGGTAAGCTTCTCTTTACCCACCCGGCGAAAAAAGGAGATCAACCGGTCGCGGGGATGGTCGATCTCGCCCAGGGATGCATTGAGGTTCCGGAGATCGTGCTTTTCCCACCTGAGCAGGGCCTGCTCCAGCAGGGACTCGCGGCTTGAAAAATGCCAATAAAAGCTGCCCTTGGTGATCCCCATGCGTCGTGCCAGGGGCTCAATCGCCATCGCCTGGACACCCTGCTCAGCTATCAAATCCAGAGCCGCGCGTTCCCAATCGGCTGCTGACAGCGTCGTCCTTTCACTTTTTTGCACTGCTTTCATCAGGCCTTTGTTCCTTTAAAACATGGATTGTTGCGGTGACCGCCTTTCCTGTCAAATATCCGTTACTGCCGCTAGTGCTCTGTCAAGCCTAAATTGATGGGTTCAGCGAGTCGTGAAGTGGTTGGGCGCTAGGCACGTCTCGCCGGCAATGGCTGGTCCTTGCCCAGAGGCGTAACACCGCGAACGACCGCTTCAC
>Ga0209013_10001392_pt1 | contig 22240 bp, 26 predicted proteins | sample Cruoilmetagenom2_FD_187291 | JGI IMG/M metagenome (GOLD analysis project Ga0209013, IMG submission 187291) | Oil polluted marine microbial communities from Coal Oil Point, Santa Barbara, California, USA - Sample 2 (SPAdes) (version 2) | ecosystem: Environmental > Aquatic > Marine > Oil seeps ... | reverse complement strand
TCGGGTTGGACGGCGAGTTGAAGATGAACCACTTCGTCTTCGGCGTGATCGCCTTCTCGAGCGCTTCCGGGGTCAGCTTGAACCCGTCCTCGAGCTTGGTCTGGACCACGACCGGCTCCGCGCCTGCCAGCAGAACGATATCGGGATAGCTCACCCAATAGGGCGACGGGATGACGACCTCGTCGCCCGGGTCCAGCGTCGCCAGCAGCGCGTTGTACAAGACGTGCTTGCCGCCCGAGCCCACGGTGATCTCGGTTAGCTGGTAGTCGAGCCCGTTCTCGCGCGCGAACTTCTCCGAAATCGCCTGCTTCAGCTCCGGGATGCCGTCCACGGCGGTGTATTTGGTCTCGCCGCGCTGGATGGCCTCGATCGCCGCCCGTTTGATGTTGTCGGGCGTATCGAAATCGGGTTCGCCAGCGCCAAGACCAATCACGTCGAACCCGGCGGCCTTCATTTCGCGCGCCTTGCTCGTGATGGCCATGGTGGGAGACGGCTTGACCCGTTCAAGCGTGCGGGAGACCAGTCCCATGAAGAACTCCTCTAAGGTCGAAAGATGCGGGAAAAATTCGAGGCAACCCTATTCGGGCGCGCATATCCTCGCAAGTGCAATGCACAATATGACAGTGCAAAAAAGGCCGCAGCGCGGGATAAGCGCGCCCCTTGCGGCTTTCCCAAGCAGAACAGCCAGCGTCCACGCGAGACGCGTGCCACACATGTGGCGGGAAGCTCCGCCTCACAGCCACATTATGGTTAAGCCTCCGCCCCATTGCGGTGCTCAACTGACGCCCGTTGCCGAACATCGAGGGCTCATCGACGATGCTGCGCCGCCGCGTTCCGCGCCCCTCCCAGCTCCCAGCAGCCTGGCCGCTTCCAGCGCTGATGGCGGCCGTAATCCTTGCCGTTTCAAGCTGTCCCGCGCCGGTCAAAGCCGCAGAAATGGCTGAATCCAGGGCGGATAGCGGTGTTTTTACCAGATTTGAGCAGGCCCTGAAGCTTCCCGCCGGGCGGGGCTATGATAATGTCACGACTCAGGCCGAAAGCGCTGAGCCGACGGCCCCAAACGGCAAGACAGGGCAAATCACGATGTTCGTCCTTCTATTCACCTTCCTTAGCGCGGTGACGCTGCTCATGTGGCGTCACTCCCGCCGCGACAATGCCTCCCCGCGGCGGATCGGGAGGAGGATCTGATGCCGTTACGGGGGTCGGTACAGCTCCTCCTCCTTTCCCCTCGCCGGCGCGTCGCGCGCCGGGCCGGGGTTGGAACGGCTGTTGCGGTTTTGCTACTTGCCGCGGCGGCCCAGTTCCAGCACGCGCTCCCGCCGATCGGCGAGGATGGGTTTGTCCAGGCCCTTCGCCAGAGCGTCTGGAAGCGGGTGCTTGCGGACCAGACCCACGCCACGCCTTGGCCCTGGCAGGACCTCTCGACGAATATGTCGCGCGCGCCAGGGGCGACGGTGCCCCGGCTCGGCCTGAGCGCCGCCTTGCGCGATCATGTCGTTTCCGAGCCCGCCTCACCGGCGCCGGACGGCCGCACCACCAAGACTGTTTCGAACGCACCGCCGCGGGACCACGCAGCCCAAGGTCGAGAACAGCAAGGCGACGTGGCACTGAGCGACGTCACCATCGGCGACAGCATCACCTTCACCGGGACCGACGGCGCCACGTGCGTCTATCAAGTCACCGGCCGCCGCGTTGTGGACCCGCACCTTGCCGCGAGCGAGGCAGAGCGTTTCGACGGCGAAGCCTCACTGTTTGAGTGCAGCCCGCTGGAAAGCCTGATCATGCAGGCAACGCAGGGCGCGGCCCAAGTCGAGCCAACAGCTCCTGTCGCCCCAGGCGGCGACCAGCAAAAACTCTAAGACAAACGTCTACTGAGGGGGCGGTGGCGGAGGCGCGGCTTCCGCGGCCGGTGTAGCTGCGGGCGTCTGCTGCGGCACCACCGTTTCACCCCCAGCGGCAGGCGGTGCAGCGGGCGGCGCGGTTGGGGTCGGCGGCACGACCCTTCGGACCGCAGGAGCCCGGTCGCCTTCCACCAGGGCCTTCAGCTTCTCCAAGCCGGCGCGATACTCCGCACCGATGAAGCCGTCAAGCATCAAGGCCTTCCAACGCTTGAAGGGGCTAGAACCCGTCTGATAGCCGAAGCTCCAGGTCACCTTGCTCCCGGAGCCGGACGGCTCGAGCTCGTAGCTACTGTCGCCTTCGAGCCCATTGATGTTGGCGGTGAGATCCACGCTGCGGGACGGCTCGGTCTGCACGATCTGCATGCTGCCGGTGCCGATGGATGGCTTACCACTCACCCACTCGACTTTCGCACCCTTCCCTTCCCGTGGGCCGGAATAGGTGAACTTCATTTCCGGATCGCGGGCCACCCACGGCGACCACTCCTGGAACCGGCGCAAGTTATTCAGATAAGGATAGACCGCATATTCCGGTGCGTTGATGACGACCGATCGCGCGACGGTCACATGTGCCGGCAACCCCAGGGCCACGGCCGCCAGAATGAGTACCAGAGCGCTAAGCCCCAGGATCAGCCGCATTGTTGGCCCCATCACACAAGTCTCCTCATCGTTCGGCGTAGAGTCCCCCGAAAGGCAGACAGCCAGCCCTGTTGGGGTCGGCCAACGCCCTCGCTTTTTCACAGAAAACGATTAAAGTCCGCTCGTCAACAAGAGGGAGGGTAGAGATGAGTCTGTCAGCACCGACGACCATCGTCTTCATCGTTTCGGCTATTCTGGCGGCATTGGCCGTCATCGGCACGTTCATGCCGATTCCGTTCATCACCGAAAATGCGTTCTGGGTCGCCGTAGTCGCCTACGTGATCCTGGCATGCGGCAATATTTTCAGAGGTTTCTAGCCTCAAGAGCTTGAGGTACGTGGAAAGAGGAAGGGCCGGCTGAAAAGCCGGCCCTTCTGTCGTCTAGTCGTCGTCGTCCCGGGCCCACGATGGCCGATAGGGCATCGGGGTCGGCCGCGGTCCCGCCGGCGCACCTGGCATCGGCGGACGCGGCGTACCGAATCCGGGCGAACCGCCCGTCGGCGTTGCCGGGCTGCCAACACTGGGCGACGGTGGGGTCACCGGACGCGGTGTTGGGGCGACCGGGCTCACCGGCGCAGCAGCGACCGGCTTTGGCCTGACCACCGGCTTGGCCGCCGGTTTGCGCCTGACGGCCTTTTTGGCCTTCGCTGCGGACTTGGTCGCCGGCTTGCGAGCCGGCGCCGATCGCGCAGACTTCTTGGCCGCCGACTTTCGAGCCGTCTTCTTTCGAGCCGCAGTCTTCCGTCGAGTGGTCTTCCGCGCGGTCCGTGCCGTCTTGCGGGCGGCGGTCTTCCGCCGCGCGGTCGTCTTGCGAGCAGTCTTCCGCACTTTCCGTGCTGTCTTGCGCGCCGTGGTCTTCCGCCGAACGCCGGTCTTGCGAGCGGTCCTCCGCACTTTCCGTGCTGTCTTGCGCGCCGCGGTCTTCCGCCGAACGCCGGTCTTGCGAGCGGTCTTCCGCACTTTCCGCGCAGTCTTGCGCGCCGCGGTCTTCCGCCGAGCGGTCGTCTTGCGAGCGGTCTTCCGCACTTTCCGTGCTGTCTTGCGCGCCGCGGTCTTCCGTCGAGCGGTCGTCTTGCGAGCGGTCTTCCGCACTTTCCGCGCAGTCTTGCGACCGGTCTTCCGCGCGGCCCGTGCCGTCTTACGTCCAGTTGATCTCGTGGCCATAGCTTCGCTCCGATTCTGTTTTAGATGTCGTTACCCGTTCAAACGACGCATACATCGAATCACGCTACACTTGGTCCAAGCTTGCCGTCCCACATGGCAAGTCAATTGTTTTTTTTAGTATACGCTGATTGCATCAGAAAATGGCAAATTAACGGGCACTATTCGCTTAACGTCAACAACCAATTCTTTCCGCGCGCAACGCGATGCGCAGCAAACTGTACATTGCGCGTGCAAAACGATTCGTTTGCGAAGTGCGTTTGCCGCACTTCATTCCATCTGCAGGAGCACTTCAGCGAACGGTTCCTTCGAAATGTGAGGGTTCCCGGTGAACGGAAAGTCGAAGGCAAGCGCCAAGAGCAAAGACAACGCTACAAGCGCTGCGAGGGCCACTGTCATAAGGACTTGCGCGCCGGCATTTGACGCGGCGAAGAACGCCGGATAGCCGAGGGTGATCAGGCCGCCCACGATCAACACAAACCAGAGCACCCCTGGTACCGACCCACTTGCGCTGTCGAGCCGCTCGTTTCGGCTGTCGGCAATCAAGGTCACCAAGGTGAGCGCGTGCTGGAACAGCACCAGTTCCTTATCGTCTTCCGGCTGCAGTTTGAGAACGGCACTGTTCAGAGCCCTGAGGTCCCTGGCCACGACCTCGTTACGCTCGCCAACCGCCATGCTATCCCAAGCGTGCGTCTGCACGTCTTTTACGTACCTCATGACCCCCGCCTGGATATCGTCACCCTGATTGGGTATCGCCTCCGCCACGTGGTAGAGATCGACGGCGGCCTTAGCCTCCTCCCGGACGGCATTTTCCGTTTCGCTGTAGTTCTCCCAAACGGCGATGACGACGAAAGCCAACATGACGGCGTAGAACACGCCCACCACGGCGAATTTGAACCCGGCGACTTCATTGTTGAGCTTGAGGCGGTCGGCGCCGTAACGATATCGGCTCATGAGCATGAGCCCGACCGCATAGACCTCCGCCACCACCATCATGATGAGGGCCACGACCCACAAATGCGTCCCGTGCATCAAAGAGAGAATGGTGGCCATGGTCTTCCGTCCCGGGAAAGCGACCGATAGGAACGCCGCCTTAGGCCCGCTATTTTGGGACCAACATGAGCGATTCGCGACAAGGAAGCCCATGACCAAGCAAGGCGCAAGCACAAAGACCCCCCAAACGCAGGAGGGGCTGACGCGGCATGAAACCAAGGAAGTCAAGGAACGCCGTCGTCTGCGCGCTGCGGTTGTCTACGAGATCATCCGCTTGGAGGGTGAGGCGGAGCTTGCGCGCACATTCACCGCGCTGTGGTGGTCGGCCCTGGCGGCCGGTCTTTCGATCGGCTTCTCCGTTCTGTCCCAAGCTCTGCTCGAAGCGACTTTGGGCGACTTCCCGGGCCGGACCGTGATTGCCGATTTCGGCTACTGCGTCGGCTTCTTGATCGTGATCCTCGCCCGTCAGCAGCTCTTCACCGAGAACACGCTGACTGCCGTCTTGCCCGTCATGGTCCGCAAGGATTGGAGCGGCATCTGGGACGTGTTGCGCCTCTGGGGCATCGTCCTCGCCGGCAATCTCGTCGGCTGCTTCGTGTTTGCTGCCTTCCTTGCCTATTCGGGTGCCTTCTCCGATCAGACCCAGACCGCCATCACCGAGATCGGCCGCCACCTCATGGCCAACAGCCCGACCGAGATGTTCGTCAAGGGCATCATGGCGGGCTGGCTGATCGCCGCGCTGGTTTGGATGCTTCCGTCCTCGGAAGGCACCGAGATCTTCATCATCACCCTCATCACCTACATCATCGCGCTCGGCGACTTCACCCACATCATCGCTGGGTCCGTCGAGGCCATTTACATGTGCCTCATCGGCGAGGTCGGCATCGGGCAGGCCGTTGGCGGCTTCTTCATCCCCACCCTGCTCGGCAACGTGGCCGGTGGCACCGTACTCTTCGCCTTGATCAGCTACGCGCAGGTCCGAGAGGAACTGGAAGGCTAATGAGGCGATGACCGTTCCTCTATGGGTTCTGCTGACATTGGCCGTGTGGACCCTGCTCGTGCTTCTGGCTGGCGTCGGTCTCCATCGGTGGAGCCTAATCCTGTCCAGCAAAGCTGAGTTGACCGACTTCCCGGGCGGCGTGGCCGAGGGAGCGCCCGCGTATTGCCGCGCCGTGCGGGCCCACGCCAACTGCGTCGAGAATCTGCCGGTCTATGGCGCGATCGCTATCACCGCCGCGATCGCCGGGGTCGATACCCCGCGTCTCGATCAGCTCGCCATCGTCCTTCTCATCGCGCGGATCGGCCAGACGCTGATCCATATGATTTTCCGCGAGACCAACCGCACGGTCGCCATCCGCTTCGGCTTCTTCGCCGTCCAGCTATTGGCCATGTTTTGGATGGCGGCGATTGTCGCCATGACCGCCTGGTAGCGCGGCGGCGCGCCTCTAGCCAAGCCCTCTCCCCGCCGCCATATTCGCCTTTATGCCCCCTCGCGCTCCCAAGACCTTCGGCTCCCGGGCGGAGCCGCGCGCCGTCACCGGCGAGGCGGCCGGTCTGCCGCTTGCCGGCGACCGGCGCGATCCGGGATTCGGCGAAGCGCCCCAACCGCTGATCCAGGAGCATCCGCTGGTCACGGGCGAGACGGCCGCGTTCACGCCGCACCGGCCATCGCGGCCAGAGAAGTCCGAAGGCGGCGTCGCCCTTCAGACCGAGACGGAATTGGAGCCTAAGGGCGACCAGCCCCACGCGATCGCCGAACTCGTCAGCCAAGTGAACGCCCGTGAACGCGATCAGGTGCTGCTCGGCGTCACGGGCTCGGGCAAGACCTTCACCATGGCCAAAGTCATCGAGGAGACGCAGCGCCCGGCACTCATCCTCGCGCCGAACAAGACGCTTGCCGCGCAGCTCTACGGCGAGTTCAAGAGCTTCTTCCCGGAGAACGCGGTCGAGTATTTCGTCTCGTACTACGACTACTACCAGCCCGAGGCCTATATCCCGCGCACCGACACCTATATCGAGAAGGACTCGTCCATCAACGAGCAGATCGACCGCATGCGCCACTCGGCGACACGCGCGCTGCTCGAGCGCGACGACGTGATCATCGTGGCCAGCGTGTCGTGCATCTACGGTATCGGCTCGGTGGAGACCTATACCGCCATGACCTTCACCCTGAAGCGCGGCGACAATATCGAACAGCGCCAGCTGATGGCCGATCTGGTCGCCCTTCAATACCGGCGGAACGACGTCAACTTCGTGCGCGGGAGCTTCCGGGTCCGCGGCGATACCATCGAGCTATGGCCCGCCCATTTGGACGATCGCGCCTGGCGAGTCTCGCTGTTCGGCGACGAGATCGAAAGCATCGTCGAATTCGATCCTCTGACCGGCGCCAAGACCGACGAGTTCAGCCTGGTCAAGGTCTACGCCAATTCACACTATGTGACCCCGAAGCCGACGCTGAAGCAGGCCGTTCGCGGCATCAAGGAGGAGCTGAAGCAGCGCCTCACCGAGTTGCACGGCGCCGGGCGCCTGCTCGAGGCGCAGCGGCTGGAGCAGCGCACCCTGTTCGATCTGGAGATGATCGAGGCGACCGGCTCCTGCGCCGGCGTCGAGAATTACTCGCGCTATCTCACGGGCCGCAAGCCCGGCGAGCCGCCGCCCACGCTGTTCGAGTACCTGCCCGACAATGCCCTCGTCTTTACCGACGAGAGCCACGTGACCGTGCCGCAGATCGGCGCCATGTTCCGCGGCGACTACAAACGCAAGTCCACGCTCGCCGAGTATGGCTTCCGCCTCCCCTCCTGCATGGACAACCGGCCCTTGCGCTTCGAGGAGTGGGACGCCATGCGGCCGCAAACCGTCTACGTGTCGGCAACGCCGGGCGGATGGGAGCTGGAGCAGACCGGCGGCGTCTTCGCCGAACAGGTGATCCGGCCGACCGGGCTCGTGGACCCGCCGGTCGAGGTGCGTCCGGCCACAACGCAAGTGGACGACCTCATCGACGAGACCCGTAAAGTCGTGGACGCCGGCTATCGCGTGCTCGTGACGACGCTCACCAAACGCATGGCCGAGGACCTGACGGAGTACATGCACGAACAGGGCATCCGCGTGCGCTACATGCATTCCGACGTGGAAACCCTGGAGCGCATCGAGATCATCCGCGATTTGCGGCTGGGCGCCTTCGACGTGCTCGTGGGCATCAACCTGCTGCGTGAGGGGCTCGACATTCCCGAATGCGCACTGGTCGCCATTCTCGATGCCGACAAGGAGGGCTTTCTCCGCTCGGAGACCTCGCTGGTGCAGACCATTGGCCGCGCGGCGCGCAATGTCGATGGCCGCGTCATTCTCTACGCCGACGGCATCACCGGGTCGATGGAACGCGCCATGGCGGAAACCGACCGCCGCCGCGAGAAGCAAGTGGCCTGGAACAAGGCGAATGGCATCACGCCGGAAAGCGTGAAGAAGAACATCGGCGACATTCTCGCCTCCGTCTACGAGCGCGACCATGTGCTGGTCGACGCCGGCACCGGCTTCAGCGAGGAAGATCAGATGCCCATCGGGCATAACCTTGAAAGCGTGATCGCCGACATGGAGAAGCGCATGCGCGCATCGGCGGCCGATCTCGAATTCGAGGAAGCCGCGCGCTTACGCGACGAGGTCAAGCGCCTGCGCCAAACCGAACTCGCCATCGCCAACGACCCACTCGCACGCCAGTCGGAGGTCGAGCGTTCGGCCGCGGCGGCAGACATCTCTCGACCGCACAAGCCGGACCTCGACGAGATGGGCCCGCACAACCGCGAGATCCCGCTCAAGACCGCGCGCCCACGCTCAAAGTCGGGCAAGCCCGGCACACGTGCCTTCAAGGGCAAGGGCCATTAAGCCGGAGCCTGGCCGCTCATTCTTGCTGTACGCGAGCCTCCGACGCCTCGTTCTAAAACGGGGCGCGCATTAACCGTTTCTCAAGCCTATCCGGCGAAATTAAGCGCTGTACCGAGTTGGTATTCAGTAGCGTAAAGAGAATCAGTCATGCGCATCATCATTGCTCTTGCGGTCTTCACCGCCACCATCGCCTTGGGCGGTTGCTTCCATCACCACCAGCAGACCTATGTCACCGAGCTTCCGCCGGCTCCGGTGCCCTATAAGTAAGCCTTCCAGCATGCGCCGGTGACGCGGCAGCCCTGTCCGCTGGGAAGCGGACGTGCCGGCAGCGCCGTTGGAAAGCGATGCTCCTGCATCGAAAAGCCCGGCCTAGCGCCGGGCTTTTTCGCATCACCCCCGCTCAAGCGCTTGTGAGCAGATATGAGCCCCGAGTGACGGCAACCTCGGCTAGCGTGACACCATCACGCCGCTCACAGAGGGAGGGAGCCGAAATGTCTGCACTCATCGATTGGCTGGAAGCCGGACGCCGACTTGCCGAGCGCATTCCGTATAGCATCGTCGCGCTGGTCGCGCGGCTCGCGGTAGCAAACGTCTTCTGGCGTTCCGCTCAAACCAAAATCAACGGCGTCTTCGAGGTCAAAGACTCGACGTTCTATCTCTTCAGCGAAAAATACCACGTGCCGATTCTACCGCCGGATGTCGCGGCTTACATAGCGACCTACCAAGAACTCGTCGGCTCGGTCCTATTGGTCGTCGGCCTGGCAACCCGCCTCACGGCGTTGGCCTTTATCGGCATGGTCGCGGTGATCCAGATCTTCGTCTATCCGTCAGGCTGGCCCGACCATATTCTGTGGTTCGCGCTGCTGTTCTTGCTCGTTGCGCGCGGGCCCGGTGCGATCTCGCTCGACCACCTGATCTGGCGGCGCACCAAGTAGGCGCAGCCAGCCGCCAACAGACAGGCCGGTGGACCTTATCCGCCGGCCTGCAACTTCCGGATCAACGCTTGGCTCGGATAGGAGTCGGCCGGCAACCCATACTTGACCTGCATGTCGCGGATCGCCGCGCGGGTGCCGGCGCCAATCACACCGTCGATCTTGCCCACGTCGTAACCGCGCTGCTGCAGAAGCCGCTGAAGTTGCTTGTTCTGGGCTGCCGAGAATACCGGCGCATTGCCGCGACGCAGCGGCGGCGCGCCGCCAAGGCGCGTGGCGAAGTACCCGGCCGTCGTCGAATAGATGAGCGAGTTGTTCCAGTCGAGATAGATGTTGATGAAGTTCGGATAGGCCAGGAAAGCCGGTCCGTTCCGCCCCATCGGCAATAGGAGCGCCGAGGGCACGTTGTCCGCGGGCACCGGCTTACCGTTGCGGTAGGTGACCCCGTAACGCGACCAGAACAGGCGCGGCCGCTGAATAGTGACGTCCGCCTGATCCCAAGGGAGGTTCTTGGGCACAATGACCTCTTCGAGCCAGGGCTGCCCCGGCTGCCAGCCCTTCGCCCGGATGTAATTCGCGGCCGATGCCAGCGAGTCCCCTGCACTGCGCACCAAATCGCGGCGCCCGTCGCCATCGTAGTCGACGGCATACTTGTAGTAGGTGCTGGGCTGGAACTGGAACTGTCCCACCTCACCATGGGCGGGTCCGCGCATTTGCGACGGCGTCAAGTCACCGCGATCGACGACGCGCAGCGCATCCATGAGTTGAACGCGAAATTCTTCCGGCCTGCGGCAGTCGTAGCTCAGCGTGGCCAGGGAGCGAATGCTCTGCATGTCGCCCATGAAGGCGCCGAAATCTGTCTCCAGACCCCAAAAGGCGACGAGCACGGGCCCTGGCACGCCGTATTGCTGTTCGACTTGCTTGAGCGTTTTCCCGTATTTCCGCATCCTGGCCTTGCCAGCTTGCAGGCGATTCTTGGACACCATGCGCCTGGAGAACGTGTTGAAGTCCTGCGCGAAGACACCTTGCGCGCGGTCCTTCTTGATGGTCCTCGGATCGTAGGTGACGCCGTTCAGCGCGGCGGCCACGGTCTGCGGCGAGATACCTTCGGCAATCGCCTGCTTCTTGAACCCGTGCAGCCACTTGTTGAAGCCCGAAGGACCGGGGCATCGCTGCGCAAAGGCGGTGGAAACCGAGCCGAGCAGCACCGCCGCACAGAGGCCAGCGAGCGCCGTCGTCGAAATGATGCGTGTCAGGGAATATCTAGCCATGCGCGCCAATGAACCCAGTCGCGGCGCGTCCGTCAAGCCAAGAGGATGTCATCTTTGCAGTCTAACCAGTGCGTCGCCGAAGCCGCCGCAACTGGGAAAGGCCTCAATCGGTGTGCGGCGGCAACTCGCCGATCCGAAGCTTCTCTGTCAGCACGTTGATGCGCCGAGAAGCCTCAGCCTTGCTCAGTCCTTGCCGGTACGCCTCCGGTTCCCGCACTTCCTCAGCCAAATTCTTGAGGTGCGAGGCCTGTGCCCCCGTCATCGGCTCGGCTCCAGTCGATCCACTGGGCGCGAGTTCTTGGCGCTCCTGGTAAGCGGAGGCCGTCTTCTTCTGTTGCATCGTAGTCTTCCTGAACCGTCTTTGGTGTTTCCTTTGAGGTTTGTGTTCTTCGTACGATTGTTACAGTAGGAATCGAAAAGGGCAAGCATTTGGCGCCATTTGGCAAAGGTTTGGGCGCGTTTCGTGACCCGCCCAAAGATCAGGCGTCGGTCAAGCATCTGAACAACATGGTTTGGCGGCCTTTGGCCACTATGTAGCGATCCAGCAATCGCCCCTTGCCCAGAGGCGGCGCCGGCCCTCCCAGGCGCCGCTAATCTCTTGTAAAGATTGTCGAAACGGTCACGACCGGCCCCGAAATGGCCTCTCTAAGGCCGTGGGCGAGCCGATCTTTTGCCCTTTTGTTCCATAGATTGATGCGCTGCACAAAAAGTGCTGCCGGCGCGATTGTCACCGGCTCTCAAGCAAAAAACCTCCCAAGAATTGGAACAAAGGAGCCAATACGCATGGTCAAAGTGCGAGCGAAGTCGATTGCCGCGGGTCTTTTGGGGGCCGCCTTGATGGTGACTGTGAGTGCCGCGATGGCGGACCAGGTCGGAAGTGCCTCCTGGTACGCGCTGACCTCCAAAACGGCCAGCGGCGAGCGGATGAACCCGAATGCACTGACGGCGGCACATCGGTCGCTGCCATTCGGCTCGAAAGTGCTGGTGGAAAATCTCCGCAACGGCCGATCGGTGGTCGTGCGGATCAACGACCGCGGCCCGTTCACCGGCGGCCGAATCATCGACCTGTCGAAGGCGGCAGCCGCTCAGATCGGCATGATCAACTCAGGGACCGCCAAAGTCCGCATGAAGCGGATCAAATAGGCCTTCTGGAACACTATTCCATTGAAATAACTTGTGTTTCTCCATATCGTGCGAGATCCAGAGCCGCGAGACGCCGGGCCTTTGCGCCCGGCGTCTCTGTTTTCCGCCCGCAAAACTTAATGTCTATCGTTGCATAGATGCGCTAGGCAGTGGCTGCCAAAAGCGGCATAGTCGGCCCATCGGAGCCTGAATGCCGACTCTAAGGTGCGGGCGCGGCAACGCTTTCGTGACCGATGAAATGCTAAGATTCGCAGGGGCTTAGATCCGCCCTATCCAACGGAGCCATGACGCCCATGCTGACCCGCCCCGCCCTTCGGACGATTCTCCCCTACGCGGCATTCCTGATCGTCGCGTCTTTGACCTTCGTGGCGTTCGATACCGCTGTGGCGCAGCAACAGCAGTCGCAGCGCGGGTCCAACCAAGGCCTGTTCAAGAAGCCCCATCGCGGCCCGGCCATCGGGGGCACGTCTTGGACCCTTAGCGACGTCTGGGGCGAACCCCGAATGCCAGAGCCGTCTTACGATTACCCCGGGTTCAATTATTCGCCTGGCGGCTATACGCTCGACGGCGCGCCGAACACTGCGCCCTACCCCAACTAAACACCCGTTTCACTTACGTGAGCGCGCAATGGGCCTTGCGCAGAACTGCCTGACGCCCCTAGAGTGAGGCGCTTTCAGGGCAGACTGCGAACAGGGTGGAGACTGGCCGCGTACGCTCCTGCGACGTGGTTTCTTTTCCCGTTTCTTAGACTTGCCTGATTTTCCGCGCCTGCGCGCGGACCAATTGGAGCGGGAAAGGAGCTTCCCATGCGTCAGACCGGTACGGTCAAATTCTTCAATCATTCGAGAGGGTTCGGCTTTATCACGCCGGACGATGGCGGCAAGGATGTGTTTCTACACATCTCCGCGTTGCAGCAGTCGGGGCTTCCGGCACTCGACGAGGGGGCAAAGGTCTCATTTGAAACAGAGCCGGATCGCCGCGGCAAAGGCCCCCAGGCGATCAACGTACAAATGGGCGAATAATCTATCTGCACAGTTCGAGAGTTCCCCGCTGCGATAGTGGCATCATTCGACGCCGCTATCGTCAGCGGGATTTTTTTGGTCGCGCGCCGCTGAACGGCAGACCAAGACACCTTGCCTCGAGACACGTTAGCTTATGACGGTGGACCGAACCCGCGCCTCAGACCAACTTCGCAGCGTGCTCGACCGTCTCACCGAGGGACGCGCGGCCGCACTGGAGCGGCTGTTCGACTTTTTGGCGATTCCCAGCATCTCCACCGACCCCGCCTGTCACGAAGCCTGTCTTTATGCGGCCGACTGGTGCGCCAAGAGCTTGTGCGACATCGGCTTCGAGGCGCGCGTCGAACCGACTGACGGCAAGCCGATGGTCGTCGCGCATTGGCGCCATCCGGACGGCGGCGCTCGCCCTCACGTTCTTTTCTACGGTCACTACGACGTGCAGCCTCCCGACCCGCTGGAGGCTTGGGATGCGCCCCCCTTCGAGGCGCAGCTCGTCGACGACGCGCAGCATGGGCAAGTGATCGTGGCGCGCGGCGCGTCCGACGACAAAGGCCAGGTGATGACCTTCCTTGAGGCCTGCCGCGCCTGGATGGCCGTGGACGGCGCGCTCCCCGTCGACGTGACGGTGCTGTTCGAAGGCGAGGAGGAGTCGGGGAGTCCCAGCCTCGCGCCCTTTCTTGCAGCCCATGGCGATGAACTGCAGGCCGATATCGCCCTTGTCTGCGATACGGGCCAATGGGACCCGGAGACGCCCGCGATCACCGCCTTCCTGCGCGGGCTTGCCTTTTCGGAAATCACCGTCAGCGGTCCATCGCGCGATCTGCATTCAGGCATTTACGGCGGTCCGGCCCGCAACCCCATTCGCGTCCTCGCCGAACTCGTCGCCGACTTACATGACGCACAGGGGCGCGTGACCATTCCCGGCTTCTACGACGATGTGCACGAACCCTCGGGCAAGCAGCGCGACGCCTGGGGGGCGCTTGGCTTCGACACGTCCGCGTTCCTCGGCGAAATTGGTCTGAGCGAGCCTGCGGGGGAAACGGACAGAAACGTGCTAGAGCAGCTCTGGTCGCGGCCGACGGTCGAGGTCAACGGCATGATCGGCGGCTATACGGGACCGGGCACCAAGACGGTGATCCCCGCACAAGCCAGCGCGAAGCTTTCGTTTCGCCTGGTGCCGAATCAAGACCCTGCCAAGATCATCGACGGGCTCCATCGCTTCATCGCGGAACGCCTCCCGGGCGACGCGCGCGTTTCCTTCGGCGGCGAAGGCGGCTCGCCCGCGGTCGGCTTCGACACGGCAGCGCCCGCGTTCCGCGCCACGGCCGCCGCGCTGCAAGACGAATGGGGCAAACCGCCCGTGGTCGTCGGCTGCGGCGCCTCTATTCCCATCGTCGAGTCGTTCCGCACGCGGCTCGGCATGGATGCGCTGTTGGTCGGATTCGCTCTCGACGACGACCGCATTCATTCGCCGAACGAGAAGTACAACCTCACGAGCTTCGAGAAGGGCGCGCGAAGCTGGGCGCGCATCCTTGCGCAATTGGGGGATCACGATGTCTCGCTTTGACGGGTGCATCATGGGTGTCGGCGCTGCCGCTGTCGCCGCCACATTGCTCTGCGCGTCGGCCGGGGTCGCCTATGACGACAGGCCTCACGCCTATCGTCACGCCGAGCCCGGCAATATCGACTATTACGCGCTGGTGTTGAGCTGGTCGCCAACGCATTGCCTCATGGAAGGCGGTCCCCGCGGCGATCAGCAATGCGATGCGAAACAGCCGGACGACTTCGTGCTCCACGGCTTCTGGCCGCAATACGCAAAGGGCTGGCCGGAAGATTGCTACACCGGCCAGCGCCCTTGGGTGCCATCAGCCGTGATCAACGAGATGCTGGGCGTCATGCCAAGTAAGGGCATGATCATCCACGAGTACAGGACGCACGGAACCTGCTCCGGCCTGCCGCCGGCCGACTATTTCGCCGCCGCCCGCATTGCCCGTGACAAGGTGCATATTCCCGCGATCTTCGACGACCCGAAGACGCAGCGTTTTCTGTCGCCGGAGAAGATCGAAAGCGAATTCATCGCAATCAACGACTGGCTCGAGCCAGACATGATCGCGGTGACGTGCCGACGTGGAAAACTGTTCGACGTGCGCATCTGTTTCGGCACGGACCTTCAGCCAAGTGCGTGCGGCTCGAACTTCAATCAGAGGCGCTTGTGTCCGCTGCCGCGGGTTACCGTAACGGTCCCTTAGAAGCGGTAGATCACCGAGCCGCGGAACGTGTCCGAATCCGGATCGAAGGTCGCCTTGCCACCGGGATAGGAGACTGTCTCGGCGTCGAAGTCAGTAAACTGATAGTCGAAGCGCCCGCTCCAGTTCTGGTCGAACGCATACTCCGCTCCACCGCCGACGCTCCAACCGAAGAACGTCGCTTCGCGGAAGGCACCGCCGGGACCACTGATGGGAAGATCCGCGTCGGCCCAGGAGCCGCCGAAGGTTCCGAACAGGAGCAGGTTAGGCAGGACCGCGTAACCCGCGCGCAAACGTAGATCGGCGACCGAGTCAAAACCAGGGCTCACCTTATTGAGACCGCCGCCAAATCTGCGACTGCCGCTCACGTCGGAAGCGAGAAAATCGCCTTCGATGCCCACGACGAAGGGACCGTGCTGCCAGCTATAGCCGCCGATAATGCCGCCCACGGCGCCATCGGACGACACCGAGCCGGCCGGCGTCTTGTCGTAGCTCACTGAGGCACCGCCGATCGTGCCGCCGAGCCACCACCCCTCGAAAAGATCTTGGGACGGGACCGGCGCCATGTCGTAGACGGGCGCTGTGTCGTAGACGTCGCCACCACTGAATGCGGGGCTTGAGGCCGTGGCGCTGGCCACCAACATCGCGGCGCCAGCCGCGGCCCGATACAATCGCGTACGCATGACAAACTCCCTCACGATTGGAGGCTCGGTTCCGTTCGCCAGGTGGCCCGAACCAAGCGCTCACGGCCTCAAGGGTAGTGCCCTACCCTTACCGACCGTTAACGACGAACCGGGGCGAAACTGGGTAGGGTTAGCGGCGGGTTAATGGCCATCCCGAGACGGACTTTGGCCTGCAATGACCCTGCGAGGCTCAGCGCGCCGTGAACAAGGCCACAAGGCCGTCCTGCTCGATCCTCACGGTAGCGAAACGCTGCCGGAGCCCGTCGGTCAGAGCCTCGATGCCGTCGGCGCCGTTATTGAACACGCCCTTCTTGTTGTAGAGATCGAGCAGACCCCGCGCCGCGATGTTTGGCGCAACCCCGCGACCGAGAATCGTGGCGCCGAACAGCGTCGCCCCCTCCGCCATGAACGGCTTGACGTGATCGACCGCCACCAGCTTCTCAGACATGGTGCCCGGCAGGCAGTGCAGCACATAGGTCAGGCCCACCGAGGTGAATGGCGCGAGATCGAACTCCAGGGGGGCTAACAAGTTGGCCTGGCGCAATGCCGGCCGGAACCGCGCCAGCCGGCGCCCCGCCAAATCAAGGCAATGCACGTTGATGTCGGCCAAGACCAGCCGGTCGAAACCCGTGCCGGCGCGATCGAGAAACAGCCCCGTGCCCACCCCTGCTTCCAGGTGATTGGCTGACAGGCCTTGCGCGTAGAGTTCGACAAGCCGTGATGCCGGACACCGCCAGGCAAACCGGTTGGACAGCCCATGCACCGCGAGATCGTAGAAACGGAGCGCGGCAGGCGTGTAGACCGCGTGCGCCTTGGCGATCGCGGCAGCGTCAGGAACGCCCGCGTCCATCTTCTCGCCCATCCCGCTCATGGCCCCGCATATGCCACCGAACCGGCACCAAAAAAAGGGCGCCGCAAGGGCGCCCTTTTTAGGTGGGAAGTGCTTTTGGGGAAGTTCTAAACCCTAAAACGATGCGCTCAGGGTTCCCACGACACGCGAGTCGCAGATAGATGTACAGGCACCCGAGCTGATGTCGGTATCCCAGTAGCGAACGTCGGCGGAGAAGTTGTCCATGAAACCGAGAGTCAGACCGGCGTTCCAATAGGTGTAGTCACCATTACCTTTGAGCGACTGGAAACCAACCAGGGCGCTCACGCTCGGATCAAAAAAGTTGAACAGCTGATTGCCAAAGACGTATTCACCCGCGAGCTCAAGGGCGTTGGCGCTACCGGTCTCACCGAAAAACTCGGGCGACCAGTAATTGGTAACACCAACCGTCAGAGCGTCCATGAACGTGTAGGCCAAACCAGTCTTCAGCTCGAAATAGTCAAATTCGCCGCCCGGGTCGTATGCGCCCGGATAGGTGTAGTAAATACCGCCAATGTCGAAGCTGATCCCCTGCCACTCCGGTGCGATACCCGCGTAGTAGTCAATCTCGATATTGGCGAGGTCCTGCCCGGCCGGGCCGCCACCGAAGTCGACATTAGAGCCCCACATGCCGATATAGAAAATGCCGTAGGCCGCATCCAATGAAGCCTGCACCGCCGGGTTCTCATCCGTCTGCGAGATGCCTCGGAAAACATAGTCGGTTGTAAAGGCCGCCGAAGCGCTAAGGGAAAATCCTCCACCCACAGCACCAGGTGCGTCCTTCTCTTCAAGTTCTGCAATCTGCGCTTGTGCCGGAAGAGCCAGCCCACCGATGAGAGCTGCGCCCAAGAGAGTCTTTGTTAGCGTCCCCGCTTCCCGAACCATTGTCCAGTCTCCTGCTTTTTGATCGCCTGTCCCTTTGGGATGCAGCCTGCGTTGTGCCCGCAGAGCAACGTCCTCGTTGCCCTGACAATAGTCGGCACCCCCTTTGAAGCAAAGAAAAAGCAAAGCGTTTTGAAAACGAGCGGGGCTGTGTGACTATTCTGCAATGTTTCAAGAACTTTGATGCCACATTGGGCTCATGGACTTCGCCGCGCTGCACAAACGCGCAAGTAGAATGCACACAAGACAGGCATTTGCTTAATTGCCGGGCGAATACCAGCGCTGGCAACGGCTTGCGCGCGTGACGGCTTCCATCTTTCGGGGAGTTTTTGGCCGGCCCAACAGCGGCTTGTTCGGAATCACCCCCTCCCCTAGAGTGCGATCTCTCCGCCGCGAAATCCTTGACAACTGGCCCTTTCCCGCTTCCCCCAAGGCACGCCATGGCTGAACAGAGCTTCCACGGGACCGCGCTCGTGACCGGGGCGGGCCGCCGGCTTGGCCGGGCCATCGCGATTGGCTTGGCCCAAAGCGGGTGGCGGGTGGCGGTCCACTACCACGCGTCTCAGGAGAAGGCCTTCGCTGTCGTGCAGGAGATCGAATCGTTCGGGGGCCGGGCTGTGGCCGTGCGGGCCGATCTTCGCCTCGATGACCTCGGAGCCTTGGTGGCGTCATGCGGCCGGGAGCTAGGGCCTCTGACCTGCCTCATCAACAATGCCGCCTGTTTTGAGTGGGATACGGCCGAAACCGTCGATGCCGAGACCTGGCAGCAGCATTGCGACCTCAACCTAAAAGCGCCCGTGTTCCTGACCCAGGCCTTCGCCAAGGCGCTGCCGGAAGGCGAAACAGGCAATGTTATCAATCTGATCGACCAAAAGGTGTGGCGCCTCGACCCCGGCTACTTCTCCTACACGATCGCCAAGTCGGCCCTGTGGACGGCGACTCAGACCCTGGCGCAGGCCCTGGCCCCGAGAATCCGGGTCAACGCCGTCGCGCCGGGACCCGTCCTGCCCAACCGGGACCAAACGAACGCCGAATTCGAACGCGAATACCAATCCACCCTGCTGAAACGCCCGGTGTCCATCGAAGACGTCACAGCCGCGATCCGGTTTCTCCTGGAAACGCCCTCGATCACCGGCCAAATGATCGCGCTGGACGCCGGACAGCATTTGGCTTGGGGAGCCGCCTATGTCCGCGGCTCTTGAACGCCTGAGCCGTTAGACCATACTTTCGTTGAAGGTCGGCGCGGACCGCCTCGGAGAAGCGCCAAACCCCTCGTGATCACATGTCCTTAGAGAACCCCGACACCCCCGCCTCGCCTCCGGCGCGTGCGCGCAAAGCTGCGAGCGGTGTCGAGACCGGCGCCGCCGTCATCGCCCGCCACGCTAAGACGGCGCCCGCAGGCCCCGGCGTCTACCGCATGTTCGATGCTGAGAGCCAGGTGCTCTACGTGGGCAAAGCGCGGCATCTGAAGAAGCGCGTCCAGAGCTATGCGCGGGGCACGGGCCACAACAACCGCATCGCCCGCATGATCGCCGATACCGCGAGCATGGAGTTCGTCACCACAAAGACGGAGATGGAGGCGCTGCTTCTTGAGGCGAACCTCATCAAGCGGCTGAAGCCGCGCTTCAACGTAGTGCTGCGGGACGACAAGTCCTTCCCCTTCATCTTGATCGCGCGCGATCACCCCATGCCGCAGATCCTGAAGCATCGCGGTGCGCGGAACCGCAAGGGCGACTATTTCGGCCCCTTCGCCTCGGCCGGCGCCGTCACCCGCACCATCAACACATTGCAGCGCGCCTTTATGCTGCGCTCGTGCTCCGATACCTATTACGAGACACGCCTGCGGCCCTGCCTGCTCTACCAAATCAAGCGATGCAGCGCGCCTTGTACCGGGGAGATCACCGAACAGGACTACGGTGCACTGCTGGACGAGGCGCTTGCCTTCTTGCGCGGCGAGAGCGACGAGGTGAAACATCGCCTGCACGCGCTGATGAACGAAGCCAGCGAGGACCAAGACTACGAACGCGCGGCGAGCTTTCGCGATCGCCTGACCGCGCTGTCCCATGTTCAATCGCACCAGGGCATCAACCCGCACACGGTGAAGGAGGCGGACGTCTTCGCCGTCCATCAGGACGCGGGCCAGACCTGCATCCAGGTGTTCTTCTTCCGCAGCGGCAATAGCTGGGGCAACCGCGCCTACTTCCCCCGCGCCGACAAGGCGCTTGGTCCCGAAGTGGTGCTGGAATCGTTCATCGCCCAGTTCTATGACGACAAGCCGCCGCCCAAGCACATGCTCCTATCGCATGACATCAAGGGGCGCCGCCTGCTCGCCGAGGCGCTCGCGCTCAAGGCCGGTCACAAGATCACCGTGACCACGCCGCAACGCGGCGAGAAGCGCGAACTCGTTGACCACGCGCTGGTCAACGCGCGCGAGGCCTTGGCACGGCGTCTTGCCGAGCACGCCAGCCAAGCTGCGATCTTTGCCCGCCTCGCCGAGGTGCTGGACCTCGACGAAAGCCCGGAGCGGATCGAGGTCTACGACAACAGCCACATCTCCGGCTCAAATCCCGTCGGCGCCATGATCGTGGCGGGCCCGGAGGGCTTCATCAAAGCGCAGTACCGCAAGTTCAACATGAAGGGCGAGGACCTCGCCCCCGGCGACGACTACGCCATGATGCGCGAGATGCTGAACCGGCGTTTCAGCCGGCTGGTCAAAGAAAGGGACAAGGACCAAGGCGAGGGCTGGGCCGCGCCCGATCTGGTTCTGATCGACGGCGGCCCGGGGCAGCTCTCCGCGGCGCAAGGCGTCCTGGACGATCTCGGCCTTTCGGACATCCGCATCGCCGCGGTGGCCAAAGGCCCGGACCGCAATGCCGGCCGCGAGCGCGTCTACCAGAAGGACAAGGCGCCTTTGCTTTTGGAACCGCGCGACCCTGTGCTTTATTGCATCCAGACGCTCCGGGACGAGGCCCACCGGTTTGCCATCGGTGCCCACCGCGCCCGGCGCAAGAAAGGCATCACCGCCTCACCACTGGACGAGGTGCCGGGCATTGGCCCCGCGCGCAAACGGGCCTTGCTGAAGTATTTCGGTTCGGCCAAGGCCGTCAGCCGCGCTGGCATTACCGATCTCGAGGGCGTTGGCGGTATCAGCGCACAGATGGCAAAGACGATCTATGATCACTTCCACGAGCGCGGCTAGTTGAGCGGAACGGACTGGATATGGCGGAACAAGGTTTGGCAGGCGGACGCGGAAGCAATTGGAGACATTTCGGCAGCCTGCCGAATATCCTGACCTATGGCCGCATTCTTGCGGTGCCGGCACTCGTCGCCTGTTTCTTCGTGACGGGCGATTGGGGCCGGTGGCTGGCCATGTGGATTTTCATCGCCGCCGGCGTCAGCGACTTCCTCGACGGCTATCTCGCCCGCGCCTGGCAGCAACAAAGTGCTCTTGGCCAGATGCTCGATCCCATCGCCGACAAGCTGATCGTCGCCGCGGCGCTTCTGATGCTTGCCGCCGACGGCACAATCGCCGGCTGGTCGTTGTGGGCCGGCGTGATCATTCTTTCCCGCGAAATTCTCGTGTCGGGCTTACGCGAATTTCTCGGTACGCTGAATGTCGGCGTGCCGGTCACCAAACTGGCCAAGTGGAAAACCTTGGTGCAGATGGTGGCCATTGGCTTTCTGCTGGCAGGCTCCGCCGGCGACAAGATCTGGCCGCACACGACTCTGTTCGGCCTGACGCTTCTTTGGATCGCCGCGATCCTCACGATTTACACCGGCTATGACTATCTGCGCGCCACGTTCCACCACGTGGTCCCTGAGGACGAGTAATGCGTCTCCTGTATTTCGCTTGGGTGAAAGAGAAAGTCGGACACGCCGCCGAGGACGTCGAAGTGCCGGGCGATGTCGCCACCGTCGCCGAGCTGATCGCCTGGCTGAAGACGCGCGGGCCTGAGTTCGCGCATGCCTTCGAACGCGCCGAAGTAATCCGCGCGGCCGTCGACCAGACCCACGCGCGGCACGACGCGAAGATCGGCGACGCGCGGGAGATCGCCTTCTTCCCGCCCGTCACCGGAGGTTGAGGTGATCCGCATCCAGACCGAAGACTTCGACGTCGGCGCCGAAATCGCCGCGCTGCGGTCCGGCCGCACCGATATCGGCGCCGTCGTCAGCTTCACCGGCACCGTGCGCGATCATGCCGGCCAAGAAACGGGCGACATCACCGAGATGACGCTCGAGCACTATCCCGGCATGACCGAAACAGAGCTTGCGCGCATTGAGGCGGAAGCAAAGAAGCGTTGGCCGCTACAAGCTTCGCTCATCGTGCATCGGGTCGGTACGCTGAAACCCGGCGACAACATCGTGCTGGTCGTCACCGCCTCCGCCCATCGCGACGCCGCCTTCGACGCCGCCCGCTTTCTCATGGACTACCTCAAGACACACGCGCCGTTCTGGAAGCGCGAGAGCGGTCCGTCCGGCGACAAATGGGTCGAAGCGAAGGAAAGTGACGATGCGGCAACGACGCGTTGGTCGCGAAACAACGCAGCCGGGTAGCTAGCGCACGCGAATGATACGCGCGTTCGGCGGCAGCACTTTCTGGTACGGCCCCCAGACGCAGACATCACGCCAT